>ERZ795050.3200-NODE-3200-length-16521-cov-4.736609_pt1 | contig 16521 bp, 19 predicted proteins | sample MGYA00375134_ERZ795050 | MGnify/ENA primary metagenome ERZ795050 (study PRJEB30179, sample SAMN05720221) | activated sludge metagenome | isolation source: Anaerobic digester | place: Japan | collected 2015-05-26 ... | reverse complement strand
ACAGTACGGCGGGCGCAGTTACGCTGACGCTCGCCGGGCAAGCGGTAGCGACGCAACTCGGTTCGCTGACGCAGTCGCGCACATACAGCGCGTCAGGTACGGCGGTCGCGGCACAGGCGGGGACGATTTCCCCCCGGTGGCAGGCTTCTGTCGGGTGGACCGACATTACGGGAGAAGACGGCTATCGGATAAAGTGGGGCACTGCGCCGGATACGTACACCGCTTCGGCGGACGTCGCTGCCGACACTACGTCCTACACCATCACTGGGCTGTTGTTCGGGACAACGTACTACACCCGAACGTACGGATTGCTGGCCGGTGTCGAGCAAGAGGGGTCTGTCGAGCGGGTTCTGACACAGAACGACATCACGCTTGTGCTGAGCGGAGCGTCTGCGACGACTACTGCCGGGGCAATTTCGTACGGACTGTCGCGCACAGCGTCGGGGCAGCTTGTTACGGTGTCCCCCGGGGCGATAGCTACCGCGCGAACGCTGGCTCCCACGGGAGCGGCGATTACAGCACAGACCGGAGCGCTTGCGGTCAACACTTCCGGCGGAGTGACTGCGGCGCTCACTGGAGCCGAGGCTACCAGTAGTGCGGGGACGGTATCTGAAGGGCTGTCGCTTGCGCTTACCGGACTTCAGATCACGGCGACTCCGGGGTCTGTGTCTGCGTCGTCAAGCCAAGGGGTCACGCTTACGCTATCGGGACAGGCGGCTACCGCAACGGCTGGGAGTTTGTCGACGGCACGAGCGGCGGCGCTGTCCGGCACTGTGGCGACCATGTTGCCCGGTAACGTCGGCATGCCCGGCAACGCCAATCCCGAGTTTGATCTTCTCGCGGCTATCTGCCGCCTCGCTCCTCGTGGCACGCGCCTGTGGCGGGCGTGTCGGGCTGCGGGATACCCTGTTAGGTGACATATGGCTATTACCACGCGCGACGGACTGATTGACGCGCTTGCGAACAACTCGTCGCGTATCGTTATCGATAAGGCGTCGCTCGCAAACGCGGCAGCTGGGCAGTACTTCAGCCTCTGGACAGCGACAGGAGTGCCGGGGGCGGGTTCGGCCCCCGGAGCAGCGGGAAACCCGACCAGCGCAACTACCGGCGCAATGGGGTTCACCAACCAGACCGCGCCGGCGACGAGCTATATCGCGTGGCTATCAACACTGGCCGGGAACAGCGCGACGAACCTCGAGATTCACGACCGCTTGGCGCACATGGGAGGGCTGTCGGGTACGGTGACGACGTCGCAGGGCGCGCTGAGTCTTGTTACGAACTCTCCGGGGGCGGACCGACTCGGTGATGCGAACTACTCTGATGTGCAGTGGTGGCTCGAGGTCTACACCGCACTCGGAGCGACGGGTGTCAACGCTACGGTTGCCGTCGAGTACAACGACGCATCGACAGGTAACCTCGCGGCGATTGCACTGGGGGCTACACCCCGACAAGGGCGGCTGTACCCCTGCGTTTCGGCGTCTGCAGGAAAGTTCATTCGAGCTGTGACGGGCGTTACGCTTTCAGCCACGACGGGAACTGCGGGCAACTTCGGGATTACCGCGACCCGCCCGCGCACGATGGTGTCGATGCCGCTACTCAACAAGGCAGAAACCTACGATTGGGCGCAGCTCGGGTTCCCGAACGTGCCCAACGATTCGTGTCTGATGATGCTGATGTGCTGTTCGACAACGTCGACCGGTACGGTGCGCGGGCAAGGCAAGCTCGCACACGGGTGATCTGTGGCAGTTACGTTCCCGCAAACTGACCTCCCGCGCGGTGTAGGTGGAGGTAGCGACGGGTGGGACGGCGGGGCCGGCGCGCTGCTGCTTGACGACTACTTCGTCACCACTTCTGACGTTACCGTGGCACTTACTGGCGCTGTTTCGGCGGCACAAGCGGGTGCGCTATCGCCGACGTTGTCGAGTGTACTCACGCCCTCTGTAGCAACGGCGCTTGCTGGGTCTATAACGCCGGCGTTTTCTTACACCATGTCTGGGCAGTCGGCTCCCGCGGGAGCCGGCACGCTCGTCTTTACGCGCAGTCTGACCCTCGTCGGTACTTCGGCTCCCGCGGGAGCCGGCACGGTCGGCTATGCGGTTGCTTACGGCGCGCTTGGTACGGGACTTAGCGCGCAAGCTGGAACGATTACGTACTCGGCTGCAGCCGCTGGCGTAACGGTGACGTTGGCTGGACAACAGGCAGTAGCGTCGGCGGGCGCACTCGCGGTTCTCCGCGAAGTCGCGCTCGTGGGAGCGGATTGCACCGCAGCGCCGGGCACCATAGAGGCGACAACGCCTGTTGTGACGGGAGTTCGGGCTGCGTACTACGACGCACGGCATCGTTCTGCTGGGTTTGACCTGTCCGGGCGGCGACAGCGTTTCTGGTCATCTCGCTAAATGGTTCTTGACATGCGAGTTTTTCAACGGTACTGTGTAGTGAGCACTCACATTGGAGGTGTGCGATGTCTCTGAAGGAAGATTTTTCGATCGGTCGTTTGACCCTCAACGGGCAGACGAACGACGGCACGCCGATCGGTCCGCTGTTCGTACGATCGCAAACGGTTACTCCGACGTCCGTCGGGGCGGCAACCGTGTCGGTCCAGACAGCTACGGTTACAGGCGTCGCCGCAGGCGACCTCGTGATCGTCAACCCGGCGGCTACCGGTAACGCAACAGCAGTCGGCGCGGCGTATGTGTCGGCGGCTAACACGGTTTCGATTCAGTACATCAACCCGACGGCCGGCTCTCTGACGCCGGGTGCGGGGACGTACAAGTTCATCATCATTCGTCCGTAACACCATGATTCTTCCCCAGCCCACTGAGGAGCAACTTCGCGCGATGTTGGCCTTGAGCCAGCACCCACAGTTCTCCATATTCGCCGCGTATTTGCGCGAAGCAGAGGGCCAGATTCTCGATTCTCTCGTCGGAGCTACCGACACGGCGAAGATGCACCGGTGGCAAGGTTCTGCGCAGACTATCCGCGCGGTATCTGATGCCTTCGGCGCCGCATCCGCTGCCCTTCAACGCATGTCTCAAGGACGGTTATGAGCAACCTGCCAAGGCAAGTGAAGCAACAAGTCGAAGAAGCCAACCGCATGCAGGCGGAAGCCGCTGCAACTTCTTCGCCGGACTCGGAATCGCAAACCGGTGAGCCTTCCGGCAATGCCGATACCGTACCGAACCCTTCGATTGCTGCGCCGGTACAACCGGACGCCGCGGCTTCTTCGACGCCTCCTGCGACTCCTGCGGCTGCTGAAGACTTTCAGCACAAGTACCGCACGATCCAAGGCATCCTGTCGAAAGTGAGCGGCGAGCGTGATCGCGCTCGACGGGAAGTAACTGAACTCGAGGGGAAAGTCGACTCCCTCTCCAAAGCCGTGCAACATCTGCAGAGCCTTCTGCAGCAAGCGCAGTCGCCGCAGTCTTCATCCCGCAAGCTTGTTTCGGACAGCGAGGTTCAGGAGTTTACGCCTGAGTTGCTCGATGTCGTCGGGCGCAAAGCGATGGAGACGCTTGGACCATACTTGCAGCAATATCAGCAAGTTATCCAACAGCAAGCGGCGCGGATCAAGGAGCTTGAGGACAACGTGTCCGGGGTCGCAGAAGCGACGACGGATGTCCGCACAAGCACGTTCCTGCAATCCCTCGCTTCGATGGTGCCCGACTGGGAGGCGGTTAACTTCGACCCCGGTTTTGCCGAGTGGCTGCTGATGCTCAACCCCTCTACGGGGGCGTCGTTCAAGGATGCTTTCGACGACGCGTGCGAACGGCACGATGCCACACGGGCCGCATGGTTCTTCAACGCGTACAAGGCGTCTCGCGCACCGGCTCCCACGCCGCTTCCGCCTCCGCCTCCTATCTCCGAGCTGGCCTCTCCGTCTACACAGGGGTCGTCCATTCCGCGCGCCCCTGAGAAGTCCGGGCGGATGTGGTCGGAAAAAGCGATTCGCGAGTTCTATCGCGATAAGTCACTCGGAAAGTACGTTGCGAACCCGGCGATGGCCGCGCAGCTCGAGCAAGACATTTTCAAGGCTCAACAGGAAGGCCGCGTAACGGCCTGATTGCTAACGCAAATAGGAGCAGAAAATGGCTTATCCCCTTGCCGCAGGTATGCCGAACTACTCGGGTACCTTCATTCCGACCATCTGGGCGGGCAAGCTGCTGGAGAAGTTCTACGACGCCAGCGTTGTGCCGCAGATTTCCAACACCGACTACGAGGGTCTGATTTCGGCGCAGGGCGATACGGTGAACATCCGTACCGTCCCGAACGTGACGATCCGCAACTACTCCGCCGGTCAGCCGCTGCAGGTTGAGCGCCCCGACTCCCCGATGGTCACTCTGAACATCGATCAGGGTCGGTACTTCAACCTCGTGCTGGACGACGTGATGGAGATTCAGTCCGACATCAACCTGATGAACACGTGGTCGTCGGACGCGTCCGAGCAGCTCAAGATCAACATCGATACGTACGTTCTTGCGAACGTCGCCGTCGATGTGGCGGCGGTGAACAAGGGCGCGACCGCCGGTCGTCTCAGCGCGAACCTGAACCTCGGCGCAACGGGTGCGGCGGTTCAGCTCACCAAGGCGAACATCATCGACAAGCTGCTCGAAATGGGGCAGGTTCTCGACGAACAGAACGTCCCGGAAACGGGTCGCTGGGTTGTGATGCCCGCTTGGGCGATTCGTCTCCTGAAATCTTCGGATATCAAGGATGCGTCGCTGACCGGTGACGGCGCTTCGCCGCTGCGCAACGGCCGGGTCGGTATGATCGACCGGTTCACGTTGTACTCGAGCAACCTGCTGCCGCGCTACGTCGATACCAACAACCCGTTCGACATCATTGCTGGGCACAAGGTCGGCCTGACGTTCGCGACGCAGATCACCAAGACTGAGACGCTTCGGTCCGAGTCGACTTTCGGCACGCTGATGCGCGGGCTGCAGGTCTTCGGTATGAAGGTCGTCAAGGGCGACTCGCTCGTTCGTCTGTACGCCTACGCATAAGGAGCACACCACATGGCTACCAATGACCTGACCGTCGCCTCCGGTTACGAGGCCGTCGCTTACCAAGGCTACAACTTCGTTGTGGCCGAGAAAGTGGTGAGCGCCGCAACTCTGACGAACAAGGCGGCTACCGATACGATCGACGTTCTCGATATCCCGGCCAACAGTTTCGTCATCGTCGCGGGCGTGGAGGTTATCACTGCGGACACGACCGGCTCTTCGCCGACGCTGTCGCTCGGTGACAGCTCGAGCGCTACGCAGTTCCTCAGCGCCTCGTCCAACCCGAAGGCGTCCGCCGGTACGGTGGTGACGTCAGCCGCTACTACGTGGAAGTTCTACAAGACCACGTCGCCGCTGCGCGTCACCATCAACACGGCCGCGCTGACGAACGCCGTGTTCCGCGTGTTCGCGTACATCGTGCGCGATACGGGCAATACGGCTGTCGAGGTGTAATGCCGACAGGACGGGGCTTCGGCCCCGTCCACATAGGAGAAGAAAGTGGGACGATATCTCAAGCACATGCCGACGGGCGAGGTCTACGGGTTCAACCCGACGCTTGCCGAACGCGGCGATATGATCGAAATCGACGCACTGCCCGGAGCCGAGGCCGAAGTTATTGTGGAGGCGCCGGTGTCGAAAACGAAGCCGCGCAAGACCTCTCCGGTTGTGGATGCACTGAACGAAACGCCTGATGGGTTTGCTGCGCAGCCGTGACTCCTGCGGACGTCATCGCGAGTGTTCGCGTTCTCACCAACGATAACGACCCCGTCGATTATCGGTATGAGGACGCGACTATTCTCGACTGCGTCAATCGTGCGCTTCGGCGTATGGCGACGCTGCGTCCCGATCTGTTCGTAACAACGAGCGAGCTTACGTGTGTTGCGGGTGTCGAGCAGGAAGTTCCCAACTATGGGCGCGTGGTTCAGGTCTTCGGCGTGAAAGACGCGGGGGCCGTGGTCGAGACGAGCCGAGAGCACATGGACGCGTACTTTCCCTCTTGGCGGGCAGCCGCTGCCGGAACCGCGGTCAATTGGATGCGGCATAGTCGCAACCCGTCCAAGTTTTTCGTGTACCCGCCGGCTTCGTCAGGGCAAGTTCTCGACGTCGAGTACAGCACCGTTGATGCTGTGTACGATACGAACACGCCTATCCCGCTGGCGGCAGAGTACCTGCCTTCGCTCGTTGATATCACGGCGGCAGAGGTGGAGTGGGCGGACGACGAGTATGTCCTCACGCCTCGTGCGGAGGGGTTTTACAATCGAGCCGTGCAGGCGCTTGCGGCGCAAGCGCAGACTAGGCAGAACATGGATACGGAGGCTGGTGGCGGTGCTCCTGCCATCGTGGACTAAGTGGCGGACATACTCTTTTCCGATGTTGTTCCAGACGTACAGATTCTCGCCCCAAACTGCCCACAGCCCCTCGTTGTTGGTATGTTGCGGCAGTCTGCGCGACAGCTCTGCGCCGACTCGTCGGTGTACCAATACCACGTCAGCTTTCCGTTCGTCGATGGGACGCACAGCTACTCGCCCACGCTTCCTGCAGGAACCGAGGTAGCCCGATACATATCGGTATCCCACGGGGTTCGCCTTCTCGAACCAGCAACGCTTGCTGAGTTTTTCTCGTACGACGAGGAATACCCTTTTCTGCAGGGGATTCCTACGCACTACGCTACCGAAGAGTTCTCCTCTCTGAAGTTTTACCCGGTGCCGGATGCGGACGCGGAAGCGGAGGCGTCGTGCATCGTATTTCTCGCGCTGTGCCCAACCAACACCGCTACTGGGCTGGATCAGGACGTGTTTTCTCGATACCGCGAAGGTATCGTTGACGGCGCAGCGGCGCGGCTGATGGCGCAGCCTGATAAACCTTGGAGCAATCCGCAGCTGTCGGGCTACTACGCTGGGCGGTACCGGGCAGCGGTCAAGAACGCTTCTGGGCAAGCGTTGCGAGGGCGGGTCGGGGTGGAGGCTCGCATCAAACCTGTGTGGTTCGGGGTCTAAATGACGTACAAATTTTCCAACTTTGCGCGCTCAACCCTTGCGTCGTCGATCAACAACGTCGTAACGACGTTGTCCGTTGCGTCAGGGGACGGGGCCAAGTTTCCGAACCCGGGCGCGCCCGAGAAATTCATGATTGTTGTGACGAACAATCTCGGACAGCGCGAGGTTATGCGCGTAACTGCACGGGCTACGGACACGTTTACCGTCGTTCGCGGACAAGAGGGCACGGCGGCGATCGCGTTCAACGCTGGCGATCGTGTATCACACCGGCTTACCGCGGGAGCTATCGACGCGGCTTTCGGCGGGGCTATCCCGTCCGCAACCGGGCAGGCCGGTAAGCTCATAACTTCCGACGGCACGACGGCGTCGTATTCGGACACGCTTGCCGGCCCGCTTACGCTGTCGTACGCGTCGCCCGTCTTCACACTGAATGCGGCGGCTTCGGGTCAGACCCGGTACAGCCGGTATCGCACGGCCGGCACGACCCGGTGGGAAACCGGGGTGAACGGCACCGCTGAATCCGGCGCGAACGCCGGTTCTGACTTGGTCGAGGTCGGGTACTCGGACGCCGGAGCGCTGCTCGGAACGTGGAAGTCGGTATCTCGGGCAACGGGAAGGCGCACTTATGTGGTGGCTCCCACGGGAGCGGGCACCGCGGTTGATTTCCAGATTCCCCACAACAGCGCCCAACGCGTCCGCGCGTACAACAGCGATGCCGGAAACGGGGCGCTGGCTGGGTTCGCTGCTGAGACGAATGACGGGCAGCTCCGCGTAGATGCGTCTTCTACCGCGCTTCGCTCGCTCATCGGTATCGGCGCATCGATCGGCTGGACGGGGGGCGGAACGACGGTGTTCGGGTCGTTTTCCGCGTCTACAGTCGAGTTCTGGTACAACAACACGGTGTATGTGCGGCTCACCGGCGGGAAGGTCGACATTCCTCTCGGCTCCGGCGCGCTCACGCTCAATGCGCACATTACCCGGGCGATGCTCGGCGCGATTGCGTTACGTTCGTCAGCCGGCAGCACTTCGGTAGGGGCGCACGGAGGAACCCGCGCTCCTGATTGGTGGCAGATTCGGTACCGGTTGAAGAACGCCGTGCAGGGGTATGCCGCAGGCGATATCGCCAACGCTGCGCCGACTGGATCGACGAACTGCGCCATCGCGCGGTTTGATGCCACGAACGCGTACTTGGTCCAACAAAGCGGGAGCATAGCCGTACTGAACGCAAGTACAGGCACGGCGACTACGCTCACATCAACAGACCTCGAAGCGTACATTATGTGCGGGTGGCTGTAGTGCGACGACAACGCGGAGAGATTTCCATGCACTTGACTGATTTTCAAGACGCACTGAAGCACCTTCCTTTCGTCCTTGCTACGGGAACACAAATCCAAATGTCCGGGCAACGCATACTCGAGGCTGTGCTTATCGCGGTGATTGCCGCATTGGGGTCGGGCTACGTTACATCGAAGCAACTCGAAGCGCAATTTACCGAGTTCAAGACGGCGGCGCTCGAGGAACGGAAGCGGGTTAGTGGCGAGATAGCTGAGCTTAAGCAGCAGACTCGCGAACTTCGCGACATCGTTATCGAACTGCGGGCGGCGCAGATGAGGAAGCCGTAGTGGCAGACGTTATTGGCTTCCTTACCCGCGTATGGGACTTCATTGATGGCCGCGGGGTCGTTCGTCGTGCAGTTCTCGGGGTGGCGATATGGATGACGTGGCGGGTCAGTGTGTGGGCGATGGGGTTTGCGGAGACGTCCCCGCGGCCGGGCATAGACATCGCCGCGATAATTGCGGCCGTTACCGCGCCCGTTACGTTGTTTGCGGGGAGCGTGTTCAAGGGGTACCTTGAGTCGAGGGGAACGTGAACCTTTCCGACCACTTCACTCTTGCTGAGATGACCATTAGCGCGCAGGGCGAGCGGGCTGGGCTTGACAACACCCCCGGACCGATCGAAATCGCGAACCTGCAGCGCGTGTGTCGGCTTCTCGAAGACATCCGCGGGTACCTGCGGTATCCGATAGTGATCCTCAGCGGGTACCGCAGCGCGCCGGTAAATCGGCTTGTAGGCGGGTCCAAGACGAGCGCACACATGGATGGACTTGCTGCGGATTTCATTTGCCCTCGGTATGGGACTCCGTTTGAGGTGTGCCGCCTCATCGCGATGGAGCGTAAGTTCGACTACGACCAGCTCATTCATGAGCACGCGTGGGTGCACATCGGTCTGCGGAACGACGACAAACCAAATCGTCGCACGAACCTTACGAAAGGCCGTAGCGGCGGTTATATTGACGGACTGGTGGGAGGATGATGTGCTCAACCCGTGGTTGTGGCTCGGCGGAATGGCTCTTGTGGTTACCTGCCTATTCAGTGGCTATCAGTATGGCAAGCGCGTCAGCGATGGCGAGCATGCTCTTGCGATGCAGGATGCCATCGTCAAAGCTGATGCGGCTGTACGTGCAGAACTTGACCTTGCGCAGTCGCGCGTCGATGCCCTCGCAGAAGCAAATGCGTTTCATGCGGCCCGTGCCGCTGAAGCTCGTCGTCGGGTAGCTCCGAAAATCGTGGAGATAAGCAATGCGCCTCCTGTTCCTCTCGATTGTAAGTACGATGATCTGTGGGTGCGGATCGACTCCGCCAATTCCGCAATCAACGCCGAAACCGGTGGTGCTGCCGCCCCCGGTGGAGTGCGTGACGGCGTGCCCGCCGCTTCCCCAACGGTCCCCGTCGGATACGAACTTTCCGGCGTTTCTCGAGCGGGACCGCGCAGCGGTGCGGGACTGCTACCTTCTGCACAATACGTGCGTTAAGCGACTGACTACGAAGGAGTATTGACATGGCGAAGATGCCCCCACAGTTCGAGAAGTCCAAGAAGGACAAGTCTTCCGACAAGAAGCACAAGATGAAGGAGGGTTCTCGGAAGGAAGAAATGATGGACAAGCTCTACGGGAAGGGCTACGCCAAGGGCGGTAAGGTCAAGAAGGGCTGCTGAGTGCCGGCTACGAAAATAACCCGGTTTGGTGGAATGGCGCCGCGGTATGCGCCAAACGTCTTGCCGGACAACTTCGCGCAGTACGCCTTGAACTGCAAGGTGCACTCGGGCGCGATCGTGCCTTATCGGCAATCGCGGTTCCTGTTGGACGCGCCGGTTGCCGGGGCGCAGTCGATGTACCCGATGAAGACCGATACGGCGCGGTACTGGTTGATGTGGACGTCAGACGTCGACGTGACCAAGAGTCCCGCAGCGGACATCGGGACCGGGCGCATCTACTACACGGGCGACGGCGTACCGAAAGTGACGGACTTCAATCGAGCGACGTTCGCTACGATTTCGCATACGACGGCGATCAACTACTCGACTTTGGTCACCGACGACGAGTCCACGGTCGAGTGTACGGCAACCTGCACGATTACGCTGTACAACACGCCGGCCGACGGGTACGCCGTGCTTGTTTCGAACACGTCCGCGTCGGGTACGGTTACGGTCAACGCGCCGGGCGGGTTCACGATCGACGGGGGCGCATCGACCACCGTCGCTGCCGGGGTTGCGAAGCTGTTCAAGTTCGCGGGGTCGACGAGCTACGCGTCGTCGATTCCGTCGACGTTCCCTTACGACTACCAAGAACTCGGCGTGGCCGCTCCCGTGGGAGCGCTCACAGTCGATTACGACATCCTTGCGAAATCCGGAGCGTATACGGTCGTAGGCGCGGACGCGGGCAAGACGATCGACTGTTCCACTACGCCGTGGACGCTGGGGCTGACAGCTGCCGCGACGCTCGGGGCCGACTTCATGTGCGTGGTGAGGAACAAGGGGACGGGCGATCTGACTGTCGACCCTAACGGTACCGAACTCATCAACAACGCAACAACGCTGATTATCAAGTCCGGTGAAGTCGGCGTTATCGCGTGCAACGGTACGGCGTTCGCAGCGACGGTACTGACTACGGGATTCAAGGCGTGGGTATACACCTACGTAACCGCTTGGGGGGAAGAGTCCCCGCCGTCGCCGGCCAGCAACACGCTCGTCCACACGTCGGGGCAGCGCATGCTCGTTTCCGGGCTTCCGTCGTCTTGGACGCTGCCGAGCGATACGCGGACGCGGTATTCGGCGGTGCGGCTGTACCGCACCAACACCGGCACGACAGGGACGTTTTACCAGCTCATCGCGGAGCTGCCTCTGCCTGTATCCGGGGGTAACTACACCGACGCGACGAAGAATACAGCCTTGGGTGTGGTGCTTCCTTCGGACGAGTGGGAGCCTCCGCCCGAGGACATGATCGGCGTCGTTACGATGGCGAACGGCATGATGGTCGGCTTTCGAGAAAATTCGAACGTGCTGTGTTTCGCCGAGCCGTACCAGCCGCACGCGTGGCCGGTTACCTATCAGTACCGCACGGATGCGAAGATCGTTGCGATCGGCGCGCTTGGGAACAGCGTCGTGGTTACGACCGACGGACGGCCCCACACCGCGACGGGCAACCACCCTGCGTCGATTACCGTCGTGCCCGTCGATCTGCCATACCCGTGCCTGTCGAAACGCGGGCTCGTGAACATGGGGACGTCTATTCTGTACCCGTCGTACGAAGGGCTGGTGTCCGTCGCCTCGGGGGCACCACAGCTCGCGACGGTCCAGACGCTTACCCGCGACGAGTGGTCGAGTTACTACCCCGACACGATGCAGTCCGTGTTCTACGACGGTAAGTACTACGGACAGTTCACTACGCCGGGAGGCGAAAAGGGCGTTATCGCGTTCCAGCCGGGCGGCAAGGCGGACAGCCCTGCGCTTTTCCTGCGGCTGAATGTGCTGTTTGACGCGAGTTACTCGGACCTCGCGGATGGTGTTCTCTACTACACGTACGGGGACCAGATTTACCAATGGGACGACCCCGAGGCGTCATATCTCGTGCAGGACTGGTGGAGTAAGGAGTTCGTCTATGATCGACCCGAAAATTTTGGAGCGGCTAAAGTCGTGGGGGACTTCGCTACAGACGATGTGGACGCTCAGAACCAAGCCATTATTGACGCAAACGCTGCCATCGCTGATGAGGAAGGGTATCTCGGCGATACAGAACTGGGTACGCACGAGGTAGCCGGCGACGTGCTCGAAGAGCTGGTAACCGGGGCCGCGCGGGTGCTGTTCAGCCTGTATGTCAAGGGCGACCTGTACTGGCAGCGGTTCGTCTCGACGGACCGGGCGTTCCGGCTTCCGGCGGGGTACAAGTCGGACCGGATTTCGTTTCGCGTGTCGGGGAACGTCCCGATCCGTGGGATTCTCGTTGCCCCTACGCCGGCGATGCTGGCAACGATAAGCGAGTCATAGCATGGCGCGACGCGACTTCGTCTCTATCCCTGCGGTTCCCGACGACATCAAGCAACAGTTCCCCGGGCTTGCGGCGCATCTCAGCGTTCTCGGCGAGAACATCGAGTTGCTCGCCGGTTTGCGAGGTGCGTCGGACAACCACGCGGTATTGAAGGGGGATGTCGCGGTCGCGTATCCGGCATCTGTTACTGCAACAGCATCTAGCGTACAATCCGTAATCGACGATTTGACGCGGCTTCAGACGACAGTGAGTACTCTCCTCGCTGTACTGAAGAGCAACTAAGGAAAGGACCGAACATGGCGAATACCTCGAGCCGCTTCTCCCCGATGCCGGAAGTCGATCGTCGCGCTGCGGTAGGAATAGACGACCAAGGCTATCTCAGCGGCGCCCGGCTCCCGCAAGGGAACTTCTTCGGTAGTGTACTGAACGACGATACGTCAACGTATCGCTCTGCGCACCGCTACTTTGCTGGCACTGCCAAGGATGTGGGTGGCACTATGATTTCAGCGATGGGGAACAAATATACTCCGATCGGACAAGCCGAGGTCGACAAAGTCCGTAACGCAGGTGATATCAACTCAGTGTTGATGACTGGTTACGAGAACAACATCGCCAACCTCTCGAACACGTATGACCACGCCCAGAACCAACTCATCAACAAGGTCCGCGAGTTGATTGCCCAACTCTCGTTCAAAGATCCGACGCGCAACGCTGCAATTCAACAGCAGATTCAAAACCTGCAGCGTTCTTGGGACCCACAAGCCGGCACGTTTAGTGGTTACGATCCGAAACTCAATCCAACTTACTTCCCAGATCATGGGGCTAGTCCACTCAACCACCCGAACACTGGCGGAATGGCTAGCACGATGGGCGGCATCCCAACAGCGGATTACCTCAGTGGCGCTCGACTCCCGCAAGGGAATTTCTTCGGTAGCGTACTGAACGACGATACGTCAACGTATCGCTCGGCGCCGAAAGGCGCGATGACGCTACCCACTGCGACGAAGATGGGTAGCCAAGCGCGGCTGAAGTCCGGGACTTCCGGAGGGTCCAGCGCGGGCGCGGGCGCGCTCGGGACGGGGATCGAGCTGTCCTTGCTCCCGAAAGAGGTGCAAGACGCGATCGCGAAGAATCCGGCGTTGTACAAGCGCAGTATCACACCGGCAATGGACCGAGCCCATGGGCGGACCTTCAACCTGGGCAGCGAGGACGAGCAAACGAAAGGCTGGGGCCTGATGGGGCCGGCCGATCCCGACACCCTGAAGGGCTCCACACGCATCGAACTCGCCGACGCGTGGAACGGTCAAGGACTGCTTGACAATCTGGGGTGGGTTCCGCTGGACAACACCATCAACTTCGCCGACAGGCGAAAATGGCGCCCCGGCGCGCAAGAAGCGATACTCGGCGCCACGAAATGGGACGACAGGGCTGGCCTGCTCGCCGATTACGGCGTCATGGACAAGTGGGCAGTGCCGCCGAAAGATTCGTTCATGGACAAGCTTGTTCCGGCGGCAATTCTGGCCTTGGGCACGGCAGGAATCGGATCAGGCATCGCCGGGGCAGCCGGCCTGTCGGGGGTGGCAGGGCAAGCGGTTGGTGGAGCGATCGCAGGTGGCGTCGCGGGCGGTATCAACGCCGGAATGAACGATACGAATCTTCTCGCCGGGATCGGGCGGGGCGCGCTGTTCGGAGGACTCGGCGGTGCGGCAAAAGGCGCGTTTATGGGCAACGGCGGACTGGGTAGTGCGGGCGGCGGTGGAGGCGGTGGAGGCGGAGGCGACCTCGGCGACCTCGGTGGGGGGCTGAAGCTCAATTCTTCCGGAACGGGGCTGCAGTATCCGACGTTCGATCCGACGACGCAGCTTCCTGACACGCTGGGCTCCGGCGTTACCACGCCCGATTCGTTTTTCCCGACGTTCGACGCGGAGACGCTCAATCTTCCCGAGTTTCTGACGTCGCAGACGGGTTACGGGCTCAACCCGAACACGGCCGGTACGGGGCTTCGCCCGCCCACAACCCCCGGATTGGGGACGATGGGGAATGCGCAAGGGCTGACGTTGGACGTTCCTGATGGGACGCTGAGTCAGGCCGGGCTCGTGCCGTCGGGCAGTTCCTTGTACGCCCCGACGAACCTGCCTTATGACGAGGCCAACTACATCTCCAACCCCTTTACGGCCAATCCCGATCCCGTAGTTCCCAACCCGGGGCCGGAACAGTCTACGCTCGATAAACTCACGAACGGGTATAAGTCTCTTCCGCCCGGGCTTCAGAGCACTATCGAACGCCTCGGGGCGCCGCTCGTCGCGAACGCCATCGAGACGATTCTCGGTGGTGGGGGCGGCGGGGACACTACCGGATTGGGGGTAGGGACAACGCCGGACTACAACACGGACCCCGGTACGGGGCTTGAGCCCGGCGACTTGTCTGCGTACCTCCCGTATGGGATCGGATGGCGTGGCATGAAGGGCGACAAGGCGAAGAAGTATTCGAAGCGGAAGGCCGGCGCAACGGCTTCGCCTAACTTCGAGGAAGATCGGTACGGCGTAATGAAGATCGGGCAGAAGCGCGTTCGGGCGCAGAAACAATCGACCAAACCGGGGCGGACGTATGGCTAGTTTTCTCGACTTCGTCAGCGACGTTTTCGACGGGGATAGCGTCTGGGGCAAGATCGCACAGACGGCCATCCCTGCCGTTGCGACGTCGCTGCTCGTCAAAAAACCGAAGATCGCGGACTCGTCTAGCGCGATTTCGCTCGACATGTACAAGCGAATGGCCGATCTTGCTGAGAAGCAGGGCGCGCTGACAGACATTCAGAAACAGGTTCTCCTGCAGCACTACCTTCCGATGGCGATCGGTAACGCGAATCGGGCGCAGTCTGTCGGTTCCGGGGCGGACCTCGAGACGTACATTGGGCGAGCAGGCGCTGACGCAGATCAGGCGAACGCAAACGTTCTCGCCAACTACGATCGGCAATACGCCTCTACCGGTGGGCGCAAAACGGACCCGTCGTACCTCGCTACGCGGGCGTTGATCGAGTCGAAGGCTGTACCGAACAAGATTCATGCGATGAATACGGCGGGTATGCAGCGCGAAGAGTACGGGGATCGATTGCGCGCGAGCGCGCTCGGCGGGCTGCAAACGAACCCGAACTACCTCGCCGGCGCAGGCACGCTCGGCGGGGCCGCGGGCGGAATCAGCGGGGTCGGTAGCGTCGCTATGCAGAACTACCGGCAAGAGGTTGCCGACACGATGGCTGCGTTCAAGGAGCCGTGGCAGATCGCCGCTGCGGATCGACAGAAGACGCAGGATCGACAGGACGAGTCCGCATGGCGTGACGCGATGATTAAGGCAGTGTCTGGTAGGGGGTATTCATGAGCGGCTTCCTTCAGGGGGTAGGCGTCGCCCTTAATGCAGGTAAGGACATCGAACGTCGCGATCGGCAGGATCGCATGGCGGCGATGGAGGAGTCGGACGCGCGGCGGCGGCAGTCGCTAATGAAAATACGACAGGCGGCAATCATAGAAATGCTCCGTCGGCAGCAGGAACGGGAAAGCGGGGCGCAAGGCGGGGCCAAGTTCGGTGGACTGTACGACGACGCGAAAAACGGCGGGGACCTCCCTAGCGTATTCGGCGAACCGGTTCGCCCCACGACCTCGTTGGACGAAATGCTGCTTCTCGGGCTTGCCCCTCGCGCCGAGCCTGCGATCGGGTTGCGCATGCGCGGTGGGCAAGGGCTGGTTCCCCCTCCGGGGTTCGCTGACGGCGGTCCGGTTCGCGTGCCGGCCTCGGCTCCCGTGGGAGTCGTAGCTACCCCTCCCGGTACCGCCGGGTTCTCGCCGGCGGCAGGGGCGATGCCGCCGTGGATTCAAGGATACCGCGACGGTGGGCCGGTGCGGGATTTGCGCATGATGCGCGTAGACCAGATGACGGGCGCCCCGCCTGCCCCCGCGTATCCCGAGCCGCAGGCGGGTTCAACCGGAGGACTCCCGATGGACGAGGTAATGGCTCGTTTCCGCGGTGTTCCGGTCGAAGCGGTTCGTGCAGAGCGGGAGCGCAAACTGCAGGACGCGCTCCGTAAGCGCGGGGAGGTTCGCGGGCCCGGAACGGGTACGTCAGATTCGATTCCAGCACGGTTATCGGATGGCGAGTACGTCATTCCCGCCGAAGTGGTGCGGCGCAAGGGGACGGACTTCTTCGATAA
>ERZ795050.3198-NODE-3198-length-16527-cov-9.239679_pt1 | contig 16527 bp, 16 predicted proteins | sample MGYA00375134_ERZ795050 | MGnify/ENA primary metagenome ERZ795050 (study PRJEB30179, sample SAMN05720221) | activated sludge metagenome | isolation source: Anaerobic digester | place: Japan | collected 2015-05-26 ... | reverse complement strand
TGCCATGCCCAAGCTCTAAGCGCGGGCATGCCAGCCGTAAGAATCGTGCGCCCATTCCAGCCGGGCGAACCATGCGACTGTCGTGCCCGAGCAGCAAGCGCGGGTGCCAGACGGGAGCCCGCTGCTCTATTACGCACCCGCAAGCGCTGTTCTCTCACGCACCTGCCGCGCCCGATGCGGCGGCTTGCGGACCGTTCACGGATTCCCGCAGTGCGGCCTCGGCGGCGGCCGGGTCAATCTCGATGCCCAGCACTTTCTTCACGGCCGCCGCGACCGTCGCGCCCAAGGCGGAAACGCCCGACTTGGCAGCCGCCTTCACGTCCTCAGGCAGCGTGTTTTCCAGTCCGCCCACCCACATGCCCTGGGCCTGCCCCTGGAAGAAGGCGCGGGACATGCGCTCCACCGCGGTCGGGTCGCCCCAGAAGGTCATCTTGGCGTTGGCCAGGTCCTCGCCGAACGCCCGCGCCGCGCTCCAAGTACATGTACAGAATCCCAATATCCACCGGACCGGCACGTCGCACATGCTCCCAGCGATTGCGCGCCAACAGCCAATTTTCGGGTTGATAAGCCTCCGGGCGTGGCTCGACCGCCCACATTCTAATGACGTCCAGCGGCAGAACCTCCCTGCCGCCGCAACAGGCTTGCTCGACGCGCAACGTGCCGTGCTCCGCGTTTGTGACGGGCCGAAACCACCCGCCGCCATCCAACCGCAGCCCGGCCACACAGCGCCCAAGGTACTTGCGCGAGTTCGCCAGACAAATGATTTCAAATGCTCTGGCGGCCACGATACACCGTCAACTATTTGCCACGCACCCTACAGGTGCGTGATGGACACATCCGGCCAGTTCCGCTGCAAATACTCAGCCACCAGGCGCCGGTGGCAGTGTTCGGCCGTCGGCTCGCTGCACAGCAGCACGGCGGGCACGCTGAAAATGGCGGGATCAAGCGTCTTTGCAATCCGGCGCTGTTTCAGTAGTGCGAGGAACTGCCGTTCGTACTCGTCCCAGGAAATTTTCTTCTTCTTGATACCTTCCAGGATTTCCGGGCTCGGCGCCAGTTGAGGTTCGTGTAGGTACTCCGCCCCGCAGATGCGGTCCAGGAAGAAGATCAGATCGTCCTTCTTCGTGAACCCGGCGAGCTGGGACGAGTTGTTCAGGCGCACGTCTATCAGGCGCCGAATTCCCGCAGCGCTCAGGGCTCCGAAGAACTCTCGGGCTGACTTCTGCGTAAAACCGATCGTGTAGATTTCCACGGGGCAGGCTCCATGTAATCAAACAGCTCGAGTTGCGCGGAGCGCGCACGGTTCAGCAAGTCTTCATAAGATACGCGCGAGCCGTCACCACGTATGTGAATCACCGTGTGACCGCCCTCAGCCAGCACGCGTGCGATCAGCAGATGGCGGTGGCAGGTGGCCGGGTCGTCTTCGCCGCACATGATCGCCGTCAAGCGCGGCCCGGCCGCCTCCAGAAGACGCTCAATCCCGGCCTGGAACCGAGCCGAACGGGCGATCTTGTCATACAAGACGTAGCCGGCTGCATCGTAGAATTCCGTTTCTTCCGGCCGCCCGCCCAACTCAGCGCCGAGGAATAAATACTGGACACCCGATGCCCGCAAAGCTCGCGCCAGAGGCTCCTTGTCGAAATGCGGACAGTAGCCCGATACCGGCTTCGAACGCACGTCCACCAGCACCTGCACCCCCGACTTGCGCAGCAGACCGATGAAGTCCTCGATGGTGTGATTCGAATGTCCAATAGTATATATGACCACTTCGGTCCCCGTTCCGGACAAAAGTCATGCCCATGATAGCCCCGCCCCAGCCGCACTCCAAGACCTTATTTGGCGCGCCGCGGTTGCCTTGCCCTTCGCACTACCGCGCTGCAACGACGCCGGCACGTCCCCCGGCCTTCGCCCATTCTCACCCGGTGGGTGGAAGCAGCTCATCCAGCCGCGCCGCCCACAGGGTGTAGCCGGCGTCGTTGAGGTGTAACCCGTCCTCGGCCAGTTCGCGCCGCAGCTCACCCGCGGCGTCTACAACTTCACTGTAAAAATCCATGTGCATACAGGCGTACTTTTCGGCCACTTGCCGCACGTGTGGGTTAAACTCGCGAATGTACGGGTTCAGGCCGGTGTAACGGCTGCGCGTCGGAAGGACGTTGACAATGAGCATAGGCGTCTGCGGCAAGCGCCCGCGGATGGTCGCCACGACGCGCTCGTACGCGGCCATGATGGCTTCCATCGGCGGCCGGCCGTTTTCCCATAGCTCCCCCAAGTCATTCGCGCCATTCTCAAAGACGATAAAGCTCGGCTCGCAGTTGAAAACAGACACGTCCAACCGATGCAAAATACCGGTCTTGCCGATGCCCAGGCGATCGCCGGCAATGCCGCGGTTCACGAAGCGGCGCCCCGGCAAGTAGTGATTGGTGTCAAACCATTCCAGGTGCGACGAGCCCAACAGCACAATCCCCCCCGGCTGGACCTTCTCGCACATGAACTCCCGGACGCGCTCGTGATAGTGCCTGACTGCGTGCATTGCTTCGCCGAAACTCCAATCAGGTATACACGCCGCCCAGCTTTGCGGCCGCGTAGTAATGACTACAGATTGCTTCCGAGCTCTGGCCGGACAACGCCATCCCCAATGCCCCGATCTGGCACATTCCAACCCCGTGCCCCCAGCCCGCGCCGCGCAGCACAATCGCGCTGAGCCGCCCCCCGGGGTCGCGCTCCGGCCGGACTGCAAACGCGCTGCTATAGAGAAACGTGCGATGTAGAGCCTGGCGAATGCGGTATTCGCCGTCCAACCGCGAGCGGACCGGCTGGCCCTGGGCATCGAGCCAGTCAATCTGCACGGCGTAGGCGCGCCCGCTGGCCCCGCGTGCGCGGACGTGGATGTCGCGCAGTTCTGTCAGGCCGGCCGCATCCGTCAGGTTAACCCGCAACAATTCTTCAAGTTCAGCGCGCGTATATCGCACGGCCCAGCGGAAGTAGTCGCCGACGGTGTCCACGCGCCCCAGGTAGCGGCTTAGCGAATCAGGCGCAACTACGTTCGGGCTGCAATAAACCTGCGTCCGGGCCAGCCACGCGCCGTCCAGGTATTCCTCCAGGTTCGCATCGCTCACGGGGAAGAACCGCCGGTCGGGCGCATCGGGCGGCGCATCTACGACCGGCCTGATACCCGGCTTGTCGAGGCCCCACACGGCCCAGGGCGTCTCGGTGACGCCGCCGCAGCACTTCGAATAATTCGCGTCAAGGATAGAGCAGGACCGGTGCGTGTCGCCCCGACGCGCCCCATTGGCCCTCCCTCGCGCTTCGGGCTCGGATGGCGCCCGCGCTTCGAGCTGCGAGCAAGCCTCTTGATCCCTCGATCCCTCGATCCCTTCATCCTTTGCCCTCGCTGGCGCTTCGGGCTCGGATTGATCGGCCCGCCCTCCCGCTTCCGGCTCGGATCCGTCGCGCCTTTCCGCGGGGCTCAGCAGCACGACCCCGCGCGTGTCGTGCACCGCCGCCAACGCGGTCGCGGTCAGCCCGCCGATGCCCTGGTAGCGCTGGCAGCAATCGTCGTTACACCGGTCAAACGGCTCGCCACGATGCTTGGGCTCGGTCATGGCCAACAACCACGAGCGTGCGACGATGGCCTGCGCTTTCAGAAATTCGAGCGGGCAGGCCGCGCTCATTTCGGCCGTAATCACGCCCGCCAGGTAGGTTTCCAGCGGCAGCACGTTGACCAGCACGACGCCGTGGCGGCCGACAGACAGCTCCAGCGTGCCGGGCAGGATCTGCGAAACGCGCTTTTCCCAGTGAAACCCGCGGCCGGCAGGCACGTCGCGCAGCAGAATACCCGCCTCGCAGTCGCCCGGCTTGCTCACGCGCAGGTCATCGGCGACCGGCGCCGCGTGCAGCCGCAGCGAAGGCACGGTGCGCGCGGCTTGCCCGCTGATGCGGAGCGACAGAGCAGGCCGGGCATGGCGGACTTCGATCTCGGTGCCCGGTTCGATCACCACGTCTGGCCCGCCTGGACTGCCGAGTACGGCGGGGCCTCGGACGGGGGTCAAATGGACGGCCGCGGCTGCATCGCCGTCGAGGAAGATGCCCACACGCACCGCCGGCTCTACGGCCCTGGCGAGCGTCCAATCGCGCAGGCCGACTATTCCGTGCTCCACTTCCATGCGGGCAGGATATCACGCGGGCAGAGAATGTGGGACCACAGCGGGCAGGAATGTAGGGCGGGCCGCAGCAACCGGGCCTCCCACCGTCCTCGGGGCGGGCGCGGCGCTGTTATAATGCACGCACCATGCCGTAACTCTACGAGTACATGGGAATTGTGGTGCTGTTTTATTCGAACGAGCACGAGCCGGTCCATGTTCACGGTAAGTGCCGTGGGCGGGAAAGCCGCGCTGAGCTGATCCTCCGTGAGGGCCGTGTGGTGGATATCATTTATACGTTGGTCCGCGACCGCCAGCCGCTCGCAGGTGTGAGCTTCAGGACTTTCAAACGCTCGTCGAGCATTACGCAGATGAAATCGTTCAGAAATGGATCGATTACTTCGTGCTCCACCACCGTGTGCAGGCGAAGGTGCTGACCAGGAGGATCAAATGAGTATCGGCGAAAGCGCGCCGATCTTCGTAGAACGCGCCGAGCACGCGGGCGAGTTCAGAATCCGCCTCGCATTCAACGATGGCACGGTGCGCACCATCGATTTCGAGCCCTTTCTCCGCCGGTCGCGCAATCCTCTGATTCAGGCCTACCTCGACCCGGGCCTGTTCTCCGCCTTCTCGATCAAAGAGGGCGACCTGGTCTGGGGCGATTACGACCTCTGCTTTCCCATCGCCGACTTGTACGACGGGCGCCCGTGAATCGCGCCCGAGAACTCCCGCGCGGAAAGCCTCGGACTGCGCGACGGCAACGGCGTCCATCCGGCAAGCTCCGCGTCAAATGTCTCGCTCTTCGGAATGGGACCGAAGACGATTCGCATACATTGTCATACGCAGACGGAGCAAGCCGCACGCAATAAGCGGAACTTGCTCCGTCGACAAAAACTGGCATGGCCTGCGCTGGGGCTCGGATCAACCGGAACCAGCGCGATCGGCACTATTTGCGCGATTTCTTCGCAGCCTTCGCCTTCCTCGCGCCAGCCTTGGCCCGAGCCGCCGGCTTGGACTTCGCCGCCGGTTTGGCCGGGCGCTTGGCCGCCGAAGCCGCTTTCTTGCTCGTGCCGCGCGGGGCTTTGCCCTTCAATGGACTCGGTCCCGATTCAATCGCCGCCTGCGCCGCCGCCAGTCTGGCAATCGGCACGCGGTACGGCGAGCAACTCACGTAATTCATGCCGACACGATGGCAGAACTTCACACTCTCCGGGTCGCCGCCGTGCTCGCCGCAGATGCCGATCTTCAGCTTGCCCCGCGCCCGCCGCCCGTTCTCCACCGCCATGCGGACCAGTTGCCCCACGCCCTCCTGATCCAGCGACTGGAACGGGTCGGCCTTGAAGATGCCCGCCTTGATGTACTCGGGCAGGAAGCGGCCCGCGTCGTCACGCGACAGGCCCATCGTCATCTGCGTCAGGTCGTTCGTACCGAAGCTGAAAAACTCCGCCGTTTCCGCGACCGGACCGGCCAACAGCGCCGCCCGCGGCGTCTCGACCATCGTGCCGACCAGGTACGACAGCTCGATGCCGGCCTCCGCGATCACGCCGTCGGCAACGGCCCGCGTGCGGTCGGCCAGGATGCGCAGCTCCTTGGGGTCGATGGTCAGCGGAATCATGATCTCCGGATTGACCGGCAAGCCGCGCTTCTTCAGGTCAACCGCGGCCTCAATGATGGCCCGTACCTGCATCTCCAGGATTTCCGGATACGTGATGCACAGCCGGCAGCCACGATGACCGAGCATCGGGTTCGACTCGTGCAATTGTTCCGCCCGCGCCAGGATGTCGTTCGGATTCACGCCGGTAACGGCCGACAACCGCTCGGCCTCTTCGCGCGTCTTGGGCACGAACTCGTGCAGCGGCGGGTCGATCAAACGGATCGTGACCGGGTTGCCTTCCATCGCCTCGAAAATGCCGATGAAGTCGCTGCGCTGGAACGGCAGCAGTTTATCGAGCGCCGCGCGCCGCTTGGCCTCGGTGTCGGCCAGGATCATCTCTTGGATGGCGAGTTGCCGCTCGTGGGTGGCGAAGAACATGTGCTCGGTGCGGCACAGGCCGATGCCTTCGGCCCCCATTTGGATCGCCTTGCGGGCGTCCTCGGGCGTGTCGGCGTTGGTACGCACGCCGATCTCACGCCGCTGGTCCGCCCAGCCCATGAGCGTGTAGTACTCCTGCGGCGGCTCGGGCCGTTCGAGGTCGAGTTTGCCTTCGTACACCGCGCCGATTGAGCCGTCGAGCGTCAGGAACTCACCCTGCCGCACCACCTTGCCGTTGACCGACATCTGCTTCGTGCCGTAATCGATCCGCAGCGCCTCGCAGCCCACGATGCAGCACTTGCCCCAGCCACGCGCCACCACCGCGGCGTGCGAAGTCTTGCCGCCCGTCTGCGTCAGGATGCCCTTGGCGGCCTGCATCCCGCCCACGTCTTCCGGGCTGGTTTCCTTGCGGACCAGAATGACGTCTTCACCTTGTTCGGCCAAAGCCTCGGCCTCGCGCGCCGTGAAGACCACCTTGCCACAGGCCGCCCCGGGTACGGCGTTGATACCTTCAGCGATGCGCCGCCGCCCCAGTTCCTCGCGCGGCACGCGCTGGCTGATGATGGGATAGAACAAGCGTTCAATGTCGTTGCCCGTAATGCGGGCGATCGCGTCGTCCTGGCTGATTACCGGGCGCGCGGCGCGCTCCTCGTACTTGCGAGGCAGATAGCCGGCCTTCGCCAGGCGCCGCGCTTCTTCCCGCCTCATCAGGGGCTGCGTGGCCTGCTCAACGGCGATGCGGAAAGCGGCGTGCGGGGTGCGCTTGCCGGTGCGGCACTGCAGGATGTACAGCTTGCCGCGCTCGAACGTGAATTCGACGTCCTGCATCTCGCCGTAGTGCACTTCGAGCATGGCCCGCACGGCGCAAAGCTGGTCGTACATGGCGGGCATGCGCTCGGCCAGTTCACTCATGTGCAGCGGTGTCCGAATGCCGGCCACCACGTCCTCGCCCTGGGCATTGATCAACATGTCGCCGTAGAACTCGTTGGCCCCGGTGCTCGGATCGCGCGTGAAGCACACGCCGGTGCCGCTGTCCTCGCCCATGTTGCCGAAGACCATTTGTTGCACGTTGACGCCGGTGCCCGTCAGATCGGTGATCTTCTCGACGCGCCGATACGTGACGGCCTTTTCGGCGTTCCACGAATTAAAGACGGCGTTGATCGCACCGACGAGCTGCTCCCACGGGTCCTGCGGGAACTCGCGCCCGGTCTGCTCGCGAAAGAAGTCCTTGAATTGCCCGCACAGCTCTTGCAGCGCTTCGGCCGGAAGCTCATAGTCGTAGCGCTTGTCGAGGCGTTCTTTCAGGTTGTGCAGCTTCTCTTCCAGAATGTCCTTGCTCAGGCCGACGGCCGTGGTCGAGTACATCTGCAGGAAGCGGCGGTACGAATCCCAGGCGAAGCGCGGGTTCTTCGTGTTGCGGGCCAGGCCCTCGACGGATTGGTCGTTCATGCCGAGGTTGAGGATCGTTTCCATCATGCCCGGCATGGAACGGGCCGCGCCGCTGCGAACCGAAACCAGCAGCGGGTTGTTCTTGTCGCCCAGCTTCTTGCCGACTGTCTTCTCCAGCCGCGCGAGCTGCTGGCGAACTTCCTTTTCCAAGCCCTCGGGCCAGGTGCCGTTGTGCTCGTGAAAATAGGCGCACGCATCGACCGCAATCGTAAAGCCCGCCGGAACCGGCAGACCGATGTTGGTCATCTCCGCCAACCCGGCGCCTTTGCCGCCGAGCAGGTTCTTGTCGGTACCCTTGCCCTCCGCCTTACCGGCGCCGAAAAAGTACACAAACTTCTTCATGTAACGCGATCCTTACAAAACCGTCGTAACGCGATCCTTACAAAACCGTCGCGGAAACTAAACGGCGTCCCCAGCGTCCCACGGCGGCGACAATCCCACAATTATAAGGCCATCCCCGACCGCGGTCACCACGCCGTAACCCGTCACGCGCTACCGTGTCGGTTGGTACAGGCGTTGGAGGGTGCACGGGTCGGGTGCCATACCCAAGCCGCGTAGCGGCCGGGCATGCCTCCGACGAATCGCCTCACGCGCCGGACCGGCCAGCTTCAAGGTGCAGCCCTGCGGCTCCGATAAGTCCAGCAGCGCAGCGCCCATCGCGAAGGCCGCCCGCGCAATTGGCCGGAGTCCCATGCAAATCCTCGCAATCAAGCGCGCCGCACCCGGTGGCAAGGCCAATGGCCTGGACCTGCCGGTGCGGGAAATCCTGGGCCGGCTGGCGGCGCGACACGACGTCACTCTGGCAAGTTGGGGGGGCCAAGCCCCCGCGCCCCGTGAGCTCAACTTTCGAACCACTGTGCGCCCGCTGCCCGCTGCAAACGCCCGGACGCGCGGCAACAGCGCAAACCGGCGCGAGTTACGGCTGCTGGACCACTACGGCTTCGCCGCCAACACCGTGCCCTGGCTGGCGACGCTCATGGCGGATTACCGGCCGGACGTCGTGGTTGGCATCGACTACGCCACCTTACCGGCCCTGGCCGGAAACCGGGCCGTGCCGCGCCTGGCCTACCTGCTCGACAACCGTTTCCTCTCCGCGCGCCAGGAGCTTCGCACCGGCAATCGCTCGCCTGCCGCGGCCCTCAAGGAACTCGTCTGGTCGTGGCGCCTGCACCGGCGCTATGGCCGCAGCGCTGACGCCTTCATTTTCGTGACCGAACAAGAAGCCGCCGGTTTCAGGCGCTTCACGCGGCGGCCTTGCTGGGTGATTACGAACGGCGTGGACGTCGAGCGCTTCCGACCCAGCGGGGCGGCACGCGACACAAACACCGTCGTCTTCGTCGGCAGCCTCGATTTCCCGCCCAACATCGAGGCGACCGCATGGTTCTGCGAGCAAGTCTGGCCGCACGTGCGTCGCGCCTGCCCGGACGCGAGGTTTCAAATCGTCGGCCGCGATCCTGTACCGCGAGTCGCGGCGCTCGCCGGACGCGAGCAGATCGAGGTGATCTCCGATCCGCCGGATATTCGGCCGTACCTGGCGCGGGCGGCCGTCGCAGTTGCGCCGATGCGCAGCGGGGGCGGAGTGAAGAACAAGATTCTGGAAGGCTGGGCCATGGGAACGCCAATGGTCGTCACGCGCATGTCGCTGGCGGGCCTGGCAGCGCGGCCCGGCGACAACATTCTGGCGGCGGACCGGCCGGCGGATTTCGCCGCCAACCTCGTGCTCTGCCTGCGCGACACGAGCTTGCGGGACCTTCTAGCCGCCCGCGGGCGGGAAACCGTGTTAGCCGAGCACACGTGGGAAAAGGCCGCGGCCCAGTTCGAAGAGTGCCTCGCGGCGGTGATCAACGTTGACGAATGCCAACTGCCCGAAGCCAAAAGCGATTGCCGCTTTGCGACGTTCATAAACCGGTAGCGGATCGCAACAATCAGGTCTAAAGTCTCGCGCATGGCGCGTGATTTGTCCGGCAAAGTAATCGTCATCACCGGGGCCAGCGCAGGCATCGGCGCGGCGACCGCGATCGAGTGCGCTCGCGCCGGCATGGACGTAGTGTTGAACGCCCGCCGGGCGGAGCGGCTGGAAGCCGTCGCGGCCGACGTCCGCAGTCTGGGGCGGACGGCCGAAGTTGTGCCGGGCGACATTACGGAGCGCGGATTCGAAAACCGCCTGCTGGATGCCGCGCGGCAACGGTTCGGCGGTTTTTACGCGGTTCTGGCCAACGCCGGCTACGCGATCAACCGCCCCATCCACGAGATGAGCGAGCAGGAGCTGCGCCAGATTTTCGAGGTGAATTTCTTCGCCGCAACGTGGCTGCTGGCCGAGGCGGCGCGGCGGCTGATCGCGGCCGGCCGGCGGGGACATCTGCTCATGACGTCCAGCGCGGTGGCCAAGTTCACCTTTCCCAACACCGGCGCTTACAGCGCGACCAAGGCCGCCCAGAACCACGTTTGCCGGCAAATGCGCCTGGAACTGCGGCCCTATGGCATCGCCGTCTCATCAGTCCACCCGATCACGACGCGAACGGAATTCTTCGACGTGGCCGCCCAAAAGAGCGGGCGGCAGCCGCCAGTTAAAAACGGTTTTGAGCACGCACCGCGGTTTCTCGTGCAAAGCCCGGAGGTGGTGGCGCGGGCGGTGGTTCGTTGCCTGCGGCATCCCGTGCCCGAAGTCTGGACGAGCCGGTTCGTGCGAACCGTGGCCGGCGTCGTGACGGCCGTTCCGGGCCTGGCGGACCAGTTGGCCAGCCGTCGCAATCGCGGGCAGTGAAAAGCGGCCCGAGACTTCGCATCACGGCAGCAGGTCGATATACGGATCGGGCAGAAAAGCCAGCGCGTCCGGGTGCTCGGTCGTGACGTAATAGCGGTCGTCGTGCTGCGGGTGCGGCGCGATCGCAGTGATCGGACGCCCGCGCAGCAGCGGCGGCGGGTTTTCAAAATCCAGCGCCGACAGCGGCACGACATATACACCGTTTACACCCGTCGGCACTGCGATTGCGTCAAGATTCTGCTCAGCGCAGGGCATACTCACCTCACTGAAACTTGCATAGACAATCCGCCGCCGGCCTACATCAGAAGAAGCTCAGTTGCGACGAATAGTAAACGCGGCCCTGCCGGCAAATTGCCCAGTACCAATTCTTAACGCCCCCGTAGCTGACGTTGACGGTCGCCACGCCCGTGGAGGGTGTGACGATGAGGTAGCGCTTCCGTTCGACGATGGTCTGGAGCACGGTGCCGGACGTCCACGCGACCGAACTGGGCGCGGTACTGGTGAGCCCGCCGCCCGGACTGTCGGCCAGCCAGCAGTCGAGCAGGCTGAAGGTGCCCGTAGCCGCCAGGATGGAGGTGGGGATGGCGCCGCCGGAAAGCTGGCCGACGTCACTGCTGATCTGAACGGCCCAATCGGGCGCCAGGCAGTCGGCGAGCTGGCGGATGAATTCGGCGTGCGACTTGATCTGCTCATCGTCCCGCAGCAGCGGGACGCGCAACTGCGCCAGGGCGGTGGCGATCTGCAGGGCGGCGGTTTCGATCCGGTAGCTGGAAAACGGACCGCGGCCCCAATCGGGGCCGAAAAACTCAGTGACGCGCTGGTTGGGCATGGCAACTCTCCCTGCAATCTGTGCCCGGCGGCCCGGGCTGCCGCGCCCGGCCGGCCGCCTGATCTTTATAGCCATTCTAGAACACATAGTCAAGCAGCACGCCGAACTTTCTGTGCTCCCAACATGTGCCGCCAGCCACAGCGGGCCTGACGGCGATTCTTGCGTCGCGAGGCGCCAACCCGTCGTTCGCCCCCGGCCAACTTGGTTTGCGTGGTTAGAATGTCAGCTTGCTGTCGCTATGAAGTAGATCCAGACGTAGCTATATATGAAAGAGCGAATCGCCATCGAACTGCCCCTGACGCGCATTGCCGATTTCTGTCGCCGGCATCACATCCGCCGTGCACACGCCGGGGTTCTTGAGCAAGTACTTCCGCGAGGATGTTTTGCGCCATGCTGCGGTCGTTTATGACGCTGCATAGCGATGATATGAATTACGGACACCTCACGGACCGACGCACGACTCTCCTTTAGCCGTCACCGCGATCTTGCGACGACATTTCGGGCACTTGACGCTTTCCGCCCCAAACCCCGGACTGAGCTGGATCAAATGCCCGCATGCGCAGTCAAACGACTCCCAGCCCTGACCCTTGCGAACGTACGTCATCGGCCGGCTCGCTGCGTCCGCACTGGCGGAGGCTGCGGCCCGCGGCGTCGCGTGCTCGCGCCCGCAGCGCGGGCATGCCACTTGCTCCCGCTTGAAATTCCCAGGAATCTTCAACCGCGCACCGCACGCACACTGGATCACCGCCAGCGGCAACACCGTGTCCAGCAGGCGTCCCACGGCCTCAGCTCGCTCGACCGCGGATGCACGCGGCTCCGGCTCCGCAGTCGGCGCCCGCAATGATGCTCCCTCATCTTTCGCCAGCGTGCCCGCGCCGATGCATGCCCCGCCGCGAATCTTTCGGTACGCCTCCTCATAGGCGGCATAGCCCGCGTTGCCCATGCGGCGCAGAATGGCAATGCGCTCACTACTCTTAGGATGCGTCGAGAAGAGGCTGAACGCGGCATGTTCCTGCAGCGGATTGACGATGTACAGCGGCGCCAGGACCCGGTTCTTTTCAGCCTGGCCGCCGGCCTGACGCGAAATCTTCTCCAACGCCGAGGCCAGTCCCTCCGGATACCGCGTGAAGCGCGCGCTGGACGCGTCCGCCAGAAACTCGCGCCGCCGCGAACACGCCAGGTACAGCAACTGCGCCGCCAGCGGCGCCAACACCGCCACCAGCGCGGCTGCCAGAAGAATAATCAATTGCGCCTGCCCGCCACCGCGCGACGAACGCCGCCCGCCGCTCCCGTAAAACATCCCGCGCAGGAAACCGCGCGACAGCAGGACAACCGCGCCCAGCATGACGGCCGCCAGCGTCATGAAACGCGCATCCAGGTTGTGAATGTGTCCAATCTCGTGCCCGATTACGCCCTGCAGCTCGTCCCGGTTGAGCCGCTTCAGCAAGCCCGCCGTCACCGCCACCGCGGCCTTCTCCGGGCGCCGCCCAACGGCAAAGGCGTTCAGCGACGAATCGTCGATGATGTACACGCGCGGCATGGCCGGCAATCCGGCGGCGATGCTCATCTCCTCGACCACATTCCACAGTTGCGGCGCCTGCTCCTTCGTAATCTCGCGCGCCCCCGCGGACTTGAGGATGATGCTATCTCCCGCCCCGACTGCGATCGCCCAGAGAACCAGCCAGATCACCACTGCCACCGCCACACCGATCGCGGCGGCGGCTTCCATGCTGACTACCGGGCTGACTACCGGGGCCTCAGGAACGTAATAGTAGCTTGGATGAGCGCGTGACCAGCCGCCGTCCAGTTGCGCGGCCACCGACATTCCGATCACCGCCCCGAGCAGGACCAGCACACCCCCCATCGTCCCTATCAGCACCCAGGAGCGGCGTCGATTACTGGCGATTGCTTCCCACATCTGCGGGGCGCGTCCTCAAGAATGGGCTATCAACTTGCCGTGTATGGGCTATCAGCCTGCCGTGGCCGGTCGCTTTTCAGAACTAACAACTAACAACTACTCAGAACTTCACCGCCACCGGCGCACGCTCGTCGCGCCCCTGCAGTTCGAAAAGCGTCGCGGGCTGGAACGCAAAGCTGCCGGCGACCACATTTGCCGGGAACGATTCAATGCGCGTGTTGTACTGCATGACGCTGTCGTTGTAGAACTGCCGCGCAAAGCTGATCTTGTTCTCAGTGGAAGTCAATTCTTCCTGGAGCGCCAGGAAGTTCTGGTTTGCCTTGAGATCCGGGTAGGCCTCGACCACTACCATCAAGCGCCCCAACGCCTGCGACAGCTCTCCCTCGCTGCGAATGCGATCGTCGACGGTCTGTGCCCCGGTCGCCCTGGCCCGCGCCTGGACGACTGCGTCCAGCGTGCCGCGCTCGTGCTTCGCGTAGCCCTTGACCGTCTCGACCAGGTTGGGAATCAGATCGTGCCGCCGCTTGAGCTGCACGTCGATTTGCGCCCAGGCATTCTTGACCTGGTTGCGCAGCCGCACCAGCCCATTGTACGTGCCTATCACCCACAGGAACGCCAACAACAGAACGGCCACTACAACCAACAGCACAATCATCACAGGTCCCATCAGCTTTTCTCCGTCTGGCTAGTGTTCTGTCGAAACAACTGCCCGAGAAATTCCGCCACCGGCGCGTTCGGCTCGCCGCCGCCGACAACCGTCGCCAATTCGCCGGCGTCAAACCACAACCCATGCCCGGCCGGACAGCGGTCCACTTCAACCGGCGGCCGCGTCCCAACCGGCTGCACACGCAATCTGCGCCGGCAGCGCGGACAGCGGCGTTTATCCCGGCTGGTTGGGCCGGGGTCGCGCACCGCCGCCTCCAGCGGGTCGGCAACCGGCGCCTCCAGCGGGTCGGTGCGTCCGCCGGCCAGTTCCGAAATCAGCTCGAGTTCCCCGGTGTCCAGCCACACGCCGTGGCAATCGGCGCAGTAATCGACCTCCACCCCGTCAAATTCGACCACGATCATAGGCTTATTGCAGGCCGGACACACACCACGCCTCCGGGGTTAATCACCATCTCTAAGCGTAGGGCATCACCATCTCTAAGCGCAGGCCATCACAATCTCTAAGCGCAGGCCAACACACGATGTAAGCGTACACGCCAACCGGCAGTCCGTCTCGATTGCGAGCCCGATCGCGCCCCTATAATTCGCGACTCATTTTGTAACCGGGTGCAATCGGTCTGCCCTCGAGTGTCATGTGTAACCTCGGGTGCAAATGCCCAAGCTGTAAGCGCGGGCATGCCCCTGTTTACCGACATGCGGCCGCGGCCCGACTGCGCGAATGGGACATTCCTGGCGGCATCCGGGGCGGCACGCCCCGGCTCTGCTCCTCTTGATCCCTTGATCCCTAGATCCCTTGATCCCTCGCCCCCCTCGGGCCGCCCCGGCTCTGCTCTGTTATTCCGCCTCACCCGTTGCAGCTCCGGCATCGAGTTCATCCAGCAGCTCCACCGCTCGACGCAGGTGCGGGATCACGATCGACCCACCGACGATCAGCCCGACGTTCAGCAGTTCAAAGAGCTGTTCGTTCGTCACGCCCAGCTCCTTGCAGCGGATTACGTGATAGGCGATGCAATCGTCGCAGCGCAGCACCAGCGAGGCGGCCAAGCCGGCTAACTCTTTCGTTTTGCCGTCAAGGGCCCCATCGGCGTACGCTTTCCCGTCCAAGGCGAAGAAACGGTTTATGCCCAGATTGCCCGCCGCCAGGATGCGCTCATTCATCTTCTCGCGGTACGTGCGGAACTGTTCCAATCGCCCGGCCATGCCCTTCTCCCTTCAGCGGTTTTCGCGCGGTGCTACGTTAACTTGCCACGTCAACTCGGACCAGTGACCCCTGATTCGCGGCCGTCCTAACTACGTTTGCCAAGCACATCAAGGCATATCCAGAATTCCGCCTCCGAGGCTCCGGGCGCGGACCTGGCGTGAGCGCCGGCCAGGTACGCCTACCGCCTCGGCACGGACGTGGCCGACGAGGCCTCCGAGCTGTGCGTGGAGCTATCGCGCCAGCACCCCGGAGCGGTGATCTTCGCCGGCACGCTGGTGTTCGAGCACCCGCACTGGTACCACCGCGTCCTACACAACGAGACCGCCTACGCCATCCAGCGGCGGCTCAAATTTGCCGGCATTCCCGTTGTGATTCTGCCGTTATTGCTGCGCCGACCGAAACACGCCGGCCAGCCACCCGCCACGCTGCCGAGTTCTCCGTGACGTTCGCGCAGTTTTCCGCCCACCAGCACCGGAAAATGGGCGCAAAAAAAAGAGGGCACCAGGGGCCCTAAGGCGTCCCGGTGCTCTCCGGAGGGGAAAGAAGCCAATTTTTGAGGACCGTTGCTTTCTACTTTCTGGACCCGTTTTTTAGGTCCGGTATTATCAGTCCTCGTATTAGTATAACCGTCGAAAACACCTAGTCAAGACGAATCCAAAATTCTTTTATCGCGATCCTGTCATTTCATCGGCACGCCTCAACGCTTCAGATTAACAATTCAGCGCGCCGCTAACAGCATCCGCGGATTACGGCCGTTTCGCTCGTATCAACCGTAACCACAATATGTTACGCACCTCAACCGACTTGGTTCGTAAAAATTATGTGACGTTGTGCTTACTTTTTTCTAATCCGCTTTCTGGTGAATAATTCGCCACCCCGCCCGCTCATTTTCCGATGCAAAACTCGCTAAACAGCCGCCCCAGCAGGTTATCCACCAACTCGGCATGAGGCCTCCCTTCCAAGCCCTCGTAAGCACTGCGGACCTCCAGCGAGATCAGCTCGAGCTGTTCTGGTACGCCCGCGCCTTCACACAAGCCTCGCGCCCGTTCCAGCGCCGCCGTTGCGGCCGCCAATGTGCCGTCGCACACGGCCGGCGGCATCGCCACCCGGCACACGCACTCGGCAATTTGTCGGCGCAACTCGGCCATCCCCTCGCCCCGGGCCGCACTAACCGCTACGTGCCGCCCCAACACACTCGCCGGCACCGGCGCAGGCCGGTCGCCGCCCGCCAGATCCGACTTGCTCAAAACCACTAAGCGACGGTCGGGCGGAACCACATCGAGCACGGCCGCCATGCCAGCGTCCCACGGAACGTCCCAAGCCTGGACCCACACGAGCACGTCGGCCTGGGCCGCGTTTCGCTCCGCCGCCAAGTGCGCAGCCGCCGTCAGATCATCCGCCGTTCGGCCCAAGCCGGCGCAGTCCTGCAAAACGAGTTGCACGCCGTCGAGGTAAATTTCGGCGGAGAGCACGTCGCGCGTCGTACCCAGCACCGGCGAGACGATCGCCCGCTCGTAGCCGAGCAATGC
>ERZ795050.3197-NODE-3197-length-16529-cov-8.687932_pt1 | contig 16529 bp, 15 predicted proteins | sample MGYA00375134_ERZ795050 | MGnify/ENA primary metagenome ERZ795050 (study PRJEB30179, sample SAMN05720221) | activated sludge metagenome | isolation source: Anaerobic digester | place: Japan | collected 2015-05-26 ... | reverse complement strand
ACTTCCTCTGAATAAGAGGCCCAGTCTGGTGCCGGAACTTCTTCGGCCACTGCGAACAAAGATGTAGCGGGGCACAGAAATAACAGAACAGTAACTACGTAGCGATTCATTGAAACCACCTTCCATCCCCCTGAAGAACGAGACGAAACTACAAACGATTATTTGCTGTCTTAAGGGCACCTCCTTTTTCTCGTGTGCTCGTATCAGGAGTTGAGGCCGAGCCGCCGAAGGCTCTTTCAGGGACCTCTGCTCTCGGGTCAAGCCAGTAATGTTCCACTCGCAGAATGCCGTCCACGTAGGCGGTTCGCCATTCGCAAAGGAGCAGCGAATCCTTTTCAACAAAAAGCGTATCAGTACGCTCAACACTGCCGGACCACTCGACGATATAGCACGGACGGCCGTCGATTAGGACGCCACCAGGCAGGAGCTTGCCCTCGGCGAACCACTTTTCGAGTATGACAGGCGCACGAGCTTTCGCGCCCAGCCAGGTTCCCAGCATGCCTCCGATCATGCAGCCCTCTCGCGGCCCGAGCCGCTCCCGGAGTTGAATGCTAGGTGTTCCATAAGCGCGCGGAGCGTCGTACTCTATGACGGCGTCGGCGGGCGCGCCGGGCGCGGGGCGAAATTCTTCTCGTACGCATCCGTCGCTGAATGATATCGTCAGCACCCCCGCTGCAAGCGTGGCGTTCAGCAAGTGTCGCCCGTCCGCCATTTCGGCTTCAAAGTAGACTTGTGCCAGCACGTGGTTGTTTTGGGTTTCTTCGACCATTCCCGAAAGCGCTAAGTATGGAAGGTCGCGGTAACGGGCAGCCACACGTCTGCCAAGCTCCACCGCCGATTGAATCTCATCTGCTTCGACGCCAACTTGCTGAGTTTCACCGTCACTCTGTCGATTGGATTGCGGCGCTAGCGGGTAAGCTGCGTCTGCAACCATTGAACCAGCGAGCCAAAAAAGTATTGCGATCATCGCTGTCTCCGCCCATGCAGCCTTCCCGAGTGCAATAATGTACGCTAATGCATATCGGTCCTGGAGTCAAGGCCAGTTGTGCCAGGCTACCGCAGGAGTCCCGAAACCGCTCACGGTTCATCGCGCTCACAATTTTCCAGTCATAGCGGCTGCGGAAAGTGCCGCGAGTAGGAGTTGCCAGACGCGGTAACAGCAGCGCCCACAGCGCGAAAATCATGTTAGTTCGATCTTCGCTTTGACCTGGCCTTCGTTGCGAGCGTGCGTGATGTCTTTCTTGTTACGTTCCCGCGCGCGCACTGCATCCCACGGAATTCGCGTCGTCAGCAAGCACTTCGACAACCGGCAGTCGCCGCATCGCCGCAAGCCCACCTTGATCCGCAGGAGCCGCCAGCCTTCGAGGTTCGGATCGTCCCGCCCTTTCTGCCCGTCTTGCCGCCAAGCGCTGTTAGGGGCGGGCTAGCAGGACACGGTGGACCTTGTTTGGGGCACTGTGCGCTTTTGCGCAAAGTCCAGAAAAGACATTGACGAGACAATTCCTGCCCCATAGGTTGAATTGTGAGGCTTCTATGTGGCGGGGCGGTTCGGCCGATGGGGCTGGACCCGGCCTCGACTGTTGTTTCGTGTGGAGGAAGTTTCACGTCACGTAAACTGTTGTTGTCGTTGATGACCGTGAGCCTCGTGTTCCTGGTAGCCGCCTCGTGCGACGATAAGGACCCCCAAGACGCCAAAACCCATTGAGCCGCCCGAAATTACTACCATTGATCGTGGTGAGGTCTGCATTAATGGCACATGCTATTATTTTGACTTCGAACTACACCAATGGTACACCAAGAACCCAGACGGAACTCGCAACTACATTATAGGCACCCCTCCGGGGCTTCCGCCGGGGTGGGAACCAGACCCGGACGAGTTCATCCCCGCTTGGAGCAGCGAGACCGAACTCGGCTTGACGCCTGACGGCGACGGAAAGGTCGCGCCGATCATGTGGTTCGAGAACTTCACGGGGAGTTCGATTACGAGCTTCACCAAAACGGACCAGATGGACTTCTACATGGTGGTGGACAAGAACTGGGAACTGCCGACGGATCGGAGTAACCTCCTCCTCGCTTCGATCGGCGCAAGTAACATTCATGCCTACGGCCTCCGGCTCGCCAACGGCCACACCGGGGCGCAGCTACTCCAATTGAAGAACGTGAAAGTGAAGGACGTAATTGAATTCCTGTCCCAGCTCGGAGTCAAATATGTGAATTGCAACGATACGGCAGGGGTCTACAAGATTCAATTGTCCGGCCCCACTCCCGCGCAGTACACGGGGGTTGACTTCTACTTGAACGGTTCTTTCTTGGCAAACAACCCGCTCTAAGCAACTGACGTTGCCGGTTGCGGTGAGTTTGAGTCGTGAAAGTGCGATTCGCACGTTTGGTCGTAATTGCCACTGTATGGCTGGTCGGGTGCGCCGCCCAGCCATATGGTGGAACTCATCGGGTCAACTGTGCATTACCCGATCTGCCGGTGGTGCGCGTTCAAACGGCGAATGTCCTGTGCGCTGGCGTTCCGGTGGCCGCAGCCTGCGTCCTGTCCGCCGGCTCGCCCGGCGATGATTCTAAGGCTGCTGTGGTGGACGGTGTTCCTGCGAGCGCCTTTATCCCGAAAGCCGGTGAGTCAGCCAGACCCAACTTCAGGCGCTTTGTCAGCACGCGCCCGGCATTTGCCCCTGCGCCACTGCACCGCTTTGACGGTGCCTGCGGCGACGAGGTTGTCCTGGCGGGCTTCCGTTTCGGTCACGGCGCCAGCGCGGCGGAAATATTGCGCACTCCCCCTGAATTTGCATACGGCAACGTTGAGGGGGAAGTCAGTGATTGCGTGATTGTGCGAGTTCCAGAGGGTGACTATGCTGGCTTCATAGGCGGCCCAGCCGGCGAGTACCGAGCGGGGCAGCTCTCGGTGTGGGGCATCGTGGTAGACGAACTCCAGGACCGGGAATCTGTCGGTTTCTCATACCTCTCGGTGCGCAGGCTGCCGTCGGAAGTGTTCCTCAACCCACGGCCGCCTGCCGGCAGACCGCCTGCACCGAGACTGTCGATCTCTGACCAACTTGCACTATGGATGTACGGCCTCCCAGTCAACAGCCCAAACATACCCCAGCCGCCTGTTCCGGTCCTGCACGTGGTCGGGTGGGGACCGGGCTGCGGGTTCGCCGTAGGCGAGAATCTCGTCGTGACCGCACGCCATGTCGCTGGACCGTTGAATGCTATCGCCGTAGATGGCCTCCCGGCCAAAGTGCTCGCGCGCGGCCCACTTCGCTCGCGTGACGAGGATGGCGGAGATTGGACGATTGCGCAAGCAACGACGCGGCTGGCTAGTCCATTGCCGCTGGACGAGCGTGAGGAGTTACCTCCTGGGCAACGTGTGCTCTTCGGGGGCTTTCCCGGCATTGTTGACCGCGCTTGTTTGGCATCGTTTTTGGATCGCGGTCCTGTGTTCTGTGAGGGTGTAGTGCGCGAGTGCCGACACGAACCCAGCGGACTGACGGTCTGGATCGACGTGCCAGTGGCAGACTACCACGGAGTGTCCGGGGGCCCAGTGGTCACAGTCGCCGAGGATGGCCAGAAGCGACTGTGGGGCTTGTCTGTGGCGGCAGACTGGACGTGGGCAGTCGATTGGATAACCGGCCGCACGACGCTTATCGCCATCCCTATCCCGCGCGAGCTGGAGAAGTATGCGCCGGGAGCATTCACGGACAGTGAGCAGTAGCCGGCCGCGTGCTGACGCAATTAGGCGACGGGCGGGTTCCGCACTTGAGCTTCCGAACTACCCACCTTGCGATGCCCGCAGCCAAAGGTACGTCCCGTAGAGCGGCGACGGGGTAGTTCGGAACGGTTGAGACGGGCGCGGTGGCCGTTGTTTCCCCCCGGCATCGGCCCCGCCCCGTCTCGGCCCCTGGAACGCGGGTGAGTTTTCTCTTGAACGCCGCCTACAGCGGGCGTTACCATTCAGGAAACTTCAATAGGAGCTGAGGCGTGGCCCAAAATGACCCCACCCGCGAGCACACAACGGGCCGTACGCTCTGGATTTTCGCCAAATTCATCGTAGCCATAGCCTGTCTAGTGTTGGCGGTGCTGTACTGGGTTCCGAGATTGTTCCGTGCGTAGCGAGTTGCGCGTATCGCCGCACACTCTGCTGGCCGGCGTGAAATGCGTCGAAATCTGGTACGACAACCGGATCATCGGCGTAATTTATCCGGCCGACTTTGGCGGCGTCCGCATTATCAGCAAGCACTTCGACAACCGGCAATCGCCGCAAGCCCACCTTGATCCGCAGGAGCCGCCGGTCTTTGAGGTGCGCATTGTCCCGCCTTTCCTGCCGACCGTGCCGCCTAGCGCGTAGAGTAGTAGCGGCGCTTTCCCCCACCTGAAGCGCTGACCGTCTCGACGCAGGCTCCTGACCTCTATGCGTCGGGGCGGTCCTGCTATGTTGCGATGGATTGCTTTTCTCGCTAGGTCTGCTAGCATCTCGGCGGCGGGCCAAGTCGAAAGGTGGACTTTCGCGATGGCACCTACGAAGAACAGCACGCTTTGGCTGTACCGAGACTACGATTACCATTTGGTCCGCTGGCACGGCCGGAACCCACCTAGAAGTTGCTCAGACCTGGCTCTCGACGGGGAGCGCGTTGACGATTTCTGCGCTGATATGTTCGAGGCGCTGACCGACATCCAATTTCCGGAAGATGCGATGCGCCGGGTCGAGCGCATCGAGTTCCGCTGGGCCAAGCCTGAGCCGAAAAAGCGCCCGACGGCGAAGAATCGCCCGAAGGCTAAGGCGTCCCGCCGATGACGGAGTTGCCGATTCTCGCGGGATTCCTGGTCGCGTACGCGCTCTTGCTGTGGGCGTACTTTCGCGCTCGCAGGCTGGCCGACCAGACCTTTGAGAAACTGGAGCGACTATGCACCACGGTCAGGATTTGCCGGAAGACTTGAGGAAAGAGGTTCAGCAGGAGCAGCTTGGAGCGACGGGGGAGTTCCCCGAAGGCAAGTTGACCCCGCGCGACAAAGGCGAGATACGCATTGCCGTTACCTGCCACAACGACAAAGTTGTCATAGTTTTCGGCACGCCGGTTACGTGGATCGGCTTTGATCCGGCACAGGCGCGCGAGTTGGCTGACTGTCTGATTGAGAAAGCGGAACAGTGCCGCAGATAGGGCAGACCGGACGCCAGTCGTAGCGGTCGGTGGCGGGGACCGGGATTGTGTTGTGAGTGTTGCTGCCCAAATCCTCGGTCCCCGTGACTGCCGACAGCAGAAGCGGCTCAGTGGAGCGGGACGTTCGTGACTTCATTATCGCTCAACTTGCGGCGGCGCCCCTTCGCACGCCGACCCGCACTCCGGGCAGCGCGGTCCAGGCGCCCCCTTGAGGCTGTAGCCGCAGCAGGGGCAGCGCGGCGCATCAGGGTCGGGCCCTCCCATGCGCCACTTGACCCACCACGCGAGTGACGCATCCAGAGCGAGCCCGTACGCTAGGAGCCAGCCTATGCCCACTCCTAACCACTCGTCTGCAAGTCGTACGACCAGCGGAGGCAGGCATCCCAGGTCGAGGGCGGCCAGCAGTGGAAGTATGACGAACGTCGGCGCGGCAATTGCACTCAAGAAGCATGCCACGACCCTTAGCTCGCGCGCGTGCGGCGGCCTGTCGCGGCGATGCGCCAGCCGGAGTACGGACACAGCCGTAAGTGTGGCGTACAGGCTTCCCAGGGATTGCAGTGGGAATGCGTACATAGGCGCAAGTGTGGCGGGCGGGTTCAGCAATCGGAGCTCGTCGTTGCCTAGCAGGTCCCGCAGGCACTGGGCGGTTCCGAACACCGCGGCGGCCATGAGGACCGCCAGCGAGATTACCAGCCACGGTCGCAACATGCGATCCCAGCCGCCGCCCGATCCCGCGCAGGGCTCGTACTGGGGCTTCTCGGGGCACTGCGGGGCGCCGTCGGGGGAGGTCGGTGCACTGCTGCCGTTGAGGCTATGGCCACGGCGCCGGCAGGACGGCGCGCCAGCGTGGGGTCTTCCGGCGCGCCACAAGAACCAGCACAGAGCGGCGGCCACCGCTGCTTGGAACCAAAGGAACAAACCGCAGACGGCGCCTGGTGCGAGCCTGCTTGCCAGCTTCACTACGGCCACCGGCAGGCATCCCAGGTAAAAGGCTGCCAGCAGTGGAAGCGCGATGAAGGCCGGCGCGGCCAATGCGCCTGCAAAGCATCCGAGCTCGATGAGCTCAGCGTCGCGCGTCTCCGAGAGCGCGCCTCGACGGCGCCCGACCCACAGCGGGATCAGGACCGTAGCCGCCGCGAGCATTGCAATGCCCGCCAGCATCTCTAGCATGCGGATTCCCAGCGCGTCGGCCTTGCCGGTGAGCATGCCAAGCCCAAAGACGGGCCACACGCCGTAGAGGAAGACAACCGGCCCGATTTTCAGCCACAGTCTCATCAAGCCCGCCTCAGATCGGCCAAGTCATGCAATCAAGGCACCCCCCAGCCTCCGCGCCGGCCCGACACGCGTCGAGCCCCATGAGGTACGTCCCATTGTTGGCGCGACACGCATCGCGGTACGCATCGTAGGTGACCTTGAGGGCGATCGCAAGGCCCACAGCGACAGCGGCTACACAGGTGCCGACCGCGATCGGGTGCCCCAGGAACTTGCACCCCTTAAATGCGAGGCCCGCCGCAGCGACGGCACCCCCCGCAATTGCGGCGTACTGGGCGTTCGCGCGCAGGTTTGCGTCCCGGTAGTCCTTGGCGGCCTCTGTCCTGCAGCGCTTGTAGTCGGCTATGCACTGCAGCACGGTGGGGGCACTGCAGTCCACGCCGCCTGTGCCTGTGGTCAGGAACTCGGGCGCCTCGAACGCCGGGTCGAAACCCACCGGCCCGGAGCAGATTCCCGCTAGTTCCCGGAGCACGCTCTCATACGTGTTTACGGCCTGCACGTCCTGCGCGTTGAGAAGGGTGACCGGCACAACCGTGGTGTACCGATCCGGAGGGTATATGCAGGCGTCGTCGCAGCCATCGCCATCGAGGTCGCCGATCGGGCCGAGGGGCGCCGGTGTGCCGCCTTGCGCCAGGCAATCGGTGGATATCAGCACCGGGCAGGTCCCATCAGGCAGGCAGCACCCGCAAGTATCCTCGGGCTCATATTGGACGCCTAGTGTAAGCACTTGCGACAGGACGGCAACGCTGCCCGCCGGTCCGGAGAAGACGGCAAACAGCAGACCCGCCGATGGGTCAAGCGACGCAGCCTCGCCCCAGGCTTCGCCGCACTCAATCTTCTCATAGCGCAAGACCTGTACGCTGATTGGTAGCGCGCCAGCGTCCGTGAAGCGGTGTCCGGGGATCGTCTCGCGGACGGTTGGGTCATACATGGGCAGTTCCGCGCCCGTCGGATCGGGCTCCCCATATACGATGTTGTTTCGCGGCTCGTGCGCCAGCACTATGCCGCGCTCGCAGGCGGGGAATGGGGCCGACGCTCCGAACATGGGATCATAAACCGAGGTCTTCATCCAGTTCCAATAGGTCAGGTTGGCTTCGTAGTCTGCCGGGGCTATCGGGCTGCCGGTACAGTCTTCGTATGGCTGGGGCACCTGCGGCCCGGGCCCGCAGGGCGCCGTCGCCCAGCAGCAGCGGCGATAGGCAAGCCATCCCGAACATCAACCGCGATAGTACATGTGCTCTCTCTAAATGCATGCGATTCTCCTTTCTATTTGAATCGCCATCGCCCTGATTGCGCGCAACATACGCGCATATCTGGAGCGCCAATACCATCGATATTCAAGGTAGGTTCTGGCACGATCCCGGACCAGGAGATATCCCGGCTGAGTGTTGCAAGGAATCGGAACCAAAACTGTAACGACGCCATTTGTGACAGTCTTCCTCTGAGAACGGGCTACAGAGCAACCCTCGCCCGAAGCCTCATGCATGACGGCATAGTAAGATGCCCCCCCCCCCCCCCCCCCCCCCCCCCCCCCGTCGTCAAGTCCGAAGGCATGCGCTTTTGCGCAAAAATGCTTGCGCTTTTGCGCAAGACCCCGACCGTTTGTGTCGGAATCTGTCCCCGGCGAGAAGGTCATGTCAATTCAATTTTCGCCTTGACCTTGCCTTCGTCGCGTGCGTACGTGATGTCTTTCTTGGCCAAGGCCAGAAGCACGCCCGCTGCTTTCTGCGATGGCGTCCAGTCCTTCACCATGTCCGGTACAGGCGGGTCCGCTTCGGTGGTAATTACGAACGAATCGGGCTCCGGCCCGTCCGTAAGAATGATCTTCACTTGGGCCATGTACGTCCTCGCTAGTAGTTCATCCAGAGAACTTCGGTCATTCGCCGCTTCTCATCGCCACCAGCGGCGTGATTCGCGATGTCGAAGTCTTGCCGTCTCCAGGCCGAATACAGCCGCTCGTACAGCTCGCTCGGGTAGCCCGAAACGATGGCCTTGCCCTGAATCTGGTTGAGCGCGTTTGCCAGGGCAACATGCTGCTCTTCTGTCATTTCGCGGCGGTAAACCTTTGGGCTGGTACGGGTGCTGGGCAGGTACGTCGGATCGCTGTAGAAGAGCGTATTCGGCCCGTCCCAGCGCCGGATGCAGTCCAGCGCGTCCATGTTCACGATCTGCACCTGACGTAGGCGCTCAACTATCTCGGGAAGCTCCTGGTCGATGGCCGACAGGTAGCCGCTTACCACGTCGGCCATGCCGCGGCGCACCCGGTGCTTCGTGTAGCTGAAGCTTTCGGCGCGCCCGCCGAGTGACATGCGCGCCAGCACGAAGAACCGCCGGGCCAGTTCGACTTCATCAGGCGGCGTGAACGGTGTGCCGGTGGACTCCAAGGCGAACTGGTACTCGTCAGCTTGCCTCGCTGCGTCGAATTCTTCCTGTGCGTAAGGCGTAAGCGTCAACTTATGAATCAGCACTTCGGGCCGGTCCCGCAACACGCGAAAGAAATTGACTACCTCGTCGTCAAGGTCGTTGTACACTTCGACCGGCGAAGGCGGCTTGTTCAGCAACACGCTCGCCATGCCGCCGTGCGTCTCGACGTAGGTCGAGTGCGGGCGCATCTCGGACACGATGCGCTTAGCCAGGTAGAACTTGCCCCCGTGTATTTTGCACGCCGGGCGGATTGTCATGCCGCCCCCTTCGCGTCGTCTGCGGCGCAGGCGCACGCTCCGCACAGCTTGTCCCGGCTTCGCAGGTGCTTGGTTGGGAAGGCTCGGTTGCAGCGGGCGCACGGGATTTGCTCCTGGCCACGCGATTGCATCTCGACGCGGGGTTCGTACTGCGCTCGGCTGTTGCCCTCTTCGAGCGCTTCGGTCATTGTCTCGTGCCCCCACAGCAAGCGCATCTCGTCCGGCAGCGGAATAACCTTGTGATTCCCCTCGCGCTCCATGTCGCCAGATCGCGTAATCTGGCTGATGGTCAGCGACCGGCTCGGCTTATCGAGCACGAGATGCAGGCCGTTTCCCGTTCGATCCAAGTCGTAAAATTCACGCTGCTTCGGGTTGCCGGGAGTCTGCTTCCAAGGTCCGTACATAGGGAACATCCTTGTCCTCTCACTTGGCTCGCCACGGCTTACCCCAAACTGAACCCCAAACTTTCTTGGGGGTTGTCGGAAAGTACTTATTTTCTAGGGGATTGTGCGGGGCATGTGCGGCTTATGAATCCGCCGCTCTTAACCAACTGAGCTACGCCACCCACGGCTTCACCGCGGCGCTTCGGCCGCTTGCGGCCGTGGCCGGCACGCCGAAGCCACGGCTAGTATATACGTTCGGCGGCCTTCGTAAAGACGTTCGCGTTATCGGCAGCGCGGGTTTTGCGCGCCGGCCGCCGCCCCTGGGTTTTTCGCAGCGTCCGCAACCTTTCGGGTTTGGCGCACCGCCTGCCGCCTCCCGCGCGGGCCCCCCGGCCACAACCCGCGAATGCCGAAACGCAACCACGCCGAATACTGCCCTACCGCATCAAGCCCCTTCGATCCCCTAGCCGATAAATTCTGCGCACACGTCCTGTACGCCGGCGCAAGCGCGGCCGGCGCGGACAGGAGTCATCGGCTCACGGAATGCGCGGACAGGAAGCGATCAATGGAACAGGAAGAGCGGAACAACCAACCGCAGAGCGACGGGAACAACGGTTCAATCCAATCTGAAGCCCTCTCCAGAAGCGGGCCAAACGGTGCGGGCGACGCCCCGGATTCAGGCGCCCCCATGCGGGCCTCGCAGCGTAACGCTGCCATCGAGGCGCGCCGCCGCATGCAACAAGTGGCCGAAAGCGTCGCCGAAGCAGAGGCCCTGGCGCCGGCTCCGCTCCACGACACTTTCCTGGACGAGCGGAATGACGTGATGAGCGTCATCAACGAGCTCGAAGAGCAGCTCGACCGTCACCAGGACGTGCGCGAACGCCTGGAACGCGACCTCAAGGAAGCCAACGAGCGCGCCCAAGGTGCCGCTCAGCATACCCAGGAGCTGGAGTGGCAGGTCGTTACCCTCCAAACGCGGGTCGAAGCGCTCGAGCAGTTGCGCCAGGAGGTCGCGCTGCTGGAAGAGGAGCTCGCCACTGCCAACGCTCAGCTACAGGCAGCCAACGAAGAACAAGCCCGCAGCGAGAAAGAACGCGCCCGCCTGCGGAACGAGCTAAAAACGGCCAACAAGCAACTCGAGGAGCTTTGGGCCCTGCGGAAGGAGCGCGACGGGCTGCGCAGCGACGTAGCATCGCTGACCTCGCGAATTGAGGAGTTGGACCGCGCGCAGCGCGAGTTGACCGACGAACGCGGCGCCCTGGCGGCTCGCCTGAAGGAAACCGCGGTCGCGCTCGAGGAAGCCCGTGGCGAGCGCCACCAGCACCAACTCCTGCTGCGCGCCGCCGAAGACCGCGCCCGCGAACTCACCCGCGTTCAGGAGGAACTGGCCGACAAGCTCGAGACCCTGCGAGCCGACAAGAAGGCCCTGCAGGTCCAGGTGGGCCAGTTGGAACGCGAAAACGCGCGCCTGGTCGAACAGCGACAATTCTACGAAACGGAACTCTCCTCGATGCGCAACGCCAGCCGCAGTGCCGAGTTGGCCCTGTCCAGCGTCAAGAAGGCGTTCGCCGAAGTGCGCGTCGCTTTGACCGAGACCAAGTCTCGCGCCCGGCGCCGCATGATCGACACTTGGCCGCGGATTGGCATGCCGCTGCGGGGTATTGGCGACGCGGCCGAAATCGACCAAGCCGACGAGGCGACCGGCCAGACCATCGCACACGATTCCGACGCCGTGAGCGCTGGGAAAGCCTGAACCTGCTTACGACTCAATTCCTGCCCCGGAGGGCGCCGTCCGCAAGACCGGCGCCCTTTTTTGCTTTTCTGCGCCAACTTGGCTGACCGGCCGTCCTGGGCAGCGCGGCTCTGCCGACGAGGCGCGGCGACCGGCACCGCCCCTGAGACAGCCAAACCCCCTGCTTGACGAACGCCGCTCGCCGCGAGCCTAATACCGCTAATCTGGACACCCGACTGCTGATGAGCCGTGAACCCGCAGACCCCACACACACCCGTCGCCGCCGCAGCATCTGACGCATTCCGGCTGCGCCTCGATCTCTGCGACGAGGCCGCCGCCGGTCCCCTGGCCGGCACGACGTTCGCCGTCAAAGACATGTTCGACCTGGCCGGATTGGTCACCGGCGGCGGTACTCCAGATTGGCTTGCGACCCACGCCCCGGCCCGCGATACGGCTCCTTGCGTCGTCGCCTGCTTGAGGGCCGGCGCGCGGCTGGTTGGCGTCACGATCGCCGACGAGATGGCTTTCAGCATCACCGGTGAGAACGCCCATTACGGAACGCCGCTGAATCCCGCAGCACCTGACCGCGTGCCCGGCGGCTCATCCAGCGGCTCGGCATCAGTGACCGCCAGCGGCCTGGCGGACTTCGCACTGGGCACCGACACGGCCGGCTCGATTCGCGTTCCGGCCAGCTATTGCGGCATATTCGGAATACGTCCAACACATGGGCGAATTTCCACGCAGGGCGTAATGCCTCTCTCGCCGAGCTTCGACACAGTCGGCTGGTTCGCCCGCGACGGCGGGCTGCTTGAACGCGTCGGTAAAGTGCTCCTCGGCGAAAACGACGCCGGCGGGCAGCCAATCCGCCGGCTGCTGCTGCTCGACGACGCCTTCGAGCTTCTCGATCCCGAGGTGCGGGCACCTCTTGAACGCGCCGCCGAGGAACTGGCCGCGACGATCGCCCCGATCGACCGCACCACGCTCAGCTCCGAGGGCTATGCCGACTGGCTGGCATGTTTCAACGCACTGCGGCCACCCGAGATATGGGCGATCTATGGCGATTGGATTACGCGTACCCAGCCGCGCTTCGGCCCAGAAATCGCCGCCCGGTTCGAGGCGGTCAAGCGAACCGCGCACGCCGACACGACCGCGGCGCGGCGCTTTCGCGCCGCCATCCAGGAAAAAGCGGCGCGAATGCTTGGAGACGGGAGCGCTTTCCTTCTGCCCACTGTCCCAACGATTGCGCCCCTTAAGGGTACGCCCGCGGCCGCAACGCAGGCGCTCCGCGAAAACACGTTTCGTTTGACGTGCATCTCACCGCTATTGGGAACGCCGGAGGTCTCCTTGCCGCTGGCGACCGCAGACGGTTGCCCGATCGGCCTTTCGCTAGTCGGCCCAACAGGCGGCGATGCCAGTCTTCTGCGCGCGGCGGCACAACTAACTCCACGCCGCGGCTAATGGCGCCCACCGTCAGTGGCTTTCAGTCTCCACTGAGGATTAGCGCGCGCAGCGCTTCCGTCAGCCGGTACAACGGTTCCGCCCTGACCTGCGGGGCCGCCAGTGTGCCCGTCACGTGGTATTGCACAAGCTGGCGCTCCGTCGTTTCGAGCAAATCCCCCAAAGCCGCCATGCGCGGCCAGTTACGCGGGTGCGCTCCAACCAGCGTCATGGCTATTTGGTCGGAGTCCATGTTCCAAATCCCTTCGCCGGCCAGGTGCAGGTCGGGACTCAGCAACTCCAGTCGCGTGAAATGCAACTCGGCACCATCCCACGTGAAGCGCAGCTCGGCCCCCTGCAGTGCATCACTCACAGCTTCCGCGTGCGGATTCGCCTCAACTACTTCGGCCGCCACGGGTGTCTGCAAGATCGACGCCCCCGTCACGCGCAGCTCGCCACCGCCCTGCCGGCTCGCGGGATCATCAGCATGGCCGCGTAGAAAAACATATCCATCAAGAACGCCCCTGCGCATGGCGCCGGCTCGCGCAGAGCGCCGCTGCCCAGCGAGCGCCGCCGGGTCTTGGGCCGGTTGTTTGGGCAGGAACTCATCGAGCAGCACATTTTGCAATGTGACCGAAAGCTCGTATTCTGACGTCACCGGGTCAACATGCACGAATCCCACCGCATCCCCGCCGCAAATCTGCCCGCGCAGCTCATCCAGCCTGATCCAGCGCTCGCCCGCACGATAGTGAATCTCGCCCGCCAGCCCGGCCAGTCGACGGCCCGCCAGCGTGCCGCTTTCGATACGCAACGCCCCGTCCAGGCCGACCCCGCCCGCGGGATCGATGCGACACGTTCCGCTTAGACCGCCCTCGATATCATCCAACGGCACACCAAGCTGCAACGCGCCGTCGGAAAGCACAAGCTGTCCACCGAAGTTCCATGCGACGCCATCCCGCTCGGCCAAACGCGCCCCGGCGGTAATCTCCAGTTGCAGCCGGCCTTGCGCCTCCAGCCGCCGCACGATGCGCGCCAGCTCGGCCGGAAGCGCTTCGGTTACGCTGGGCGAGAGATCGACATCGCGCGCTGCCGCGCTGAATCGGGCTGTCCAGCCGCTTTCGCTGTCCGACAGCTCGCCCGATACCTCCAGTTGGCCGGCCTCTCCGCAGCGCGCTTGAGCCTCCACAATCTCAACGCCGTCTGACGTAAGGCGCGCCTGCGCTTGGATGTCAGACATGTCGAGCGGCAGCGCACTCGGCTCCATGCGCTCAGCCGACAACTGAATTTCCGCGATCTGCCGTGCGCTGCCTTCCGGTTCGCTTTCGGGCCGCAGTTGGAGCTGCACATCCCCCAGGCCGGCCAGCCCCAAGGCCTCAACCTGTGCCCGCCAGCGCGGCGGAACCAATTGTCGCGCCAGCGTCTCCATTTCGGCCTGGGCGATGTTCACGTCCAGCGTGACTGGTCCGCCTTTGCTCCCCGGCAGCGTTCCGGCGGCCGTCAGCCGCGCCGCGCCCTGCCGCGCCTCAAATGACCCGATCACGCTCTCGCGATCGGAGATGATCAGCCGGCCGTGACAGTCGCCCCATTGCAGCTCCGGGTCGAAGCCGGTCAGCATGCCGCGGCGCAGATGCACAACATAGGCGTCGCTACGCGTCCCGGGCTCGCCCGCAGTGTGAATCCGGCCGGCCACATCTGCTTGACCGTCGAAGTTTATCTGAGCCGGCGTGTCATCGGCGCGCTCCTCCACGCTGATGCTGCGCTTCACCGGAACGTCGCTTACCGCAATGCGCACGTCGGCTTCGCCGCTGTCCACTCCCACCGTGCCGGCAATCATCGCCGGGCTCCCTTCCAGGTAGCCGCGCAGGTCCTGAATTTCGATGAAGCCCTCCGCGATCTCGAAATGCCCGGTGGCCTGCTCCAACCGCTTCCCCGGCTCCAGCAGGATGCTGCTGCCGTCACCCAGATCAGCGCTGATGAAGGTTTCCGTCGGCGGGTTTTCCGGAAGTTCGGGCGGGCCGTCCTCGCGCTGCAAGCGCACCGTGACGTCGCAACTGCCGGTCGGATCAGTTTGGTCCCACAACCGGCGGTATTTGCTTGGCAGCGCCGCGGCCAGATCGCCATCCAGAGGCACGTTGGTCCCGCTGATAGTCAGATCAAAGCCGGTCGCGTGCGCGGCCCGGTTCACGTGGCCCGTGGCTGTGGCGTGTGCCGGGCCGTGGCGCGCCGTGAGATCCAGGTCCAGGCCGCGGGGCGAGAAGGTCGTCCGCCCGCGCGCTTCGGTGAACTCGTAGGGAAACGTGTGATACCGGCAGCGCACGCCCTGGGCATCCAACCAACCTTCCACGTGCAGCCGTCCACCACCCGTCTCTGCGTCCCAAACTCGGCGCGCCTGCACCAACAAACTGAACAGGCCGCTCGGACGAAAGTCGTTTAAGACGTTGCGGACGCTGAGCGGCAGCCGCGGGGAGTCAATGAACGCGGCGTCGCCCGGTCGCGTCGGAAAGTGCATGCCAGTGACGTTTAACTCGGCCGAGACCACGTGGTCCTGGGCGGCGGCCGGTTCCAGCAATGCCGCCAGATCGGCCGTCAGCTTGAAAGCCGCGGGGGCACGATTGACTAGCCCCGTTCCGGTCAGCTTCACCAGCCCGCGACCGTTGCTCTCTGGCGTGCAGTTGAGCGTCAGTTCGGCGTTGCTGACCTGAAGAAATCGGCTCCACGCGGGAACCGGCGGCCGGCCTGCCTCCGGCACTTCGACCGGAATCGAGCAACGCAGCCCGGCGAACTGCAGATCCACCGCCGTGAGCGGTAATGGCAGCCCGCCCGGCGACTCAGCACCCGAAGATGACTCAGCGCCCAAATCTGTCCTAAGGGCGATACGCCGCACGCGCCCGCGCCCGCGCAAACCCAGGTCGCTCCACGCCTCCGCGATTCGGGGAAAGAACACCGCCAGCGTGTCCAGCTCCAGCCAATCGCAGGCGCTTTCGCAAGTTTCGCTTTGCGGATCCCAGCGCAGCGTGAACAGTGGCTCGCCTTTGTCACCGGTGCGCCGCAATTCCAGAGCGTAAACCCCGTCCGACCAGGCCCCCTCGCCGACGACGCGCCAATGCCGAACAAGCTGCGCACCGCGCGGATCGCTTTGCGAAACGCGGATGTTCGTGTCGCCCAGGCGGAGTTCCGGTATCGGTCTTCCACGTCGCAGCATCTGCAAGATGCCGCGGCCGGCCGACGAGTTTGCCAAGTCTTCTATTTCCAGTCCGGCCGTGTCTCCGAGCGGGTCCGTAGCCCCGCCCGTCTCGGGCAGGACTACGGCGACATCCGCTCGGTCTAACGCCGCCCAGCGCGGAACAAACTCCCCTTTTAGCAGTGCCCCCAGCCGGCACCGGATACGTGTCCGTTCAATGCGCAGCACCGCCCGCACGCAGGGCGCGTCGTCGGCCAAACTGCCCGGCCCGCGCAACGCCAGGTACAGACCCCGGACCTCCAGGCCATGCCAGGGCGTGAATGAGATGCCGTCCAGGCTCACAGCCTCGACGGGCCACTCATCGAAAGCCGCCAGAAGCTGCCGCCGCAAGCGTCCTGAATTCGTGAAGTAGAGGTACAGGCCGGCCGTGAGAACCAGGCCGGCAATCGACAGCCATGTCATCCCGCGGCGCCAGCCGCCATGCCTCTGCGCCATATCCGACCATTCTGGCCGACTATCGCTTTCGGCGAAAGCCGTTCGAGCCACGAATCCCGGCAATTTTCCGCGCCCCGCACGTAGCGCTCCCAGCGCGCGCCTCGCCCGTTGTCGGCGCGGCTGGTGCCGTGTTGTGTGGCGCCGTGCTGGGTCGTGCCGGGTTGGGTGGTGCCGCGTTGGGTG
>ERZ795050.3194-NODE-3194-length-16566-cov-7.110896_pt1 | contig 16566 bp, 13 predicted proteins | sample MGYA00375134_ERZ795050 | MGnify/ENA primary metagenome ERZ795050 (study PRJEB30179, sample SAMN05720221) | activated sludge metagenome | isolation source: Anaerobic digester | place: Japan | collected 2015-05-26 ... | reverse complement strand
TCGGAAGGGGCACCTCAATGACCCGCATGGTACCGTCTTTTAATTTTTGGGTGAGCTGATACACTAAACTAAACGTCTTTTCTTTGTCTATCCAATTTACCTTGAGCTAATTTTGAAATCACGAAACGTAGTTTGCCGGTTTTTGTTCTCTCTATTTTTTCAACATAAGAAATTTGAATTTTTAACTCATTGCCAAGCCGTTTTCGGGCTTCATAAAGCAATAAGCGTTCATCCTCATTTGTATATTTTGCTCCCCGCACAATCCTAAAAACTACACTACTTGGCTCATCCTGGCAAATCTGACATTCCTTAATGTTGACCATATCTTTGAATATATGGTCAGTTCTACCGATGCGGCGACCATCGGGCGTTAAAACATAATCTTCTATTCTGCCGTCGATACTTTTCACCAGACGCCCATTCCTCCCACAGGAACATTTTGAGCTTGCTTCATAAAGTTCAGCAACATCCCCTGTATCATACCTAATCAGAGGAAAAGCGAAGTTGGTGAAAGTAGTACCAATAATACGATAAGAGTTGTCGTCAATTGGAATAAATTCCACTAAGGCATAATCCTCATCAACATGGAGGTTGCCTTCCGGACATTCTGAAATATTTGCTACAGTTTCTGTCATACCGTAATGCTGTCGACATTTGGTATTGAAGGCACTTTCAATAAGGGCTTTTTGCTGCGGCAATAAACTCTCTGCACCAACAGTCACAACCTTTGGTTGGTAATTCAACTGGATTCCTCTTTCAAGCATAAAACTGGCGAGAATTGAAAGCAGAGAAGGGTAGCCCTGTATCCACAGAGGTTTTCTTTTATTTAGTTCATCTATATAATAAGGCAGATAAACATCGCTCATATGGTATGCGCTGAAAAGTATTTGATGCCCAGGTTTGTTGATTCGCCAAAATGGCGGCTTTGTCTGATTTTGCGGCACCACGCTTTTCCCGTAAAAATGAGCGTACCATGTTTGCGTATCAATGCCGAAACGTGCACGGTAGCGCCACCAAACGGCCCACTGTTCCTGCTCAGCTTTAAGGCTCAGGGGAAAAATCAGGCCTGCACCAGTTGTGCCACTCGTATGAACGATACTATGGGGAATACGCTTTAACTCTTCGCTGAAAAATTCAGAGCGATGTTCCTGAACAGTTCCTTTATCAATAATAGGCAAAACGGATAAATCTTCAGGTCTGTGAATGTCTTCTGCCTTAATTCCTTGAGAAGCAAATAATTGCCTGTAATACGGGACGTTGACCGCAGCGTAGGTAATCATTGATTGGAGGCGTTGACATGCATATTCTCTAAGCTTCTCACCAGACCAGAATTCCCTTGAAAAGATTTCTTTCTCTAATGCTTGGTATTGCTGGTTATAGCGCCTTGCTATGAGACGATTTCCGTAAATGCTGCATAGCGCATTCTGTGCAAAAATTGGCAGGCGAAGATACAATGGCTCAAAATTCATAACGAATTTTACTTCACAGGGCGACGCTCAATGTGATTGTTCCAGCCAAAATGAGGCTGGAACCCCAAATGTGGCGCCTTATGCAAGTCATCGAGAGACCCATTCCATAGTTCAACATTGGAATGGCACCGAATATCTTCTTCAAAGAAATCCACCAATGGTAAATCTTTAATCTTCCATGCATTGGCAATCATGGGTATTTTTTTATAATCAAACCCCATGATTGCAGCAGACACCGTATCTACCGCAACTGGATTAAAACCTGCGATAACAACTCCGCAAGCTTTTGCATCTACAGCCACAGGACCGTTTCCTTCGCCGGCGATTATGCCATCAACTATGGTCATGTATCTTAAAGGCTTTGTGCGTCTATTGCCAGAACCTTCATAATAAAATAGCGCTTTATTGAGATCCAGAACCATACGCCAAGTCGTGTCATTGCCATACCAGTTGCCGGACCTTATAACCTCACTTGTATCTCCAAAAATAAGACGGCCGGCTTTCATTATCATCCGTGATACTACCCCTCCCTGGTTTCCCGAAGCAACAAGCATTTTTTTGAAACCAACTATCGCACGGCTCTGTAATTTGTTGGAAACCTTTGCAGAAGGAAACTCATCCCCACCCTCATCCGGCGTACCGACTGTATGATGCGGCAGGCAATTACGATATCCATTGATACCGACCATATTTTTCAAACTTAGAGTGACACCGGTTTTTTTATGTGTTTTCATTTTTGGAAGATTAATCAGGACATCAGCATCCAAAGGGGTTCGGCACAGCACATAAGCATGTTTTTCATCGACATGGTATTTCGCTGTCTCGGCCATGTCATAATCGGCACCGTAAAACCGACCACTTAAAGGGTAGCGTATAAATTCACTGTCCCTATCAAGATGAATGATTACATAACCAGAAGGGTCACCAGGTAAATGAACACGTCTATATGTGACGCCGTCCTTCTGCAACCATCGGTCGCGGCGCAAATCGAGAAGACAAATATCGAGGCCTTTGCTCTTGAAAAATTCTACAACTTTATCCAAATGCGTACGCCTGACAATCTCTTCGAAGTCGGAATCCGTTTGTGGACCATCGGCAATGGTGACCTTGCCCTTCCCTTTAAGGGCTATAAAGATGTAATCCAGAACAGCGCGTATAATAGATGGGTGTGTTATAACCTGCTCCCACTCGTTGGGCTTGATCAAATGAGATTCACGAATTAGATTCGGTTTCAAAAGGACATGATCCCCAGGATTTATAAAAATACCTAAGGGATTCCATTTTGGGGTATCGTAATGCTCTATATCCAAAGAAAGTAAATGAAATGATTCGCGGATGGCATGGTACACAACGTTGGCTTGTTGATTTTTAGCTTCAGTAAATGGATACTCAAAGTAGAATTCTGAAGGGTGGAAAGGCGCTAAAGTGGAATACGAAGATTCCACGTGATAGATAGTGACAGTTTTTTCCAAATTCACTTTACTAGTCTGTTGTATATATTGATTAGTATTTTGTAATTCGTTTCAGGTGTAAACCGTTTAAGGTATGTTTCACGGGCTGTCTGACCCAATCGCACCCTTAGCGATGCATCTCGAATAAGCGTCTCGACCTTTGCACGCAGATCCTTCGCATTACCAGCCTCAAATAGAAGCCCAGAAATGCCATCTTCTATTAATTCTTTTCGAGGCCCAAGGTCAGACGCAATAATAGCCTTTCCAAGGGCCATTGCCTCCAGAAGGGACAGGCCGAACCCTTCGTACCATTCTGATGGAAAAATAAAAAAAGCCGCTCTATTCAACCGTTCTAAAATTTCTTCGTGCGACAGCCAACCCAGAAACTCAGCGGATGCCGGCGCACGCTTCTTGATTTCCTTGAACAGTGGTCCTTCTCCTGCAATCCAAAGACGATAATTCAAATTATCCCATGCCTTATACTCTAAATGTTTTCCCGGCTAATTTGGACATCAATGATGGGGTAATGAGTATTGTTATGGTATATAGCTGTTATTTTTATCGTTTTCACAATGATCAGTGTGATAAAATGTGTTGATATACTTTGATAAGTTTTTTATAAATGACTTCAGCGTCGAACTGCTTAAGGTAAGTTATTCTGGCGTTTTTACCCATTCTTTGAATCGAAGAACCATCCCGAATTAATTTCTGGATCGTTTCCGTAAGGCTTGCAGGATCAAGCGGTTTGTAGAGCAGACCATTATAGCCATGTTGGATGATTTCAGGTCTTGAGCCTAGATCAGTCGCGACTACGAGGCGTCCATATGACATTGATTCGACGATAACTGACCCAAAACCCTCATAACATTCTGAAGGAAAAACAGTAAAGGCGGAATCTAGCCATAATCGTCGGAGCGCACTATCGTCAATGAAGCCAGTAAATTTTACATTTGGGGGTGCCAGGGATTCTAGGGCTTGCCTTAGAGGGCCGTCACCAACAATAGTCAATGGGTAGTCGATGTTCCGCCATGCTTTAAGCAAAGTAAAGAGCCCCTTTTCCGGTGAAAGGCGGCTTACAGCAATTGCACCATAGCCCGCAGGGATTTGAAATTGATCTTTAGGAAAAGGGTTTTGAACAAAATCATTGATCACATGAACTTTTTTTTCCGGTATACCATTTTCCACAATCTTTTTTTTACCAAATGCTGTTAATGTAAAAAATGCATCTACATCTTTCTTCCACACATTTTCTTGGTAACTTTTTTTGATCATTAAATATCTTAACAGGGAACGCGCATGCGATTGCCCGTAGCACGCATGCAATACGCCCCTTAACGAAGAAAACTGGACACATTCTTCACATGGCTTACCATCTCTCAGAAACATTCCATTGATGCAGGCTGTTAGACCGTAATTATTCACATTATGAACTGTTGCCACCCCCATCTCTTTTGCTGCACGGAAGATTGAAGGCGACAGAATTAGCCAATAGTTGTGGACATGCATGATGTCCGGTTTGTGGAGCCTTATGACTCTTTGAATTTCATCGAAAGCCCTATCTGACCATATTACATCCGGAAGGTGTTGTAACTGTTTTAAAAATGATTTGGTGCTAAATTCAGAATTCTTGCGGTAATATTCAGTCACTGTGTGACCATGTGCACGTAATAATGCAGCTTGCCGCCGAACTAGCCATTCTTCGCCACCGCGAACTCCATCACCATAATGATTGTGGACAAGCAATATATTTTTCGTATCCTTTTCCATGACTTTTCGGTGTTATCTTACTAGAATTTATCAAGCAGCGACATAGCAGAGAGGAATCTCTTTACATTACTTTCTGGATAAAAGAGTTTGGCTATTTCATATGATGCTTTCCCATGTTGCTTTTTTAAATCTGGCGCAACAATGTATTTTTCCATTGCGTTAAACAATTCTTCTTGGTTCGAAGAAGCCACTCTGAAACCATTAATGCCTTCAAGTATAAGATGATAAGCAGCTCCACAACGATCAGTAGATATTATTGGCTTTCCAAGAGAGGCTCCTTCAAATAAGGCAACCCCCCACCCGTCATATCTGGAGGGGAGGATAAAGACATCGCAACGGCTTATAATATTTCCAATTCTATCAGCTCTTACAGCATCAAATAAAACAATTTGCTCCGATAAGCCCTTAGAATGAACTAACTTGTTGTAGTACCTATTTTTTGTGTCTGGTCCGACTAAAGCGAGCAAGCAGTTGTTATATTTTTTACATAGCTTCTCAAAGGCTGAAATTAAAATATCGGTACCTTTCCGTTTGCAGAGAACACCACAAAACATAAAAATGATTTTGCCTTTAGTGGTCAATTCGAGTGTCACGTCTTTATCATGGTCTATTCGTGGAGGATTTAATGCATATGGGAGCCAACAAATCTTTTCATTTGGGACGCCCCAACTAATAAATTCCTTTTCGGCCATTTTACTGACGGCGAGCGCTCCAAGCGCAAATTTCCTTATTTTTAAACCATACAATATTCGCAGAGGCATTCTAAGAAGCCTATTGATACCAGGCTTGACACACTCACTCCAATGAACCCATTTGCAAGAATTCTTCGATAGAACCGATGTTAGTTCCATGAGGAATCTATTGCCCACTATACCTGGAATTATATGTATTCGCTCCCTCCAGTCTTTCATCTCATAAAGAGATGATATACTGGGAACAATATAGCATTCATTATCAGCGAGAACTGGAGTGGCATCCCAGCCCATTAACTGCCTATGCTCTGGAACAGCGCCATAGTATAAAATCCTAACATCAATATTGCTGCTAGTTAAGGCAGATAAAAAGTCTTTCTGATGATGGTCTGGCATATTAAGCCAAAAACAATATTTTCTACCCGGTACATATTCCATATCAATCATATCGCATGCTCCGATCTGTAAAATAATCCTCTGCGAAGAATCTTTCAATACCTAATGAGTTGAAATTATTGAATAAATAATTGTTTTTATTCAGCCGTTTTGTAAATCCTTTATAATATGAATTTAACATCGGCTTTAGTCCATAAAATCTGTGATGAAATATGAAATATAAAATTTCTCTTATAACATTGCCAAGGGAAGGGTGTTTTCGAAGCAAAACAGCTCTGCCTTCTATTACCCATTCTTTGGTCCAAGGGGAACAAGTGCTGTTCTTCTGGTGGTGATGTATGGCCTCTGCGTAAGGTAGATAATAAAATTTTGCCCCCAGTTTTGATGCTCGAAGGCCCCATTCATAGTCTTGACTACCTATAGGGGGGAGATCGTTATCATAAAATCCATATTTCTTGAATGCAGCCATCCGAATGAAATTCGCCCCGCCTGGTAGACAATCAACGTGATTATCAGATGTGATAGAATTTACAGTTATGAGCCCACCGTGCCATCCTCTTCTTGCGCCCATTCCCTGGATTGATCCATCTTCATACCATCGTAATATTGGGCAAAAGCCTGATGCTAATGTATCCTTTCGCATGGCTGTCAGGAACTTGTCAAAATACTCGGCGTCATAAACAAATACATCGGCATCAAAACTTGCATAAAATTCACAGCCGATCTTATCCAGTAATGATATTCCAATGTTTCTTCCTGTAGTGCAGCCGTAGTTTCTATTTAATTTGCGAATTTCTACGGCCGGGAATTCTTTTTTTATCAAATCATAAGTACCGTCGGTTGAATTGTTATCTAATATAAGTAAATAAATGTTTCTCTTTTCTCCAAACAAGCGGTAGAAATTGTGCAACCATTGCGTAAGAATGCCTACTTGATTGAAGGTAACAACCAAAACGCCAATATCATTCATGTGAACCTCCTAAGCGTTTACAACACCGAAAGAATTCATGAATCCCTGGGGTACAAGACCCCTCATGAGATCTATTTCCAAAAATCATTAAACCAACAAACAAAACAGGCGGCCTGACAATGCACCTAACACAACCTACATTTTTTCTTGACAATGGGGAGGGGCTCAGCCTATCTTATTTTGAAGAGCATGACTCGAGAGGCAATGTAGGGCACAATGTAATAGCAAGCATAGAAGTTATAAAAACCGGTTGTGGCGGCCAATATCAATACCGGCAGGATGGCACTCAACACGGCGAGTTTAGAAATGCTCTTTTTGTTGAAAAATGGATAAATAAATAGATAATAAATGTATATTATTAACCCCCACAATCCATTTGTATAAAGGATTGTTACAAAATCATTATGAGGAAAAGTTGCTTTTCCAATTGTAGTATAATAAAAGTCAAGCATATCCGTCTGTGAGCGTCCAATGATCCACTCCCATAGATTGAATTCTTGTATTTCGTTTAAAATCAATTGATTTAAATATGTTCTTCCCGAACCATATTGAGGGTTACTGATATCTTCGTAAATTAACGGCTCTAAATGCATGTAACTACGATTCAGGATGGGTGAAATAAGACCGGTGTAGAATAGTATGGCTCCTAGTAAGCCAATGAGTGAAATCAGTGATGCATAGTAGATTTTGTGATGTTTTCCAATTTTGTTTGAGATTATGGGCAGAAAGGATTGCATTGATATATAGACAGCTGCGGCTAGCATGACACCTCTTGAACCAATGAGAATGATAAACATAAGATAAATAAGCTTTAGGAAAAGCTTGCCATCAGATAAGGCAAAAATTGAAAAAAAGAAGTAGTACGAGCAAATCTTAGAATTGTTCCAAAGACCAAGAATACGTTCTGGACCTAGAGCGGTAATTAGTATATTCTCCCGGAATGGAACAATTGAAACAACAAGAAGAAATACCAAAGGTATTTTTATGCGGTTAAGAACCTTTAGCATGGTAGAAAGTAATGCTTCGTTATTGATTAGTGCGATTAGCATCAGTGCCACAATAAAGGGATCCTTATTAAAATTAAACTGATCATAATAATAAATATGAAAAAGTACCTTCACACAAAATAGTAACAAGAATAACTTGAATAAATAGTGTCCCGTTTGCCAGAAAAACCAAGACAACAAAAGAAAAGCGAAAGACCAGCCAATAATTAGAAAGACCGTTCTGGGAATTTCAATAGAGAGAAAATATATTGTAAACGGGTTAAGAATGTCTAAGATAGGGATCAAAATAAAAAGAAAAGCTAGAGGATAAGTAAACTTCTTAGAATTAAAAAATGCGGAGTAATAATTCTGCGCGGTTTCAGAATAAGATATATTATCAGTGGCTACGTTATTGCCCAGCATCTGACCGTTCCTTGATTTTATAAATCCAGGCGTTTATTCGATCGAAAATAAGGATTTCCTCAGCCTGATCACCGTCTAAATCTATAGCATATGCTTTATATCCGTAACCAAAATCATCAGGTCCTAATCCCGCCGGCACCTTGAAAGAATGGATCGATTTCTTTAATGAGGATGGGTAAGGAAAGGTCACTTGTATCCTTCCGTATCCATCAATGGCATAAGGCCATCCCGCTTCATTGTATACGATGAGATCGACACCATTTTTTAGTGGATTGTGCCAGATTGATGCGGGGCGTCCCATATGAAAACAATCGTCATTAGGAACTTGTTTTGGCCTTCCATACGGCCAATTTGCAGGCAACTTGCCTTCCCACAAAAGATTACTCTTCAAGTCGAGCAGTTCCATCTTGTGGCGACATTGAATGTGAAAGAGCAAAGGTCCAGTGTGATCGGTTGTTAATTGTCCCGCTAAAATGTATTGGGAATGAATGGCCGGCCTTTCCCATTCTATTTTCCCATCGGAATTTAATAGTAGTAATCTGTCTGAGCCTGCTATCGCCGCCTTCCAATCCCGGTACGGTAAGGTAATTATTACGCCACAGTCTGCGTGCATTTTGGCTGCAATCAAATACGAAGAACAGGACTGATATGAATCTGCTGTCCATAGTACAGAACCATTCCCATCTAATAAGGAATAACCCGCCAAGATTTCTTCGTATCCGTCGTTGTTGGCATCGAAAATCAAGACGCTATGTCCGATGCCATAAGGAAGATCAATTGTATTGAGGATATTTAATGAGGAATCCAAGATTAAGAGCGGGTTACCATAATGATGGGGATAATATGCCGCTTCAGTAACCCCTACAAGAATCCTTTTCCCTCTATCTGTATTAACAATCTTTATTAGTGAAAAATTGTCCTGGGGCAATTCTTTATGGCAAAGAAGTCCCCCTGAATCGGAAGAAATAACAGCTAAATTCCCAGGTCTGATGAACGTTAGTATCTCATCTCTGCCATCACAATTGATATCATCCAATGCGACGGTATGTTCGCCCTGATGACTACAGTAAAAGAAATTGGCTGACGGAGTACCAAATTGCCATAGGCAACGGCCACTTGCATCCGTCAGTGCCATAAAGAATAAATTACGATCTTCTTTTGCTAACGCATGATAGGGATGAAAATAAGGTAGGCAAACCGGAGACAGTCTCATTAATTGTGATATTATATTTCTCAGACCCTTGCTATACATTCCGCGGGTCATTTTAAGATAAATATTAGACATGAAGATACCCTTCGTAGCAACCCAGAGAATTTGGTTATCCCCATTCTTCGCCCTAAAAGGAAAAACCTCGGTGATTCCTCCATATGGAGTCAGGTCGATTTCCCGTATTAATTCAGCTTCGAAGGGCTTATTGTCCATTCAATATTTGGTTAAAGAGATCTGCGAGCAATCGAGTATGTTCTTTCCGCGAGTAACGTTGGATTGCTGATTGATTGGCATGGATGGCGATGTATCCCGTCCTCTTCCATTCACGATACCACTCCAGTAGTTGGTCGGCAATATCGTCAACATTAGTCAAGGCAACGCCGGCCGACGTTTCGTTTAACAATTGATCGATACAATCACCGTCATTGGGTACACTCAATATGGGGCGACCTGCCTGTAGATACTCAAATATTTTGCCTGTCATAATACCCTTTTCTTCCGCGTGCGCCAGTTGCAGAAGCACAGCCGATGATTTTTGCCTGTTCAGACATTCACGGGCTGAAACACGGTTAAAAAAGCGGACGAAGGGAAACTTTCTCAAATCACCAAATATCATTTGGCCTTTTTCTTGATCAGTTCCGTAAAAATCCATTGAGACATCACAGGGGTCTACTTTTTGCGACTTAATTAACCTGTCCAAAGCGATCGCAACGGGTAATGGGTTCTGCTGCGGTAAAAGTACAGTTCCCGTATACGTGATATTGAATACAGGAATTCGGGAAGGGGTATCAATGTTATCATCTGGGTCATAACCGTTTGGTATCAGCACCACTTTCTTTCGGTGGCGATTTTCAAGGGCATAACGTAGCGCATCCGAAACAGTTACTATGCCTGACGCCGTGCGGATCATCTTTTTTTCATAAAATAAGCGTATTGGGTATTTGATACGATCTCCTATATATTGTCGCTTAAATTCACCGTAGATATCCCGGAAGTCGGCAACCCACGGTACACTCCATTTCCAAGAGGCCCAAGCGGCGAGGCTATGAGGGAGGGCCATGGGAAATGTCGCCCAGATCATGTCAAGTCGATTGTTATGAAAGATATTTTCTATCTCTTTCTGGGCAGCGTAGTGCCATTCATGAGGATCATGGTGTGGTAAAACGAGATTTTTAACTCTTTTAATGAATTGACTGACTGGCGTCCTTATTGAAGAAGGGTTGAATGGGACAGTGTGCACCTTCACAATAGTGGGGATGTTCTTTATATAATCTCTGTCATAAATGCAATTATCGGGACGCCATTCCGGTGTGACGACAATAGGAGCCCAGCCATATTGGGGAAGATATTTAGCAAAACAACCGGCACGTTTCGATGCGGTGCTATTAAGCGGCGGATAAAACCAAGAAATCATCAATACTGTTTTCATAGGTTATCCGACTGTGCTTTTAGATAGTTCTGAATACAGGTAACTACGCATTGGATATCATCGACAGTATTGCAGGGTGAGGAGGGAAGACAAATACCTTCCGCATAGATTTTATCCGCCATGGGACAGGCCTGTGCATGATGTATCAGGTAAGGAATTTTTGAAAGCGGTGTAAAAATCCTTCTGGTTTGAACGTGGCACTTATTCAGATAGTCAATGAGCGCTGCTATATCCATTTTCTCAAAGGAAGCGCAATTTAACCACCAGCAGGGAAACGACCCATCAATAGGTTGCTGATGCCGCACATAACTAAAGTCGGCAAATGCTTTTCTATAAATATCAGAGAATAGCTGTTTTACCTTTATGAATTCGTTAATTTGATTTAGTTGGGCCAATCCCAATGCTGCTTCGATGTTGGTCATGCGGTAGTTAAACCCTAGTTCCGTGTGGTAATAATCCCCGGCCGATCGCGCCTGGTTCACCAAGAATTTTATATGTTCGGCTCTTTTTCGATCATTTGTGACGATCATTCCGCCACCACCAGTTGTAATTAATTTGTTGCCATTAAAACTGAAACATCCTATTTCGCCAAAGGTTCCGGTATGCTGACCTTTATAATAGGATCCAAGGCTTTCTGTGGCATCTTCGATGATGTATAAATGATTATCTTCCGCAACTCTCTGTATTTCCTCCATTGGGCAAGGATTTCCATAAAGATGTACCGGCATGATCGCCTTGGTTTTTGCAGTCAACGCGGGAATGATACTTTTCGCAGAAATATTCCAGTGAAAAGGATCGATGTCGACAATAACCGGCTTTGCGCCAGTGTATAGCACAGCATTTGCGGTCGCAATAAATGTGATGGCTGGAATGATGACCTCGTCACCTGGGCCAATCTTCATTTCATGTAGAGCGACATGTAATGCAGCTGTGCCGCTCTGAACGGCAACAGCATAATCGGCCCCGACAAAGGCTGAAAATTTCTTCTCAAATTCAGGTACAAAAGGTCCAACTGTGGAAACGTAACCGCTTTCAATGGCCCGTGCAAGGTACTCCTTCTCGACGGTACCCAAGCGCGGCGCATCCAGCAATACGGGCCGTTTAGACATTGTAGATATCCTCTTTGTACATATCTTGATACCTGATATTTTTAAACCATTCGACTGTTTCAACCAAACCTTCGTCAATACTGAATTGGGGCTGCCAGTCTGTTAAAGATTTTATTTTGGCATTTGCTCCAAGTAATCGCTCCACCTCGCTACCTTGCGGACGGATCCGCTTTTCGTCTGTCACGATCGTTGCTGTGGGGTTAATGAGCCCAATGATTTTCTTCGCAAGGGATGCTATCGAAATCTCAGATTGTGTTGCAATATTGATCTCCTCACCGATGGTATTAATCGATTTGGCAATCGCGATGAATCCGGCAACAGTATCCTTTACAAAAAGGAGATCGCGGGTGGGATGCAGGGATCCCAATTTGATTGACGTCTTTCCCTTTATGAGTTGCGTAATGATCGAAGGAATGACCGCTCTGGCGGATTGTCGCGGTCCATAGGTATTGAAGGGTCTGACAATTTTTACTGGTAATCCAAATGAACGGTGATAACTGATAGCCAATTGGTCTGCAGCTGTTTTTGTCGCTGCATAAGGTGATTGCGCTGATCGGGGGTGAAGTTCATCAATAGGTACATACTGAGCTGTTCCATATACTTCACTGGTCGAAGTAATGACAACGTTTTCAAGATTATGATTTCTTGCCGCTTCCAATATGTTATATGTGCCCATTACGTTGGTTTCGATATAGGTCTTTGGAGAATCATACGAGTACGGGATACCAATGAGTGCCGCAAGGTGAAAAACACTATCGCAGCCTCTTATTGTCCGATTTATGAAATCTGCGTCTCGGATATCGCCGCAGATGACCTCCATGTCGTTCCTAAGAGGTGATTCATCAATCCATCCCCACATATTTCGCGAGTTGTAACGTACGAATGCTTTTACTGAATAACCGGAGGACACTAACTGCTCGGCCAGATGCGATCCAATAAATCCACCGGCCCCCGTAACGTAGATTGTTTTCATAGATTATTCTTTTAGATGTTTAGTATAAAAATCCTGGGCTTTCTCATAGTCTTCAACACGACCAATATCTAACCAATAATCTCTCAACTCGTATTTGGCAATGGGGACATTTTTTTGAAGAAGTTGTTTCATGAGTTGGTCCATTCCATACGGTTGATTATAAGGAATATACTGAAATATTTCAGGAGTCATAGCATAGATGCCAGCGACTATATTTACGATGAAGTTAGGTTTCTCTTCGATACTGACAATGTAATCACCTTCATATTGGATATTTCCGAAGTGAAATGGGAAGATTTCCTTTTTGATTGCAACTGTTAGACAGGTTTTTTTCATTAGGGCATATTCTAGCAAGTCCTTAAAATTCAAAAGCGTCAGAATATCTCCATTCATTACGATGAACGCTTCATCCAGTTTCTCTCTCAGTAATGATAATGGGCCCGCAGTGCCGAGACTGGTCTTTTCTTTACTTATAATTAAGGAGACCCCATAACGAGAACCGTCCCCAAAAAAACTTTCTATATATTCAGATTTGTAGTTGGTAGCCAAGTATATTTCGTTGAATCCGCAAGCTTTTAGCCGTTCGATCTGTATCTCCAATACGGCCTTTTCACCAATGGGGAGTAAGGGTTTAGGAATAATTTCTGTAAAAGGTTTTAGTCGTGTGCCTAAACCTCCTGCAAGAATGATGGCTTTCATTGGGAGTCCCTGCGATTATTTGGTAAACGAATGATGCTTCCCGTATCGATGTTTGATAAATCCAGACTTTCCGTATTGCTCATGCTCTGAGACCATGAGGTTACTGCATGTTCAGCAAACACACCATTTCTAAGTATTTGTATGAGATCTTCCGTAAAAAAAGAAGGACTGTAAATATAAATACCTACGCCATTTTGTGGCAAAATCTTTCTGCATTCCCTGATAAGGTCGGCGATAATTTTAGGATCACGGGCGATGATTTTACCAACTTCATCATAGTCATAATTCCCCAAAATTTTAATGTATGCGTGAGGCTTTTGAGAATATTTAAGAATTTCTTTAAGAGGTTCATAATTGGGGGTATTGCTATAATCCATGTCATAGGCAATGTCCACCCAGCCGCGATCTATCCACCGAGTTTCGTTGCGCCCCTGCGCGGATAATCCCATCGCCGGCGTTCTTGGTTTTCCCGCTGTGGAGATAATGATTTTGGGAATTGCTTTTTTGCATTGCTTGCTTATGTTGAAGATAATGTCATCAATAGCATCCGCTTGCCATTCTAAAATACGAGTCTTCGCTGAAGTATCTTGTTTCAGAGATGCATTGTAAATTAGGTCCTGCTGATATTTTTTCTTAAACGACTCTTTTGCTTCTGACGTTTTGGAAAGGCCACCGGTTCTGATAAAATCAAGCATGATCCCATCGACAGGATATTGCGTGACCAATTCACCGACAAGTTTAACGATAAACTGGCGAAATTCAAAATTGTGAACATCAAAAAAGCCCGGAGGCGTGCCTTGAGGGGCCCATTGGGGAAACATTTGAGCCTGTCGCAACGACACACAAATCCAGGGGTGAACTTCAATGCCATTTGCATGGGCTTTTATTAGCAAATATGCCAACGGGTCAAATGAGGGGTCATGTTTTTTCTGCTCAATGTAACGATCCTCTAAAGGTGCAACAGAGGTGTGAAATAATGCGCCGGCGCCATGCCAGAGGCAAGGCACATAGACATTAAACCGTGCACGCACCATAGTGTTGATCGTTCTGTCAATCTCTTCTTTTGTTACACAATGTGGTCTTTCGTCGAATAAAATGCGATTTTCTATAAGAATGCCTTCTTTGTTTCGTGCCAGCCCTATCGACTGTTCTGGATAAAGCGGCGGCCTGAGCAAAGATGTGGTCTTCTGTTCCTTACCGATGTATTGCATTTTTACTTCTTCACTATTCAGCGCCTTTTTAAGAATAACAAGATCTCTGAGAGTTCCATTCGCGTACCTTCCTCTCGATTCAGGAGTAGCGAGATCAGAACCGATCACAAAACGAGCGATTTTCAATTTTCTCGAATCAAATTTCTTTGCAGCGACCGCCTGACGAACACCGTTCAGGTAATAGGCAATAAAGCCTGGATTTCCGGACTTCCACACCAGAATAACCTGAACCCAAGAATCTTTTGTCAATAATGGAGTTGCGTTGCAATGTGCATATTCTGTATTAAGCCAATTGAAGTATGTGCGACCTGCCCCACCGAAATCCTCCCACCAACCAACAGAAAAAACACCGTAAGCCTTGGAATCTTTCCAGCTCCAGGAAAGCAAGGTATGAGATTCGTCTTCACTACTATTCCAATTTGGTTTAAACCAAAATACGATGGTTCCTTCCCCCGAATTTATATTTCTTACACTCTCAATTTCTGCATATGCTCCTTGAGGCAAGTATAAACCTTGACCGTGCACTCCATTTATTTCAAAACCTTGACCGTGAATCAGAACACTGGTGTTGCCTTTCGCAAAATCAGCGTCGACTTTGTGACTAAAAGATGAATAGAATAATAAAGCATCATTTCCTAAACCATCAATTTGGGCTAACAATCCGCGTGGGAGTATAATAAATGCTAATGCGAGAACGAGACTAAAGAATAGTAGTTTTCTCTTTATCATTTCTGAATCGGTTGTAATTCGCTCATTATACAGAAACAAGCATTCATTTCCTTAAAGTGGGCAAGACTGCGAATGTAAAGGTTCCACCTGGGTGGGTCGATGATGGCGTTCGGATGCCAGAGAAGTGTCAGAATACCTCCCACATTTTCTACTGCCTTAGTGAGCTGGACTATGTATTGAAACGCTGTGTCTTCATCAAGCCGCATTCCTTTTTGAGGGTTGAGCATGGCACCATCTTGAATGATAAGTGGGACCTCAATTATGGCTAATTCCTTTTCTTCTTTCAAATCGTATAATCTGAATGGATAACATGTGCCAAAACGAAACCCAATGTTGTCATTAAAACCAAGGGTTGCATCGTATTTGAGGCCCGCCTCAGCCTGAACCCGTGGGGTGATGCGTATATCATAATGTAGAAAATGCTGCCTCACACTTACTATTTCTTTTCCAAGTGCCCGCTCCAAGGCCTCTTTTTGCCGTTTCATCTCATCTGCATCATCAAAAGAATACCACGACGGATGAAGCCCTATCTCCCACCCTCTACGGTCAATTTCTTGAATCATTTCTGCCACAGTGCATTTTTGACCGTCAAAAACAACCTTGTCTGTTAATTCATAAGAACAATCTGAATGGTGATGCTTCCTTACTGCACTCCACCCCGGCCAGAAGAAAAAAGTGGAGCGCGCCCCATACGACGCCTCGACCTCCAGCCATTTTTCGTAGCAAAAGAGTGGATCACCGGAATTAATGTGATTAACTGCTTGGAAACTATGCCAACCAAGAGCAGCAAGGCTTCGAATTCTTTTTCGCTTGCCCCTTATATTTTTAAGATTACAAAAATGCTGTCTAAAAGCAGCTTTCAAAGAATAAAGATAAACCAGGTCCACGTCATGGGTGAGGCAAACGGCAAATGGCTTTCCTTCAGGCCAGGTTGGCTTTTTACCCCCATTTTTTAGATATGCCTCATCAACAATGGGCCTATACAAAAGTCCCAAAGGATTTAAAACATTAAAGGCAAAATCAGGCACAATCCTCTCAGGGGAAAAGTCCTT
>ERZ795050.3192-NODE-3192-length-16577-cov-5.163721_pt1 | contig 16577 bp, 13 predicted proteins | sample MGYA00375134_ERZ795050 | MGnify/ENA primary metagenome ERZ795050 (study PRJEB30179, sample SAMN05720221) | activated sludge metagenome | isolation source: Anaerobic digester | place: Japan | collected 2015-05-26 ... | reverse complement strand
CCAGCGTTCGTTCTGAGCCAGAATCAAACTCTCAAGAAAAATCCGTCGCGCGCCGGCAGCCACGAAAGGCCGCGGCGCGTTCTGTTCTTAATTGATTCCGGACAAACACAAGCTTCTGTTTTTCCGCATCCCCTCCGGATCGGTATCCGTCGGGTCTGCGCTTGAGCTTCCGGTTTTCAAAGAGCTTCTCATGCCGCCTTCGGGGTTTCCCGCCGATTTGCGGCGCGGGGAAAGACATTAGCAGAATCAACCGCATGCTGTCAACCCCCTGCGGCGAAAAAAATCACTTTTTTCGCCGCCCCCCCCACGCCACGCGACGATTCCGCAGAACCCCGTGTGGCGTGAAAGAGCGATGTACAGTATCACCCCCGGCCCCGCAAGTCAACACCGCGCATAAAAAAATCGCGGTTCTTTTTCGTATCAGGCTCGGATTGCGGAAATGCTCGTTTTGCCCTCGCATCCGGTTGACGGGTTTTAGCGGGACATGATACCGTTGATGCATGTCTTTTGATCTGCTTGTTTTGACCGCGGCCCATGAGGCGCAAGCCGCCGGCTACCGCGCACAGTTGGCGTGGCGACGCGCTGTCGGTCTGCTCGCGCCCGAGACCCGCACGCTCGTGGTTGCTGATCCCGGCGGCAGGCGGGTGGGCTCGCTCGGCGCAACGCTCCATGTGCTGGCGCTGCTTGCGGAAGAGGCGGGGCGCGTCAAATCGGTTGCCGACGCCTTTGCCGGACGACGCATTCTGATCTGCCACTCGGGGGGCGACAGCCGACGCACTCCGGCCTATGCGGCGCAAGGCAAGGTCTTCACGCCGGTTCCGACGTGTGACGATCACGGTACGCCGCTGGCGCTCTTTGATCTGATCCTGCGCAACGTCTCGGCCCTGCCCGCCCCCGCGGCGGGCCAGGTGCTGATCACCTCAGGCGATGTGCTGCTGACTTTCGACGCCTCGGCCGTGGATCTCTCGCGGCCGGGCATCACAGGCATCGCCGCGTTCGGCCCGACAGAACGCGGTTCGCGTCACGGCGTGTACGTGCCGGCCTCCTTCTGTCCCAACCCGCAGCGCGCCGAATGCGTGCCGGTCCTCGATTTCCTGCAGAAACCCACAGAAGCGGAGGCGGAAGCCCGTGGCGCGGTGGACCCCTTCGGGCATGTGGCAGTGGATACCGGTCTGCTGAGCCTTGACCCCGCAGGCTGCGCGCGGCTGCTGGCCGCCGCAGGATGGAGCAGGAAAGAAACGGGACACGGAAAGTCCAAGACGCGTCACGTGACGAAAGGCCTGCTGGCGGAGATCCTCGCGGGACACAGTCCGGCGCTTGATCTGTATGAAGAGCTGACCATGGCGGTCTCGCCGCGTTACGATGAAGCGCGTTATCTCACCCGCCTGGTGACGGAACGCGGCCGGGATGCGGCCCACAGCCGCCGTATGCGCGTCTTTTACCGAGCCGTACGGCCGCTGGCGTTCCACGTGAATCTCGTTCCCTACTGCGATTTTTTCCACATCGGCAGCAGCCGGGAGTTGCTCGTGGGCTTCTCGGAACTCTCGCGTACCGCCCGGACATACCGGTTTGAAAACGGCTGCGGCGCCAAAATCCGCGGCGGAGTGTCCGAACGCGCCTTCCTGTTCAATGCGCGCATCGACTGCCCCCTTCAGACCGGCCGCGCGCTGCTCGAAGCGGTCCACGCCCCGAGCACATGCCCCGGCCTTTTCCTCGATGGCGACAATCTTGTGACCGGACTGCCGCCCGACGCAACCGTGGCCATCCGGCTGCCGCCGCGAACAGGTCTCGTCTGCCTGCCGGTCGGACGTAGCCGGTGGGCCGCCGTGGTCTACGGACTTGAGGACGATTTCAAAACCCCGTTCGGCGGCGCGAAGCCCTGCCTGTTCCTCAACACGCCCATGGATACGTGGATGGCGCGCACCGGCCTGACGCCGCGGCGGCTATGGCGCGGGGAGCGCGAAAAACGCGACGGGCTCTGGCAGGCGCGGTTGTGGCGTATCGGCGCGTTGAACGATGTCTTGTCCGAAGCCGTGGCCCTCGCCGCATCCGGCACCGCACCGCAACCCGCTCCCGCGCTCACAAAAGCCGGAACGCGCTTCAGCCTCGCGGAGTTGCTGCCGCGCGTGAACCACACCCGTCTGCTGGAGGGGCGGCAGGAATTGCGGCGGCAGGTGTGCCTCCTGCGCATCACCGAATACCTGCTGGCCCATGACACGCTGCCGTCTGCGGAACTGTGCGGATGGATCCGCACTGCGGATGAGGCCCGGCAAACTGAAAAGGCACTGTCCGATCTGCTCTCAAACGAAGCCCGCGACAACCCGCTTCTGCGCGCGCGCATTCTGCGTCTGCTCACCCTGATCCGGGAACGCTGGGCCGGAGCGGAAGCGGCGCAGGAATCCCGGACCCGCACCTTTGCCGCAGTGGCCGAGGCGGTGGCGTTCCATTTCAAGCTTCCCGCCGCACCGCGTCCCGCCGCGATTCTCCACGATCAGGTGGTCTGGGCGACCACACCGGTGCGTATCGATTTCGCGGGCGGCTGGTCCGATACGCCGCCGATCTGCACGGAACAGGGCGGCACGGTGCTCAATGCCGCTGTCACGCTCAACGGCCTCTACCCGATTCAGGTCATGGCCAAACTGAACACCGCGGGCCGGATCCGGCTCGCCAGTATCGATCTGGGCGAGCGGCGGGAGTTCCGCAGCGCCGCCGAACTGCTCGATCATCACGATCCGACCGATTGGGCGGCACTGGCCAAAGCTGCCCTCGTCCTGACCGGCATCGCCCCGCCTGACGCGCGGGCGTCGCTGTCCCGGTGGCTCGACACGCTGGGCGGGGGACTGGACCTGACCCTCTTCTCCGCCCTGCCCAAAGGGTCGGGCATGGGCACGAGCTCGATTCTCGGGGCTGCGATTATCGCCTGTCTCGAACATGTGCTGGGACTGCCGTTGCAATCCGACCGCCTGATCCGGATGACCTCGATTCTGGAACAGCGCCTGTGCACCGGTGGCGGCTGGCAGGACCAGGTCGGCGGAATCCTGCCCGGCGTGAAACTGATCCGTACGCAACCCGGACCGGATCAGACCGTGTCCTTACGCTGGACCCCCTTCGATATGTCGGAAGGCAGTGAACTCAGACGCCGCTGCCTGCTTTATTACACCGGCCAGAAACGCATGGCGCGTAACATTCTGCACAACGTGGTGTCCGGTTATCTCGCGCGCGATCCGGCGCTGTTGCGGACCGTGGGCGAGATCAAAAACCTCGCGCTGGAGGTCAAAGAGGCCCTCGACGCCCAGGATCTCGATGCGTTCGCGCACGGGTTGCGGCGCTACTGGGAACTGAAGAAACGCATCGACCCGGGCTCGACCAATCCGCAGATCGAATCGATTCTGAACCGCGTGGCCCGGGACACGCAGGCCGCGCTGTTGCCCGGCGCGGGCGGCGGCGGGTTCATCCTCCTGCTCGCCAACAGTGCCGCGGCCGCGGCGCGCATCCGCCGCACGTTGGAAGCCGCCCCGCCGAACGGGCAGGCGCGTTTCTTCGACTTCGCCGTGGACACCCAGGGGCTCAAGATCACGGTATTGTAACAGGGAACCCCATGCCTGATCCGCATATCTCCTCGTTCGCGAATCCGCGCGTCAAGCATGCGGTCCGGCTCCGCCAGCGCTCGTTCCGCGATGAAACCGGCCAGATGCTGATTGAAGGCTACCGCGAATGCAAACGCGCCCTGGATCACGGGTACCGGCCCCAGATCCTCTTTTGCTGCGAGGAACTTTACCTGAAAAATCTCAACGAGCCTGAAATCGTCCGCCGCTGCCGGGAAGCCGGGGCTGAGATCCTTTCCTGCTCCGCACCGGTCTTCGGGAAGATGGCCTACCGCGAACGTCCCGAAGGTCTTTTGATGATCGGCCCCCACTTGACCCGCCGACTCGAGGATCTCCGACTTCCCGACCCCGCGCTGATCGTGGTGGCGGAAGCCGTTGAGAAACCCGGCAATCTGGGCACCATCCTGCGTTCCGCCGATGCCGCAGGTGTGCAGGCGGTGATCGTGTGCGACCGTTGCACCGATATCCATAACCCCAACGTGGTGCGCGCCTCGACCGGTACGCTTTTCTCCCTGCCGGTGATCGAAGCCGACAGCGGGGACACGCTGGCTTTCCTGCACGCCCGCGGGTTCCGCATTCTGGCAACCACGCCCCACGCGGAACCCCTGCATACCGAGGTCCCGCTGACCGGCAACGTGGCGATTGCCGTGGGGTCGGAACAGTACGGGCTGACCGAAAAATGGATGGGCGCGGCCGATCTGCGCGTGCGCATCCCGATGCTGGGCATCGCCGATTCGCTGAACGTTTCCGCCGCCGCCACCATTCTTCTGTTCGAAGCGTTGCGGCAACGAATCGCCGCAGGACAGGCGCGCGTGCCGCCGCACGAGGCATGGCATGGCGAAGCGATGTTCGATGCCTGAATCCTGCCTTGCGCCGCCGCGTGACAGGCCGCTATACTACTGTGCGCGAAATATGCCTACCCCGGTCCTCCATTCCGTGTTGCCCGTCTGCCTGCTGGTCCTGCTCGGGGCGGCGCTTCGCCATCTGCGGTTTCTGCCCGATCTTTTTTTCGTGCAGCTGAACCGTCTGGGGTTCTGGCTGCTCTTGCCTTCACTGTTGTTCAGCACCCTCGCGAACGCGCCTTCGCAAACCAGCAGCGAAGGCTTCCGCATCTCCATGCTGCTCTGCGTCAGCGCGGCGGGCATGATTCTGGCCGGCGTGGTGGTGTCGCGTCTGCTGCGCCTGCCGGAACCCTCTGCCCGCGCCCTGATCCAGGCCGCCATGCGGGGCAACCTCGCCTATACCGCGCTACCCATTCTGCTCTACGCGTATGGTGAAAACAGTGCGGCTGCGGCAACCGCAACCCTGGCCTGGGCGCCGACCATCCCGTTTTACAATTTCTGTGCCGTGCTGATTCTCACCCCCAAAGGCGCGGGCTCGCCGCACTCCCGTTTCTTGCGCGTCGCCTCCGACATCCTGCGCAACCCGCTGATCCTCGGCTGCGGCGCGGGCTTTATCGTGCTGTGGAGCGGTCTCCGCCCGCCGACCGCCTGCATGCGGGCCATCGAATCTCTCGGCCGCGCCGCGTTGCCCTGCGCACTGCTCTCTCTGGGTGCGGGCCTGAACTTCTCCGCGCTGCGTACCCACGGTAGCGCCGCACTCGCGGCGACCGCACTCAAATTGCTGGCCTCTCCCGCCCTCGGCCGGGCCTTGGCGCCCGCGTTCGGCGTGCATGGCGATGCGCGGATGATCGCGCTCCTGTATCTGGCCACCCCTTGTGCCGTAACCTCCTACGTCATGGCTGACCAGATGGGGGCTGACCGCGAACTGGCGGCTTCCACCATCGCGTTGAGCACGCTGCTCTGCATACCGGTGATGATTTTCCTGATGCTTTGTCTCCGCTGACGCGGGTTCCACGCGGGTAAAGCCCGCAACCCTATAACCGGGGCATTTGTTCGCAAAAAAACCGGGGCCGGTTTTACCCGGCCCCGGTGCTGCATGACAGGAGTGGTCTATATATACTTGGGTTGTGTGGTTGATCGTTACTCTTGGGTCGGCAAATTCAGGAAGATCGTGCCCTCCTTGGTCTTCACGCGCACCAGCACGTTACTTCCTTTCGCTTTTCCGACCGCCGCCTCAAATTGTCTCGCGTTCTTCACCTCCGCCCGGTTGACCTCCAGAATCAGCATTCCGGGCCTCAACCCCGCCTCATCCGCAACCGAGCCCTGCATCACATCCGAAATCACGACGCCCCGCAGATTTTCGTAACCCAACTGCTGCGCGATCTCTTGCGTCAGATCCTGAACCTGCAGTCCGAGTTTCTCCAGCAGGGCCGCCCCACCGGATTCGCCTCCGGCATCCGTTCCCTGCTCATCCTCGGGGAAAGCCGCAACCGTCACCGTGACCTTACGCGTCTTGCCGTCACGGAACAGCAGCACTTCCGCTTTTTCATTAGGCATGATTCGTGCCACATCGTTTCTGAAGTCGGTGTTCCCCACAATTTTCTTACCGTTCAGTTCGATCAGGATATCCCCGCTCTTGATCCCCGCCTTATCCGCAGGACCGTCCTTCTGAACCTCGGCGATCAGGACTCCGCCCGCTTCCGATCTCCCGAAGGATGCCGCCATCTCCCGGGTGACCTCGCCGGGATTGAGGAACACGCCGACATAACCCCTTGTCACTTTGCCAGTTGCGATGAGTTGGTCCTTGATTCTGACCGCCATGTCGATGGGCACCGCGAAACCGATCCCCATGTATCCGCCGCTGCGGCTGTAGATTGCGGTGTTGATCCCGACGACCTTGCCGTCGATATTCAGCAGGGGGCCGCCCGAGTTTCCCGGATTGATCGCGGCGTCCGTCTGAATGAAGTCCTCGTAATCCGTGATCCCGATGTTACTGCGTCCTTTAGCACTCACCACCCCCACGGTCAATGTCTCCTTCAGTCCGAACGGGTTACCGATGGCGATCACCCATTCGCCGATTTTCAACTCTTCCGGCTTGCCGATCTCCAGATAGGGCAGATCCTCCTTCGCCTCGATTTTGATCAGCGCGACCTCGGTTTTCACGTCGGCGCCAATCCGTTTTGCGGCGAATTCCCGGCCGTCAGACAGGCGCACCGTGATCTTATCGACATCTCCGACAACGTGGGTGTTGGTCAGGATATAGCCGTCCTTGCTGATCAGGAACCCGGAACCCTGTCCGGTCTGCTTGAACATCTGTTGCGGCTGGCGCCGCCGCGGCATCTGCTGCCGGGGCTGCCGTCGCCCGAAGAACCTCTCGAAGAACTCCTCCCCGAAAAGGTCATAGGGGTTGTTAAAGTAATACTGCATATTGCCGGCCGGAACCTGTTTCTCCACCTGGATAAAGACCACCGCCGCCGTGGCCTTGGATGCGACACCTGAAAACCCCTGCCTGAAATCCAACACCCCTGCCGCCCTCGCCGCCCCGTGCGGGAAAGACAAAACCAGGGCCAGAACCAGCAAAGCCACGACGCCGAACCTACGTTTACTCCGTTTCATACTCTTTCCTCCTCATCCCGCGGATGGAAAAGGCCATAACCTCATGCGGTGGCGGCAAGCCGCTCTTTTTCCATCCCGACTTCGCAAGCGTATGAGATTATGGCCTCTACGGACCTGTTTTGTGTTACCTCTTGCCGCCTCTTGCTAAGCCGATTTGCTTAAAGCACCAACCATGCCATATTCAATATAACTTGTTTTTCGATCCATTCGAGTGAATATATAACATTTTACGCCTTAAATTAGCCTTTTCTATCATTTATGAATCATCGTTGCTTTTCACACGGGACACCTTGTCCTTTTCACCGCGTCAGGTTGTCGCATAAAACAACAGGGGCCCGCGTTTCCGCGGACCCCTGCATGTCTTGTATCAACTCTCGGTCAGAACCGGTTATTCAACCACTGCCTTGATGAAGTTCCCCTGAGCCACAGGAACCTTGACAGTCGCTGTTCCATTCTCTCCGGGGGTGACGGTGAAGGATCCCGCCAGGGTGAAGGCAGTTCCCAGATTGTCCGTGGTGTAGACGTTCAGCGTTCCGTTGAGAGCGCTGGCAGTGAAGTCGACCGCAGCCGAAGAGGCTGCCAATTCAATGGTCGCCTCCGTTGCATCCACGGAGATCGAGGTGATCGCGATGGTGCTGGCCCCGTCATTCTTTGCAATGTTCAGCAGGTACTCGTCGTACCACGCTGCGCCATTCTCCGAAACCTGCGCTTCGGTGAGCGCCGGAGTATTCTTTTGAGTGGCCCATGCCGCCAGCTTCTCGGCGCTAACCGTTTTTTCGCCCATGGCGAGGGTGCCGGTGACATTCGTGAAGGTCACCGTGACACTCGGGTCAACCGCATTCGGGTTGGCGGTCACTATGCCGGTCTCGCCGTCATAGCTCGCTTCAGTACCCGTGACGCCATGGAGCCGATGCCAGTCATCGGGGGTTGGCGCGATGGCCGTTCCGCTCTGCACCTCGCCGCCGTTGGCGACCGCCGCACCGTTGGTCAAGACGGATCCCGAACCCACGATATTCACCGTCAGCATAACCGCAGCAGGAGAGACCGCGTCGGAGTCGTCCGCCACCGCCAGATCATCCACCAGACCGGTTCCCTGGAAAGCGACGGCGTTGAGTGTGCCGCCGGGACCCGCAGTCAGGAAGAAGCCACCCTCAAGCGCGTTCGCATGAGACAGTTGTATCTTATTAAGATAAACCTTACACGCCGGGGTCCAGTCATCATACCCCGTCATTTCAATAGTCAGACGGTACCATGTATCAGGATTGATGAATTCTGTCTCAAACACACTGTTGGTCGGATCAGCCCCATCCATCCCATGGTAAACCACCAGATTCGAGTTGACGTTCACGTAAACCGCAATCTTGACGTCACCTCCGATCGTGGGCGTGTCCTCGCTCGGCCTGAACTGGATCAGCGTGTCGACATAGACCGGCGCTGATGCAGAGAACGCCTTGCCCGTCGAAACACCGTTATCCCCGATCACGTGCCGCGTGAGGGTGCTGCCCTCGGTCGCGAGTTCCAGAACCAACTCCCTGAGCCCAGAGTTGGTGATAAAAGGCTGCCCAATGTAGGAGTTGGTCGCGATGATCTTGGATGCGTCCAATCCGTCCGCAACCCAGAGGAAGTTGGTTGTCGTTGCACCCCCGCCTCCTTCGATTTCCGTAACCGTCTGCTTGTACTGCGAGATCGGGAGATCCGCGGCCCCGCCATCGGCGACCTCGAATGAATCGGAGACCCACCATTTTGTCGGGTCGCCCGCGAACGTCATAGACGCAAAGGCGCAAAGCCCCGCGCATGCCGCCGCCATCATCATCCGCTTTGAAGTCAGGTTCATTTAAGAAACCCTCCTATCGTGTTCCTTCGTTATTGACTCTAAACCTTCAAAATCCTATCCGGCCACAGAAAAACACCCGTTCTTCTGTTTCCAGACAAGACCATTCTTTCGTTGTAGTCAAAGGATACGCCGAAAAGGCCTCGCAAAGCAAGCCCGAAAACCACTTTTTTGCGTTTTTTTTTCTGCCCCTCCTTGCCAGCCCGAAGCGGGATGTGTCATACTGGCCCCGGGTTTTCCTGAAAACTCCGGAATGCCCGTCCCGTCCGGCACAGGGGCCGGGGAAACGTGACGCGCCGATTCCTCCGGGGAGGCCCGTGTCGGATTGCGCGCGCCGAGGCTGATGTGACCGAAACCGTATTCGTCGAATTATGCGCCCCCCTTGCCGGCCACCTCTGGCTCCAAGCCTTGCTGGTGACGGCCGGGACCTGCTTTCTCGAGGATGCCGCCCGATGCGGCGTGAGCCTTCTGGTGGCTACGGGTCACTTGGGATGGGGGTTTGCTTTCGCCTGCATGACGGCGGGCGGGATGTCCGGTGATATCGGTCTCTATCTGATCGGGAGGTACGCGACCTCGCTCCTGTTCCGCCTGCGCTGGGTCTCCCCGTCGCGTCTGGAGTGGATGGAGGATTACTTCCGCCACCACGCCATCAAAACCGTAGTGGTCTCGCGTTTTCTACCGGGAGCCCGCACCGTGAGCAATGCCGCGGCCGGAGCCGTGCGGTATCCGTTCCCGCGTTTTCTCCTGCTGGTTTTTCTCTCCACCGTGGTGCAGTCCCTTCTGTTTCTGCAACTGGGGGTGTTCATCGGCGAGACGATCCTGCCCTACCTGCGTGACCCCCGTCTGCGTATCGCGGTCTTTTTTCTGGTACTGCTGATGTTGTTGGCGGCCCACCGCGCGTTTGTGCGACGGCGCAGGCTCGCGCCGCCGGATGCGGAAGGCGCGGCCGGAAAATAGGCCGCTCCGCTACTCTGGCCGGAGCCCGGATTCTTGGGCCAGACGCTGATCCAGATCATACGCATGCAGTGCGTCCAACAGGGGCCCGAGTTCTCCCTCCACGATCCGGTCCAGACTGTAGAGCGTCAGATTGACGCGGTGATCGGTCATCCGGTTCTGCGGGAAGTTGTAGGTCCGGATGCGCTGGCTGCGGTCCCCCGATCCCCGCAAACCCAACCGGGTCTGCCCGAGCGCGGCCTCCTCGGCCTGACGCCGCTGATCCAGAATCCGCGCCTTGAGCACCGCGAGCGCCTTTTCTTTGTTGCGGTGCTGCGACCGCTCGTCCTGACACTGCGCGACCAGTCCGGTCGGCAGGTGGGTGATGCGAATCGCCGAATAGGTTGTGTTCACGCCCTGACCGCCATGCCCGCCCGCGCAGAAGATGTCCACCCTCAACTCGCTCTCCGGAAGCGGAATCTCGTCAGCCTCGTCCGCTTCGGGGAAGACAATGACCGTGGCGGCGGAGGTGTGGATGCGGCCCTGCGCCTCGGTCTCCGGCACGCGCTGCACCCGGTGGCCCCCGCTCTCGAACTTGAACGCGCCGTAGGCCCCCTCGCCGCTCACCGTGAACACGATCTCTTTGTAGCCGCCCAACTCCGTGGCGTGCGCGTCCAGAACCGCGATCTTCCACGCCTTCGCGTCGCAGAATTTGGAATACATGCGGAACAGCACCGCAGCGAACAGCGCCGCCTCCTCACCGCCGGTTCCCGCGCGGATCTCGAAAACCGCGTTGCGGGCGTCGCGCGGATCGGACGGCAGCAGACAGGCCAGCACTTCGCGCTCGGCTTCGGGCACCCGTTCGCTGATCCGCGCGATTTCCGACCGCGCCAGTTCGGCCAACTCCGGATCTCCCCCCGGCTCGGACTCCAGCGCACGGTTGCCCTCCAGCTCGTCCAACAGCTTGAAATAGGCGTTGGCCGCGCTCTCCAAACGCTTCAGGGCCGCATGCTCACGAAGCTTTTCCCGGTACACCCTGGGATTCCCCAGAACAGCGGGATCGGAGAGGGCCGCTTCCGCAGCCTGAACCCGGCCGAGAGCCTGAAGGATGTGGGCTTTGTCCAGCATAGGCAAAAGACAAGGCGGGCCAGGAACTGCGACTGCCGCCCCGCGGCAACGCCCCCGGCCCGCCCCGACCCCGAAGCACTAAGCCTTCTTGATTCTGTACCGCTTCATGAACTGGTCAACGCGACCCTCGGTGTCGAGCATGGTCTGCTGCCCGGTGAAATACGGATGACAGGCCGAGCAGGTGTTGACGTTCATCTCTTTGCGGGTGGAACGCGTCTTGATCACATTGCCGCAGGCACACGTGATCGTCGCGTCATCATAGTTGGGGTGGGTATCCTTCTTCATGTAAAAACGCCTTTCCGTAACACGGATGGATAAGGTTAGCGCAAACCCCCGTCACGGCGCAAGCGCGAAAAATGGTGGAGGCGGGGAGAATCGAACTCCCGTCCGAAACAGCTTCCATCCCGTCTCTACGCGCGTGTCCCGTCTTTCAGTCTCATCATCGGGAAGGCCGGCGGACAGGCTTACCCGAAGACCAGCAACCACGATTCGTCAAGACACGGGCGCCCGGCTACTCGGCCCCCGGCAGGGTCTGCTCGTCGTCGCTTCCCCGCTCAGCAGACATCGGCGGTTCCACGTCGGGCCTAATAATTAGGCCGCGAGAGCGAAGTTATCGTTCGCATTTAGGTTTTTTCCTGTTTTTTTACGAGGCCAACAGGAGCCCTCGGCGCGCAACCGGATTTTCACGTGCCCCGTCGAAACCAGTCGCCCCCTCAAAACGCAGACCAGTATCGCACAGATTCGCAAAAAGTAAACCCGGATTTTCGCGCGTGGACAGCACCCCTCCTTTTTTCGTATAGTTCGCGTATGTGCTGTACGCCTTGCCAGATGCCGCGCGCCCTTCTTTCCGCACTCTGCTGCTGGGTCGCGGCGGCCTTCGCAGCCTTTGCCGGACCGGACGCGGCTGACTGGCCCCAGTTCCGCGGACCCGCCGGACAGGGAATCGCCTCTGCCCGCAACCTGCCGCGCTTCTGGAGCGAAACGCAAAATGTGCGCTGGATGACCCGCCTGCCGGGCCTCGGCCACTCGTCGCCGGTGGTCGCGGAGAACCGCGTCTGGCTGACCAGCGCCACCGACAAAGGGCGGCGGCGCCATGTGGTGTGCGTCGACCTCGCCACCGGCGCCGTGCTGCGCGACCGCGTGCTGTACACCTGCGACGAACCGGAGCCCTGCCACAACCTCAACAGCTTCGCAACCCCCACCCCGGTTTTGGAGCAGGGCCGCGTCTATGTCACCTTCGGAAAAGTCGGCACCGCCTGCCTCTCGGCCGAGACCGGGGAGACCCTCTGGGAGCGGCGCGACCTGCCGGTGCGCTATTTCGATGTCGGCGTCGCCAGCTCGCCGATCCTTCACGACGACCGCCTGATCCTCACCTGCGACGGGCAGGCCGATGACGTGCGCTACGTGATCGCGCTCGACAAACACACCGGCCGGACGCTCTGGCGCACGGACCGCACCTTCCCCGACGGAAAGATCCCGGCCTACACGCACTCGTCCTGCATACCGCTGGTGATCCGCGTGGCCGGACGGGAACAGCTCATCAGCCCCGGCCCCTACGGCGTGCGCGCGTATGACCCCGCGTCCGGCAACGAGCTCTGGAACGTGCGCTACGGCGGCTGGTCGGTCATCCCCCGGCCGGTCTTCCACAACGGCCTGCTCGTCATCTGCAACGGCACGGTCAAGCCGCTGATGCTCTGCATCCGTCCCGAAGGGGCCGCAGGCGACGCCACCGCCTCGGCGGTGGTCTGGCAGACCTCCCGCAACGTGCCGAACATGCCATCGCCCCTGCTCCTCGGCAACCGCCTCTATACCCTCACCGCCTCGCGGCTGAGCTGCCTTGAGGCCGACACCGGCGCGGAGCGCTGGTCCCACACCGTACCCGGACAGCACATGGCCTCGCCCGTTGCCGCGGACGGCCATCTTTACCTTTTCAACACCACCGGCATCGGTTCGGTGGCCGCGCTTGGCGACACGTTCAATCTGGTGGCCACCAACCGCCTGACCGAAGGGTGCATGGCCTCGCCCGCCGTGGTCGGCGATTCATTGGTCATCCGCACGCGTACCCGGCTTTACCGCATCGGCAAACCGTAACGCGCGCGACCGGAAAAGAAAGGGATCCTGTTGTGAGAGACATTCGCGTTCTGGCCCAAAAGGACCACATCTCCTCGCTGTGCACCGCCTCGCCCATCCAGGCGCTGAGCGAACTCGTCTGGAACGCGCTGGATGCGGACGCGTTCGATGTGAAGATCGATGTGATCCAGAACCCCCTCGGCGGGATCGACGCCATCCGCGTGTCGGATGACGGCCTCGGCATCAACGCCCTGGAGGCGGATCGGCACTTCGGAAACCTCGGCGGCTCGTGGAAACGCGACACCGCGCGCACGCCGCTCTCCGGGCGCGTGCTGCACGGCAGCAAGGGGAGGGGCCGCTTTAAGGCCTTCAGCCTCGGCAACCGCGTCGAATGGCGCACGACCTTCCAGACCGCCGACGGCCTGCGCTCGTTCGTGTTGGGCGGCGCCGCGGCAGACCCCAGCCTGTTCACGCTTGTCGAAGCCGCAACGCCGGGCCCGGCGACCGGCACGGAGGTCATGATCACCGAGGTCCGCAACGCGATCAGCTCGCTGCTCGATGCCGCCTGGGCCGTCCAGCAGATCGCCTCGAACTTCGCGCTCTATCTCAAGGCCTACCCCAATGTCCGCATCTATTTCCAAGGCCTGCTGGTCAATCCGGTCATCGTCCAGCACACCTGCCGCACCTACCACCTGAAGTCCTCGGAAGGCAACAAGGCCGAACTGCAAGTGATCGAGTGGAAAACCAAGCAGAGCCGCGGCAAGGTGGTCTTCTGCAACACCGACGGCTTCGCGCTGCACGAGACCGACGCGGCGGTGCGGCCCGGCAGCGGATTCAACTACACCGCCTACCTCGTCTCGCAACGCTTCGCCGACCTGCATGAGGCGAACCTGCTGCTCCTCGAAGAGATGCACCCGGAGGTGCGCGCTTTTCTGGACGCGGCGCGCGACATCCTGCGCCGGCATTTCCGCGAACGCCGCGAAGCCCTGACCGCCGAACTGCTGAGCCAATGGCAGGCGGACGGCGTCTATCCCTACTCCGGCGCGCCGGCCAACAAAGCCGAACGCGCGGCCCGCGCGCGTTTCGAGGCCTGCGCGCTCGCGATCCGCGCCTACTCGGACAATTTCGACATCCTCTCCTCCACAGAGAAACGCCTGCTCTTCCGTCTGCTGCGCGAAACCCTCGACGCCCGCCCCGACTCCGCACTGGAAACCGTGGCCGACGCGCTCGGGATGCCGCCCCGCCAACGCCGCGCCCTGCTCAAATCGTGAACCTGAAAACCGTGCGTTAGTTCATTAGTTCATTAGTGCATTATTAGTCGGGATCGCTATCGCTATCGGGATCGCTATCGATGTTTCTGGTTTCAGGGTTTCATGGTTTCAGGGTTTCATGGTTTCATCCAAATCGGTATCGCTATCGGAATCGATTATTTAACCACAGAACACACGGGATGGCACTGCTCGGGTTTTTATCCACAGATTTACACAGATTACGCAGATTTTTTGGGGCATCGCTCGGGTTTTTTTGGAACGCCAGAGGGAATTCCTGATTTTCATGAAGTTTCATGTCTTTCATGGTTTCATCCAAATCGGTATCGCTATCGGGATCGCTATCGGGATCGATTGCCTCACACCCTAACACCCTCACACCCTCACAGTCTAACAGCCTCACACCCTCACAGCCTCACACCCTCACAGCCTAACACCCTCACACCCTCACAGCCTTTGAGATTGCGGGCTCCGCCCGCATCTCAATACGCCCCGCAATGCGGCGCGCGAACTCCGCGGCAAAGGCGCGGTACGCCTCCGCGCCCTTGCTGGAGGGATCGTAGAAGACCACCGGCTGACCGAAGCTCGGGGCCTCGCTGATGCGCACGTTGCGCGGGATCACGGTTTCATACACCTTGTCGCCGAAATGCGCCCGCACCTCTGCCACCACATCCGCCGCCAGCCGCGTGCGGCCGTCGAACATGGTCATCAGGATCCCCTCCAGCCCCAGCCCCGGGTTCACCCCGTTGCCGCGCAACTGCTCGATCAGGGAGATGATGACGCTCAGCCCTTCCATGGCGTAGTATTCGCACTGCATGGGGACCACGACGGCATCGGCCGCTGCGAGCGACGAGGTCATGAGAATGCCGAGGGAGGGAGGGCAGTCCATGAGCACGTAGTCGAACACGCCCGCGGTGAGCACGCGGTCGAGCACGTTCCGCACAACGGCGAGGTGGTTCTCCTGCCGCGCGATCTCGATCTCCGCGCCCGCGAGGTCCAGCTCCGCAGGGATGATGTTGATCCCTTCGTACGGCGTACCCTGAATGATGTCCGCCACGTCGGCGGTGCCGGTCAACACGGGATAAAGGCTGGCGCCCTGCTGACGCGGCAGGCCGAGTCCGCTGGTGGCGTTGGCCTGAGGATCGAGGTCAATGACCAGCACGGTCTTTTTCGCCTCCGACAGCGCGGCGGCCAGATTGACCACCGTGGTGGTCTTCCCCACGCCGCCCTTCTGGTTGGCAATAGCGATAACGCGCGTCGTTCGACTCATGGCAGACTCCTTAATCGTTCTGTCGCATCACTCCTTTTTCTTAATCATCCCGATCTCGCGGGCGTAGGCGAACATGCCGCCCGCGTCGATGACCGGCGCGACCGCGCCGACCGGTTTGAGCGCAAAGACCTTGCCGTCCGAAAGGCGGGTGAGGGTGTTCTCGGCGATGTCCACTTCAGCCAGGTCGCCGGTCTTGAACTCGCCGCACAGGCGCGCTTCGGACTCGAGCGGGAAGACCTCGCCCGTGGCCACGGCGTTGCGGAAGAAGATGCGCGCGTAGCTCTCGGCCACCACCGCCCGGCACCCGGCCGCGCCCAGCGCGATCGGCGCGTGCTCCCGCGACGAGCCGCACCCGAAGTTCCGCCCGCCGATCACGATCGGAAACGGCGTCGTGCCGTCCGGGTTCGACGCGAACTTCGGAAACGTGTCGGGCAAGCCCGCCAGCGCGTACGAGCCCAGCTTGCGGTACTCCTCCGGAATCGTGGGCACGAGGTTCAGATAACAGGCCGGTATGAGCAGATCGGTGTCGATGTTGTCCTCGAGCACATAGACCGGTCCGCGGATGGATTTTTTTTCGTTCACGGAAACAGCATACACCGCCTGCGTCAGATCGTCCAGTGGATTCCGGAAAAGCTTCCGTGGCACGGGCATCTTGAACGTGATCCTTCGGGCATCCCCGCCCGCTGAAACTCGGACTTGCCAGCATGGGGCATGCCGGGTTACCATCTGACCATGATTTTCGCAGGTGCGCCGCACAAGCCTGCGGCAGACACGGAGACGGAACGTGAAAATGACTTTCCATTACACGGCATGGGACGCGCAAAGCCGCATGTGCAAAGGCGAGCTTGCGGCGGAGGATCGGAGCACGGCCCTGCGGACCCTGCAGGAGCGGGGTTTTACGCCCATCTCTCTGGCTGAGGGTCCGGTCGCCGGTGGCGGCCTGCCCCGCCTGCCCTCCCTTGCGCGCCTCCGACTCCCGTTCGCGTTGCTCGCCGCGCTCCTGCTGCTGGCCGG
>ERZ795050.3181-NODE-3181-length-16620-cov-5.620525_pt1 | contig 16620 bp, 17 predicted proteins | sample MGYA00375134_ERZ795050 | MGnify/ENA primary metagenome ERZ795050 (study PRJEB30179, sample SAMN05720221) | activated sludge metagenome | isolation source: Anaerobic digester | place: Japan | collected 2015-05-26 ... | reverse complement strand
ACTCGCCTTTCTTGAGCCCCCAACAGCCTCTCTCGGTCTTTCTGTAGTGGCACTCCGAGCAATTACCACCGCAATAGGTTGCATTGTGTATGCCATAATAAACCCCTTTCTTAATAAGGGGCTCCGAAGAGCCCCACAACCTTATGCTATCTCAAGCTCACCACCGCGCTTATACTTGTAAACGTTGTAGCTCAAACGCTCCTGCGGTACTACCTGGGTGTCATTCACTTTGCAGACCATGTTGCGGAGCTCTTCGGGATTGCCCATTGCGAGTGCTAAACACTCATGGATCGAGCTCGGCAGGATGTAAATCTCATCAGCCCCAAGCTTGTCGCAGGCACGTTCGAGAACCGCCTTGCTTGTTATTGCAGTAGCTCCGTAGAACTTCTTATCATTGCTGAGGACAAGCTGCTTTTCGTGCCCAGGCATCGGGAGCATTTCTGCCATCTGAGGTTTCATCTCCATCAAGGTTTCATACATACCCTTAACCTCATAGGTGTCGCTTGCCCATGAATCGAGCTCGTCAACCGTTATGCCTACGTGCTTCAGATGACTTTCGAGCAGTGTTACTGTTCCACCCTCAATCGGTGTATCGATATAGTAAACCTTGACGAGATCGAGAAAATCCTTGCGTGCTTTATCGTTAACATAAGCAGATGCCGGCACAAGCTTCATGTGTACGTGCTCCTTGATGTACTCTCTGGTCATGATCTCGCCAGGGTCAACCTCGGGAGCCTTGGGCATGTGCTCATACTTATCAGCAAACCACTTTGCAATCTCCTTAGCGGTCATCTTCTCGTGCTCTTCAGTGAAATACATTGTAGGTCTAACGTTACCGGTTCCAAAGGAAAGCCCCTTGTGCTCTCCATCAATCTTCTGAACAGTCGTAATCTCTGCCACGATTCCCATCTCCTCAAGTGCCTTAACTACAAGATTCATCATACGTGTTGTCATAATATACCTCTTTCTCCGCTTCTTGCGGTGGTTGTTGTGCGAGCTCTTTTACCTCGCGATTATACTATCAATGATTGTGTCAATTACTACTACAGCTACTACCATGAAAATTACCATGAGCTCACCCCATCTCTGCAATGATCGCAATGAGCTCATCCTCGAGCTTCTCATCCTCTGCTGCCTGTGCTTCTGCTACGAGCTGCCATGCGAAACTAAGCCCATACTCTGCAATCTGTGCCCTGATCTGTGCCATACTTTCACCCCCTCTTCTGAATGGTTGCGCCTGCCCACTGCGGACAAGTGTTAACAAGATTAGCGACTTCCTGCAAGCTCATGCAGATAGTTTTCATGATTGAGCCTGAAGAGCTCGTTGCTGTGACGATATACATAATTACCTCTTTTCTACCGCGCCATGCGGTGCTGTTTTGCCCCACTAATCGGGAATCCGTAAGGGCGGAATCGAACCGCCCCGAGAACCGTTTACGGAATTATCCAAGGATGCAGAATGCTACATACTTCCTTGCTTCCTTGGATTATCTCACCGATATATGAACTCCATATGAATAGATGTTAACATCCGGTAAATAGATTATGAATAAACTATGAACACTCCATCAATCCATAGTCTACCCCTCTCCCGTACCCGTCCACAGCCTATCCCTGTTCTATTCCGAGTAGCACAGCCCGATCCCGTCCGTGGGGTGCTATTGATTGTTAACCTATAGGGCGTGGGGGTTTACAATCCACCGCAGGCGGGTCCCATGGTTCTCTCACCAAATTTTTAACAAAAAAGGGCTCTGCACGTAGAAACGATCCCATACGCTAATTAGTATGCCCGAATAAATAAAGAGTCAGTATGAGGTTGTTTGAGGGCAAATAAGAGAGATTATGTATAAGCCTGCATATAGAGTCTTTAAAAAACATTATAATAGTATAGCAGTTAGGGGGTGATAGGTATAAGAGTTTGAAAGAGGGATATAGTGTGATACAATGATATGGGAGGTAAGTGATATGGCGAGAGAAGATCCTACATATGAGGTAGTAAAGAAGGATGCTGCAGCGGCAAAGCATTATGAAGCAGTGAGTCCGGATATAAGAGCAGCTAATGCGAATGACATATGTTTTTCTATGGTATTGGAGAAGATGCCGAAGATAAACTTGTCAGATGCAAAAGAGGTAGCAAAGAGGACAGAGGACTACATGGAGAAGTGCGTGCAGTTTGGTAAGAAGCCGAACTTGGCGGGATATGCTCTGGCGCTTGGTAAGAGTGTGCATGCCCTTGAGGAGCTGCTTGCAGACAGACGGAGTAATATAAAAGCCTTGGAGGAGATCTATAAAGGGATATCGATGATAGAGAATATATTGGTTACAGAGATGGCAGAGCAGAGAGTGCCGACAGTAGCGGGTATATTCCTACTGAAGAATCATTTCCACTATAAAGACCAGGCGGATGTGAATATAAAGGCGATAACGAGGACAGATACCACAGCGATAGAGCAGAGATATGAAAGTGTGGTGGAGATATAATGGGTAGACATCCAAGTGAGAAGACAGCAGAGGATAAAGCGTATAAAGAGGACGTAAGGTTCTATAAGCTGTTAAAGAGCGCACATGATGCCGGTATGAAGGGAAGCGGTAGTGGGTTTTATGATTTCTATGCATTAGCGGATGAGTTTGCCCATACAGAGCCGACAGCCTTTCATTATCGTAAAGTGCATGAGATGAACCGAGTACAGCAGAGGAGACTGGTAAAGGACATCCGAAAGAAGGGTGATAACATGGGAGATCTGATAGACTTGTATAAGATGAGTCTTAAGATGGAAGCTCCTGTGGACTTTGACCAGTATATGCTGTATATGGAGTTTGACAGAGACCCGAAGGAGAAGTTCTATCAGCCTCGCAGAAAACAGTTAAAGCCGTTTGTGGATGCCATGCAGATGTTAGAGGATGGTGGATTGGATGAGTTGTTTTTGTCATGCCCGCCTCGAATCGGGAAGAGCACATTATTCAATTTCTTCGTTACATGGCAGGTGGGTAAGCATCCTTTGACGAGTAATCTGTATTCATCGTGTTCCGATACGGTAACAAAGGTGTTCTATACCGGACTTATAGAGATCATGAAGGATAATTACACGTATCATTGGGATAAGGTCTTTCCTGAGAGTCCGATTGTGAAGGTGAATGCCGATTCTCAGACAATAAACTGCGTAAAGAATAATAAGTTCCCTTCTGTGACGTGTCGTTCAATAGAGGGCACACTAAACGGTGCATGCGACTGCTCTAATATGTTAATCTCAGACGACTTGTGTAAGGGAATAGAGCAGGCCATCAATAAAGATGTAATGGGGAGACTGTGGCAGAAGGTACAGAATGACCTGTTAACGAGAGCGAAGCAGTCAGCGAAGAAGATATGGATCGGAACCCGTTGGTCTTTAATAGATCCGATTGGCATAAGGCAGGAGATGCTTGAGAATGACCCGACATTCAAAGATGTGCGATGGAAAGTCATCAATATCCCTGCTTTGGATGAGAATGACCATAGTAATTTTGAATATGCGTATGGAGTCGGCTTTGATTCTGACGAATATAAGAGAGTAAGAGCAGGATTTGAGAGAAATGATGACCTTGCCTCATGGTCTGCACAGTATATGGGACAGCCTATCGAGAGAGAAGGTTCCTTATTTGCTCCTGGGGATATGCGGTTTTATAATGGCGTATTGCCTGAAGGCGATCCCAGAGTGTTTATGGCTGTTGACCCTGCATGGGGCGGTAAGGATTACTGCTCAGGGCCTGTATGCGTTCAGTTCGGGGATGATGTGTATGTTCCCGATGTTGTATATACGAATGAGGATAAGAGAAAGTCTATTCCTCAGATAGCGGAAGCGATCAGAAAGTTCTCTATAAGGACTGTGCAGATAGAGGCGAATAAGATGACAGAGGGGTATGCTGATGAGCTAAGGGATTATTTGCATAATCTGGGAATAAAGTGTACTATTACAACAAAGCCTGCTCCGTCAAGAAGTGGACAGAGTAAGGAGGATCGTATCGTAGATCGTTCGCCGGAAATCAGGAATAACTTTATCTTCTTGGAGAGCGGTTTAAGATCGAAAAGATATGAAAATTTCATGAATAATCTGTTTTCATTCACGATAGTCGGAAAGAATAAGAATGATGATGCTCCCGACTCGCTCGCAATGGCAGCAGACATGGTATTCAAGAGAGGTAATGCATACGCATCAGTATTTGCAAGATTCATTTAATGGAGGAATGAGATGAAGAGATGTATTTGTAACACAGAACCTACAGTCACATGTGCAGGAATGAAGTATTACGTATCATGCCCTAAGTGTGGTCTTGCCACTGATATGTATGATACTTTGGAAGATGCTGAGAAGGCATGGGACTCACGAAGAGTAGAGATGGGGAAGTACGTCCTTAAGGTTGTTGAAGAGAAGAAGGCTATTGAGAAGAAGGAAGTTCCGAAGGTCGCACCGCAGGAAGAGGACAAGGTGGTTCCCAAGGAAGATAAAGTTGTTCCTGAGGAAGAGCCGAAAGTTGCACCGAAGGAAGACAAGGTAGTTCCGAAGGAAGAACCCGAGGAAGAGCCGAGACCGTATAAGAAGCGCACAAGGAAGGAGAAATAAATGGCAACAAGGGAACTGTACGGACGTTCTGTCATTTATTATGACGCAGATGTCGTTGATTCAAGCAACGTTGTAACCATTTTGCAGAAGTCCTATGACAAATTTGGTGACGTACAGAGCGAGATAAACTATCTTTACGACTACTTTAAGGGCAAACAGGACATCTTAAACCGAGTAAAGGTGTATAACACTGAGATTTTGAATAAGATTGTCGAGAACCGTGCTGCAGAGATAGTCAATTTCAAGACAGGGTATCTTTTAAGTGCTCCGATTCAGTATATAGACAACACATCTGCAGATGATTCTGTTGATTCCGGTCTCGCATCCATTACGAAGTGGTGCATGCAAGAGAATAAAGATGCCTCAGACCTTGAGGTTGCGAGATGGCAGTCTATATGCGGAACAGCTTATAGAATGATATCTCAAAATACCGAAGAAGGGGATGATATATCACCTTTTAAGATAGACACGCTTGATCCAAGGAATACATTCGTTGTTTATTCGTCAAGACTCGGGCATAAGCCACTCATGGGTGTTAACTTTGTCGATCTTGGGGATGATAAGCTATTGTTTTATGTCTATACAGACACAGAGTTATTTGTCTTCAACGAAAAGTACGAAAATGCCACGGATGAACAGAACCCGAGCGGTGCTCATGCGTATGGCTCTATTCCTATCATCGAATATCCTCTTAATGAGTCAAGGATCGGTGACTTTGAACAGGTAATATCCCTGTTGGATGCCATCAATAACTGTGAGTCTGATAGAGCAGATGCCACGGAAGGCTTTGTGCAGTCAATTTTATGCCTTGAGAATATCGGTATTGAACCGCAGGGTAATGAAACACAGGCGCAGGCAGAAGCCAATTTCATGACACAGCTTAAGGAAATCGGAGGCATGTTTGTTCCGAAGGATGGTAAAGTATATTATGTATCACCGCCACAGCTTAATCAGGAGCAGACACAGACTCAGGTGGATGCCTTGTATGATGCAGTCCTTACAATCTGCGGAATGCCGAATAGAAACGGTGGCTCCTCAACCTCTGATACAGGCGCTGCAGTCATTTTAAGAGACGGATGGAGCGCTGCAGAGTCAAGGGCACGTTCTACAGAGATATACTTCCGCAAATCAGAGAGAAAGTTCCTCGATATCATGATAAACATCTGTAATAATATCGGTGGGCTTGATATTTTACCGTCATCTGTTGATATCAGATTCCCGAGACGTAATTATACAAACGACTCTGCGAATGTATCGAACCTTATCTCCATGTTATCATGTGATTGGATCACTCCAGAGTTTGCATACAACCATTCACAGCTTACGTTTGACCCTCACTCAGATTATCTCAAGGCAAAAGAATGGCACGATGAGCAGATCTCGACAAAAGCAAATGAACTTTCTGAGATAAATCAGCCTTTAGAAACCGAAGATGATATAATAGCAAATAATTAACGCACAAACTGTGCAATCACCGACTATCATAGAGTAAAACTATACCACGTAGATGGAGTGGAAGAAAAATGCAAGAGCACGGAAAAACCTTCCATCATGCGAACGTTCTGGACACGCAACCATGGATAATAAGACCGCAAGGAAAATTATCTTTGAGCTTGCAAACAGCAACATCAATGAAAATGAGCTAGCCCAAAAGTATGGGATCAACTCACAAGTTGTTTCGCAGATTGCCACAGGAAAAACTTGGCGAGAATTATCCGAGCCATACCTCGATGATATTTTTGAACACAATCGGCACAGGAAAACCAAAAGGGCGATAACACTGTTTGGAATCACAAAATCCAAAGCTGAGTGGTGTAAAATATTCTGCATATGCGATGATACCGTCCTCAAGCGAGAAAGAGAGCTTGGGTGTACTACAGAAAGCGCAATAATCACACCAAAGATGACTTCTCATGAATGGAAAAACGGTGGCTATAGCCATGAAGAGTGCGAAAAACGCTTCAAGGAAGTTATGAATAATGAGAAAGATAACAGAAAAGAATTTTAAACCTTTTGAATATACGGATAAGGTGATGAAAATTTACATAAAATCCGTGGCAGGGGTTTATTCTTCCTTGGGAAATCGGCTGAATGTCTTGAAGTTTGATGAGATAAACAGCCGAAACATGGGGGAGAAGGCTGTTTTCAAGTATGTCAAGAAGTCATATGCTGATCTATATGATGAGTGCATTGAAATGTATGAGACTATTGCCAAGCAGATGTATAATTACGTCCGCAAAGGCGATAAGTATAAGTTTGACGAGAAGAAATTTGTTGAAAAATTTGTTAAGAATCCTGATAAAGTCACAAAATACATCTTCAAAGACGAAACCGACAGAAAAAGATCGCGTTTATTAGAGGCACTATTAGCCGTAATGCTTGACGGAAAGAAAACTTTTAGAGCAGAGCTTGAAGTTGCTATGAAGTTATGGAGTAAACAAACTCTTCAAACGGCTGATGATATAGCTATAGCATCGTTATTGCAAGCCTATAAAGATGCAGGCGTAAAAAAGGTTGTATGGCACACCCAGGGAGATGAAAAGGTGTGCGCAGAATGCAAGAAACTTGACAAAAAGGTCTTTGACATAAATAATGTACCTGAGATACCACAGCACTATGCATGTCGGTGCTATGTGACTCCACTTCTCCCGTAAAACGGCTACTTTACCCATTGGTAGCCGTTTTTTGGTTGCATTGCAAAAACTGATGTGTTATATTTCAATTAGAACAGGGCAGAGAAGCCCACCAAACCGCAAACAAGCAGAGACGCTTGTAAAACAACACAAAAACTGAGAGAACAGTACAAACACAAGGAGAAAAATGATAGAGAAAAGCATTGACACGAGTACCATCGAGAATTACGAGAACATGACCGCAGAGGAAAAGGTCGCAGCACTTGAATCTTTCAAGTACAATGATGTCTCAGATGACCTTTCCACAGCTCAGGAGCAGATGAAGAAGTTCAAGGATGCAACTGATAAGGCGACACATAGTGCAGCCGATTACAAGAAGCAGCTTGAAGCACTCAAACAGCAGAGCAGTGGAAGCAATTCAGAGGTTGAGACCCTTAAATCTCAGATTGCGGAACTTACAAAGATTAACACCCTTACATCCCTGAAGGCAACAAGACTTTCCCTGGGATATACCGAGGAGCTTGCAAGCCAGTATGCCGAAGCACAGCTTGATAATGATTACACAAAGGTAGCAGAGATTGAGAGGCAGTTTCTCGAAGAAAAGGAGAAAGCGTTCAAGGCTGAAGCTCTTAAGACTTCTCCTAAACCTGGGCAGGGCGGAACCGGAACCCCTCCCACAAAGACAGTAACAAGAGAACAGTTCAACAAAATGACCACACAGGAGCAGATCGCATATAAGACAGAGCATCCTGATGATTGGTCGAAATTCACTTCATAAGGAGGAAAATTAAATGGCAACTTATAATGGTTATCCGTTTGATGCCGAGGTATTTAATTACAATTGGCAGAACGAAAATGACCCCACACTGACAGCAATCCTTGAGTCCGGAGCAATGCAGAACAACTCTGAGATTGCACGTCTTGTAGCAAACGGTTCGGACACCTACACAATTCCTTTCTATAAGACAATTGGTGGTGAGCCCGAGAACTACGATGGTCAGACAGACCTTGGAACAACGACTCCCGAAGGCGATTCTCAGTCAGGTATCGTTTACGGCAGAGGACATGGATGGAGAGCACAGGACTTCACAGTTGATTACAACAGCGGTGCAGATCCCATGAAGCAGATCACATCTCAGGTAGGTAAGTTCTGGAATAAGTACCGTCAGAACAAGATGCTTGATGTAATCAATGCTGTATTTGGCGTAAGTGCTGAAGGTTGGGATGACCATAAGATTAATGCATTATCTGCAGAGATCAGTGAGACAACCGTAAATGATGCTGCAAGAGATGCTCTTGGTGATGCAGCTTCTTCACTTTCCCTTGCAATCGTTCATTCACACACAGCAAAGAAGCTTGAGTCTCTCAATCTCGTTAACTACAGAAAGTACACAGATCCCGCAGGAATCACAAGAGACCTGCCTATCGGTGATATCAATGGTAAGACTCTTATCGTTGATGACGGCATGCCTATTGACTATGACCGCACAAGCGGAACAGCAGGCGTTTACACCGTTACTGTTGGTGGTACTGTTGCAGAAGGCAATAAGTTCACTATCGATGGCGTAGAGGTAACAATGGGATCAGGCGATGACACTGCTGCCGAGGCTGCTACAGCATTCGTTACAGCATATGGTACAAGTCATGGTTACTCTGCATCCGCAAGTGGTGCTGTAATCACATTCACAGAGAAGTCCGGTTCATACGGTAACGGAATGCCTAAGTTCTCAAGCGCAGCTCCTGCTCTTACACTGACAGGCGCTACAACCACTAAGGGTGTTGCTACGAAGCATTACACCACATTTCTCCTTGGTGCAGGCGCTCTTCAGTACGCTAAGGCATCTGTTAAGGTTCCGAGTGAGGTATCGAGAGATCCTGCTAAGAACGGTGGTGAGGATATCCTCTACACAAGAGTCCGTGAGACAATTCATCCCAATGGATTCAGCTTCGTAAAGCCCGCTACAGGCTACACAGCATCTCCTACGAATGCACAGCTTGCAGATTCCAATAACTGGGTAATCAAGGGCAATCCGAAGAACATCGCAATGGTTAAGATCAAAACACGTTGATGAACGGAGAGTAGTATTATGACAGATACCGAGAAGTTAAATAACTTAAGAGTGATGTGTGGACTCAATGCCACAGAGATGCCTGATACTACTCTCGAAATTTATCTTGGCAATGCAAAGAATATCATACTTCGAAGGGCATATCCGCTTGTTGCAGATTACTCGCTTGTAAGCCTTCCTGTCAGGTATGACTCTTTGCAGGTCGAGATAGCTACCGAGTTAGTGTTGAAGCGTGGTGCAGAAGGCGAAACAAGTCACTCAGAGAATGGAGTAAACCGCTCCTATGAAAGCGCAGGCGTGTCGCAAACGCTACTTAGCCAAATAGTACCATGCACAAGGGTAATAACGGTGACGAACGAACAATGAGAAGCTTAGATAGAAATAAAACCAAATTTTATTACTGTCTATATACTGCAGAATCGATGCCTGTTGATGCTGATGGTAATTACACAGGAGAACCGTCAGCAACATATGGTGAACCGATAGAAGCTTATGGAAACATAAGCGCTGCAAGAGGAACAGCAGAGATTGAACAGTTCGGCACCGGATTATCTTATGATAAGACAGTAACTCTTGAAGGGATAGATTGGGACATTGATGAACAGACAGTATTGTTTGTAGATTCAGTTCCGAATGATGGAGCACTTGGAAATCCACCTTATGATTATAAGGTCGTAAAGGTTGCTAAATCACTTAATGAATTTGTTTTGGCGATAGCGAAGGTGAGAGCCTTTGGAGCAGACATCTATATGAACAGAGACTTCATGGACGATTACACGCACCAAGACCTCTCAGCTTTCACGCATCAGTATTTGAACGAGCATTTCTTACACGGATAATGATAAAGCTTGAAGGCAGTCTTGCAAACGTAGATAAGGACATAGCGAAGATAACCGAGAGGATATCAGAGACAGCTATTGACCGTTTTTGCGAGAGACTTGCCGAATATGGCGTAAATGCCGCTCAAGAAGCATATGCTGAAGCCACACCGAGCTATGACAATGTACCACATGTCGAATACTCTGACAGGACTATAACAGCATCAGGTGAAGATCTGCTCTTTGTTGAGTTTGGAACAGGATTATTCCAAACAAAACAGCATGAGAAGGCAGCAGAGTTCGGTTTCGGGCCAACAACATTCTCAGCAGAGCATGGGCAATGGCTCACAGATCCTAAGAAGATGAAGCGAGCAGAGAAAGCAGGACATCCTGGGGAGTTCCCTATAGGAAAAGGCAAAGGACATTGGACAAAGGGTAATGATCCCGCAGAGGGAATGACAAAGGCGATGGATGCCATGAGGGCAAAGATCAAGGAGGCATGGAATGATAGACATTGAGAATCAAATATTCACAGATGTCAAAAACGGTTTCGTCAATACCGACTATGCCAACATAACTATCTTCTCAGATCCGCCTGAAAAGCCCAGGTTTCCGTGTGTGATGTTCTTTCAGTCAGATTCAAAAGCGGTATCGCATTACGCTTCAAGGGCTGATATCATGGAAGAAGTAACATTCACTGCCGATATCTATTCGAATAAGGCAAACGGAGCCAAGACAGAGTGCAAAGAGATAGCAACTATTATCGATAACACCATGAGGGTTCTCGGATTTACAAGGATATCCTCATCCCCGTCCTTTTCAATGCCCAATCTTGCGAAAGCGAGAAGGGTTTTAAAATATAGAGCAATAGCCGATTCGTTAACATATACGGACGGCACAAGAACACGTAACTTTATACACACCTTATAAGGAGGAAAAGCAAATGGCAGTATTATCAGCAGGCGTATTCCTGATGGCAGGAAACGATGAAGCTTCTGCAACAAAGGTGATGGATATCGTATCATATCCCGACCTTATGACTGCACCCGCAACAATTGACACCACAACTCTCAGCGATTGGATGCATCAGTATATCCCCGGTCTTATTGACACAGGCGGAAACCTTGAATGTCCTGGATGGATGGATGCTCAGTCTCTTCAGAAGATCGGCACAACTGTTCACTATGGCTACATCGGATTTTGGTTTGGTGGCACAAAGGGTGCTGATGGCAATGTTACACCTACCGGTTCAGCTCTTAAGATCGGTTGGAAAGGTGATCTTACCGTTACACTCAGCGGTGGCGGAGTAGATGCTGCAGTTCCTGTAAACGCAATCGTAACACCTGGTTCACAGCCTAAGATTACTTACGGAACGATCAGCGGAACATCACTTCTTTCAGCAACAGGCGGTGTAACTAACACCACACAGACATTTGTAGCAACAGCAAGTCAGACAGACTTCACACTTGCACACGATGCAATCTCTGAACCTACAGTAGTTGTTAACGGTCAGCCTGTAGTCGTTACATGGTCTTCTTCAGACCCTGACATCGTAACGATTCCTGAATGCTCGGCAAATGACGTGGTAATGATCGCATATTTCTATAGCGCATAAATGGCTTCTCCCCTGCCGAAAGGTGGGGGAGAATTATTAAAAAGGAGAAGCGAACAATGGCAGAAAAGAAAGTTAAATTAGCAAAGAAAATAGAGTTTGATTTTGATGGCACACATTACGTGCTTGAATATACAAGAAGATCTCTTGTAAAGCTTGTAAGAGAGCTTAAGGCTGAGGGCATCGACCTTCAGGACGTACTTGAGAAAGGTCTTGGTGATATGGACGTATTTACAGGGTATATGGTTATTCAGACCATATTCGACACAGCGTTTTGTGTAAATCATCCCAATGTTTCACGTGAAACAAAAGACACACTCTTCGGTAAGTTTACCAATAAAGAAGCTCTTGCAGAGAAGCTTTTCGAGATCTGTGCATTTCCTGTAAATACTCTTGCGGATGAGGAAGAGCAGGGGGAAATCAACTGGACGGCAGGGGAGTAACGTCCAGAAGCCTCTTCAAATCTCCCGAGTATCATTCATTCGAGGAAATGTTTAAGGCTGTACTCCCATATTATCTATCAATCGGTATGACAAATCACGAGTTTTGGGATGAGGACTCAGAGCTCGTGATTGCATATAGAGAGGCGGATGAAAGAAGATTAGAGAGAGCGAATTATGAGATGTGGCTCCAAGGCTTATATATTTATCAAGCTATTGGAGCTATCGCTCCCGCTCTTGGTTTTAATCCAAAGAAGCCTGAGAAGTATATGGAGAAGCCTATACCTATCACAAAATCAGCGCAGGAAGCTGATGAAAAGAGCAGCATAGATAAGTTTGCAATGGGTCTGATCGCATGGGCTCAGGCAAACGACCCTACGAGAGGTAAAAAGAATGGATGAGACCATTGATTCCTTAAAAATTGTCATAAAAACAGAAGTCAAAGATGGCGCTGCCGATAAGATCAAAGAAGTCAGCAAGGCTATCAAGGGCATTAAGACTGCCACGAAAGACTTAGACGTTAAGAGCCTTGCTGCCTTTTCTGCAAGCATGAGCCAGATATCGGGCTCTATGGAAAGATTGGCTAAAAATGCTGATGCAGTTCAGTCTATAAAGAGCCTTTCGGGATTTATGCGCTCTATGAGCAGAATCGGAAATGACGGAGAGTCATTTAGCAGGGGCGTAGATACAATGGCATCCGCCTTATCCAGGCTCGAATCTGTTTCTAAAACGTTTAATAGGCAGATAGAGGGAATAAAAAATGCGGGTTCAGCTTTTTACAACATCAAAGCTGCAGCCCTTTCTTTACATGGGATAGAAATACCTGACGATGCACGTGGTAACTTAGACAGACTTGCTACCACGGTAGAACGTGCATCAAAAGTCGGAAGTGGTCTTGATGCGCTTGTAAGAGGTTTAAAGAACCTTAAATCTGCTGTGGATAGTGCTTCTCAGACCGACCCTGCAAGACTTGAACAGGTGGCAAAGCTCCTTGAGAGCTTTTCAGCATCTCTCAAAGGAGTCGATTTCAGCGCAGGCTCCGGAGTTAAAAACATATCTCAGGGTTTAAAGGACTTAGCAAGAATTGGTGGGGGTGATTTTAATCGTCTTATAGACAATCTTGTTAATGCAAGAGTAGCCCTTGAGCAGTTCATGAAGGATCTTGGGAAAGATGTAACCCAGGAGGAAATGGATCGCTTTAAGGAGCTTTCTGATGCTCTTTACAAGGTTGCAGATGGTTATACAAAGCTTACTGCTGCAAGGAATGCATATGCTAATGCTCCGAAAGGCGCAAAGGGTGAGACAACTCCTGAAGCTCCTAGTGATGGCACCCAAGCGCTTATGGGCAATATTGCAGGCTCTCTTGGGCAGCTTCCCTTCGCAGGCAAATTCTTTGGGCAGTTAACATCATCTGCTAACTCAATGACCGCAGCGTTTTCTGCCGCAAGTAAAGCAAGCGGAGCCCTTGGCGCTGCACTCGGCCCGGTTGCTATTGGCTTGGCAGCGGTTGTGGCAGCAGTTCAGGGCGTTCAGAAGTACATACAGTTTGTCAACGATCAGTTTAACAAGATGGTCAGCACTCTTTCTAAGGTTGCAGGAACCATAAAAGATGTTGCTGTCGGAGCGTTTGAGTATTTAAAGGGCAAGCTTGAAGGTATTGATAAGTCAATAAAAAGATTTACCAAGAGCATAGCAGATGCCGTAAAGAATATCAGCTCCTTTGGGAAGAGCGTTTCCAAGACGCTCGATAAGTTCAGCGGTTCCTTCTTTAAGAACGTAGAGAAGGGATTTAAGAGTCTTGTAAACATGGTTAAGCGAATGGCTCTCAGAAAAGCCATTAACGCTATTTTTAAGGATATCAATGATTCCTTCGAGAACCTCGTTGCATTCTCTCGTAAGTACGGAACTGATTTCGCAGATTCTATGGACATGTTTGCAACGTCTGCGAAGTACCTGAATAACTCTATCGTAGCGATGGTATCGCCTATCATAAACATGGTGATGCCTGTTTTTGATGCGCTTGTTGATAAGGTTGTTGAGCTGATGAATGCCTTCAATCAGCTTTTCACGTACTTCTCTGGGGCAAATGAGTGGACTAAGGCTATTAAGAACGCTAAGAAGTACGGAGAAGAGGCTGAGAAGTCTTCTAAGAAGCAGAAGAAGCTCAATAATGCAATCCTTAGCTTCGATGAGATTCATAAGCTTAATGGTGATAATGGCAAGGGCAAGGATTTCTCCACAAGTGATTTTGAGGATTGGGTGTTTGAGATTAAAACACTCGATGATCTTTTCGACTATCTGAACGAGAAGCTTAAGGGATTTATTTCTAATGTCAAAGACTATCTCGATGGAATTGATTGGAGACAGATTAAGGGCGTAGCATATGACCTCGGAGAAGGTATCATGAAGCTCTTAAACTCTATCTTTGGAGATGAGGGGCTTGCTGTAAGGCTCGGAAAGTCTCTTGCTGAGGTAATAAACACAGCGTTTACATTCGCTCTTGGTGCCGTTGATGAATGGGATGCTCAGGCATGGGGAAGATCCTTTGTTGCCTTCTTTGAAGGTCTGTTTGATACCCTTGATTGGACTGTTATCAGAATGACGTTTGAAGAGTTTGGAACAAAGCTCGCAGAGTATTTCAACACGATATTCAGTGCAGAGGAAATGTTCGAGAAGCTTGGAAAGACTCTAAGCAACGGGTTCAACTCTGTTTTATCAGGTATTTCAAACTTTGTAAAGGATATTGATCTTAAGCAGTTCGGAATAGATCTTGGTATCACCTTTAGAGAGACGTTTGGCAACATCGATTACAGTATGCTGTTTACGACTCTTACTACTTTGCTTAATAAGGTATTTCAGGCGCTTGCAGGATGGGTATCAGAGTCTGACCTTCCGGGAGTGGCTGAGAAGATTGGCACAGGACTTACTGAAGGCCTCAAGAATATCAGTTGGACAGATATCAGACAGGGCGTCCTTGGATTTGTAGAAGATATTGATGAGTCAATCAATACACTGTTTGGAAACTCAGAGCTTATGAGAGAGATTGGCAAGAATATTGCCAATGGAATCAACACTATTAAGACTGCTATCGCATCGTTTTGGGAAGAATTGGATGCAGAAAAGGTTGGCGGTGGTATTGGAACATTTATTGACAGTTACCTTGACACAAGAAACCTTGAAGGAAAGCTCATGCATCTTACAGAGCTTCCTCAGAAGATACTCAGAATCGTTGCAGAGGCTTTCAAGAATATTAACACTGCGGATCTCGGAAAGAGAATCGGGGAAGGTCTTACTAATGCCATAAAGAATATCAATCTTGACCAAATCGGAACTGATTTATCCACAATCTCTGTAAAGATTGGCGCTTTCTTTGGTGAACTGTTTGATAATGTTAGCTTTAACGACCTTGGGAAGAAGCTCTCCGGTCTCGGGAAGAAGATTGTTGCAGCGCTCTCAAAGATGATGGATGAGGTTGATTGGACTGAGGTTGGTAATGAGCTTGCACACGGTATAAATCAGCTTGTATTTAACTTCACAGAAGACGAAGAGAATCTCGCCAATGCATCAAATATCATTGATGGAATAAACTCATTCCTCGAATCATTGATTGAGAATGTGGAATGGGAAGGAATATTGGATGAAATCACAAACTTTATAGAGAAACTTCCTCTTGATAAACTGTGGTCTTCAATTACACAAATCGCCATAAAGTTTTGGGAGACCAAAAGAGGCATTGTCAAAGCGTGGTTTAGAGAAAAGATCAGTGGTATATTTGATGGTATACGGGAAGCGATAAATGAAAAGCTTAACGAGCTCAACTTTGGAGATATGATTTGGGATGCTTTCTTGTTTGTCAATCCTGTGACCCACTTCACTCATAACCCTCTTGCTCAGGAAGTTCTTTCATATCTTGGTCTTGATGAGGAGAGCCTTAAGAATGCACTTGCCAAAGCTTTTCAAGCAATGGATTTCACAGACCTTGAGAATCTGTTTTCAGAAATTACTCCTGAAAACTTCGGTAGGGCTCTTAGCGACACATTCCGCGGTGTGACTAACACCATTAAAGAGCTTGCAGGAACAATTAAGAATTTCTTACAACCCGCTCTTGATGGCGTAAAGAGTGTGTTTGACAGTATAAAGTCTGTAGTAGATAAGATTTATAATAAGCTGAAGGACTGGGTTAGTAAAATCGAAGATTTGGTCGAGCCTCTTGAAGATGTAGCTGGTTTATTTGGCAAAACATCCGAGACAATAACCGGAAACATCAACAACTCTTCGGGCCCGCGTCCCGGTGAAAAGAAGAAAAAACACGCTGTTGGTATGCAGGGCGGTGTTATCTTAAACAGAGGCACTGTCTTTGGAATGGATGGAGACACACGTCTTGTAGGCGGAGAGGCAGGCAAGGAAGCTGTAGTCGGAGTCGGATCTCTTTCGACAATGATACAGAGCA
>ERZ795050.3170-NODE-3170-length-16662-cov-74.289637_pt1 | contig 16662 bp, 16 predicted proteins | sample MGYA00375134_ERZ795050 | MGnify/ENA primary metagenome ERZ795050 (study PRJEB30179, sample SAMN05720221) | activated sludge metagenome | isolation source: Anaerobic digester | place: Japan | collected 2015-05-26 ... | reverse complement strand
TAATTTTGTCGGATAAGGATAAGGCTTTGCCTTTGTTTGTTGATGCGGTGGCATTTGATTACTCGTTGAAGTTATACTAAGTATTTGTATCGTATCTAAAAATTATTAAAGCCATGTCAAAGAATATTTTAATAACTGGTGGCGCAGGATTTATAGGTTCACATGTTGTTAGATTATTTGTAAGTAAATATTCTGAATATAACATATATAATTACGATAAGTTAACCTATGCAGGTAATCTTGAAAATTTAAAAGATGTTGAAAATGCGCCAAATTACCACTTTATAAAAGGTGACATTTGCGATTTTGATCTATTGATGGATGTATTTTCAAAGTATAGTATTGATGGAGTAATACATCTTGCAGCAGAGTCGCATGTAGACCGTTCAATTGCTGATCCATTTGAATTTGCGCGAACTAATGTAATAGGAACGCTAACTCTACTTCAAGCAGCCAAGGAGACTTGGAAAAATAATATGAATGGTAAACTTTTTTACCATGTATCGACCGATGAGGTTTATGGTTCGCTCGAAAACGAAGGGTTTTTCTACGAGACAACCCCATATAACCCGCAATCACCTTATTCCGCTTCTAAGGCAAGTAGCGATCATTTTGTACGTGCATATGGTAATACATTTAAACTTCCATTTGTTATAACCAATTGTTCCAATAATTACGGGCCAAATCAATTTCCTGAAAAATTAATACCATTATTTATTAATAACATTAGGAACAACAAACCCCTTCCTGTGTATGGCAAAGGAGAAAATGTTCGTGATTGGTTATATGTTGTTGATCATGCAAGGGCAATTGATATAGTATTTCATAGAGGTAAAATTGGTGAAACATATAACATAGGCGGTTTCAATGAATGGAAAAATATTGATTTAATAAAGTTGCTCTGTAAGATTATGGATGAAAAGTTAGGTCGCCCAGCTGGAACCTCTGAGAAGTTGATTACCTATGTAACAGATAGAGCCGGGCATGATCTACGCTATGCTATAGATGCAAACAAAATAATGAAAGAGTTGGGCTGGAAGCCCTCATTACAGTTTGAAGAGGGGTTAGAAAAAACAGTTGATTGGTATCTACAAAATGAGCAGTGGCTTAGTCGAGTAACTAGCGGTGACTATCAAAAGTATTATGAGGGGATGTATCATATACAGTAATTTGATGATAACTTTGTAAAAGTTAATTTTTTATTACTGTATATTTATTTATACCTGGTTTTATTACTTTTGATTTTATTGCCTTAAACTCTTAATTAGTTGGCTTAATAAGTAATCTCCGAAAGAGTTTAGAAAATAGATCAAAGTTAATAATTTAAACTATGAATGCACTCGTGTAATATGAATATATTTTAAATAAAATATGTTACATAGTGGTACCCAAGAGTAAGAATAAAGAAGTTCTATAGACATATTGAGTTCAAAAATAAATACAGGAAAATTTAATATGCAAGCAATAATTTTAGCAGCAGGAATGGGGAAGCGTTTAGGTGAACTAACCCAAAAAAATACTAAATGCATGGTAAAAGTTAATGGGATCCCATTAATTGAAAGAATGCTAACTCAGCTTAACAAGTTTAAACTTTCTAAAATAATAATAGTTATAGGCTATGAGGGAAGGAAATTAATTGATTATATAGATTCATTTTATAAAGGAATCCCTATTCAATATATTGAAAACCCTATTTATGATAAAACAAATAATATTTATTCTTTATTTCTTGCGCGACAATATTTGCTCGAAGAAGACACACTATTATTGGAATCTGATTTAATATTTGAAGATAATATACTAAACCGCCTGATTGAAAATTCTTATCCTAATCTTGCACTTGTTTCAAAATACGAGCATTGGATGGACGGAACAGTGGTTACATTAGATGACGAAAATAATATTGTGAGTTTTATTTTTAAAAAGTTTTTTAAATATGAAGATTTGAAGAATTACTATAAAACAGTAAACATTTATAAGTTTAGTAAAGAGTTTTCCGTTTCTCATTACGTTCCTTTTTTAGAAGCATATATAAAAGCAATAGGAAGCAATGAATACTATGAGCAAGTTTTAAGGGTGATTACACTATTAGAAAAACCAGAAATTAAGGCATTGAGACTTGAAGGAGAGAAATGGTATGAAATAGATGACATTCAAGACCTTGACATCGCAGAATCAGTGTTCGCAGATGATGAAACACAGTTAGAACTATTTCAAAACAGATATGGTGGTTATTGGCGATTCCCTAAGTTAATTGATTTTTGTTATCTCGTTAATCCTTTCTTTCCAAATAAAAGGCTTATAAATGAGTTAAAAGCTAATTTTGAAACATTACTCACACAGTATCCTTCTGGTATGGCAGTTAATTCCCTAATTGCAGGAAAATATTTTTCTATTAATCCAAAGTATCTAGTTGTTGGTAATGGAGCAGCAGAATTAATCAAATCATTAATCGAATTTTTAACAGGGAAAATGGGTGTTGTATTTCCTACTTTTGAGGAATATCCAAATAGAAAAAATACTGAAGAAATTATTCCATTTGTCCCACAAAATGAAAATTTTTCATATTCTGAAAATGATTTAATCGATTTTTATTCAGACAAAGATATTGATATTCTTGTTTTGGTTAATCCAGATAACCCTTCTGGTAATTTTATTCCTATAAAAGATATCAAGAAACTATTGATTTGGTCTAAAGATAAAAACATTAAACTAATTATTGATGAATCATTTATTGACTTTACTGATCAGTCATTTAATAATTCTCTTATCAACAGCGAAATATTAAATAATTTTACTAATTTAATTGTTGTTAAGAGTATTTCAAAATCTTATGGTGTTCCAGGGTTAAGGTTGGGAGTTATTGCAAGTTCCGATTTCGAATTAATTCAAAAAATTAGAAAAAATGTTTCTATTTGGAATATCAATTCTTTTGGAGAATTTTATATGCAAATATTTAATAAATATGAAAACGATTATAGGGAAGCGTGTAATCTTTTTATTGAGGAACGAAAAAGATTCTATATCGAACTTTGTAAAATTAAATACCTAAAAGTTATTCCTTCTCAAGCAAATTATTTTTTATGCAAAGTGCTGCCACCATTTAATGCAAAACTTTTAACACAAAAACTTCTAAAAGAGGCTGAAATATTAATTAAAGATTGTTCATTCAAAAAAGGTTTCAATTCTAAGGAATATGTAAGGATTTCTATTAGGAGTAAAGAAGATAACAACCAGTTAATACAAATATTAAAAGAGTTTAACAATGAAATTAATTACAGATAAAGAGATTAAAGAATTAAATATCTCAAATTCGGATATTATCAGATGGGTAACTCAATCTTTTATGGATAAAAGTAGATGCCTACTCCCTCATAAGATTGTCAAAAATTTGATAATGGAAATGGCTTTTATAATACGATGCCAGCTATAAATCCTATTTTAGATGTTTATGGGGTGAAAGTTGTGTCAAGGTATCCTAAAAGAAAACCATCTATAAAAGGCGAGTTACTTTTATACTCTTTTAGTTCAGGCGAACTGCTTGCTTTTATGGATGCTACTTGGATAACTACAAAAAGAACAGCTGCAGTTGCAACATTAGCAGTAAAAACCTTAGCAAAAAGGAATTATAAGAACATTGCAATTGCAGGTTTTGGACAAGTTGGTTATTCATTTGTTGAAATGATAACATCTCTAGAGGGGGTTAAAGATAAGGTCTTTAAATTGTTAGAATATAAGAATCAAGCTAGTGAAATGAAAAAATACTTAAGAGAGTTAGGGGTTAACAATGTCGAAATATGCCATAGTAATGAAGATTTTATTAAAAATTCTGATGTAATTGTTTCTGCAGTAACTGTTGCAAGAGAATTATTTGGAAATGATGAATGGTATGAGAAAGGGGTTTTAGTAGTACCAATACATACTCGAGGCTTTCAAAATTGTGATTTATTCTTTGATAAAGTTTTTGCAGATGATACTGCACATGTTTCTGATTTTGCTAACTTCTCTAAATTTAAACAAATTGATGAGTTTGATAAAGTTATTAAAAACGAAATAAGAGGTCGTTCAAATGATGACGAAAGAATACTATCATACAATATAGGCATTGCGCTTCATGATATATTTTTAGCTAAGAAGATCTATGACAATGTCATTAGTAAATCTATTTAAGTTATTATGAAATGAATTATACATTACCTTAATTGAACAGTAATTTATTTCAAAAGATGATTATCCCCAATTTATCTCATCTTAAATTTGTAAGTTTATTTTATTACAACAACCAATAATGTGAATATCTTAAAATTTTCGAAATTTTTCGTTAGATTTACAATAGTTCAATACGATGAGAACAAAAAAAATAAAATTAAAAGATGTCAGGCTTTTATCACCATTGAATAATTATAGGTTTAACTCTTTTGTAGACCATTTTATTTCTTCTCAGATATCACCTTTATTTACCCACTTATTTATAAAATTGGAAATAAGGCCTAATACTATCACTCTTTTCATGGTAATCAGTGGTATTATCGGGGCAATATTATTTAGTTTGCCACAAGTTTATTTTAAGTTTTTAGGATTTTTATTTTTTCATTTGTGGTTTATATTTGACTGTAGCGATGGTGAAGTTGCAAGAATTACAAAAACTTTTTCAAAATATGGTAAAGAGATGGATTACATTGCGCATCTCATAAATCACCCTTTAATGAATTTATCCTTATTTATTTCTTACTTACAGTTTCATTATTACAATACTATTTATTTAGCAATATTATTTATGTGCTTTATATCTATGGAGTTAATAAATCGAAACTTCACTGCTTTTAATACTTATTTATTCGCAGATGTCAATAATAAAAACAAGCGTTCTTTTTTAAAGTATGCTATAGGGCAGTTTAGTTTATATCCTAATTTTATACTGATTTTCCCAATTTTTGTTATTGCAGATTTAGTAATTGGTGTTCGATATTCTATTTATATACTGAATGTTTGGTTTTTAATCTATAGTCTGTATTTCTTAAAAGGATTAATTAGTACACTAATCCGTTTTTACAGAGGATAGTATAATCTATGAGCAGTTTAGCTAAAAATTTTGGGTTCTCAATTGCAACATTTATTAGTCAAATAATATCAGGGAGTGTTATTTATATAGTATTAGCCCGGTTATTAAGTATAAATGATTTTGGGCTATTATCATTTGGGGCAACACTTGGTGGTTTAATTACAGTTATTGCAGAGTTTGGCTTCTCCCTGATGGCTCAGCGAGATATTCCTCAAAACAGATTTAACTTTGAATCATATGTTTATAACACTGTTATTCAAAAGATTGGTTTCTCAATAGTAGCAGCTTTAGGTGGTTTAATATACATATTTCTTTTTTATTCGGGTCAAAATGTCACCATAGGTATTATTTTTGTTGTCAATGCAATTATAACCTCAGGTAACATGTATTTTTTTGCTGTATTTCGTGCAAAAAATATGTTTAAAATAGAGAGCTTGTTGGCACTATTTTATTCAATAATAATTGTAATTATTGTAACAATATATTTTATCTTTAAGCAAGATGTTGTCTTTATTGCTTACGGTTTATTATTGGTGCGTATTTTACAATTTATTTTACTTACATTTATTTTTATATCAAAGTTTACACTTAATTATAAACTTGACAGAAAGATACAGAGTTATCTGTTTAAGAATTCATTTTCGTTTGGAGCGCATTATATTATAGGAGTATTTTATTTTTCCATAGATAATCAAATGATTGCTTACTTTTCTGGAAATGAGCAGTTAGCAATATATCAAGCATTTTTCAAAATAGTATTGATTCTATTAATGGTTAATAATCTTTTAGAAGGAATCTTTTTACCATTTCTATCGTCAAGGTTTAAAAATGGAATTAACGAATTCACTAATTTAGCACAGTTGATTAACAAAGTAATTGTTTCGTTGGGTTTAACACTATTTGTATTTTTTATACTATTTGCATCTGATATTGTTAAATTATTTTATTCAGATAAATATATTGCTGCATTAGTTATCACAATACCTTTAGCATTTGTTCTTTTTACACAAATTTTATCTACTGTATATTCAGTTATCTTAACAATTTCAGATAATCAAAACTTAAGAGTTTTAACTGTTTTGATATCTTTAATTGTAAACGTAATACTTAATTTCATTTTTATTCCAAAGTACGGTTTTGTGGCGGCAGGTTATGTTAGTATGATTACCCATTTTGTGCTTGCAGGATTATATGTCTATTTTGGGTATAAACAACTAAACAGTTTTTTGTTGCAAAAGAAATTTGTTGGATTTATTCTTATTTCAATCTTTTCTGCGTCAATTTTTTCGTATCTAAATTTACATTTTAACTTTATTCTTTCTGTATTATTATTGTTGGGGTGGTTTATTGTATTATTATTGTTTTATAATAAAAAAGAACTGCTTAGTATCAAGCAGCTTTTAATTGAGGAGGCTTTTTGATTATGAATAGTGTATTAGGTGTTTTAGTTTTATATAAATGTAAACTTGTAGAGTCTGAGACTTTTATTTCATTAAATAAAGCACTTGAAGCTAATAATTTGAAGTTAGATTTGTTTGTTTATGATAATAGCCCTATTGCAGATGCTTCAGTTAATAATTTAAGTAACAAATACTTAGATATCACTTATGTTTATGACAAAACTAACCCTGGTATATGCAAACCGTATAATATGGCCTTGCAAATGGCTAATGCAAAAAATAAAAAATGGTTATTATTATTAGATCAAGATACTTTTTTAACATCTGATTTTATTACTGAATTAAATAATACAATAAACACAAAAAATAATTATGCCTCGATAGTCCCATTAATCTATTCAAAAAATAAAATAGTGTCTCCTACCAGGTACGATTTTTTACGAAGAATGAAGCCTATAAAAATAATTGAGACAAATAGAGTTGTTGAAAATATTACAGCAATTAACTCTGGGGCATGTGTCAATGTCAATTTTATATCTGAAATCGGTGGTTTCAATACAGATTTCCCATTAGATATGCTCGACCACTGGTTGAATTATGAAATTAATAAAAGGAAAAAAAAGATTTTTGTAACAACGAGTACGATAAAACACGAACTGTCTGTCAATGAATATGGCACATTATCAATTGAAAGATACAAAAGCATTGTAGGAACTGAAAAAAAATTTTACAAAATTTATTTGAAGCATGCTCAAGTATATAAAATAAAATTATTTCTAAGATTTATTAAACTTTTATTGAAAGGATCTTTTAAACATGCAATAATTACTTTTAGGTATTTTTTTTAATATGCAGTTTTTTAAAAATCCATTTTACATTTACGCATTTTCTTTTTTATTTATACTTCTAATATATATGCTTAGATGGTCAGATTTATATCCTAATCTAAGTCTATGGTTATTTATTTTCATCCTGATATCATCTATAATATCCTTTGTTTTAGGTGCTATTATTGATAAATATAGACCCATTAGATATAAATTAATAGACAAAAAAATCAAAAGTTTAACAAAAACGATTATTCTAATTTATTTATTATATACTTTAGAATTTATTAATAATAAAGGTATCCCCTTGGTACTTATTCTAAACACAGACTCGTATGATTATACTAATTTTGGAATAAAAACGCTGCATCCTATTTTAACAACATTTACTTCGTTCTATACAGTTTATGTTTTTCATATAATTTTATCCAAAAAAACTCAAAAAAAAACACTCATAATCTACCTAATTTTACTGTTGATTATTCCAATATTAATATATAATCGAGGAATGTTTCTAATTAATTTAATGAGTTTTTTATTTGTATTTCTAATGTCTATAAAAAAAATTAAAACAAAAATAAAGTTTTATTTGATAATAAGTTTTATTACTATACTTTATTTATTTGGAGTTCTTGGAAATTATAGAATGGTAGGTAATAGTTCTAATGAATATTTTTTAAAAGTATCTAAAGCAAAAGAATCTTTTATAAACTCATTAATACCTAAAGAATTTATGTGGGCTTATATATATGTTAGTTCACCACTAGGTAATCTACAAAATACAATAGAAAAAAATCCTGCTATTAATTATAGATTTAAAGATTTCATATTTACAGAGACATTACCAGATTTTTTATCTAAAAGAATTTCAATATTAGTAAATGCCAAACGGGTTGATAAAATTAATCGTTTGACAACATTTTTGACTGTAGGAACTGTTTATTCAAGATCATATATACTATTAGGCTGGTTTGGTGTTTTATTAATGTTTATTATAATAATGTTAATAACATTTTTCTATATAATTATTTTGCCCAAAAAAAGTGAATATTATGTTACGGGTATCGGTATATTATGTACATTTATGTTTTTCAATACTTTTACAAACATGATTTATTTCTCCGGTATAAGTTTTCAATTAGTGTATCCTTTGCTATTTTCATTTATAAACATCAGACCAAAACTTAAAATTAAAATTTAGTTTAAAAGTTTAAAGATTTGTAGAATAAATTATTTACTATAACAGAGGAGGAAATTAAAATAAAGGAGTATTATAATTGCAAGCAAGGCAAAATTATATTTATACTAAAAAAAAGGAACATTGAAATAAAATTATATAAAACTAACATCACAATCTCATAATTGACAAAACTAACATATTGACAAAAATAATTAATCAATAAAATGAAAACAATGAAAAAAGTTTCAGTCGTTATACTTAATTGGAACGGTGGTAAATATATTATAGATTGTATTAATTCAGTAATTAATCAAACATATCAAAATATTGAAATTATAATTATTGATAATAACTCAACAGATGGTTCATTTGAGAAAATTAGGAGTAAATATCCTAATTTAAAATATATTAAAAATAATAAAAATTTAGGTTATGCAGAAGGAATGAATGTTGGAATTCAAGCCTCAAGAGGAGATTATGTAATGTTATTAGGTTACGATGTATATCTTCCTACAAATTATATTGAAAAATGTATAAATAGAATTGAGGTTGATAATTCAATAGGTATTATTGCTGGTCCCGAATACGCTTGGATCGATGGAGTAAAAACAAATAAACATTTACCATCAAGTGGCGCCTATTATTTAAAAAAAAGGATACAGGTCGGCATTTATAGGAATAGAGATTTAGAGCAAATAGCATTTGGTGTAACAGGTAGCTTCCCTATAATTAGAAGAACACTTTTAGATGATTTGTATAATGTTTCGGGTTATTATTTTGACAAAGTATTTGAAACAGGGTGGGAAGATACAGATATGAGATTTAGAGCTATGCTCCGAGGATGGAAGACGCTGTATTATCCTAAAGTTCATGCCTGGCATGTAGGTTCAGCTTCTGATAACGGTAACATAAGATTAATTGAGAAGTCGTTCGATTATCAAAAACGAATATTTAGAAATAGAATGTATGTTATTGAAAAAAATTTACCATCAACTATTAAAAAGTGGTTAATGCCATATTTGTGCCTTGCCAATATTTTAATGTATATTTATTTCTTCTTTATTTCAAGAAAATCATTAAAAGCTATTGCGTTGGCTAAAAAAGAATTTAAAGAAAATTTAGACATTTTGAATGTTAAAAAGAAGGATATTCTTGATAATGTGTTAGTAACGGATAAAGAAATAAAGAAATATTTTAAAAAATTTTAAATTATGTTTGTAAATAAATCACTGCTCATTACTGGTGGTAGTGGGTCCTTTGGCAATGCTGTTTTACGTCGATTTCTTAATACAGGAATTCGCGAGATAAGAATTTTTTCCCGTGATGAAAAGAAACAGGACGATATGCGCCGCTTCTACAACGATAATCGCATAAAGTTTTACATAGGAGATGTAAGAAACGAATCGAGCGTGCGTTCAGCCATGGTGGGTGTCGATTACGTTTTTCATGCTGCTGCTTTAAAGCAAGTTCCATCCTGCGAGTTTTTCCCTGTAGAGGCGCTTAAAACCAATGCTATTGGAACCGATAACGTTCTTGATGCCGCTGAGAAATATGATGTTAAGCGTGTAGTTACCCTTAGCACCGATAAGGCTGTTTACCCTATTAATGCCATGGGAATTACCAAAGCTCTCATGGAAAAGATAATGATAGCCCGATCAAGGAATAACGACCCCAACAAGCAGGTATTCTGTGGTACACGCTATGGGAACGTTATGGCATCACGTGGATCGGTTATTCCCCTATTTGTTGAGCAGATTAAAAACGGACAACCCCTTACCATTACCGACCCTGGAATGACCCGCTACATGATGACACTTGATGATGCTGTTGACCTTGTGCTATTCGCCTTTGAGCATGGCCAACCTGGGGATATCTTTGTTCAAAAGGCACCCGCTGCAACTATAGAAACTTTGGCAAAGGCATTGCTTGAACTTTACCAGGCAAAAAATCCTATAAAGGTAATTGGAACACGCCATGGTGAGAAACTCTACGAGACCCTTCTAACCCGCGAGGAGATGGTTAAAGCAGTTGATATGGGCGATTACTTTAGAATCCCTGCCGACAACCGAGACCTTAACTACGGGCTATACTTCAACGAAGGACAAGCCGATATCACCAGAATAGAGGAATATAACTCCCATAATACTCACAGGCTCGACATTGATGGAATGAAAAAGTTACTCCTGAAACTCCCAATGATACGAAAGGATATTCTAAACGAGAGCATTGGGCATATTTATGAGCCTTGAATTTTACTAGTTTCACAATGTTTCACGGAGTTACTACACAGAGTTACTCAGAGTTCATGGATATAAATGTATTAACAATTAAGCATGCTTTATTTATGAGTTAAAGAAGAAGGAACTTTTTGTAGATGTTGAAAAACCAATACCTTATTTATGAAGAAATAAGGTTAGATTGTGGATATAGAGCAGATATTATCGTTGAGAATAAGATTATTGTTGAACTTAAGAGTGTAGAAGCATTTACCGATGTTCACATAGCACATGTTTTGACTTACTTAAAACTAACCAACTTACATCTTGGACTTCTTCTTAATTTTAACACTAAGAGCCTAAAAGATGGAATAAAGAGAATAATTTTATAACAAAACTCTGTGTAGCATTGTGATTTACTCTGTGTAACGCTGTGAGACTATTAAAACCAGAACATGATGATTAAAGTAGGTATTACCGGACAGTCAGGATTTATTGGTACCCACCTGTATAACACGCTTGGGTTATACCCCGATATGTTTGAACGCATCCCTTTTGAGGATAACTATTTTGAAAACTCTGAAAAGCTTTACCAATTCGTTAAATCCTGCGATGCCATAGTCCACCTGGCCGCAATGAATCGCCATAATAATCCACAGGTTATTTACGCAACCAATCTTAGTTTGGTTAATAAGCTTATTAATGCCTGTGAGGCAACTGGCTCCAAGCCTCATATCCTATTTTCTTCCTCAACCCAGGAGGAGCGCGATAACCTTTATGGAAAATCAAAGCGAGAAGGGCGGATGCTTTTTGAGGAATGGGCTAAGCAAAACCACACTCAGTTTAGCGGTTTTGTCATTCCCAATGTTTTTGGGCCTTTCGGTAAACCTTACTACAACTCGGTGGTGGCAACCTTTTGCCATCAGCTTACCCATAACGAAGAACCCCGAATTGAGGTGGATGGCGAGCTCAAGCTTATCTACGTATCGGAGCTGGTAAAGCATTTTATCGATAGAATACTCCTTTTTGCCGAGTCAAAAGCTGGCTCAAACACAGAAACCTTTCATGTTCCACATACAAAAACCATAAAGGTCTCATCTATTCTAGCTAAGCTTAACGATTTTAAGTCCAGCTATTTCGAAAAAGGTATCTTCCCAAATCTTAACGACCCATTCGATCGTAACCTTTTTAACACCTTTGTCTGCTATATTGACCATGAAAAGTTCTTCCCGCGCATGCTGGAGCTTAAAAACGACGATAGGGGATCGTTTGTTGAAACCGTGAAGCTGAACAGCGGTGGGCAGGTTTCGTTCTCCACTACTAAACCAGGAGTTACCCGAGGAAATCATTTCCATACCCGCAAGGCCGAACGGTTTGCCGTAATTAAAGGTAAAGCGGTTATTGAGCTACGTCGTATTGGTACTGATAAAAAGCTTAACTTTGAGCTCGATGGCGATAAAAACCCATCGGTTGTGGATATGCCAATATGGTTCACCCACAACATTAAGAATGTTGGGACCGACGATGTGTACACCATCTTCTGGATTAGCGAACACTTCGACCCAAACGATACAGATACGTTTTTTGAAGTAGTTTAAGTTTTAAACTTACACAGAGTTTCACCGAGCAAAAGCATTGTGTAACACTGTGTAGGCATTGTGTAACACCCTGTAACTAGTAAAATGAGAAAACTAAAAGTACTAACCGTTGTTGGAACACGCCCCGAGATAATTCGGCTCTCGCGTGTAATGGCAAAGCTCGACGAAAGCCCCGCCATTGAACACATTACTGTTCATACCGGCCAGAACTACGACTATGAGCTCAACCAGATCTTTTATGACGATATGGGTATCCGCAAGCCCGACTACTATCTTGATGCAGCCGGCGAAAGTGCCACCGCTACAATAGGTCAGATTCTTATAAAGATTGACCCCCTACTTGAGACCCTAAAACCCGATGCCATGCTGGTGCTGGGCGACACCAACTCGTGCCTTTGCGCCATTGCGGCCAAGAAACGTCACATCCCCATCTTCCACATGGAAGCGGGCAACCGGTGTTTCGACCAGCGCGTACCCGAGGAGACCAACCGAAAAATAGTTGACCACATTGCCGATATTAACCTAACCTACAGCGATATTGCCCGCGAATACCTGCTCCGCGAAGGCCTACCTGCCGATAGGGTAATAAAAACGGGATCTCCCATGTTCGAGGTGCTGAACCACCACCTCCCTAGCATTCAAAAGTCCGATGTTCTCACCAGGCTGAACCTTAAGAAGGGTGAATACTTTGTGGTGTCGGCCCACCGTGAGGAGAATATTAACTCCGAAAGGAACTTTAATAACCTTATCGATTCGCTAAACCTTATTGCAGATACCCATGGTTACCCAGTAATTGTTAGCACCCATCCACGAACAAGGAAAATGATTGATGCAAAAGGAGTAAAGGTAAACTCCCTTGTTAACTTCCTTAAACCGCTTGGTTTTACCGATTACAACGCGCTACAAATTGGCTCGTTTGCAGTGCTTTCGGATAGTGGAACCATTTCGGAGGAATCGAGCATCCTCAACTTTAGGGCATTAAACATACGAGAGGCACATGAGAGGCCCGAGGCCATGGAGGAGGCCTCAGTTATGATGGTGGGGCTAAACCCCGAACGTATCATGCAAGGATTAGCGCAGGTACAGCAACAAAAAATCGGCACTGAGCGAAACTACCGCCCTGTTGCCGACTATACAATGCCTAACGTTTCCGATAAGGTTGTTAGGATTATTCTAAGCTATACCGATTATGTGAGGAGAGTTGTGTGGTGTGAAGATATAGTAAAATGAAAATATTAATTGTTACACAATACTTTTGGCCTGAGAATTTTAAGATAAATGAATTGGCACTTTGGTTAAAAGGAAGAGGGCATGAGGTGACAGTACTTACAGGCCAACCAAACTATCCCGAGGGATATTTCTATGATAATTATTATTTCAATTATCCTAATTATCAAGACTGGCAGGGAATAAGTATATATAGAATGCCAACTATTCCTAGAGGTAGAGGGAAGGGGGTGCGTTTAATACTTAATTATATTTTCTTCCCTTTTATTACTTCTTTTTTAGGATATAAACGCATCCGTAAAAAGGAGTTTGATTTGATCTTTGTGTGTCAACTTTCTCCAATTTTTGTTGCCCTTCCCGCAATAAGAATAAAGAAAAAGAAAAGAATTCCTATTGCTATGTGGATTCTAGATATTTGGCCAGACAGTGTTTTTGCAGTTTCTAAATTTAATGGTCTTTTAATAAAAAGTATTCTAAATGTCATCGTAAAATATATTTATAACAATACTGATCATTTATTTATCTCTTCAAGATCTTTTTCAAAATCAATTTTATCATACAATATTTCAATTAATAAGATTACTTATTTTCCTAATTGGTCTGAACATACAATTGTTCTAACAGATAAAAATGAAAATTTAAATGATCTACCTACATTGCCAATTGGTTTTAATATATTATTTGCTGGGAATATTGGAGAAGCACAGGATATTGAAACTATTATTAACGCTGCTGTATTAATTAAAAGAGAAAAAAATATTAAATGGATATTTGTTGGGGATGGGCGTAAACGAACTTTTTTACAACAAGAGATTAAAAAGAATCAATTAGAAGAAACCGTTTTTTGGTTTGGGAGATTTCCAGCTCAAAAGATGTCATATTTTTATAATAAATCTTCTGCCTTAATTGTAAGTTTAAAAAAAAGTCCTGTCTTCATGCTAACAGTTCCTGCAAGACTCCAAACATGCATGTCATACAAAAAAACAATAATATCATTGTTAAGTGGAGAAGGGAATGATATAGTAACAAAGGCTAATTGTGGTATAGCTATAGAGTCAGGTGATTTTAAAACTCTAGCACAAGTAGTTGTAGAATTGTCCAATTTGTCTCAGGATGAACTCTTAAAATACGGAGAAAATGGATATAATTATTTCATGGAAAATTTTGAGAAAGAAAAATTGTTAAAAAATATTGAAAATGAATTAGAAATAATTGCTAATACTGATTAATATTTTTCATGATCCGGCAAACGGCGTTGTCCTTTATCCGGTTCACAAAGTTTGTTTGGGCATCTCCGAACCTTTTTAATGCCCTATAATCGTTATACCCCTTGCCAAAAACGTAAATGGTGCAGGGAATCGGTTTCAGTTTCTCGAGTAGAAAGTGGTCGTTCTTAGCCGCCTCGGTAAACCATAATATCGGGGGTATCGTTTTGTCAACGGTTATGACTGTAAGTACTTTTACCACACTCCTTTTGCGCTCGTTTACGAGATTATGGTCAGCACTCCTCAGGATATCCTTGAAAAGGCTGATGGTGGTGCTGTCAAGTATCTCCACCTGCTTGTTTACAACATCCTTTATTCGGCTTTCCGATAACTGGTGTCCGAATTTTCGAAGCAGTTTATGATAAATACTGCCGAAAACATAGGCATCGGTCCCTTTATTGGCGTCGGACAGGGTGCTTCGCATGGGAATGTGCTGCAGTTGGAAGTATTTCGTCTTGCTCGACAGGCCGAGCATAGCCCCCGATACTACTCGCAATGAGATGCACTTAGTTTATGAGCAGAACAGCAATCTGTTCAGGTGGTATTTGGGGATAAGGCGTTTTACGTAGCAGTCGGTGTGGTACTCGTAGTTTGATTCCGCAATAATTTTATGGTTGATTAAAGAAATAACCTTTCCGAAAACTGGCTATCCAAGTAAGTTTGTACTTTTATAGGTGTTTGTGGTGAAAAAAATACAAATTAGAGATTGGAAGGGCAAACGCCTTCTGGCTCTTAAAATTTTATATCAGACAACAGTGTTGTCCAGAGAGCGCATCGACTTTCCGGTTGTTCCTCCGTTTTGCTTGATGGGGAAGATTAGCACAGCCCGACAAATTTAGCAGGGAAATTATTGACCCAAAAAAATCCCTGTGGCCTTGCGGCCACAGGGATTGGTGTTGTTCTTTCCGCTGCGGTCTAGAAGTAATATTTGATGCCTGCCGCAACATTGATGCCGTGCATTTTCAGGTCAATATCCACATCCTGATTGCCGACGACACTTCCCGTATTGGTGTTATACACGTAGTTGTAACCCACGTCGAAGTTGAATCCGAGTTCGGGCAGGGCGGGGAAATTCCATTCCGCGCCGACCAGGATACCGGGAATAATCGCTCTGCCTTTGAGTTCGGCAAAGCCGGGATTGAAATTGGGGCCCCCTGTTACGTCATACTGACCGTAAGCAATTTTCGCGCCGGCATAAAAGCGGCTGTTCTGGCGAACCAGGAAAGCGTACATGAATTTCAGCTCGGCCATCCACAAATCCGCATCGGCCGATCCTAAACCGTTTCCGGCAAAGCTTAGGTCCGCTTTTGAAGCGCCGTAGAAAAGGTTTAACTCACCGCCAATTGCCGTATTCGGGCCGAACCAGCCGCGAACGGACAGGCCGTTGAGCATGTTGCCGTTGAACATCCCCTGATAACCGACGCCGATTTTGTAATTGTCTGCGGCAAAGGAAGGAGCAGCGCACAGACAAATCACCGTAGCCATGACGGCCACATAACCCAGAATTCTTCTCTTCATAAATTTCCTCCTACTTCAGATTTGGTTTACTTCATGGCCTGCTCACCACAAGCAGACATGATGTCCGAAATTTAGTCGCGGGCCATCGACAGCCGGCTGCTCTGAATCAGGCCCCTGCCGCGTTACAGCTAGATTAAGTCAACCCACGGGGATTGTCAATAGACAATATGACCGGTATTTGAGAAATGTCGCCAGGCGCCGGAGGACACGAATCAAACACGCATGAAGACGATTATTCGGCGCGGCAGGCCGCAGAGGAGTAAAAAATACCCATCTTTTGCCTTGCGGTCAGATTTCAGTTGTCCGGAGACGCTTTCTATCCTGTAAAGGTCTGATTTTCATACTTTTTTGCTCCTTTCTTCCTTGTTG
>ERZ795050.3147-NODE-3147-length-16758-cov-8.731785_pt1 | contig 16758 bp, 10 predicted proteins | sample MGYA00375134_ERZ795050 | MGnify/ENA primary metagenome ERZ795050 (study PRJEB30179, sample SAMN05720221) | activated sludge metagenome | isolation source: Anaerobic digester | place: Japan | collected 2015-05-26 ... | reverse complement strand
TGCCATGGGCGCCATGCCCAAGCTGTAAGCGCGGGCATGCCTTCGTCAGCGACGGGGCAGATGGGAGGCTACCGGCAAGGGCATACCCGCGCCGCTACGCGGCTTGAGCATGGCACCCGGCGGCACGCGAAACCACGACACACACCGGCGCCGCGTGCCATACGTGGGTACCCCAGGGCCGCCTGGACGTCCGGCAAATGAAGCCGTTTTTAACGCCGCCGGAATCCGTTACCGGCATAATCTCTGTGCCAAGGGCAACGGATGAGGTATCCAGATGATCCAGATGCAGACCGCCCCCCGTGCCGCTGAGGCTGCGAAGCCGTCGCGAAACATGCATCTGATTCAGGTGACGCCGGACGTCGCTTGCATTCAGAACGTCATGGTTAACCTGTACTTCGTCGGCCATAACCGCCCCGGTGCGGACTGGGTGCTGATCGATGCCGGCTTGCCGTACTCGGCCCAAGGCATTCTGCGGGCGGCCGAAAGGCACTTTGGCGCGGGGGCGCGCCCGCGGGCCATTTACCTGACGCACGGGCACTTCGACCACGTCGGCGGCCTCCGCGAACTGGCCGAATTTTGGGATGTTCCGGTTTTTGCGCATGAGCTGGAATTGCCGTACCTGACCGGGTTGTCCTCGTACGCTCCGCCGGATCCCAATGTGGGCGGCGGGTTGCTGGCTTGGATCTCCAGTTTGTACCCGCGTGGGCCGATCGATCTCGGGCGCCGCGTGAACGCCTTGCAAGCGGACGATCTGCCGTACCTGGACAAATGGCGCTGGATTCACACTCCGGGTCATACGCCGGGGCATGTTTCGTTCTTCCGCGAGCAAGACCGCCTCTTGATCGCCGGGGACGCGTTCACGACCACCAAGCCGGAATCGTTGCGCGCGCAGCTCCGGCCGCAGTCGGGCGTTTACGGCCCACCGGCCTACTTCACCAGCGACTGGGCCTCGGCCTGGTCATCCGTACAACGCCTGGCCAGCCTGCACCCGGCTGTGGCCGCGACGGGCCATGGTCTGCCGATGAAAGGCGCGGAATTGGAGCAAGATCTTCAAACGCTGGCGCGCGACTTTGACCGCCTGGCGGTTCCGCGCCGCGGGCGCTACGTGCTACAGCCGGCCGTCGCCGACAAGACGGGGGTCGTTTACCTTCCTCCGGCCCCGGTCAACGCGCTGTTTGTGGGCGCGCTCGGATTGGCCGGGACCGCCGGGGCGGTCGCGCTTTACTATGGCCTGCGCCGCCGAAACAAGTCGCCCCGGACGGCGGAGCGCGGCGCGCCAGCTTTCACTCGAATAACGGCCACGAGCGGAGGGGATCAGCCAGACGCGGCTTGAGATCATCGTCGAGCGGAACGAAGACCGACCAGTCGTAGCGCAGCATGCACAGCCCGTGCCGGAATCCGTCGAAGGCGATTTCGGGCCGCTCCCCGCGCAGCTCCTGTATCAACCAGCTTGGGTAATCGGCGCCCGCCGCGATGGCCATCGGAGCCCCGCCGCCGAAGCGCGGATTGATTTCGATGAAGCGAATGCGCCGCTCGGGCGTAACGATGCACTGTAAGTTGACCAGCCCGCGCAGGGATTTTCCGAGCGCCTCGACCACGCGTTTGCCGGCGTTCATGATCTCGGCGTCTTTAACCACCACGCCCTTGGAAACTTCACCGCTGCGCACCTGCCAGCGGGCGCGCGGCACCACGCAGCGCGGCACGCCCTCCAGGCCCACGTACACGTCCAGCGTGTATTCCTGACCGACGACCAGTTCCTGAACGATTAAATCGCTGTGGCGGCGCAGGACATACTCGAGTTCAAATTCATCGCGGACCACGTTCACCCGCCGGCTGGCACTGCCGCTCAGCGGCTTGCAAAACAGCGGGAACGGGGGGCGTGCCTCGGCCGCCCGGATTTGCGCGGGCGTAAAGGTAGCCGGTGTGTCGAAGCCATGCTGCCGCAGGAAGTCGTAGGTGCGCAGCTTATTACGGCAGATCTCGATTACCGGCGGATCGGCGATCAGCGCGGTGCAGCCGGCCGCAGTCAACTCGGCCCGATGGGCGCTGATTATCTGCAGATCTGTGTCCGTCGTCGGAATCAGGGCCTGGGCGCGGCAGGCCGTCACGGTTGCCATCAGCGAGGCCATGTAGCCCGAATCATCCGCGCGCGGCACGAGGTGCGGCTCGTCCGCGCATAACAACGCGGGCGCCGTGGGATCGCTGTCCACCGCCACAATCCGTAACGGCTGATCCAGGCGGCGCGCCGCGGCGCGAAAAGCTTGAAGCAGCTCTACGCGCCGGCCAACGCAGGTGAAGAGCAGCGTCAGCAGCTCATTAGCCCTTTTCCGAGACGGCATTCTCATAGCATCGTCGGAAACATCCCTGCGCGCCAAGTGGCAATCCTGGACCGGCGGGGCGGGCGAGGGGTTTTCGCCCGGCCGCGCACGTCTGCCTGTGGGAATGTGGGAATGTGGGAACGTGGGAACGTGGGAACGTGGGAAGGTGTCCCCCTTTCTTCACTCCCTTAGGCAGGATGTGCGCTGCTATGCGAAGGTCATCGAGGACGGGGCCGTGAACCGGTGTTGTCGCTTCGCGCGTTTATGCGCGCAGGCCGTGCGCAACCCCGTAAACGCCCCCGGGCCGCAGATTTATTGCTCCATGCGCGTCTTGCTGGGCCGTCGTCGCCGGCTGGTCATTGCGGCTCAATGATCGCCGGCATGAAGCAGCCGACGTGCTCGTGGTCGATGATGAGCAGGTTACGTAGCCCGGCCGCGATGGCCTGGGCCTGCCGGGGCGCGACCTGCTGGAGCAGCGGCAAGAGGGCGCGCATCAGCGGATTGTCGAACGAGAGCGACACGTCGGCGAGTTCCCATTCGTCGCGCTTTTCTTCGCCCGTAAGTTGCGCCACCAGCTCCTGGAAGATGTCCCGCTCTTCGGGATAGATGTAAATTTGGTATTCGTCGCCGAGCCCGGCCTTCGTGGCCGCGTGGCGAATCGCGTCGGACAGACCGCCGATCTTGTCCACCAGGCCGAGCTTCACGGCCTGCTCGCCGGTATACACGCGCCCGCCGGCGACGGCCTCGAGTTCGCCTTTGATACGATCGCCGCGCGATTCCTGCACACGCGCCTTGAATTGGGCGTAGATGTCCTCAATGTACTTCTGCATGAACGCCCGCTCGGAGTCAGTCCAGGGCGTTTGCGGGCTCATCAGGCCGGCACGCGCCCCGCGCTGATATTCAGTAAAGGTGATGCCCAGTTTGTCGGTCATCAGTCCGTGCCAAACGAGCTTCCCGCCGAGCACGCCGATCGAACCGGTGATCGTCGACGCATTCGCGAAGATCGTCTGCCCCGGCACCGAGACGTAGTACCCACCGCTGCCGGCCACGGAACCCATGCTCACGATCAACGGCTTCTCTTCAGCCGTGCGACGCGCCGCATGCCACATGATATCGCTGGCCAGCGCCGATCCGCCCGGCGAATCGACGCGCACGACGACCGCCTTGACGTTCTCGTTCGTGCGGGCCTTTTCGAAGGCCGCGCGAATCGTCGTGCTGCCCGCATTCCGCGAGTCGAAAATGCTCGGCTCGCTCTTGCCCAACGTGATACCGCCGTCGATGTACAGGACGGCCACGCCCGGCCGCGCAGCAGCCTCGGCCGTCTCACTCAGCTTTGTGAACAACTGCATCAACTGCGTGAACATCGACCACGGATCCGCACTTTCGAGCTCCGCACCGGTCTTTTTCTTCAACGATTTCAGAACCTGCACATCTTCCCCGTACTCTTTGTGCAGCCGCTGGCGGAAACCCGCGAAAGACGCGACTTCGTCCACCAGCTTTAGCTGCAAAGCCTGATCCGCCCGCAAGGGGGCGCTGTTCACCGCGGTCTTGATTTGCTCGATGTCCAAGCCGCGCCCCGTGGCCATCATTTGCAGCCAATTCTGGTATATGCCATCCAAAAGCCAGTTCATATTTTCGGCGGCTTCCGGGCTGGGTTCGGTACGCGTGAACGGCTCGACCGCGCTCTTGTACGCCCCGACTTGCAGCATGTCGGCTTGAACGCCGATCTTGTCCAGCAAACCCTTGAAAAACACCGCCATGGCGTTGATGCCGGTGATGTGCAGATCGCTCATGTCCGCCAGCGTTATGTGATCCGCGGCGCAAGCCAGGGCGTACGAGGCGTTGCCGCCCACTTCCAGGTAGCAGTGAACCTTTTTGCCCTTGTCGCGGAAGGCTTTTAACGCCGCCGTCAGTTCCTCAACCTGAGCTAGCTGGATCTGCGGCTCTGAAATGATCAAGGCCATCCCGGCGATCTCGCTGTCGTCGGCGGCGCGGCGAATCATGCGTTCCCACTCGAGCAGCGTCTTGGGCTGCTCGCCCGAAAGCACTGCGCTCAGGCTGAAGCGCTCGGCCGGCGCTTCGAGCACTCTCGTATCCAGCAACACGCGCAAGATTTTTTTCGCGCCCAGGGCGGGCGCCGGCAACAGCGTCACGAACAACGCGCCTGCCACCAACCATGCACTTCCACGCAATCGCCTCATGAAGAACCTCCCAGCGGTCTCAGCGGCGGCGCGCCGCTTTAGCCGCGACTCCTTGACCCATAATGTCCAGACACGACCTCACACACGGCGCCATGATAATAAGGCGCGACGTTTTCCCGTACGTCAGAACTTGTCGGAGCTTTTTCGTCGCACATTCTCCCGCCGTTCGCCGCATAATCACGGCACGGCAACCTATCACTTCCGTTTTGCTCGCCGCTACCTTCAGCCTTACCATTTCCGTTGCAATCAGGAGGTCCGAAATGCCGGATTTGCTGTTTCACGGCGCAGCGGGCGAAGTTACAGGCTCGATGCACATGGTCGAGGTCGACGGCCACTGGGTGGCCCTGGATTGCGGCCTGTTCTATGGACGCCGCCAGGAGGCCGAGGAAAAAAACCGCTGCTGGCCGGTCTCGCCCCTGAAAATCGCGGCCGTCGTGCTCTCGCACGCCCACATCGATCACTGCGGGCGCCTGCCGCGGCTGGTGAAGGACGGCTTCGACGGGCCGATCTACTGCACGCCGGCCACACGCGATTTGGCGGCCATCATGCTGCCCGATTCGGCCCACATTCAGGAGGAAGATGTTCGCTACGTGAGCAAGAAGCGGCGGCGCCAGGGCCTGCCGCCGATCGAGCCGCTGTACACGTATGACGACGTAATGGCGACCATCAAGCTCTTCCAGAGCATCTCGTACAAGCGCTGGTTCCAGGTCATACCCGGGCTGCTGGCCTGCTTCGAGGAGGCGGGACACATGCTCGGCTCGTCCGGCGTGCGCCTGGAGTTCGCAAAACGCAACGGCGCCACCCCCTCGCTCTTCTACACTGGCGACGTGGGGCGCTGGGAGCAGCCCATTCTGCGCAACCCGGCCGACTTCCCGCCCAATGAGACGATCATCTGCGAAAGCACCTACGGCGGGCGCATCAACGAGACCGTGGACGATGCGAAGGAACAACTGCTGAACGTGGTCCGCCACACGATAGACCGCGGCGGCAAGGTCATTATCCCGGCGTTCTCCGTCGGCCGCACGCAGGTAATCGTCTATTACCTGCATGAGCTCATGCTGGCCGGGCTCTTGCCGCAAATTGCGATCTTCGTGGACAGCCCACTGGCGGTGAATGCGACCGAAGTTTTCAAGATGCACCCGGAATGCTACGACGCCGATGCCCGCGCGTTGTACCAGGTCGCCGGCGACATCCTGGGAGGCGGCTACTGCACGTACGTCCGCACGCTGGCTCAGAGCATGGCGCTCAACGAGCGCACCGAACCGTGCGTCATAATTTCCGCCAGCGGCATGTGCGAAGCCGGCCGCATCCGGCACCACCTTAAGCACAACATTACCAACCCGAAGAACACGATCCTCCTGGCCGGCTACCAGGCCGCCAATACGCTGGGCCGCAAACTCGAACAAGGAGCCGAACGCATCCGGCTTTTCCAAGAGGAGTACGCGGTGCGCGCCGAAGTGCGGCAGATTCACGGCTTCAGCGGTCATGCCGACCAGACTGAATTGTTGCGGCTGCTCACACCGCGCGCCAGCGAAACGCGCGCCTTGTACCTGGTGCACGGCGAACCGGACCAGGCCCAGGAGTTGGCCGATAGACTCCGTGCGGTGGGTTTCCGTAAAGTGGTAGTGGCCGAGCGCGACCGGCGCTACAGCCTGTAAGATTTGCCGGTGTCGGCCCGCGGTTTTTGGGGCCCGAAAACTTCGGGCCGGCGCAACAGCGAACAGAGCCCTGGTTACGCCCATGAAAAGAACAGCCAAACGAAGGCTCGCCGGGCTGGCCGTGGTAGCTGCAATAGTGGCGGTGTCCGCAGTTGTCATCGTACCGGAACTATGGCGAGCCGCGGCTGAACGGCACCTCATGCACTTGCTCACCTCAACTGACGAAGAGGCGCGCAAACAAGGGGCTTGGCAGGCTGTGACCCGCTCGCCCGGCCCGGCGACTGACTTCATGTGTGCCGCGCTATCGCAGGGTCGCGAGCCCAGCCCCGGTGTGCGCGAGAGTTACGTCTACGCCCTGGGCCGAATGCGTCTGCAAAGCGCTCTGCCGCTGCTTCTTCGCCTAGCCCGCGCGGATGAGAGCGGATATGTGCGTCAGGCCGCCTGGATCGCCGCTGCGCGCGTCGACTTCGAGCAGTTTCGAGCGGCCGCACGTGAAGTGGAGAATTGCGCCGACACCTGGGATCGCATCGGCATAGCGACCGCTTTAATGGAGGCGGACGACTTTTCGCAATTAGACCTGCTATTCGACGTGGCCGCCAGCGGCGACGACTTCCAGCGCAATGTCGCTGCGGCAGCCTTGCGCCGCTATCTGCGCCCGCTATTGCAGGCCGCCGGCCGCTGGCCGGTGAACGCCGAGATCTCTGTCGACGGCGCCTGGAGCCCAGCCTTCATTGCCGAAGTCCGCGGCCGCGCCGCATCGCTGAACCTGCCGCAAATCGCAGCTCATTCACGGCCCGAGCAGCAGGGTACCGAAACTTTGCGGCGAATGATCCGCCGGATTTATGGCGCACGAGAGCGCGTGGTGCGCGCACTGTATTCGATCGAGGTGCAATAGGCGCCGCCACTCCTCGCCGCCCCCAAGGCGAGACCTCATAGCCGAACGCTGCCGGCTCTTCTCATACCATCGCCGCCGCGGGCTCCGGCACGGGTTGGCCCAGATAGCGCTTGGCCGTCTGCGGCGGAAGGTCGAAGACCCGCCCCTCACTCAGCGATCGCACCAGCTTCACGTACTCCGCATGCGCCCACACCAGCGGCATGGCCGAGCCCGACGGCCGGCCGAAGTATAGCCCGCGCTCCGGGAGATCGGGGCTGTCCCAGATTTGCTCAGGGATCATGCCGCCTTCGTTGGCGAAGGCCACCATCGCCCCGCACAGCCGCCGCGCCTCGTCCGGGCGACCGGCCGCCAGCTCGTAGTGGGCGCGCTCGCCGGTCAGCACCGGCCAGGCCCGGCCCACGCCGTTGCCATCGAACGGCCGGCCGTCGTCGTATTCGCCGTAGAAGTCGCCGTTGTAGCGCCGCCAGCACGGCCCGTACGGCGTCTCGACCTTCAGCAGCGCGTCGATGACCTTGATGGTGTTGAGGATGCGCGGATCGTGCGGCTGGCGGAGCCCGAAGCGCACCAGCGCTAGCGCATCGGGACTGACGACGCTGCTGGCGACCGCGTCAACGGAACTCAGCGGGTGCTCCTTGTGCGCAGAGGGGCCGCGATCGGGGTGGTATTGTGCCGGCGCGATCCGCATGTAGTAGCCGTCCACGCCGACGCGCCGCGCCAGCTCCGTCGCTTCAACGTAACACCAGTCTTCGATCTGCGCGTTCCAGGCGTCGGCTGTGCTCCGCCAGCGCCCCGCCAGGTCCCGCTCGCCGGCCATATCCGCCCAGTCCGCGGCCGCGAGCAAGGCGGCGATTTCCGTGGCGATTGTGAACGGCGCGAATCCAGCATTGTTCTCCCAGCGATCCTGCTGCGTGATGGGGCCGTTGTGCATGATGTAGTTGGCCGCCTGTCGCACCATGGCCCAGAAGCGCTCACGCTGCGATTCCTCGAGAAACTTGTGCCGCCACGCCATGTCGGCCAGCAGTATTGGCAGGGCCGCCTCGTCCATCTGGATGCCGTCCCAGTACGGCCGCCCATCGCACCACATGCACTGCGGCCAGTGCCCATCAGCCTCCTGCGTACCCTCCAGGTAACGCAGGCTGCGGCGCACGTCATCCCCTGCGCCGAGGGCCAACAACCCGCTCGCGCCCATCACCAGGTCGCGCGGCCAGGCCAGGTGATACCCGCCCAGGTCGTTGGTGGCGGTCCGCGCGGCGCCCCAGGGGACCGACAGACTCGCAATGATCCCGCCCGGAAACGCCAGCGCCTCGTGTGCACGCACGACCGCCGCACTGATCCGCCATAGATTGGCGTGCTGTGCGGGCGGCGCGACAATTTCGACCCCGCCGAGCCATTCCTCCCACCCCTGGATGTAAGCCTGAGCCGCCTCTTCGAAGCCGTCGGCCAGGCTCTGACGTGCGCGGAACGCGGCGGCCGCGGTATTTATGCCGAAGCCGACCGCTAGCAGGAACTCGCCCTGGCACGCCTGCAAGTCCACTTCGCCAATCAGGGCCACGTTGCCGTCTTCGGCGCGGCCGTAGGTCCACTGCATTTGGAAGTGGCGCGACACATCCTGCCAGCCATCGGAGACGCCGACGTAGCCGGCGGAGCGCTTGAGCCAGCCGGCGTTGCACGCCAGGGCAAGGCCGAGCGCGTCGCGCTGCGCAAGCAGCAGCGGCGTGCCCTTGTAGTCATCGACCCAGGCGGTGTTTCCATAGCCTTCATTGCCCAGATGCGGCGCGAGCAGGACGTAAACGTGATAATCGGCCAGCGTGCCCTGCAGCGGAGTGAACCGGGTCCATTGCAGAATGACGTCGCGGCGTGGGTCCGCGATGACGCGCTTTTCCATCCGGTAACGCCCGTGATTGCAGGTGTTGACCAGGCGGTAAGCGGGCACATCCGGCACAAGTCGCGAGATTTCGTGTCGGCAGTGTCGCTTTTCCTCGGAGAAGAACCCGCGGCCGTCCGTCACGAGCAGGCCCATGTCGCGCGTACAGGTCTGATCCAGGCGGGGATAATAAATGCCGTCGAAGATGCCATGGCCCAGCGTAAACCAGCAATGATTCGCGCCTGACAGCGCTGCGCCCACGCCCGTCTTGGCACTGGAAGTCCAGGTGGGCACGATTCCCGGCCGGCCGGGAGCAAGCGACAAGCCAGAGTTCATAATCTGTTTCCTCTCGTAAGAGCGGCGGGCCCGTGATGCTGCAACAGGCTCCCGCCATCTTTGGATTATTGCGGCCATGGGTGGTTTGTCAGAAATGCGGTATCATGTCGGATGTCGTGCGCGTAAAGCACAAAATCCAGTGAGGCACGGCACGCGCGTTACGCAGCACGAGTAGCGGTCCTTTTCTATGAGAAGCATCCGGAGGCCAACGTGAACGCGCAGCGCACAATGAGCATTTCGCCGGTCTGGCTGCTGGTGGCGATCTTTACTTTCGCCGCTGGCTTCTTCGTTCTCATCCGGCTGGCGGTCGTCATGGAGCGTGAAAAGCCGCCTGTTCCGCAGCGCGTCATCGGGGCGGATGGGGAAGTACTGTTCACAGGCGACGATATTCAGACTGGACAGCACGTATTTCAGAAATACGGCCTGATGCAGTACGGAACGCTCTTTGGCCACGGGGCGTATCTTGGGCCCGATTTCACCGCTCAATACCTGCACCGTGCTGGGCAAACAATGCTCGACTTCTATGGCCAACAGCACGTCAAGCCCGGCGAGGCCGAGCAGCGGGTGCGTTCCGACCTGAAGGCGAACCGTTACGATGACGCGACGGGAACGCTACAGTTCAATGCCGCCCAGGCCGCGGCCTTCGCCGAGGCAAAGGAGTTCTACAAGGAATGGTTCAGTGGGCAGTCGACGCAGGCGAAGCTGAGACCTCCCCGCATATCCGACCCGGGTGAGTTACACAACCTCACTGCTTACTTTGCGTGGGCGGCGTGGGTGTCAGCCGCACAACGTCCGGGAAGCCCCTACTCGTACACAAACAACTGGCCGCCGGAGCCGTTGGCCGACAATTACCCGACGGCCGAAGCCCTGCTGTGGAGCGTGTTGAGCTTGATCGCGCTGCTGGGCGGCGTGGGACTGATCATGTATCTATTCGGGCGCTACAACCTGCTGGGCTGGCATCGCCGCGACGAGGAGGAGCCCGGCCGGCAACTGGAGTTTCGCCCGCCGGAAGAGGTGCGGCTGACGCCGTCGCAACGGGCCACGGCATGGTATTTTTTGGTCGTTGCGGGACTGTTTCTGTTTCAGGGGTTATTGGGCGGGCTTAACGCGCATTACCACGTTGAGCCGGAGGGTTTCTACGGCTTCGATATTGGGCGCGTGCTGCCTTACAACCTGTCACGAATGTGGCACGTGCAACTGGCGCTGTTCTTTGTGGCTTCGGCGTTTCTGGCGATGGGAATTTTCATTGCGCCGCTGATCGCGCGGAGCGAGCCTAAGCACCAGGACAAGCTGTCGATTGCGCTATTCGGCGCGCTGGTGTTCGTCGTACTGGGCAGCCTGCTGGGCGAAGGGGCCGCCATCTGGAATTGGCTGGGGTTGGACGGGCCGTGGTTCTGGATCGGCATTCAGGGCTGGGAGTACTTGGATCTGGGGCGGATCTGGCAGATTCTGCTGGTCGTCGGCATGACGCTGTGGCTGGTAATTCTGGTCCGCGGCATCTGGCGCCGGCTGCGCGGCGAGCACCCCGGTAATATGCCGTGGCTGTTCCTTTATAGTGCGATTGCTATTCCACTGTTCTACGCGGCCGGGCTCATGTTCGGGAAGGCTTCTGAATATGTGACGGTCGACTACTGGCGCTTCTGGGTCGTACACCTGTGGGTCGAGGACTTCCTCGAGCTCTTCACGACCATCATGGTGGCGTACATTTTCGTGCTGCTGGGCGTAGTCCGCACGACGACGGCCACGCGGGTTATTTACCTGGACGTGATTCTGTACTCCGTTGGCGGCGTCATTGGCACGATGCACCACCTGTATTTCAGCGGCACGCCCGCGGTACACATGGCGTTGGGGGCCTTCTTCTCGGCCATGGAGGTAATCCCGCTGGTATTGCTCACATATGAGGCGTGGCGTTTCATGCGCCTGGGCGGCGTGAAGGGCGAACTATCAACCCTCGGCGCGTCACCGCAAATATTCCCGCACAAGTGGGCGGTCATGTTCCTGATTGCGGTCGGCTTCTGGAATTTCATCGGGGCCGGCGTGTTCGGGTTCCTGATCAATCTGCCGTTTGTCAGCTATTACCAGATCGGCACGGCTTTTACGCCCAATCATGGGCACGGCGCGCTGATGGGCGTCTACGGCATGTTGGCAATGGGCTTCTTCATGTTCGTGGCGCGTTACTTCATCCCGCCGGACCGTGGCAGCAACATCGCCATGGCGACCTCGTTCTGGGGCCTCAACATCGGGCTGGCGCTGATGCTGTTCGTCAACCTGATCCCGATGGGAATCGTGCAGCTCTTCGATTCCGCGCGCAACGGGTACTGGCATGCGCGTGACCTGGCGTTCTTCGAGCAGCCGGCGGTGCGCGTGATCGAATGGCTGCGCGTTCCGGGCGACGTGATCTTCATAGTTTTCGGCATCCTGCCGGTGGTGTACCTGGCGATCCGCATGTTCCGTGGCCGCAACCGTTACGGCGAGCTGCCGCCCGAGACGGAGGCGGAGTCGTTTGTCCTGGCGTATGAGCGGTGATTGAAGCTCGCCCGGCACGGTTCCGTATCGCGCAAAGGTTGCGGGGAGATGCGGGTTCGCTCGGGGCGCGGCGGCGCACATAGCAATCTGCCGGGCACCAGGCAGGCCGGGGGGCCTTCCAGGCCGGCGAAACGTCGGCCAACGGACGTGTAAACCGCGACCGGCTACCGTGCCGGCCCGGCGGACGCTTACGCCGCGCAAGTTCCGAGAACAACTGCCGTCAGCCCTGCCGGCTCAGCGTCCATGCTGGTCACCGGGCCAGGCCCGAAGAACCGCGCGGCGCGCTACCCCCGCGGCGCGACCCGCAGGCGAGGCCGCCCAAGCCAAACTTAAAGATGTTATTTAACTTCTGCCGACATGGTCCCGATACAAAAACCATTAACCCCTCCCGAATTGAGGGCAACGCAATCAGCAGGCACATGGAGAGAACTATGCCGACAACCAGAAGCTATTACAAGTCGAGCACGCCCCACATGGGCTGCCGGCGCACCTGCCGAACGGGCACCCGCAAGGTGACCACGTTCACCAAGAACTCCCCCGCCTTCAAGAACGTTCGCGATGAGTGCCAGTGGCGCATGGGCTCCTACCGTACCGTCTGGTCGCAGTTTACAGGCGCCGGCCAGCGCACGCCCTTCTCCCCCACCAACGCGAACAGATGGCTGCGCTACGTAAACAGCGGCTATCGCGTCTATAAGTGGACGCCAAAAGACTTCTATCGCTACTTCGGCCAGCAGTGGCAACAGCAAACCCCGGCCAGTTGCTTCCGCTGGATGCGACGAAAGTACGGCGCGTGCATCAAGGACATCACGCGCGGCGCCGGGAACTGCTGGCTGGTCGCCACCAGCCCGAGCGTCACCGGCTATCCGTTCCAGAGCTATCGCTGGAAGTAGTTACGCTAAACCCGGCCGCCCGCCACGGGTGGGCGGCCTTCCCGGACCTTGCCTGCTGCACTGCACGAATTGTGCGGCCCGTCGCGCAAAGCGGCGGGCCGCTTTCGTTGGCACAGGCCAATCCTGGCGCGGAGGCGGCGCGTCGCGCCCGCTTAGCGGCCCGCGTACTCCAGCACCAGCTCGGGATGCAGCACGTGCTGGCCGAACACGTTCTCGAAGTCAACCGCCACCCGCAGCGGACCCGCTTTCAGCTTGCGCGGCAGCGGAACCTGGAGGGTCCCCTTCTTCAGGTCCGGCCGGCACGTGACCAACGTCTGATTCACGCGTACCCGCAGCGAATCCAAAGCGATTTTGACCGCATCGTGGCCCCATCCGCCGCGGCCACTCAGCCCATCGTCCAGCTTCAGCGTAACGGCCTTACCGGTGCACGGTTTGCCGGGCGGCGGATCCACCAGGTGGACGCGCGGCAGGCCGGCGTGCGCCCAGCGCGCCAGGCCCAGGAAGTAGCCGTATGCCTCGCGCCGGTTGTACAGCGGGTCGCGCAGGCGATCCTCTTCCTCCGGGTTGCTGTGAAAGGAGGCCTCAACCAGCACCGCCGGCACGCGTGCTTCGCGGAGCACCAGCAGGCCAGTCTTGAACAACGCGCGATCGCTCAACATGGCACAGGGCAGGTGCTGGGTCAGCCGCAAGGCGTCGTTGATACCGCTCAAGAGGAAGCGCGCGGCACAGCGACTGGCGGGGCTGTCGTCGGGCCCGCCATGGTAGAAGACGGTCGTGTAGTTGGCGTCGGGCGCGTCGTCGCCGTTGTGATGAATTGACACGAACAGGTCTGCCTTGAGCCGGTTCGCAAGCTCAATACGCTTCCGGTTGTCGACCGCGATGTCGGGATCGAGGTAAACGTCGTCCTCGCGCGTCATCACTACCTGTGCCCCCACTTCGGTCAGGAATTCGCGCAGGAACTGCGCCACGCGCAGGTTGACGACCGCTTCCTCCAGGCCGGTCGGGCCGCGCTTCCAGTTCGGCCGATCAGAACGCCCGCCATGCCCGGGATCGAGCACGATCAGGACGTCTTGGAGATAGCAGGCGTAGGGCGGCAGCGGGAATTCGGGGTCAGGATGCGCCGTCCAGTCGTACGCAGCGGGCGGGGTAGTGACCGGGTCCGGTGGCGGCGGTAGCGGCGGAACTGGATCGGAGTGCTTGAAAACGCCGCTGAGCGCCAGCACGACCAGGACAGCGGCGGCGCCCCCCAGCGCAGCGGCGGCGTGCGTGCCATAGGGCATCAGCCTCCGTGCCAAACTGACTTCTTCCGTGGCGAGCTTCTTCAAGGCCGCAATGCACCAGGTTTTCCGCACGCTGTCGGCCAGCCCGTAGCCGGCCGGCCGGTGATCCGGTGATTCCCATCCGGAAGAAATTGTAAGGCGCGGCCTAACGAGGCGACAACCGCGAGGTTTCAACGCACTGGGGACGCATGATTTCCTCGGCGACGGGCATTGCCGAGCGTCGGACGGCCTTGTATAGTTAGTCACTCCGCCCCCCAGGAAGCGTCCGGGTGTTCCGGCGCGCGGGGCGGATAGTCGCCTAGCCCAACCCCTCCCTGCGAACGCCGCGTGCCGTAACGGGGCTGGCCGGATGGCGCGGCCAAATTCGGAACCATTGTATGACTGACCCAACTCTTCTTAGGAGAATTCAAGTAACTGATGAGGAACTCGATCGCGAGTTCCGGCAGGCCCTTGGCGAAAGCTACAGCCCTGAGGCCATAGACAAGCAACTCGGCAACGCCGTTCACGATTTCACTCCGAACGCCATCGTCAAGGCGCGCGTGGTCAACATCGCCGACCGCGAAGTGATCCTCGACATCGGCCTCAAGAGCGAAGGCATCGTGAGCCTGGACGAGTGGGATGATCCTTCCCAGATCGACGTCGGCGATGAAATCGAAGTGCTCGTCGAAGAAGTCGAGTCCGAAACCGGCATGGTGACCGTTTCCAAGCGCCGCGCCGACCGCATCCTTAACTGGAAGCGCATCGTCGAAACCACTCACGAAGGCGACACCGTCAAGGGCCGTTGCCTGCGCAAGATTAAGGGCGGCCTGCTGGTCGACATCGGCGTTCCGGTCTTCCTGCCTGCCTCGCAGGTGGACATCCGCCGGCCGGCCGACATCGGCGAGTTCATCGACAAAGACATAGAAGCCAAGATCCTGAAGATCGACGAGGAGCGGCGCAACATCGTTATCTCGCGCCGCAAGCTGATTGAGGAAGAGCGCCAGCGTGCCAAAGAGCGGCTCATGTCCGAAATCGCCGTCGGACAAATCCGCAAAGGCACCGTCAAGAACATTGCCGATTTCGGCGCGTTCGTCGACCTCGGCGGCATCGACGGCTTGCTGCACATAACCGACATGTCGTGGGACCGCATCGAGCACCCCAGCCAGATGCTCAAGATCGACGAGGAAATCGAGGTCAAAATCCTCAACATCGACCGCGACAAGGAAAAAATCGCCCTCGGCCTCAAGCAGAAGGAAGAGAACCCCTGGGAGCGCGTGGCCGAGCGTTACCCGGTCGGCGGCCGCGTAAGGGGCGAAGTCGTCAACATCATGAATTACGGGGCGTTCGTGAAGCTGGAGCCGGGCGTCGAAGGTTTGGTCCACATCTCCGAGATGAGCTGGACGCGCCGCATCAATCATCCGTCCGAGGTGGTCGCGCTGGGCGATCAGATCGAGGTGGTCATCCTCGAAGTGAACAAGGAAAAGCAGGAAATCTCGCTCGGCATGAAGCAGACCGAGATCAACCCCTGGACCACGGTCGCCCAGAAGTACCCGCCGGGCACGGTGGTCGAGGGCGCCGTCCGCAACCTCACGAACTACGGCGCGTTCGTCGAGATCGAGGAAGGCATCGACGGCCTGCTGCACATTTCCGACATGAGCTGGACCAAGAAGGTCAGCCACCCGTCGGAGATGGTCAAGAAGGGCGATCGCCTGCGGTGCGTCGTGCTGAGCGTGGATCAGGAGAAGATGCGCGTCGCCCTGGGCCTCAAGCAGATGACCGAGGACCCGTGGATGCGGGCCGTCCCGGATCGTTACCAGCCCGGCATGGTCATTCGCGGCAAGGTCACCAAGATCACCAACTTCGGCGTCTTCGTGGAGTTGGAGCCCGACCTCGAGGGCTTGTTGCACGTTTCCGAGCTGGCCGATCACAAGGTCGAGAGCCCGCAGGACGTGGTCAAGATCGGCGACGAAATCGACGTGAAGATCCTGCGCGTGGACACGATCGAGCGCAAAATCGGTCTTTCCAAGAAGCGCGCCGATTGGGCCGGCGAAGCCGGGCACGAAGAGGAAGCCCCGCGCAAAGAGCGCAAGCGCCGCGGCGGCCTGCACGGGCCGGGCGAAGGTTTCCTGGGCGAAATCGACGACGTGCTGTTCCACAAGCCCCAGCAGGAACCGCCGCCGCCACCGCCGCCCGCACCGGAGCAGCCATAAGAAGTGCGGTGTGCACACTAGCGTGCCACTGCTCTTGAGCAGTGCACCACTGATGACGTAACCAGAACGGGCCGCGCGTCAAAAAACGCGCGGCCCTTATCATTCAAGCTCTTCGCCTCCGCAGGCGCTACGGCCCAATACTCGCCGCAATAACGTGACGAACCAACTAAATTGGTAGACGAGCTTATGAGCCGCCAGTCGCGGCCAACTATCCGCCGACCGCCCTGCCGGACGCAACCCAGGGCGCGCTTTCGGCCTGCGCCGCTTCCAGAGCATCGGCCAGTGTGGAGTCAGTCAAGCCGCCGCGGATATGTGACTGCACGTACGAAATGGCGGCCGCCAGCTCCGGCCCGTACCCGCCATGGACAGCGCGCGGATCACCCAAATCCAGTAGCGCGAGCATGGGAATCTGCGCCGGCGGACGGGCCGGAAGATAACGCGGCGCGGCCGAGTCTTCAGTCGTGCACACCAGCCCCGCGCCCGCCAAGCGGTCCAGCAGCGTCTGTACGTTCGCACCCGGCAGACGCAGGCGGGCCGCAACCTCGTCGAGTGTGACCGGCCCGCGCCCTTCCTCGTATGGCTGCGCGACCGCAATGGCCGC
>ERZ795050.3139-NODE-3139-length-16782-cov-5.784121_pt1 | contig 16782 bp, 7 predicted proteins | sample MGYA00375134_ERZ795050 | MGnify/ENA primary metagenome ERZ795050 (study PRJEB30179, sample SAMN05720221) | activated sludge metagenome | isolation source: Anaerobic digester | place: Japan | collected 2015-05-26 ... | reverse complement strand
TTAAACTGCCTTTGGGAAACTCGGTCGGTTATTCTGGCGGCTTTGTGTGGCGGCCAACGCTACGCAAAATCTAGTTTTTAAAAGAACACAGCCGCTTTTTGTCTCTGCGGCCTTGGTCCAGCAAGGAGACTCTTACGTAGCACGAAGACTTTCACGCAAGCTTTTCTGAAGGAGTTCAATCTGCCAACCCGCACGCTACCAAGCAGCGAACCAGACTGCTATTCGGTAGAATTGCGATTCAGCTTGGTGCTTGGGCGCAAGGACGGCTTTTGTTAAAAAGAGGCCATGATTCGCACCGCCATCAACCGGCGGGTTTCCACCGCCATCGTCGCGCTCGGACTGGCGATCTTTGGCGCGCTCAACATCGGCACGTTGCCGGTGGATTTCCTGCCGTCGGTAAAGTATCCGCTCATCAAGCTCTCCATCGTCTGGCCGGGCGCGACGCCTGACGACATTGACCGCAACCTCGCCGATCCCATCGAGCGCCAGATCGCGTCGGTGGACGGCCTCGATTATCTAACATCCAGTGCGCTGGAAGGGCTTTACCAACTCGACGTGAATTACCGCTACGGCGTGGACGTGGACGTGGCGTATCAGGACACGCTCGCCGCCTTCGCCCGTTCGCAAAAGGATCTGCCGCCCGACATTGATCCGCCGGTCATCATCAAGGCCGACCCGTCGCAATTGCCCATCGTGCAGGTCGCTTTCGAGTCCGACCGCATGGATCTCACGCAACTGCGCACCTGGGTGGACAACTGGCTGACCGACCGCCTGCTCGCCGCCGGCGGTGTGGCGGCGGTGGATGTGGCGGGCGGACTCGAACGCGAAATCCGCATCCTCGTGGACGGCGGCAAGCTGGAAAAACACGGCCTCAGCCTCGAACTCGTGGAGCGACGGTTGCGCGAGGAAAACGTGCAGCGTCTCGGCGGACGCGTCACCGGGCCGAATCGCGAAACCATCGTCCGCACGCTGGGCGAATTCACCGACCTCGAAACCATCCGCCAGATTGTGCTCGTGCGCGGCGAAAACGGCGCACGCATCCGGGTGGCCGACGTGGCGACGGTCGAGGATTCGCACGAGGAAGTGCGGCTCATTACCCGGTTGGATGGCCGGCCCGCCGTGAAGGCGAACATCATCAAACAAGCGGACGCCAACACCGTCGTCACTGTGCGCAACGTGGAGCGCCGTCTCGCGGAACTTGCACCCGCCTTTCCCGCCGGTTTGTCCTACAAGCTGCTGGAGAACCAGGCCGACTACATCGTTGATTCCATGAAGGGCGTGCGGAACACGGCGCTCGAAGCCCTGGCGTTGGTGATTCTGGTGCTGTTCCTGTTCCTCGGCAGTCCCCGCCAGGTGCTCATCATCGGTATCGCCCTGCCATTCGCGTTGCTGGTCAATTTCTTCGTCATGCGGCTGGCGGGCTTCTCGCTGAATATATTCTCCCTCGGCGGACTGGTGGTCGCCATCGGCGTCTTGCCCGACGCTTCGATCATCGTGGTGGAAAACATCACCCGCCTGCGCAGCCTGCGGAAGGGCGACGGGCGCGCCGCCCTGGCTGAGGCGGGCACGCGCGAAGTTGGCGGCGCGATTCTCGCCGCGACGATCACGTTCATCGCACTGTTCGCGCCGTTTCTGCTTGTGCCCGGGATGATCACGCTGCTGTTCCGCGAACTCGTGCTCGTGGTGCTTGGCTTGATGGTGATCGCGGGGCTGGGCGCAATCACGCTCACCCCGATGCTCGGCTCGACGCTGCTTCGCGGCGAACACAGCGAACATTCCTGGAGCGAGCGGCTCAATCGCCGCCTGCAAGCCGGCTATGGCTGGCTGCTGCGCCGGGCATTGAACGCCCGCATCATCGCGCTGATTGTGTTTGTCGTCGTCGCGGCGGTGGGCGTCGTGTTCTTCAAGAAAGCGGGTGCGGAGTTTTTCCCCGCCGTGGACGACGGACGCATCGTGGTGAAGGTGCGGATGCCGGCAGGCGCGGCGCTCGAACGCATGGACGCCATCACCGCGCAGATCGAGGCGCTGGTGCGGGGCGACAAGCGCGTGCGCAGCGTGTTCACGCTCATCGGCGGCGCGGTGCGCGGACTTTACACGAACAAAATCGGCAACGAAGGCGAGGTGGACGTGGAACTCGTGCCGCCCAGCGAGCGCGACGTTTCCACGACGGACTACATTGCGGAGTTGCGCAGGAAGGTCGCCAAGGTTCATGCGCCGGGCGCGGTCCTCGCGGTGTATCAAGCGAAGATGCGCGGCATCCGCACGCTCGGGCAGGCGGAGATCGAGGTGGAAATCAACGGCTCGGAAATTGACACGCTGTTCACCCTCGCCAACGACATCGCCGCCCGGCTGCGTCAGCGCCCGGAACTGGCGAACATCTACGTCTCGCTGGATTACTCGAAGCCGGAGTGGCAGGTGGAGATTGACCGCACGCGCGCTGCTGAACACGGACTGACCGTGGCCGCCATCGCCGGGACGTTGCGCGGTTACATCGGCGGCGACGTGCCGACGCGCTTCCGCGAGGCCAGCGAACTTTACGACCTGCGTGTGCTGGTGCCCGAACGCAGCCTGCGTTCGCGTTCTGATGTCGAGAACCTCGTGCTCACCACTCCGGCGGGCGATCATGTGCGCCTGCGCGAAGTTGCGAACGTGCGCTCCGCCACCGGCCCGGTCGAGATCGTGCGCCAGAACCAGATCAAGCAGGTCATCGTGCGATGTGATCCGCTGAACGTGGACCTCAGCACCGCGCAGACCGCCACGCGCGCGGCACTCGCTGAAGTGACGTGGCCCACGGGCTACAATTACACCATCGGCGGCAAAGCCCGGCAGATGGCCGAGATGCAGGGCGTGGTGAAAAGCATTCTCGGGCTGGCGGTCTTCTTCTCGTTCATCGTGCTGGCGGCGCAGTTCAACAGCCTGCGCCTGCCCCTTGTGATTCTGATTGCCGCGCCGTTCTGCCTCACCGGGATGGGGTATGGCCTGTGGATTGCGGGACAGCCCTTCGGCGCAACCGTCATCATCGCCGCGATGATCGTGCTGGCGGCGAACGTGATTGACGGCGTGTTGCTCATCGAAACCGCCGAACACCAGCGCGCCGAGGGCAAGCCGCTGATCGAAGCCACGCTCGGCGCGGGCCTGAGCCGCCTGCGTCCGCGTCTGATGACCGTGCTGCCCGCGGTGCTGGGTTTCGCGCCGCTGGCGTTTGCGCTGGAAGAGGGCGGCGAACTGCTGCGTCCGATGGCGGCAGCCGCGATTGGCGGACTGCTCTTCAACGTCTTCGTCGCCCTGTTCCTCGTGCCGGTGGTTTACACCTGGATGGCGGGGCGCAGTGCGTCGCCAGCCGCCACAGTGCCAGAAGCTGAACCAATGGAACACCCTCGCTCAGGATCGAATTGAATCCTATGAACACTCAGGCTCAATGCACCTGTCGAGCCGCCCCCAAGCGGATCTTTCCGTGCTCCGGCGCTTCCGACGTTGGCGGTCTATCGGACCGCGCCGCACGTCCAATGACGCGGGCCCTGGCAGCGAGGAGCTATTGCCTCGCTGGCGTTGGCGGTCGCGTGCAAGGCATCCTGGCTCATCCCCGCTCCGCCGCCCAAGTGCTGGTCGTTGACGGCTGCGAAGAGGAGCGCGCCCGCAGAACGATGGAGCGGGCGGGCTGCAGTGGCTTTGCCCATCGGCAACCGGAGCGCGACTTCCGCTTTGAAAAAGGCGCGACGCGCGTCACCGCCGCCCGCATTCGCCAAGTGGCGGATCGGGGAGCGGCTCTGCCTGCCACCTAAATTGCGGCGCTCGCGAGAAATGCGAGTGCCGTGAACCGTGAACCAATAACCAAAGAACCCAAAGGACATTCGATGAAAGAAAATGTGACTCGCCGTAACTTCCTAGCCACTGCGGGCATTGCCGCCGTGGCCGCCACCAGCGTCTCCAACTTCGCCGCCGAATCGGGTGGCGGCAAGACGCTAAAACTCCTTGGTATCTCGTGCAGCCCGCGCAAGGGCATGACCACGGCGAAAGCCGTGCAAGCCGCGCTCGATGCGGCGAAGGCCGTGGACCCGCGAATCCAGACCGAACTGATTGACCTGGGCGGGCTGAACATTGCTCCCTGGTCGCCGAAGCCGCCGGACGACGACATGAAGAATCTGCTGCCCAAGTTCCAGGACCCGGCGCTGGGCGGCTTGATCATCGGCTCGCCGGCCTACTTCCGCAGCCTGAGCGGTTTGGCCAAGTGTTTCCTCGAACGAATGGCGCCGTTGCGCGAGCCGAAAATGGTCCTGGCCGACAAACCTTTCGGCGTGGTTGCAGTCGGCGCCTTCCGAAATGGAGGCCAGGAGATGACCATCGAGCAAATCCAGGCCATTCTGCTCTGTTACGGCATGATTCCCGTCGGCGGCCACGCCCCTGCCTTCCAAGGTGCGACTTTGCTCTCGGCCAATGACAGCATCGCGCAGGATGAACTGGGGTTGAAAACCGCGGCGCAGCTTGGCAGGCGGGTGGCCGAGGCGGCGCTGAAGCTGGCTTGATTGGCCGGCGCCGACGCCGCATCCCTTCGCTGAAGTGGGATTCGTCGGGCCCTCGAGCCGTCGGGCGCCCTCGACCTTCCGCGCCGCCGGGGCGGTGACCGCTTGGAACCCGCCCCGCAACTGTTATACTGGCGGGGTGAGTGATTCGTTTCTCATTCGAGACCCGCACGCCGCGCAGGAATTCCTGGTGGAGTTTGACTCCGCCAGCCGGCGCGAAGGCGAGGCGCTGTTCTCGAACGGCGGAGTCGTGGATTTGGTTGTGGACCAGCCGGGCGTCGCGTATCGGGCGCGGGTTGATGCCGAGAAGGTCACCCAGAGCGTAACCCTGGCTTACGACCCCGAAACGGGTTGGTCGGGGTGCTGCTCCTGCCCGAGGAAGGGCGGATGCGCGCACGTGTTTGCCGCGATGCGGACGCTGCTGGGCGAACATCGCACCGCGGCCGTGCGGTCGCTCAGCGGCGGCACCCCGGGGCGGGCGGCGGCGGTTTCCGCCGCGCGCCTGCGGCCGGACCCCGCCGCGACGACCGAGCTGGCGCGGCGTTTGATGGCGGCGCTGGGGCGGGCGCTCGAGCCGGCCGAAACGCGTTACCTGCGCCAGGTTCATGAGGTGTATGGCCGCTGCATCAACCGGGGCGGCATCACGCCGGAGGACTTCGCCGCCCTGGACATGCCCCTGCCGGTGCGATTCCGTTTCGGCCATCTCCGCATCTGGCCCAGCCTCCCCACCAACGAGTACGAATTCTGGCTCTACGTGGCCGCTGCCGCCCGCGAATACCAGGTGCCCGTCCCGAAAATCATGCTGCCGGTGACCGACGACGAGGAAATCGGGCGGAGGCTGGCCCAATGGGAGCGCGCTTGCGAAATTGACGAATGGAAACAGGTCCTCGGACGGATGCGCCCCCTGCTGGAGGAGGAGCAGGCCGCGACCCCGCCCACCGGCGCCGAGTTGCGCATGGTCATTGATTCGAAGGGGGTCACGCTGCAGATGCGGAAAGAGGGGGAGGCGGACTTCACGGCGCCGAACTACGGGCAACTCCTCGCACTGCGGGAGGCTCATCTCAAGGGGAATGTCCGCTTTTCATTGGAAGGAGAACTGATCTGGTCGTTTTTCGGTTTGCTTCTGGATGAGGGCGAGGCGGCGCTGCAATGGCGTTACCTGGAGATTGAAGTCGCGCACCATTTGGCCCAACTGCTGCGCAGTCCCCTCCTCGAATCGCGGATTGTGGATGAGGACGGGTGTCCGCTTCGACGGCCCGCCGAGCCCCTGCGGTGGCAACTGACGCCGGCGGCCGGACTGGACGACGACTACCATCTCCGGTTGGTCCAGGCCGATGGCACCCCGCCCCCCCCGCTGCTCCACACGCTGCCGGGCCGTCCGACGCTCTACCTCAGCGCGCACGCGGTGTATCAGGGGCCCGAACACCTGAGCCACCGGTTGCGTCTCGATGCGGACAATCCGATTCCCGCTCCCGCCCTTGAACATGAGAATGGGATCCTCTTTCTCCGCAGCCTGGGCGTGGACCTGCCGCCGCGGCTCCGGGAGCGAGTCCGGGTGAGGCCCTATGATGTCACGGTCACCTGCGAACTGATCCCCAACCTTGCGGCAGGCCGGGGCGAATACTGCCGGATCACCGCCGTGGCCGGGGCGGCCGACGGCCGCAAGCTTCAGTGGCTGGGCTACAACTGGTTGGAACTGAAGGCCCCCGGCCGCCGCCGCGCCGTGGAGGGGGATCAGGAAGAGGCCATTACGCTGTACGATTCCACCATTCTCCGTAATTTTGGCGGCCTGATGGAGCCACTCCGGCTCCGGCCGCATCCCACATACGACGGCCTGGTCTGCCGGGTCACCCGGGACTTTCCCGACCGTTTCTCGGCCTGGCTCAGGAGTCTGCCGCCACAGATCACGGTCAATCTTCAGGGTGAGCTGGCTTCTCTGGCCAATCCCACGGTTTCCGGCAAAGTGCGCTTCGAGATTCAGGAAACCGAGATTGACTGGTTCGATCTCCACGTGGTGCTGGATGTGTCCGACACCACGTTGACGCCGGCGGAGCTCCAGCTTCTGCTTAAGGCCCGCGGCGGGTATGTCCGGCTCGAAGGCAAGGGCTGGCGCCGCCTCGCCTACGATGTCACGCCCGAGGAGGACGAGCGGATGGCTCGCCTGGGGCTCACCGCCCGCGCCCTGTCTGCCGAACCGCAACGCCTGCATGCGCTCCAATTGGCCGACCCGGCCGCCGCCAGTTTTCTGCCCGAGGAACAAGCGTTGCAATTGCAGCGTCGCGCCAGCGAAATCCGCATGCGGGTGACCCCCGCCCTGCCGGCCGGCGTCACCGCCACGCTCCGCCCCTACCAGACGGAAGGATTCCATTTTCTGGCCTATCTGGCCACCAACCGGTTTGGCGGCATTCTGGCCGACGACATGGGGCTGGGCAAAACGCTGCAAACCCTGGCCTGGCTGTTGTGGCTCCGGGAGGAGGCGGGCGCGGCTCCGGCCCCGGCGCTGGTGGTCTGCCCCAAGAGCGTGATGGACAACTGGCAGGCGGAGGCGGCGCGCTTTACCCCCGGTTTGCGGGTTCGGGCCTGGCGCGCGTGCGAGCTGGACCGGCTGCGGGAAGAGATTGCCAGCGCCGATCTGCATGTCATCAACTACAGCCAGTTGCGGATGCTGGGGCCGGTTCTGAAGGGCTGTCACTGGCTGGCCGTCATCCTTGACGAAGGCCAATACATCAAGAACCCCACCTCGCAAACCGCGCAAGTGGCCCGCTCCCTCCGCGCCCAACACCGGCTTGTCCTTTCGGGCACGCCGATCGAGAACCGGCTGCTGGACCTCTGGAGCCTCATGGCGTTCGCCATGCCCGGGGTGCTGGGCAACCGCGCCCAGTTTGGCAGGCTCTACGACGCAAAGGGCGACCCCTTCGCCCGCCAGCGCCTGGCGGCCCGCGTGCGGCCGTTTCTGCTCCGCCGCACCAAGGCCCAGGTCGCCTCCGACCTGCCGGACCGGGTCGAGGAGGACCTTTTCTGCGAGGTGGAAGGCGAGCAGGAGGCGTTGTACCGCGCCGAATTGAAGCGGGCGCAGCAGTTGTTGCTGGGAATCAAAACCCAGCAGGAGCTGGCGCGCCAGCAGTTCCATTTCCTCACCTCGCTCCTGCGCTTGCGCCAGATTTGTTGTCATCCGCGCCTCGTCAATCCCGATTCCGCGGCCGCCAGCGCCAAAACCGAGGCGTTGCTCGAGCTGCTCGAACCCCTGATGGAGGAAGGCCAGAAAGTGCTGGTCTTCTCGCAGTTCGTCGAACTGCTCAGCCTGCTGAAACCCGAATTGGAAAAGCGGGAATGGCCCCGGTTTTACCTGGCCGGCGAGACCGAAAACCGCGGGGAACTCGTCCAGGCATTCCAGGACGCCCCCGGCCCGGCCGTCTTTCTCATTTCGCTCAAAGCGGGCGGATTTGGTCTTAACCTGACCGCCGCCAGTTACGTCGTGTTGTTTGATCCGTGGTGGAACCCGGCGGTCGAGAACCAGGCGATTGACCGCACCCACCGCATCGGCCAGGTCAACAAAGTCATTGCCTACCGCCTGCTCATCAAGAACAGTGTCGAGGAAAAAATCCGCGCGCTGCAAAAGCACAAGCGGATTCTGGCGGAAGACGTTCTGGGCGAGGCGAGGTTCACGCAAAGCCTGACGCTCGAGGACCTCCAGTTCCTGTTCTCGGAATGACCTTATGAAGTTGATTGATGCATTGGCAGTCCTGCCGGGCGTTCTGGCCCTCGCCGGCCTGGGCGCCGGCTGCGGCTCGGTGGCCACCCCCGAGGGGAGCACGGCGGCGAATCGTCCCGCCTCGCGCCCGGTCCCCCGGGAGCTGGCGGAGGAAACCTGGGGCCTGTCGTGCCTGAGTGTGGCCAGTGCGCGGGAAGCGCCCGAGCACAAGGCCGAGTTGGGCACGCAAGTGTTGCTCGGCCACGGGGTCCGGGTCTGGCAGCAGGCCGGTTTCTGGTATTTGGTGGAGACGCCGGACGGTTACCGGGCCTGGCTGGAGGAAGGGACGTTTGTCCGCTGCTCGAAAGCGGAATTGGACGCCTGGAACGCGTCCGAATTGCTCATCGTGACCGCCCTGGAGGATACCCTTCGCGAGCAGCCGGCAGCCGACGCCGCGCCGGTGTCGGACGTGGTGGTGGGCAACCTGGTGAAATTGACCGGACGGCAGCCGCACTGGCTGCGGGTGGAGTTGCCCGACGGCCGCGCGGGTTTTCTGCCCGCCGGCTCGGCCGAGCCTTACGCGGTTTGGAAAACCACCCGCCGGCCCTCGCCCGAGGCCATCGAGCGCACGGCGCGGCAGTTGTTGGGGCGCCCCTATCTCTGGGGCGGGAATTCGCCCAAGGGCTTGGACTGTTCGGGCTTTACCAAGCTGGTTTTCTTCCTGAATGGAATTGACTTGAAGCGCAACGCCAGCCAGCAGGCCCAGCAGGGGATGGAGGTGCCTTTGGACCCGGAGTTCCGGCAGTTGCGGAGAGGAGACTTGATTTTCTTTGGGCGGCGGGAGGGTGGCGGCCGGCCGCAACGGGTTACCCACGTTGGGATTTATCTTCAGGACAAACTTTTCATCCATTCCTCGGAACGAGTGCAGGTGAGCAGCCTGGACCCGGATTCGCCGATTCGGGATGAACGGCGCATCGGCCGGTTGCTGTTTGCGCGCCGCATCCTGCCTTGAGGCGGCGGGAGCGGCATGCATTGGCCTTGCGATTCGGCCTCCGGCCCGCAACTCTGCTGTTGATTTATGAAAGCACTGGCTGACTGCCGGCTCTATGCCTTCGTTGACACGCTTTACCTGGCGGGACGCGCGCCCGAGGAGGTCGCGCGCCAGTTGTGCGACGGGGGCGCCGACCTGGTGCAATTGCGGGCCAAGGACCGGCCCGTGGATGAAGTGCAGCGGATGGCGGAGGCGATTCTGCCGGTGACGCGGGCGGCGGGGGTCGGGCTGGTGATCAACGATCACCTGTCGGTGGCGCAGGCGGTTGGCGCCGAGTTCTGCCATTTGGGCCAGGAGGATTTTTTCGACAGCGGTTACCTGCATGTTTCGGAATTGCCGGCGGCGGAGCGGCAACCGGCCATCGGGCTGAGCACTCACTCGCCCGAGGGGGCCGCGCGCGCCATGGCCGCGGGGGCCGCGTACCTGGGCGCCGGGCCGGTTTACTCGACGGGGACGAAACCCACCGCGGCGCCGGTCACGCTGGATTACGTGCAATGGGCGGCGGCCAACGTGACGATTCCGTGGTTTGTCATCGGCGGAATCAATCTGGACACGCTGGACGAGGTGCTCGCCGCCGGGGCGCGCCGGATTTGTGTGGTGTCCGCCATCCTGAACGCGCCGGACATCGTCCGGGCGTGTCGCGAGTTCCGCCGCCGGCTCGACGCGGCGGGCTAGCGCAATCGCGGCTGGCCACGCGGCCGGGCGCCGCGTATGGTGGGCGCATGAATCCGACCAGCGAGCTGCAGCCGGCCATCCGGGTGGTGATGATGCCGCGGGACACCAACCCGCTGGGCACCATCTTCGGCGGCATCATCCTGAGTTACATTGACCAGGCGGGCACCGTCGAGGCGCGGCGGCATTCCGAGCGCAAACTCGTCACCGTGGCCATGCACGAGGTGAAATTCATCGCCCCGGTGTTTGTGGGCGACCTGGTGAGTTTTTACACCGAGACGCTTCGCGTGGGGACGACTTCCATCACCGTCCGGGTCACGGTGGACGCCCGGCGCGGCAACCCGCCGCACGAGACGGTTCGCGTCACGCAGGCCGAGGTGGTCTATGTGGCCATTGAAGCGCCGGGCCAGCCGGTGCCGGTGGCGTCCTGATTTCCCCCGCGCCTCAACGCACGGTCAACGGCAGGCTCTCGGAGTGCGAGTTGAACTCGGGGGCATACAGGCACTGGATTTCGGCCACGCCGGTCTGGTACTCGCCGCGCAACTGGACGCGGGTCGAGTATTCGAACACGTAAACGCCCTTCGGGAGGTAATCAATGAAGAAATGGCTGGCGGTGTCGCGGGTGGACTCGTAATAGGCCAGGCCGTCCTGGTAGCGGTACCGGGACAGCACGTTGACCGGTTCGGTGCCGCTGCCGCGCTGGTCCTTGAGGTGAACGTATTCCATGTCGCGGTCCGTCCGCAGCTCGAGGCGCACGACCAGCTCGTCCCCGACCCGGAGCGGGCCCCGGACCGGTTCGATCACCGGGCCGCGGTCGGTGTTGGTTTTGACATACAAAGTTTTCCTTAGCTTGAGCGGCGTGCCGGCGTAAGGCGTCACCTTGGTCATCTCCTCGAGGTACTGCCAGTGCACGCTGCCCCAGGCGACGCCCGGGTCCGCCTTCCTCACCATGATCTCGCCCATTTTGGGTTTGACTTCAGGACCGGGGAAGCGGACTTCGTAGAAGCCGGTGCCGGCTTCGACCGGCGGGGCGGCAGCGCCCGCCTTGGTTGGGCGGCGTTTGCCGGGGGTGAGGTCTATTCCGCCCAGCTTCAGCTCGACGAGGGCGTCGCTGGAGAGGAGGTCGCGTCCGCGCAGCAACAGGGCGTACACGGCGTCGGCGGTGGCCTTGGTGGTTTTCCAGTCCTGAGTCTGCTTTTGTTTGAGCAGCCAGACGCGGCAATCCTCGACGGCCTGGGGGTCCTGGGCGACTTCGTCAAAGGCTTCGATCATGAGGGCCTGGGTTTCGATGGGGGCGTGGTACCACCACCAGCTCAGCTCGAGGTCGCGCCAGAACCGGCCCATCTCCTCGTTGGACACGCTGCGTTCTTTGAGGGAGGCCATGATGGCCATGGGGGTTGGATCGGGCGTGCCGCGGGCTTTGGCGAAGCGGTGGAGGGCGAGGGCGAGGTGGCCCTGGGTCTGGCGGCTGTTGGTCTGGAGCCAGTGTTTGCGCGCCTGGGCCAGGAAGAATTCGAGGGCGGGCTTGTGCTGCGGGTTGACCGGCTGGTCGTCGAGGAAGAAGCTGCGGCCATACAGATACAGAGCGTCGGTGGAGCTGGGAACGTATTTGTCGGGCTCCGACCAGCGCTGGATGCGCTGATAATGCTCGTGCATCCAGCCGTCCAGCCGGTTCAGCGAGCGCAGGGCCGGCTCGACGCTGACGTCCGCCTTGAGGTGGCGCAGGCGGCCGAAGCCGGTGGTGATGTAGAGGGTGATGTAGTCGTTGCCGGGGCCGCCGGGGAACCACGGCCACGAGCCGTCCGCGAGCTGCATTTCGGTGAGTTTTTGAAGCGTGCGGGACATTTCCGAATCCAGCCGGTTGGCGTCGAAAAGGATGCCGACGTTGCGGCGGGCCTGGCTTTCGTTTTGCGCGTCGCGCAGCCAGGGCGTTTCCTCCAGCATGACGCTTTTGAGGTCCTGGTTCTTCTCGAGCGGGCTGTCCAGCGCCGGGGTGTTGCGCCACTGCTCGAACACGCGCGCGATTTTGGGATCACTGTTGGCAATGGCGCGGGCCAGCGAGTTGGCATAGTACCGGTTGAACACCTGCTCCGAGCATTCGTAGGGATATTCCATCAGGTATGGCAGGGCCAGGACCGCGTACCACGCCGGGTTGGACACCATTTGCACCGTCAGGCTTTGGTGCTGCAGCGTGCGGGAGCCTCCCGACTTCAACAGCCTGGCAAACTCGAACTTCCGGGTCGCCGGTCCGCGGATGGGCAGGGGCAGGGACTCGCGCACGAGGATTCTGCGGGACAAGACCGGCACGGCGCCCTCCTCGCCATCGGACAGGGTGTCGGTGGCGGCCACGGCCTTGTAGGTGAGAAAGCCGCAGCCGTCCGGAACGGCAATGCGCCACGAGAAGCTGCGGGATTGCCTGGGCGGGATGGTGAAGGGCTGTTCGGTTCGGGCATTGCCCAGGAGCTTGTCCGTGGACTGGGCGGCAAGCGCGTCGTTAAAGGTCAGCCGCACCCGGCCGCTCTGGGGCTTGTCGGATTGGTTGGAAACTTTGACGGTGAACTCGACGAGGTCTCCCTCGCGGAGAAACCGCGGGGGGTTGGGCTGCACCATCAGGTCCTTGCTGGTAACCGCTTCACCCTGCAGGAAGCCGCTGCGGAGCAGGCGATCATGGGCAAAGCCCATGAAGCGCCACCTGGTCAGCGCTTCGGGCATCGTAAAGATCATGCGCACGACCCCGTTCGAGTCGGTGGTCAACTGCGGGAAGAAGAAGGCGGTTTCGTTGAGGTTCTTGCGCGCGGTGACCTGGCTCAGGTCGGGTTTGGGGCCGGCCGGAGCTTCGCTTTTGCGCGCCGCGCCTCCCAACGGGGTGAGTTTATCGGCCGCCGGGGAGGCGAGCGCCTTGCCGAGGACTGGCGTGTCGCCCAGCGCGAGCGCGGCGGAGGCCGGCGGCGGGGTGGCCATGGGCACCGCGGCGGTTTCGGCCGCCATCAGGTTGTCTGCGTAGTAGGCGTCCACGCCCCGCCGCATGGGCACGCCCGCGCGGCGGTTAAACCAGCCATAGCGCCAGAGATTTTGCGTGAGGTCGGGCGGAAAGGAGCGGTAGGTGATGACCACACTTTCATAAGGCCGGACCCAATTCCCAAAAGAATGCTGAAAGCCCTTCGGCAGGTTGGCGTATTGCGAGTTGGCGGTCGAATGGTCGGCGCGGAACACTTGGAATTGGCGGGGCCAGTAGTGCGCCGCAAACGCCTCCAGCGACGCGTCGTAAAGCGTGGCCACCATTTCGGCCGCCAGCTTCTCGGGCGCATTCGGGGCGGGGGCGAGCCGGGGGGTGATTACGACCGTCCAGGTTTCTTTCTGACCGGGTTGGAGCTTGGAAACGAAATGTTCCCACTTCACCTCGAGCTCTTTGTTCCGCCACGGCACCTCGACGCGGCGGGAGACCAGGTAGCCGCGATTTTCGCGCACCTGGGTGACGTGCAGGGTGAAACCGCCGCGCAACGCCTCGGTGACGGCGAGCGTAATTTGCTGCTGGGTGCGGCCGGGCTGAGTCCAAAAGCGCTTCAACATTTTGTGCTGATGCTCGATTTCAACGAAGGCCCGGCCGTGGTCATAGCCCGTGCCCCACAGGGCCATGAACTGGTCGCCGGGCTGGAGGTTGTCCCAGCGGGGGGCGGCGAGGAGGTGGGCGATGCGAATGTTCAGGGCGGGCGCGTCGGGATTGAGCACGTTGAGTTGGAGGAGGCCGGTGACTTTTTTCCCAAACCGGTCCTGGGTCTCGAGGACCGCCCGGTAGGCGCCGGCCTTGAGCGTGAACGCCAGCTCGGCGGTCCCGTTGGTGCTGGTGGTGAACCCTTTTTCGGCCACGACTTTGCCCAGCGGCCATTTATTGGCATCCGACTGGTCGTCATCGGGCCGGCCGTCCAGATTCTCATCCTCGCCCCCAATGGGCAGCCGCTGCACGGCCGGGGGGGGCATCAACTCATGGACCTTCACGCGGCCTTCAGCCACCTGCGGTTCGCCGTCGAGGGTGCGGGTGGAGATGTTAAGGACCACGGCCTTGTCCTGGACCTGCCAGGCATCGGCGCTGAGGGTGGCCTCCAGCGCGGTGTAACCCACCCGGACGCTGCGGCTGTCCGAGCGTGTTTCGCCGGCGCCGTCGGTTACATCGGCGGTAATCGAATAAACGAAGGTCGGCTCGTCCTTTTCCGGCACCTTCGGGTCCGGTTTGGCCAAAAACTCGAGGGTGAAGGAGCCGTCGGTGCCGGTGGTGACCCGGCCATGGGCGATTTCCTGGCTGTCGCCGCCCCGAAAACCGCCGCGCCACCACCCCCACCACCAGGGCATCCGCACCTCGCGGACCACCCGGTAGCTGACGCTGGCGCCGTCCACCGCCGCGCCGGTATAACTGGTGGCCCGTCCGATAACCCTGACCTTCTCGTTCAGCTTGGGGGCGGTTTTGGGCGGCTCGAGCACGACTTCGAACTTTGGCCGCTTGTATTCTTCGACCCGGAAATGGGTGGAGCCCACCGCCCGGCCCGCGACCACGGTGATGGCCATTTGGCCCAAAACGCGGTCGCGCGGGGCGGTGAAGCTGCCGGAAAAGGAGCCGTAGTCATTGGCCTGATGCTTCTGCCGCGCGATCTCCTTGCCGTTCACGTCCTGGAACACCACGGTAAGGGCTTCGCGCTTGAGCGTTTCATAATTGTCTTTCGCCGGGTCCACCCACAGGCAGATGCCTTTGTAGTGGATGGTCTGGCCGGGGCGATAGAGGGCGCGGTCGGTGAAAAAGACGGTTTGCGCGCGAGGCTGGGGCGGTTCGGGCCCGCGGCCGGAACCCCAGAGGTCGGTGGCGCTGGCCAGGGCCTGGTCCTGGTGGCGGGCCAGAAAGAGGTAACCGCGGTTCCGCGCCGTTTTCATGCTGAAAAAGCCGTCCTGGTCGGTGGTCAGCACCGGATCGGCCACCCGGTTGCCGTTGTTGTCGAGATGCCAGACGGCGACTTGGGCGCCTGCGACCGGTTCGCCCGAGCGGGCCTGAAGGACGAAGCCTTCGAGCTGGCCGGCCCGCTGGCGTGTGACCAGCGACAGGTCGCTGACCCAGACGTCCGCCAGGGACACCACGTTGTCGTTTTCCCCGAACTTTGGGTCATGGCTGGCGGCAATGAAATAGAAGCCCGGCTTGAGATGGGCCGGGACGGTGGCGGCGAAGGTGCGCTCCTTGAAGTCGAGGGTCGGCGGCAGGGTTTCGGACCATTCGAAAGCCGGCGTTTTGGCCAGGACCTCCTTTCGCTCGTCGTGGTTGAGGTTCTCGGGCCGGTTGTGGCGTTTTTGCAGGAACACCTCCCAGTCGCAGGGAATCGCGCGGAAATGGACATTGGTCAGGTTGCGATAACGGACCGTCAGCTTCGGCCACGGGGCATTCCACACGCGCTCGGTGGTGAGGGTTGCGGATTTGGCTTCGATTTCGGCAACCACGTTGCGGCAGAGTTTGGCGCCGGGGGAGTCCGGGAACAGGCCGGCCCCGCGCAACGCCACCTTGCGGGCCTCGACCAGGTCCCCCTCCTGCTGGAGGACGCGCGCCTTTCGCTCGAACGCCAGCGCCGTGATGTCAAAGTCGGCGTGCTCGCTGATGAACCAGTCCAAGGCGGCCTTGTAGCGCGCGTTTTTGTCCTCGCCGAACGCCGCGTTCCAGCCCCAGGTGAGGCGGTCGAGGTCGGCCGCGGCAAACGCCAGGCGCGGCGCCGGATCGTTCTGATGAAAGCGGAGGAGGTTCTGGTAGAGGCCAATGGCCCGGACCACCGGGGTGGTCTCGGCGGGCAGTTTCCAGGCCAGAAACTCGGCGGTCGTGCCGAAAATCGGGCTTTCGGCTGAAAGCTCGAAGGCGCCTTGGGCCTTGGAGGCGGCCTGTTCGCCGGAGGTGTAAAATTCCAGGGCCTCCCAGGCGATGAAGTCGTAGAGCGTGGGCCGGTGGCTGTCGGGCATGGTGCCCTTGACCAGGAGGGCGTCCCAATCGCCTACGGGGGTGGCCTTCAGGAAGTTTTCGGCCGCGAGCGCTTTTTGGAATTGTTTGTCAATTTCGGCGAAGAGGCGGGGCAGGTCCCAGGTGGTGAAATCCTTGCCGGGCGGCTCGGCAGTGGCGGTGCGCTGCATGAACCGCCAGCGGTTCTGCTGGAAATAATGCCAGTACCAGTGGGCCAGAATGGTGTGGAGCACCGGCGCCATCTCTTTGGGCGCCCTGGCGATTTCCGCCTCCAGCCGGGTGATTTTTTCCTCCGGTTTGTTGCCCTCGATATTGCCCTCCAGGGCAATCTTCCGGCCGATGGCCTTGGCGGCCTCGGCGTAGGCTTTCTCCTTGAGCGCCGCCTGGATGATGGGCTCGAGGTTGGTGATGGCCGTCTTGGGCAGCCCTTTTTGAATGGCGTCCTCGACGGCTTTCCATTGGGAGTCCCGGTTCGCGGCCATGACCGGGGTGATACACAAAAAGAACAGGGTGGCAAGCCTGACAGTCTGATTCATAGCGATAACACGTTTCACTTCCCCACGTTAGACGGAACCGCACCATTTGTGCTCCCGGCAAACCGGCTGGCAAGCGGATAATCCAGAGGGCTGCGGCGGTTCGACGGAGGGAGCCCGCAGACCACGCAGAAGGACGCAGAACCGGGCGGGACCGGGCTGGGCCTTGGCCCGCACAGAGTACGTTCGCCCGGGGGAGGCTCCCTCGGTGAGGTTTGTTTCGTCGCCGTGGAATCGCGGAGCATCGTGATTCATCGGGACTGATGGCTTGCGGAGTCTGGGGGATGCCACCACCCCCAACCCCCTCCGCAAGCGGAGGGGGCTGGACGTTTTGG
>ERZ795050.3127-NODE-3127-length-16822-cov-8.474026_pt1 | contig 16822 bp, 8 predicted proteins | sample MGYA00375134_ERZ795050 | MGnify/ENA primary metagenome ERZ795050 (study PRJEB30179, sample SAMN05720221) | activated sludge metagenome | isolation source: Anaerobic digester | place: Japan | collected 2015-05-26 ... | reverse complement strand
CCACCGTCGCGGGCAGGCAGCGGGCCAGCTCATGCGCGATGCTCGGTCCGGACAGAACGGCCAACGGGTTGCGGGGCGCGTACTCAGCGATGATCTGCGTAGGGCGTTTGAGCGTGCCGACCTCGATGCCCTTGGTGATGCTGCAGATGGGCACGCCCTCCGGGACTTGCCGGCCGAGCTGCTCCCACATGCCGCGGAGATACTGGCAGGGGTAGGCAGAGATTATGAGCTCGGTGTGTGAGAGCGCGATGCGCGGGTCATCGGTGGGGCTGATGCCCGGCGCCAGGCGCATGCCGGGCAAGTAGCGCCGGTTCTCGCGCGCGACGACCAGGTCATCGAGTTCCTCGGGGCGGGCGAGCAGTTCGACTTTGATGTTGTTGCTGTCCAACACCTGGGCCATGACGGTTCCCATGGCGCCGGCGCCGATGACTGTGGCTTTCGTAAGCATGCGGATACTCCGGATGGACACGCGGAACACAGGGCACGCCAGAGGTCCGTGCCGCGGCGCCGCTTGTGCCACAGCCGGGCATTGTAACTTCAGGCGAGCGTTGCGGCATTTAGAAGCTGGGCCAGCGGCGGGGGCGAGATCGTGACGTCGGCCACGTAGCGTTGCCGGATGAAGACGAGCACGGCGCGGGTGACCGGCCGCGCAAATATCTGAGCGGCGGCCTGGGCGTAGAGCTGCAGTTGTAACGTGTAGGTGTTGATGCGCTCCTGTAAGGCGGCGTCGTCCGGCACGCGGTCGGTTTTGTAGTCCAGAATGACCAGGCCGGCGGCTGTTTCGAGCAGGCAGTCGATGACGCCGCGAACGATAGTGGCCTCGGCATTGGCAGAGGCGCTCAGTCGGCACGCGTACACAAACGGGACTTCACGGGCAGCGGCGGCGGCGCGCAAGGCGAGTTGCCGGCCGAGCGGCGTGGCCCCGAACCAGGCGAGGTCGTCCACCGGCAGTAGGGCGGCCTGCTCGGCGGAAATGCGGGCCGATCTCACGAGGCGGTCGATCTCCTGGCGAATGGCCGATTCCGAGGCGAGGGCCGCAAAGTCAGCGAACTGAAGGAACTTGTGGCAGGCGGTGCCGAGTTCGCGGCCGTCGATTTCGCCGCCGGCTTGCAGGCATTTGGGCAGCGAGAGCCGGGGGATGAAATCGCGTACAGTGTGTGCCGAGTCCGGGCCCGCGGCGCGCCAGTCGGGGCCGCGAGTGGCGAGCTGTTTCACTGCGCTGACCGACAGCACGGCGGGCAAGTCGGCCAGGGTACGGTCGATCGGGGCTTCGAGCAGCAGGCGGCTGTGTTCGAGCCAGGCGGCACCAACGGAGGGCGCGAGTTGCGCTGGTGCACGGAGGGGTTCGGGCGGCGCACTTGGGGGGAGACTCCCGCGCCCGTTTTCTTCCTGGGGCTGGTGCAGCGTGACCTCCAAGGCGGCGCAGGTGTTCCCGGAGCGCTCGTGCAGGCCGGCCGCGGCGGCGGCCATCATGACCCAATCGAGCAGACTGGTAGCGCCCAACCTCGTCGGCAGCGGCGGCGGACCTCCGGCCGCGGCGAACTGGGTGCAAGCGGTGTCCCAGGCGTCTGGTTTGGCATGCCCGCAAATGATGAGTTGCTCGCGAGCCCGAGTTGTTGCAACGTAGAGCAGGCGAAGCTCTTCCTCGATCTCACGGGTGCGGCCGTGCCGGGCAGCGATCGGATGGCGGGCGCTGGTGACCTTCAGGCGGGCCGGGTAGTCGAAGAAGGTCAGGCCGAGGCCGGTGGAGGCGTCGCATTGCAGCGGTTCGTTGGTCCGGCTCAGATTGAAGCGGCTGCCGGTGTTGAGCAGGAAGACGACCGGGAATTCGAGGCCCTTGGCGGCGTGGATGGTCATGATGCGCACGACGTTTTCGCCGGCGGCGACCGGAACGCCGGGATCGAGTTCGGCCGTGGCGAGGTCTTCGAGGTAGGCGTCGAATTCGGCGACGCCATGCTGACCCCGGCGGGCGAAGTCGATCGCAAAGCGCTCCAGGGCGCGTAGCAATGCCACGCGATGCTCGCCGCCGGGCAGAGCCTGGGCAAAGAGCAGCCAGGCGGTGTCGTTGTAGATCTGGCGGAGGAGTTCGGGCAGCTCCTGTTCGCGGGCGGTTATCGCCCAGCGGTCGAGTTGCGCCATGGCGGCGCGCAGCTTGGCTTGCAGGGCGGCGCCGGCCTGGTCGCGGGGCTTGCCTGTGCAGAAGGTTGCGACCGCGTCGCAGAAATCAGCATGCGGCGCCGCTGCTCGAATCTGCAGCAGCTCGGGCAGCGAAAGGCCGACCATCGGGCTGCGGAGATAGGCGGCCAGCGGGAGTTCCTGCCGGCGATTGGCGAGCAGGGCCAGCACGTTGCGCACGTCCATCACTTCGGGGACGTCGAGCAGGGCGTCGCGCCCGCTAGTGATACAAGCGATGCCGGCCTGCCGCAGAATGCGGGCCACGACTGCGGCGTTCTGCTTCGCGGAGCGCAGGAGGATGACAATGTCTGCCAGGCGCAGCGGGCGCAGGCTGAGCCGCCCATCGGGACCGCGCTCGGGCACCTGCACGCCGTCGCGCAGCAGGGCATGGATGCGATCGGCGGCGAGCAGCGCTTCGCGCTCCATGCGCTCGAGCGGCACGGCGTTATTGTCCTCCGAATCTTCAGCCTCGTTCTGGCCTGCTGAGCGTCCGGCGGGCTGCTCGATTATGTGCAGCTCAACGCGCGGGTTCGCATCGAGGCTGGGGTTGGGGATCTCGTCGCGTCCGGCGCGCAGGCGTTCGTCCGGCGCGAAGGCCGTCCCGCCGAGGGCCGGGTCAAATAGCATTGCGAACAGGCGGTTGAGCGCGGCGACGATCGCAGGATGGCTGCGGAAATTGTCCGAAAGGTACTGGACGATTCCTTCCTGGCGGTCGGCCGCGAAATCCTGCAGCAACTCGGAGAAGAGACGCGGCTCGGCCTGGCGGAAGCCGTAAATGCTCTGCTTGATGTCGCCGACCATGAAGCGGTTTGAGCGGCCGGGCTGGGGGCGGGTTACCAGGCGCAAAATTTCGACCTGGACCGGGCTGGTGTCCTGATATTCGTCCACCAGCACGTGTTCGTAACGCTGCTGCAGGCGCTGAGCTATCGCGGAAGGCGTGCGCGGGCCGGTAGCGGCCGGCGGCGCCAGCAGATCGAGAGCCATGCGCAGCACGTCGCCGAACTCGTAAGTGGCTTGTGAGCGTTTTATCTCGCTCAGGCGCGTGTGGAAGCGCTGTTCGAGGTCAAGCAGCGTGGTCACGAGCGCCGCGGCGGCCGGCGCAGTGTCCAGCAGACGCACGGCCTCGTCGCGGGACCAGCAGGCTTGCAGGCGGCGCTTGAGCCAGCGCGTCTGGATGTCGGTGCAGAGGGCGGCGGCATCCGGCGGCAGGCCGCGCGGCTTGCGGAGCTTGAATGCATCGATCTCATCTAGGACCGCTAGAAGGGCCGCCTCTTGCGGTTCCTGCGTGAGACGCGCGTTCCAATCCGCGAGGGACTCGTGGTAGGGCTGAAGAACGGTGCTCAGTTCGCGAGCTGCGCCGGCGAGCAGGGCGGTCAATTGCTGGTGTTGGAAGGCGCATTCTTGGGCCAGGGCGGCGGTAAGCGTCACGCAAGCGCGGGCGCGGAGCTCGTCGGGGCCGGCGGCGTGGAGGTCGCGCTGGCGGGCCAGCCAGGCGTCGACTTCAACCAGGTTTTCACGGAACTGGTTCAGTTTCTCGACGTGCCGGCGCAGGAACTTGTCGTCGGGGCGGGTCGTGCGCTTAAGCCATTCGCGGGCGGCTTGCGCCAGGGGGTCGGCCGCGAAATAAATCCACGTGAACAACTCGTCCAGTACGTGTCTGCGCAGCAGCCAGGCGTCTTCTTCGCTGAGCATCACGAAAGCGGGGTCTACGCCGATCTCGGCGGCGTGGGCGCGCACGATGCGGGCGCACCACGCGTCGATGGTGCCGATATCGGCACTGTCGACCAGGATTTCCTGCCGGCGCAGGTGGTCGCGCATGTGGGCGTCCGAGGTTGTCGCCGCAGCCTCGCGCAACATCCGGCCGATACGTACGCGCAATTCGGCGGCCGCGGCCCGCGTGAACGTCACGACCAGTAGGCGGTCGACGGGGCAGGGGTGCTGCGGGTCAGCGATCAGGGCCAGGACGCGGCGGGCGAGGACCTCGGTCTTGCCGGAACCGGCCGAAGCAGAGAGCAGCAAATTGCAGCCGCGGTGGTCGATGGCTTGTTGCTGGCTGGGAGTGAGGTTCATTCGGCGCCCCCTTCGTTTGTGTCGCCGGTTTCGACCTGCGCGGCGAACTGGTCGAGCGTGGGCAGCACGCGTTCGGCGGCTCGGGCGCGGTTGATGAGCGGATCGAAGCGGCACAGACCGTGAAATTCACAGTGGCCGCAGGCAAGCTCGTGTCGCTCGACCAAGGGCGAGGCTTCGACCTTGCCCGCCACGATGCCCTCGGCCGCCATTAGCAGCGTCTGGCGGGCCAGGGCGAGGCGGGATTCCAATCCATTTTCGTCGACCACGTCGCGCGACTGCGTGCGATCGAAAGTGAGGTCCTTTTTCAGCCGCATGCACGCCACGGGCGAGGACGTCTGCCCGAGTTGCGGATCAAGCAGGCGTGCGGCGCTCTCGATGAACACGCCGCGTGGGCGGTAGAGATACATGGCTTCCTGATCCGCCTCGGCCGCCTGGGCGTATTGTATTTTCAGGACTGCTTCATCCGGGAAGAGCGGGGCGAGGAAGACGCCGGCCAATGTCAGCGGGTCGCGGGTCGGCAGGGCGGTTCGGATCGCGAGCAGGTACGTGAGAACTTGCAACGCTCCGCCGGTAAGGTACGCGGCGCCACTGAAGGGGCTGATGCTGGACTTGTAGTCGTAAACCAGGACGAGCGTCCGGCCGTCCTGGCGGCAGATGTCGAGGCGGTCGATTACGCCGCGTAGTCGCACGCGCCGCCCGTCGGTCAGTGTCAGATCGAGCCCCGGCAGACCGTCCGGGTCTGTCTCACTTCCGAAACGTCTTTCAAGGAGATGCGGTTCAAACTGCCCGCGTCGCCAGCGGCCGGCATGGGCTCGCATGAGTTCGCCCACGAAGTCGCAGAGAAAGGCCGAAAGAAAAGCCATATCCGGGCGGCGCTGCGGCAGGTCGGCCGGCAGGCTGCGCTGGAATTCGCCGACCGCCTCGCGCACCAACTCGGCCCAGCGTTCATCGGGAACAGCGCGAACCCCGCCGGGGTCGGCGGCAGCGCGGCGCGTGATTTCGGCGATGATTGCGTGGGCCAGGCTGCCGAGGTCCCAAGCGCGGGGGCGTGGGCCGCGCAGGCCGTCAATGCGCAGCGCGTACTGGGCGAAATGCTTGAAAGAGCAGTCGAGATACGTCTCGGCCTCAGATGGCGAACCGCGCCACGCAATTCCTGCCGGGTAGGTGCGGTAAGTAGCATCGACCGACTCGGCAGCGTTGCGGTAATCCAGGCCGCGCAGCAGGTGCTTCAGCCGGGGACCCGTCCCAGGTGCGGCCAGTAGCTCCGCAACCAGTTTCCCATATCTCGTCGTAGAGCCTCCGGCAGCAGTGCTTCTTGATCCCTTGATCCCTAGATCCCTCGATCCCTCAAATCCGTGCAGATAGCCGCGCGCCAGCTCCGCCAAACTGACAGGCGGCGGATGGGGCTGCGGGCGGGCGATTTGCAGCTCAGGCAGGACGCGCCGCACGTCTGCCAGTAGCGGCGAGGGCAGCAGCGGCTGGCCGTCTTCGGCGACGGTGGCGTAGCTGATGGTGAGCCCAACGCTGGGGCGCGTGAAAGCGATGTAGGCCAGCAGACGCTCGCCGAAGCTGTCTTCGCGATGGCTGGCCGGCGCGGGCAAGCCGGCTTTCGTCAGGGCGTCGCGCTCGCCGGTGTCGAGAAGTTCGTCCTCCGCGGGGCGGGCGGGGAAGATGCCCTCGTTGAAAGCGCATACCCAGGCGAACTTGATCTCGGGGTGGCGGCTGCGCTCGATGGAGCTGACGAGCACCTGGTCCAAAGTTGGCGGAGCGAGGCCAAGGGTCTGCTCGCGCAAGGTCGCGGAAAGCAGTCGGGCGACTTCGTCGAGGCGCAGGCGTTCGTCGCCGAGGACGGTGTGCAGGTCGTCCAGAGCGCCGCATAGCGTTTCCCACGCCACCCGGTGGGTCTCCGCTTGTTCCCAGCGGCGCTCCTGGCGGTGAGCGGCGATCCAGGATTCCAAGCGTCGCCGGACGGACATCTGCTCTAGCAGGTCTATAAGGGTGCGGACCCAGAGGTTGGCGGTGGGGGGTGGGTCCTGGGCGGCGAGGTTTAGCAATGGTTCGATTGCGGCCATGATGGCGAGGCGCGCAGAATCGAGTTCGGTGGGCGCGGGTTCGGTGCTTGAGGGCGATGATGCGGAATCGGGCTGATTGGGGGTTCGGGCACTGCTTGAAGCTGCGCTTTCAAGCAGTGGCACACGGGAGGCGTTCGGCGCTGCACGTTGGGGGTTAATTGCCAGATTCGACAGGTCGTCGAAGGTCCAGTGTGGTTGGCGCCAGGCGGCGAGGCCGTGAATGGCCTGGCCGACGATCAGGTTTTCCAGGGCTTCGGCTTGCTCGCGCTCGATCGGCAGCAGGCCGGTGCGGAGCAGCCGGGTGGTCGCAGTGACCGAGAAGTCCTCGGCTATCGCCTGGAACAAAGCCTCGACCAGGCGGCTGAGCGGGTGAGAGCGCATGGGCCGGCGGCGGTCGAGGAAGTACGGAATTTCGTATTCAGTGAATACATCGGCGATGATCGGGACCAGCGGCTCCAGGTCGCGGGCAATGACGGCAAAGTCGCGGAAACGCAGGGCGCCGCCGGATTCAATGATCTGCTGGCGAATGGAGCGCGCCGCCTGCCGAAGTTCCTCGCGGTGCGTGACGCACTCAATCAGTGAAACAGTCTGATCGGGTGACGTTGCGCTTGCGGACGCGGGGCTGGCCGGTGCCGCGAACGGTGCGGCCAGGCCGGCTTCGAGCCGTGCAAGCTGAGGGGCCTGGGCAAAACGCGGCAGCGGCGCGGCGTGCAGGATGATCGGGTCGGTGCAAGGGACGCCGGCCGACTCGAAGAGCGTTCGCAGCTTCTGATACGTCAGTTCGGTTCGCCGGAAGAGGTCTAACATGCCGGGCGCTGCATTGGCGCGGATGACCGGCGAGTCCGGGTCAAGCAGCAACGTGAGCGTCAGGCCGCGAGCGGCGCGGGCCAGCTCCACGAGCGTGGCAAGCTCCTGCCCGGTGAAGCCGGCGAAGCCATCCACCCAGAACAAAGAGTCGCGCAGCCACGTCAGGCCCGCCAGGCGCGAGCGCAGCAGACTGAGGCGGGCGGCCGGGTCGATGCGCTCGCGCCCGAGCCACTCCAGGTAACCCTGATAAATGGCAGACAGCTCGGCGATTTTGCGGCGGGCGGCGGGAGGATCGAGAGCGCCGACCGCTTCGGCCAGGCTCTCGGGCGAAACCGCCTCGCTCAGGAGTTCCTCGACCAGGCGCTCGAGCTGCGTGAAGAAACCGGCTGTCTGAGCGACGTGGCGGAAATAGCGTAGCCCTTCGCCCATGCGGGTGGTGACGGCGCGCAGGGCCATGACGCGCGCCGCCGGTGTGACCACTTCGGGTGTGTCGCCCAGCTCAGCGAGGGCCTGGTGCGTCAGGCGCGAGAAGCTGAGGACCGCGGCCCGGCTATATCCGCCGTTAGGAGCACGCGTGGCCAGCGTGCGCTCCATCTGGAAGCTGGCTTGTTCGGGGACCAGAAGCACGAGGCGGCGCGTGTCCCCGGAGCGCTGGAGCTCCGACAGCAGGCGGTCGACGCAGTAACGCGTCTTGCCTGAGCCGGCTCGCCCGAGGACGAAAGTTACGGCCATGCTCCTGCCTCCGGAGTCGTCTTCTATCCGAGAGCTGTCCTCTTATCCGAGCCTGACGCGCAAGCGCGGGCCGCACCAAGTGATAAGGTGATAATGTGATAGGGATTAAGCGTTTACGCGCGGCGAGCGGGCCACACGCGACCCAGCGGTCCGTCCTTATCACTTTATCACTCTATCACCTTATCACTCTATCACGCTTCCTCCGGGCCGCTCAATCTTCGTATCTCTCCAGCCGCTTGCGGCATTCGTCGCGCTCGCGCTTGTACTTGTCGGCCTTCTCCTTCAGGCGGCAGTTTTCCTGCTCCAGATACTGAATGTTTTGGTAGGCCCGGTACAGCTCCTGCCGCCCCTGCTCGACCGTCGCGATGGGCGGGACGCGGCCGGTGTCCACCGGTTCGGGCCGGCTGCCACCGATGTCGATCCGCTCGGGGGCTTTCACACTGACGCAGCCGAGGGTGGTCAGGATCAGGGCGGCGCTGGCGGCCAATAGGAAACTCGTCCTCATCGTTACTCTCCTCGAGGCTGGCACGGCCCACGCCCTCGCCAGGTCCGATGGCCATGCTGCTCACCCACTTAGACCGCACCGTATAATCGCCGGTTAGGCCGTGCGGGTCAAAGGCCCAAGGTCCGGGCGTTGGGTGCCATGCCCAAGCTGTAAGCGCGGGCATGTGTGTGCAATGTCGGGTTCGGCGCCTGGTGTGCAATATCGGGTAACCGTATGTAAGTGGGCATGCCCGCGCCGCTACGCGGCTTGGGCATGGCTCGCGCCGCCTGGTATGGCACCGGCGGCTTGAACATGGCACCTATAGGCAGGATTGGCTTGGAGAAGCGCGTCATTACGATTTTGGGCTGCACGGCGGTGGGGAAGGGGACGTTGGCGCGCGCAATCGCCGGGCGGCTGGGGGCGGAAATCGTCAGCATCGACTCGATGAAGGTTTACCGCGGCATGGACATCGGCACGGCCAAGCCGAGCGCCGAGGCGCGGGCCGCGATTCCGCACCATTTGATCGACGTGGCCGAGCCGTGGGAGCCGTTCAGCGTAGCCCGATTCATCGAACTGGCGGACAGGGCGGTGGGGGAGGTACACGGTCGCGGGCGCCCGGTCATCGCAGTCGGCGGGACGCTGCTGTATTTCAAGTGCTTCTATCAGGGCTTGTTTGCCGGGCCCTCCGCCGACCCGGCCATTCGAGCGGAGATCCGGCGGCGGGCCGAAGTTGAAGGCATCGAGGCGCTGCACGCGGAGCTGGCGCGGATCGACCCCGAAGCGGCGGGCCGCATTCATCGCAACGACCTGCGGCGCATCGAGCGGGCGTTGGAAGTGCATCGGCTGACCGGCACGCCGATCAGCGTGCTACAGCGCGAGTGGGACAGCCAGAGCATCCGGCGGCCGGAGTGGGACTGGGTTCTGATCGGCTTGCGGCGGCCGCGAGAAGTCAACAATCGGCGGATTAATGAGCGGGTGCGGCGGATGGTCGCAGCCGGGCTGGTCGAGGAGGCACGGCGTTTGTGGGCCGACCCGCGCGGGCTCAGCGATCAGGCGCGGCAGGCGGTGGGGTACGCCGAGTTGTTCGAGCATTTTGAGGGGCGGATGTCGCTGGATGAGGCGATCGAGCGGATCAAGATCAATACGCGCCATTTGGCCAAGCAGCAACGCACCTGGTTGCGGCGGCTGGAGCGAGTGAACTGGATAGATGTGGAAGAGGCCGACGATCTTGAGCGGATCGTCGGCCTCGTACTGCCATTGGCCTGTGTTACCGGTTCTTAACGGTCTGGCCGGTTAACAGCCGGTCTCGCTCTCACAGTTTTGTACCTACGGTTTCAAGACCAGCGTCCGGGCGGCCTCGGTGCGCAGCGTATTCAGCGGCTCGCGGGCGTTCAGGAACGCCTTCGGGGCGAGGTCGCGTTGCGCGATGCGCGTATTGCGCGAAATCGTCACGCGCTGCTCGCCGGGCGTGATGCGCTGCTCGGCTTCGCCCCATTCGCCCTTGACCGCCTTCACTTCCACCGGCTGAGCTTCGACCGTCCAGTTCTCCGGATACTCCACGGTCAACTTTACTTGCTCCACGAATGGGCCGGTGATGCGGACCGGTTCGTTGCGCTCGCTGTATGCCAACGGGAGCGTGACGTTCGCCGCATACGGCGCGTCTGCCGGCATTTGCAGCCAATACGCGCCGCCGACTTTCTTCAGGGCCTTGGACGACTTGACCTTCGCCTCCACGGCGAACTCGTTATCGCTCAGTTCCTTCACGGCGAAACTCTCCACCGTGACCTCCGGCAAAACGCGGCCGAGAAGCGCGCTGACGCGGCTCTTCTGAGCCTCGCTCGAGCGCAGGCTTTCCGGAGCGACGAACAAGCCGGACGTAGCCAGCGAAACCGTGCCGGCGTAAGTGCCGTCCGCCTTCATCTTGATCGTGCCGCCGACTACGCAACGACTCTCATCAGCCTGGGTCCAGGCGGGCAGCGGCGTGCGCATCGCGCTCGCGTCGCCCATGATCAGCAGCGAAGTGCCGGCCCAACGGCTGTCGCGCACGATGCGCCCGTGGCGGGCATCCCAGATTTCCGGCTGCTGGCCGCCGTCGAGCAGGACGACATAGGCCGCCACCTGCGAGTCGTGCGGAGCGGATTCGAGCCAGCGATCATCGTTTACGAGCACGGCCGCGCGAGCCGGCAGCCCGGCCGCGCGTGCCAGCGACAGCAGAACCGCGGTCGCTTCCTGGGGCAGACCGTAGCCGCCGCGGATCGTCTCCGAAGCCGGGCGAAGACCGCCGCGCTGCCAGTCGGAGTCAAACTCCACGACGTTGAAAACGGCCGCCAGTTTTTCCTGGATAGCGCGCATTTTGTCGGCCGGCTGTAGGACGTCTTTGGTCCAGTCGGCCGCCAGTTTGGCGGTAATTTCGCACTCGTTTGCGGCGCTTTCGATGTCGCTGGTCGTGCGCTGCATCCACCGATGCCAATCACCGCCGCTGTTGAACGCAAAGCGTGGGCAGCGAACCTGCCAGGGAGCGCACCGGGGCTCGGCCGGATGCGCCGGCAGGTTGCGGAAGGTCCACGTCTTCGTTTCGTAGGGCAGGCCGCTCTTCACGGAGGTCGACGAGGAGACTTCCGGTTTTGTCCCGATCTGCGCGCCCCCAGGCCCAATCACGGAAGGCCTAATGTTGGCCGCGGCCGGGCTTGTGATGGACAGTACGCGTTCGAGGACGGGATATGCGTGATCGAGGCGCACATCGGCCGCCAGTGCGGGCCGCGCACCGGGCTTGCTGGTAATCTGGTAATCCAACTCGACGACGCAGCCGGTTTCGATGCCGCTCATCACCAGCACGTGCTGGCGAATGGCGGCAAAGGCCGGCCAGCCGGCGGTGATGTCCGGTGACACGAGCACATGGGAATAGTCCGGCAACTCGCGGTAAGTGCCATCGGCCCTTTTGACGCGCGCGGTAATGATCTCCAGATTATCCGTCTCAGCGTTGTACGTCAGGCGCGGATCGGCGAATTCCCGGTGGGTACGATCGCTGTTAAGGCGAACGTGCTGCTTCTCACGATAGACGGTCGAGCCGTCGTCATTAATCGTCCAATGCTGCTCCCAAAGCTCAATAACCCCATCCGGCTGCGGAGCAGTGTCGGCCCAGGCCACCGGCGGAAGCGCGAGAGCGGCCAGCAGGAATACAGCGACTGCAAAGGCGCTCTTGATCCCTCGATCCCTAGATCCCTTGATCCCTTCTTTAACGCTCAACATGGGCGCCCTCCAGCTCGCATACCATTACCGGCCCCGCCAGTTCATCAAACTTCTCCATCACTTCCTTGAAGTTGGCGTACTCCTCCGGGGGGATCTGCCACTTCTTGATTCGCAGCTCGCAGGTGTAGTGAACCTGTCCCGGCGTCGACTCGATGTCGAACTGCAGGCTCGCCGACGGCCCGTCGATATTCACCGGTTTGGGCGACTCGACCACCTTCCAGCCCGGCGGGAGCTTCACTGTTTCGTCGACCTTGACCAGACGCGTCGCCCACAGCCGCACGCCGTACTTGCGCGTTTCGAGGCCGTAGGTGCCCGGCAAATCCATGAGCGTGCGGTCACCCAGCGGCGTCTGCAGCAGCGGCAGCTTGAAATAACGCTTGTTGCCGCCGCCGAGTGCGAAATCCTCGGCCCCAAACGTGGCCTGAAGCTTGAGCGGCTCGGAGAAGTCGACCGGGTCCATGCAGGTCAGGCTGCCGATCTTCGTCACCGGGCTGATGCGGGCGAAACTGGCTTCGAAGACTTCGTGGCGCTCGTCGGCCGGGTATGCGGCCAGAGCGCGGCGCAGACGGCCTTCGGGCGCGCCGGTGGAGTAGAAGTTCAGCCCGCCGGTCAGCTCGTTGTCCTCGCTGATGGCGGTTTGGCCCTTCCAGCTAACCGTGCAGTCCTCGGGCGGGAAGTAGGGCGACTGCGAGAGTTCCTTGCCTTCCGGGATGCCGTAGACCACGTGCTGCAGGGGTTCGAGCGTCGACCAGTTGTCGCGGCTCTTCACCATCCAGGTCGGGTCCAGCAGCGTGAGGTTGCCGTCCTTGTCGCGGAAGCACGTGACCGCGTGGTTGAACTGGTCGGCCGGAACGCGGTCCACCCGCTGGCGAGCCATGGTCATCGTCAGGTACGAATCGAAGCCGGCCACGCGCAGCATCGTCACCAGCATGCCGGCCTTGTCCTTGCAGACGCCGCAGCGGTCGTGGAACGTCTCAATGCTGCGGTGCACGGTGTAGCCCTCACACATGCCGCGGCTGGTGCCGGCGTAACGGATGTTCTCGGCCACCCAGTGATTGAGGGCGGTGTACTTCTCCTCGTCGGTTTTGCAGTCTTTAATGACTTCCTTGACTTTGGCGGCGATGGCGTCATCCCAGGCGAATTGGGGCTCGCTTACCTCGTACAGCCAGCGGGCTTTCTCTTCCCACGTCGCAAGCGTGGCGCACAGGAGCTTGGTGCCGACGTTGGGTGTCGACTCCATGCTCGGTTCGCTCTTGAAAGGCTCGATGTTCGTTTTCTCGAACGTATAAACGAGCTGGTCGCCTTCGAACAGGACCGCGGAGCGCAGCTCGCCGTTGTAAACCTCGGCCTGGAGCGGTTTGTCCTTCGGGACGCGCACCGTGTAGCGCTTCTCGATGATCGGGTATCCCGACCAGAAGTGCACCTCGTCGTGCCAGTGTCCGGGGACCGGCGGCTGCAGCGGCACGCCCAGGGCATTGAGGTTGTTGAAGCCGGGCTCCTCGGCGGACGGCTGGGCGGCAGCGTTGGCTGCCCTCGCTGGCGCTTTGGGCTCAGATTTGGGTTTCGCCGCTGAGGCGACCGCGGCGGCCCCCTCTTGATCCCTAGATCCCTCGATCCCTTGATCCCTTCCAAGATACGCCACATTGAACCCGGTCATCTCCGTCTGCGTTTCGACCGCGTCGCCGATTGCCAGGTGCGGCAGCGTGAACAAGTACTGCGCCGTCGGCCAGAAAATGCCGGAAGCGGGCTGCGGCTGTTCGATCGGGTTATCAAGCGGGATTTCCTCGACCGTGCCGTCGGCGCGATGGATGCGAACGGAGATCAGGTCCAGCCGATTGGTGTGCGGGTCGAACGTGAAGCGCTGCACGGCCTGGCTGCGTATGCCGCCGTCACGGAGAATCTTGAAGAGCTTATGGTTCTTCGCGACGCCCAGACCGCTGGGCTTGACCGTGACGTCGGTATAGTCGAAGACGTATACGAGGTCAGCGTTCCACTTCTCCGCGTCGCCGGCGGCCTTAATTTTGTCCCGGATCTCGTCTGTGGGCTTGGCGGGCTCCGCCGCGATGAGTAATCGCGGGCCGAGCAGCAAGCCCAACCCCAGCAATAGCCAGGGTGCCGCGTGCCGATACTGCATAAACCTCTCCTGCATGAGAATCGCCTGTTGCCCCTGCCGGCCGTCCGGCTGGTTAGTCGGGGCATCTTATCCGATTCAACCGGGGGAGTGCAAAATCACCAAGCGAGAAAGCCTTCAAGCAGTGCCGGCGCTGGTTCGGAGACGAGGCGGTTTCGCGGCCTGCGCGGTCAAACAAGCAGCTCCGAGCGCGTTGCGCGGTGTCCGATTCGATATAGAATAGGGCAATGTCGAAGAAAAAAGCCGGCCGCAAAATCCGCGTGCGATTTCGGCAGAATCGGCTAGCGCCCAAGCGGCGCGGCGATCTGACACGCCGCTATCACGCGGAGAGCGAGGCGGTTGAGGACACCGAACGCCGCGAATCGGTCCGCGCCCGGGGCGAACTGTCCCGTATGCGCACCATCATCGTCGGCGAGGGCGATGCCCCGCTCGTCGATGAGAAGCTCTGGCTGCGCGGCGACGTGGTCGCGGTCCACGGCCTGGTCTGCTTCGTCGATGACGGCCAGGGGCGCATGTGGGCCTGCACCGTACGGCGCATACTGCGCACGCTGCTGATCGAAAGCCGCTCACCCGTGACGGTCGGAGATCGCGTTTGGTTCTCGGACCAGACGCGCTTGGCACGCGGCGAACTGGTGGGAGTTATCGAGCGGGTCGAGCCACGCCGTAGCGTGCTCTCACGCCGCGATGCACGCGGCCGGCAGCACACGATCGTCGCCAACGCCGATCAGTTGCTGATCGTGAGCAGCGTCGCGGAGCCGAAGCTCAAGCCGCACCTCATCGACCGCTACCTGGTCGCCGCGCACAAGGGCAACCTTCGGCCGGTAGTTTGCCTCAACAAGATCGACCTGGCCGAGCAAGGCGTCGATCCGGAGGACGTGCTGGCCTACACCCAGACGATCGCCGCGGATTGCGACGATCCGTTGGATGAGCCCGAGCACGAGGCGATCACCGTCGGCAGCGTCTTGGATGAGCTGCGCGGCATCGGCTACAGGTGCCTCACGACGAGCGCCGCAACGGGCGCCGGCTTGGACGAGCTTCGGAGTGTGCTCACCGGACACATCACGGTGCTTTCGGGGCAAAGCGGCGTCGGCAAGAGTTCGCTGCTGAACGCCATTCAGCCGGGGCTGAACCTGGCCGTGGCGAAAGTGAGCGAGGAAACGGAGAAGGGCAAACACACCACGACGCACGCTCGGCTGTTGCGCCTGGATTTCGGCGGGTACGTGGTAGACACGCCGGGCATTCGGGCCTTTGACTTGTGGGAAGTGAATCCCGCCGAACTCGAGGTGTTCTTCCCGGAGTTCGTCGAGCCGCTGCAACACTGCCATTTCAAGGATTGCCTGCACCGCGACGAGGAAGGTTGTGCAGTGCGGGCCGCGGTCGAAGCGGGGCAGATCAGCCTGCGACGGTACCTGAGCTATCTCAAGATGTTCGAAGAGACTGCGGCCGGGACGGGCTGGCAAAGAGACAAAGCCAAGTAACCTTTAATGAGTAAGCGGCTCAAACGCCCGCACTTCATCTCTCGGCATGTCTTTTTACCCCGGCTCTGGCGCGGCCTTGGCTGGTGCCGGCCAGTGCGTTGACCGGTGCAACTGCCACATTTGGACCGCCGCCCAGGCGAACGCCGCAGCGGCCGCAATTAACGGCCAGACGAAGCTTTGCGTCACCCGGTACAGCACCATCCCGACAATCTGGAAGACAATGCCGCGGACGCCGACCAGCGTGGCGTGAATGGCGACGTAAACCGGCACATTCTCCGGCGTGCCGGCTAACGCCATCGGGCCGAGCATCCAGCTCATCATGACGCCCGCCAACCCGATGCCCCAGGCTACGCTCGCCAGGGCCACGCCGCTCGCGTCACCGGCCGCCAGCAGCAGCACCGGATAGACGCATAGGACGCCGAAGGCCAGCCCCGAGACGCGCACCGGGCCGATGCGATCCAGCAGCCAGCCGAACGGCAGCATGAAGATCACCATGACTGCCCGGCTGACGGTCAGGGTTGAATGAGCGTAGTCTTCGTAACGCATGCCCAGCCGGGCGGTGGCCAGCACCGGTAACAGGGCTTCGCACAGCATGTACGCCGCGCCGTAAGTCATGAACGCTTTTTCGTACATCATGAATGCGCGGTCAGCCCGCAAGACGGCGCCCATGTGCAGCAACGGGCGCAGCAGCATCCGCAGCGACGGCGCCGCCGGCGGCTCCGTTCGGGCCGGCTGCGACTCACGCTTCTGCTCGGCGTTGGTATGCCGCACCAGCCAGAGCAGGATGGCGATCCCCACAATCTGGGCGACCGAGGCGATCGGAAAGTAGACTCGAAACGACTGTGGATGCGACTCCATCCACAAGCCCATCCAATAAGAAGCGATGGCCGCACCGCCCAGGGTGGCGACATTGAGGACGGCGTAGGCCCGGCCGCGGGCCTGGTCGGGATAAAAGTGCTTGAGCAGGCGGCCGTTGACGGGCATCCAGCCGGCCGCGCCGGCGGACGCGATCACATGCAGCACCAGAAGCTGCCAGTAGTTTTGCACGAGCGCGACGCATCCCAGCGGCAGCGCTGCGACGACCCAGAAAATCGCTAAGTATCGGCGGATCGAGACATGCCGCAGCAGTTCGCCCCAGAAGATGGACAAAGTCATGAAAGTCGGAATGGCCGCCGTGACGGCGATCGTTTGCCAGTCGCGCCAGGCGGGATCGGGCGAGCCGAACTGCAGCCGCACCAGCAGCGGCATGAGCCAAATCACGTTAGAGAACAGCGCGGCGTAGAGTATTGTGAATACGACGTGGACGGTCAGCACAACCGTCAATCGCGGCGCGCCCGGTCCATTCGGTGTCGATGCGTCAGGTGCGGGTTCTGTGAGCTGCGGCACGGGTTTGAGAGCCACTCCAGTCGGCCGGGGCGGCGATCCACCGCCGCGCTGGCGATAAAGATAGCATTGTACCTCGGCGCGGACGGGCACGGAATTGCTGGAAGGGCGGTGTGCCACCGGACGCGGCTGTCTCAGTCTCGGCGGGTCCGGAGTGAGGCTCGTGCTTGTATGCTCTGGTTTAAAGCCGCCAACATGGCTTCAAGCGAAATGCCACGCATGGCCGCCGCGGTACGGATGG
>ERZ795050.3126-NODE-3126-length-16826-cov-4.332300_pt1 | contig 16826 bp, 17 predicted proteins | sample MGYA00375134_ERZ795050 | MGnify/ENA primary metagenome ERZ795050 (study PRJEB30179, sample SAMN05720221) | activated sludge metagenome | isolation source: Anaerobic digester | place: Japan | collected 2015-05-26 ... | reverse complement strand
GCCTTACGGATGTTCTCTTGGAACGCAGGGCGAAGGAACGGCTCCGGGCCCATCTTCACCGTGCCGAACTCGACCAGTCGCCCGTAGCGCGCTGCGTACCCGTACTTGCGCTGCCCTCGCACGGTGACGACGTACTCCGCGGTCAAGTTCGACTTGACCTTCTTCATGACGATGTTCTTCTTCATGTTGCCCGGCTGCACTGTCGTATCCGCAACCTTGTGCGGTTCGTCCGAATCGGGCGCCTTTTCGATGGAGGCCTTCTTGACCACGCCAGCAGCCGCCGCGACGGCCTTCTTCGACGACGACTGAGCAACCTTCGCATTGAGCGTGCGCATGCGTTCCGCAAGCTCTGCCAGACCCGAGACGTTGATGGTGACGACCGAAGGCATGCTTTACCCCTCGTTGGTTCCCGACTTGCAGTTCAGGTCAAGCATGCCCCGCGCCATGTCGGGTTCGATGTTGCTGACGATGTTGTAGTAGGTCACCGGGCGCCCCGCAGCCTGGTGCACCACGCGCGACTTCGGGGTGAGCGACGCAAGGTAGGGCGCCCAGCGAATGGTGATGAGCGTGTCGACTTCCGCCAGCAGCCCGTCGCCGATGAGCGCCTCGCGCCCCTTCAGCGGGCGAATCTCTGCGTAGACGGTCGCGATATCGCGCCAGGTGGTCTCGGGCGCGCCCGTGCTCTCCTGCGAGTCGACCGCGCTTTGCAGCGTTACGCGGTGACGGAGTTTGCCGATTCTCATGCGAACGGGATCCGAATGGGGTCGCAAGAAGCAACCAGCGCCTGCACCCCAAGCGGGATGCGGCTGACCATGTTGCCCACGTTGATCTCCTCCCGGTTCTCGTAGAGTGCACCGAGAGTCAAATTCATCGCAGCGACAAGCGCGGCAGGTAGCGGGTCGTCCTGAGGCGAACCTCCCGGCAGGTCATACCCGACGTTCATGCGAATGCGCACAGCGCCGGGCTGCTCGCGGCCGCTGGGCCAGTCGGTACCGTACGCCGGGTAGATCCAGGGCATGCCCGATCCAGGGTCCGTGTACCAGTCGCTATCGGCCAGCGTCACCGCTTGCCCCTGACCGTCGAGGTAGCTGACCGAGACGATGCCCTTCAGCGGAGCAACGCCCAGCGAGATACCGTGGTCCTGATCCCAGCAGCACATGGTCGGAAAGCCGCGACCCGAAAGCTCGACCACTTGCGGTGCGAGGAAGCGCCCGGAAAGGAACTCGATGTACTCGCGCGCTGCCGGGATGAGTGCGAGGACCAGATCCTGGTCGACGTACTCTTCCGGACTGCCGTAGGCATCCAAGCGCAAGTGCTGCGCTGCTTCCGCAAGCGTAATCGGCTCCTGCGTCGGCGCGCTGACTCGTCGCAGGTTCATGCGGCGACGCATGTCGTCCATCCAGGGGTGCAGGCAGTTCCGAACGAAAGCGTACCGGCTCTCGGGATAGGGGTACAGTTGGCTCACAGCAGCCGCTCCTTAGCTTGCTCCCACAGGTCAGCGTGTTCGCAGTTGGGAAGTAGCTCGGGCGTGCCGAGCGTGTAATGGGCGATGGCAGGGTGCTCCGGTTTCGGCTGCACCCCAACCAACCAGTTCCACTCGGGAGGTAGCTCGCCAATCTCGTCATCGGCGAGCCAGCAGAAAGCGTGCAGTTCGCGACCAGGCCGCGAGTTCAGCATCTGGACATTCAGGCGCTGGTTCGCGGGGTGGTCGCAGTTGAAGAGCATGACCGACGACCAAAGCTTGCGATGGTAGAAGGTCTGCGCCTGCGAGTCCATCTTCGTTCCCGTCATGCTCGCGGGGTCGACCTTGTGCTTGACCACCGAAACGGCCTTGTTCGGGTCGACGATCTCCAGGAGCTTGTGCGGGTCTTGCATGAAGAGCACGTCGCAGTCGACGAAGAGAGCCCACCCGGTGTGCGCCAACAGCACCGTCGCAAAGCGCGCGGTGGCGAACCGCGTCGCTTGCGGGGCGTTGCTGTACAGGTCGACTTGGCGACCGTCGCGCACATCAACCGGGCGCGAGAAGAGTCCCCAGTTGCGCAGTCGCTGCTCGTAGAGCGGGACGACTTCGCAGTTGAATGACTCGGCGGAGGCGCATGCTAGTCGGAAAGACTCAGCCTCGCGCTCCTCGTACCCTACGTAGACTCTCATCGTCTGCCTCTTGTCAACCGGGGACCATCACGAAGTCGCCGGACAATTTCTCGACACACTTGTAGCCGAGTGACTGCAACCACTCGACTGCTCCCAGTTCGGGCAAGCCGAAACGCTGTGCGCGACCCGGCTTCTGCTCGACGATGATGGTGGGCAGGTCTCGCGCTATTGTAGCCTCCCCTCCCTTCAAGGCAAAGAGTTCGTACCCTTCGCAGTCGAGCTTGATAAAGTCAACGTCATGCAGACCGAACGTATCGAGTCTGCACAGCGGGATGCCCTCTGCGACCTCTCCCCCGACGCGCGAGTCGCCAGACGAGGAAGGAGCGCTGTCTATGACGACGTGCCCCTCGTGGTCCCCGAGCGCGCAAGCGTGCAGCATGTGCCGACCTTTCGCACCGTCTGCGATGACCGCGTCGAGGTTGCGCGCGAAACAGTCGCGATGGGCCGCGACCGGCTCGAACGCGTGCACCAATGCGAACTGCTTGACCAACTGCATCGACCAGAGACCGCAATGCCCCCCGACGTCGACTGCAGTGCGGAACTGTCTGCAGTGCTTCAGCGCTGCGCGCAGTTTCTTGATCTGGTAGCTGCCGCGACCGTCGACGATCTCCCCGTTGTCGGTCATCCATTTGGTCAGGTGCGTCTCGCCCTCGGGCAGGAAGACACCTTGGTGTTCGATCATGGTCATGGTCTCCTAGTACTTGTAGGCTTTCTTCTGTTCATCGGTGAGGTACTTCCACTGCACCGGCCACTTCAACGGTGCGCCGCTCTTGCGCTGCGCCAGGAAGTAGAGTGCGTGGTCGGGCTGCGCGACAAAGCGCGCATGAGCGGGAACCGGCAGCCCTCGGTAGGGCGCCTTGGAACTGAAACATGACTGGTGCAGCACATCCCATCCGTTCTGCCTGTAGAAGTCGACAAGCAGTGTCGGGGAGACGTTGTAGAAGCCGTGGTTGGTCATGGAGAGCGGGGGCGAATGAAACACGTACCCGCCTTCCTTCACCGAGCGCGCTGCGTTCATCAACGCCATGCCGATATTCGCGCAATGTTCGATGGTGCCCGCATCCAGTACCACGTCGAACAAACCGAAGTCCTGCTCTTCGTTCAAGTCGACGACTTCTTCGACGAAGCGAGTGGGGATCAAGTCGACGCAGTGCAGCGTCGCGCCCAGTGCCTCGAAGACTTCCGCCGTGTCGGCCATCGGCTCTTCGCGCTTGTGGGACGCGCCAAAGCTCGAGGACTTCTTCAGCGGAGCACCGATCAATGTGCTCGCCTCCTCGGGCGTCACCAGCAAGTCAGGGTAGCCGAAGGAGAGAACGGTACGATGCTTGACTCGCGAAGCCAGAATCTCCAGCGCGAACTTGGTCAGTGCCATCAGAAGACCTCCCGGTGCATCGCTTCGTAGACTTCGTCGACGGTAATTGCCAGCATCGACTGTCGGCATCCCTCGCAGGTGATGCGCGCCCCGCACCATCCGTTCGCATGTCGGATGTTCGCTTGCGTCTCGTACCCGGTGAACTCGGGCGATATGAACTCGGACCAGAGCACAACCGAGGGGATGTGCATAGCGGCAGCGGCGTGGTGCAGTGCGCCCTCGCAGCCGACAAAGCCAATGCTCGACATCAGCACCGCGAGCGCTTGCCTGAAGTCAGTCTCGCAGAACTCGACGCCGCGGAGCTTGCGCGCCTCGGGCGAGCCGACTTGGATGTAGCGGTTGGGATCCCGGTCGACCAGCGCCTGCCAGCGTTCGAACGGCCAGGCTTTGTTACCTCCAACGACCTTGGTGTTCGGTTCGACCAGCACCTTTCCCGCAAACGGAGCAGCGAAGGCAAGCTCCTGGGGCGTCAAGTAGAGGTTGCCAGGTTCTATCTTCCAGTGGCGCCAGACCCACTTGTCGTGTGTCTTGCCTGCGATATACGGGCGGCAGCCGGGCGCGTTGATGAGTTGCGCTGCCCCGTAAATCTTGCGGCTAACGAGCGGGTTGTTGTCGAAGACCGGCGACCACTGGACTTTGTTGCGAAGGTCAAGCACGACCACAAGCTTGCCGGTTGCCTGATGCAGCTGTCGCACCTGCGCCGTAGCCATGATCCAGTCGCCGAGACCCATCAGTGGTTGCCTCGGAAGAGAAAGCGGTCCGCGTACTCCTGCGCCCAGTTCTTAGTCTCACCCTTGAAGTGAATCGTGTAGGGCAGGCTGTGGTGCTTTTGCCCTTTCACCTTGGGCACGCATGAGTATTCGCGCATGGACAGGAAAGCGACCTTGCCCCAGTCGCGCGACTCAAGCACCCCATCCCGGGCAGGGACGGGAGCAGCCTCGTCACTGATCGCCTCTTGGTCGCCGCCCCAGTGGTTCTGGCAGCGCGCGAGTGCGCGTTCGAAGAAGCCGAGCGCTGCGGGGATGCCCTTCTGGTTGACGTACATCGACCCGTTGTTGATCGGCGCCTTATCGTCGGGGCGTCGCGTCAAGCCAAGGTCGAAGTACGTCTGGTCGAAGGCGGAGTCAAGCTCGCGCCCGACAAGCACGTCGACGTCGACGAAAAGCAAATGCGAGTCGCACGGCAAAGACAGCCGTGCGACGACTCCGGCGATCATCGCGGGCATGAGTTCTTCTGGTAGCTCAGCGCGCAGCGTCTTGGAGATTGAAGGCAGCCCGGGCCACCCGCGCTTGTCAGTGACAATCGTGTGCCGGTGCCCGAAGAAGAGCGCAGTCTCCGCCTGAAGCTTGAGCAGCGTCAGGTAATCGTCGCGCCACTTGGCATGGTTGGGGCGCGGCGCCCAGACGGTGACAACTTCGACGCTCATGCGCAGGCCCTCACAACGTCAGCAACGAACTCGACTTGCTCGTCGGTAAGCTCCGGTCCGATCGGCACGCTCAGGCATTGAGCGGAGAGCTTTTCGGCGATGGGGAAGGTGCCTCTCTCGAACCCGAACCGCTTCAGTGCGGGCTGGAGGTGAGGAGGAGTCGGATAGTGAACCAGCGTCTCAACACCAAGGTCATCGAGGCGCTTGCGGAACAGGTCGCGGTTGGCGTGCCGCAGCACGAACTGGTGATAGTTCCCCGCGTCCGGAGGCAGTCCTACCGGTTGGTTCTTCCATTGCTCGCGGTAGTAGGCAGCAATCTTGCGGCGCCGCTGGTTCATCGCATCGAGTTGCGGGAGCTTGATGTTCAGGAAGGCTGCCTGCAACTCGTCCAGTCGCGAGTTGTATCCGATGTACTCGTGCTGGTTCTGCACCTTCGCGCCGTAGTTGCGCAAGTAGCGTGCGGTGTCTGCGGCAAGCTCGTCCTGGAGCACGATCGCGCCACCGTCGCCCAGTGCACCAAGGTTCTTGGTCGGGTAAAACGAGAAGGCGGACGCATCGGCAAGGTCGTCGCCTTTTAGCCCGTGCGCTTGCGCTGCATCGAGGAAGACGTAAGCAAAGGGCGGCAGCACGCTGCGGACCGCCTCGACGTTGACCGGGATGCCGTAGAGCGGCGTAGCGAGCACCACTCGAGTTGCGACGCTAAGCGATGACTCGACTCCAGCGGAAGAGAGCACCATCGTTTCCTCGTCCGGTTCGACCGGAACCAACTGCGCACCCGAGGCCATGACAGCAATCCAGGTAGCGATGTGCGTGTTGGTCGCGACGATGACCTCATCCGAAGGGCCGATGCCGTATGCGCGCAGCATGATCCGCATGGCGTCGTAGCCGTTGCCGACCGAGACGCAGTGCGGTTGCTTGCAGTAGCTGGCGAAGGATTGTTCGAAGCGGTCGACTTCTTGCCCGAGCACGAGACTCGAGCCCAGCATCACCGACGACAGAGCGCCGATGAAGGCTTCCCGGTATCGGTGGTTCTGCTTACGAAGATCCAAGAACCGAACGCGCATCTAAGCCCCTAGTCCATGACGGTGAAGAAAGGCAGCGGGGAGACCAGCCGCGACTTGACTCCCTCTGCCCGCAGCCGAGCGGCAATCTCCTTGCCGTAGTGCCAGGCGAGCAGAACGATGTAGGGCGGGTTTTCGTCCTTGAGCAACCGGTTGGGCACAACAGCAATATGCGAGCCAGGCAAGTACTTCCCGAGCTTCAGTGAGTTCGCAAGCTCGCCGGTCCAGGGAAGTTTGTTCTCGCTGCGGCGCACGCCGAAGTAGTTGAGCAGCGTCGACGCGCGGCCCGGTGCGGAGCAGCCGACCACCTCCCCATGCACTCCATACAGGAACTGCATGAAGTCGTCGCGAGCACGCGTGACGCCTTCTCGAAAACGCATCGCGCCGCCGGCGAAGTCGTACCGGTCTTCGTATGCCTGCAGCTGTCGCACCGAGGGGAGAATCTCCCTCGCGCCTTTCCAGCCAACGAAGACTCGAATGTTGCCGCCGTAGCGGGGCACTCGCTCGACGTCGAAGACTTCCAGCCCGTAGTAGCTGAACAACTTCTCCAGCGAAGTCAACGTGTAGGTGCGCACGTGCTCGTGGTAGATGCTGTCGAACTGGTTACGCTCGAGGATGTCGAGCAAGTAGTGGTTTTCGATGACGAGCACACCGTTCGGAGAGAGCAGCGAAGTGACGCCTCGCATGACCTGACCGAGCGTTGCCATGTGCGCGAACACGTTGGTGAAGGTGATGATGTGCGCCTTCTTGCGCGTACCGAGCGCATCGCTTACCGTCGTGTCCGAGAAAAAGCGCTGGGCGGTAGGGACGCCCGACTCCTGCGCAATGCTCGCGACGTTGGTGGGCTCGAACCCCATGACTTCGCAACCAAGACGCTTCAGTTGCAGCAGGAGCGTACCGTCATTGCAGCCGACATCGACAGCAAATCCCTTGCCGAAGCGCTCGACTAGCGAGGCCGCCATTTCCCGGTGAGCTTCCACCACCGGCCAGGAAATGCCCGCACGGTAGGGATAGGTGGGAGGGTAGACTTGGTCCGCAGGCAGTACGTAGTCCAGTTGCGCGAGCAAGCAAACCGGGCACTGGAAAAGCCGGAGCGGATAGGTCTGCTCCGGCTTGTCGAGATCCTCCGCGCTAAGGAGCGCATCGCAAGGAGGCTGGTGACCGAGGTCAATGACTTCGATCAGGTGCGAGGAGCCGCAGACCTGGCAGTGCTTCAGCGGCCCCGGCGGTACGTCATGGTCATGCACTGAGCTTCCTCCAAGCAACGCCAGCACGAATCTCGTCGAGCGTCCATTGATTGTCTGCGAGAACCCCGGCCCAGTTGCGGACGACCGAGGCAGCGGCGAAGTGCGGAGCGGGCAAGTGCGTCTGGAGCGGACCCGCTGAGACAGGAGCCGCAGCGCACTGGTACGAACAGAATGCCGGGATGCCGTTGAGGATCGCGGTAATCGCCGCAGCCGACGACCAAGTCACCAGCGCGTACGCGTCCTTCAGGTCGTCGTGCAGAGTCGCGGCGAGCTTGCCTTTGTTCCCCGACCACGAGCGGTAGTGAATCTCGCGCGCGGTCAGCCCGCGGAGCGTCTTCATCGTGTCGGCGCCCCAGTCGCCCTTGTAGCCGACGACCGTCTGCATGAAGGAGTCCGACTGGGGGCAGACGACAAGGTGCTTGCCGCCGTAGCGTCGCGGTACGATCGGGATGCCCAACTGAACGAAACGCTCGCAGTTGCTCTCGCCCTTGCCCGAGTGCTGAAGCGCGTTCTTGGTGACGCGGAAGTAGGTCTGGCGCGTCTGGTCGAAGTAGCTGTTGTCGCAGTAGTAGAACTCGTTCGCTGCGCTGCTCCGCACCTCGCGCCATAGGTGCGCGATGGACTCGTCGACGCCGAAGAAGAAAGCGGGTCCGGGCATGAGGTGTGGGGCATCCTCGACTACTTGACCGCCGCAGCCTTGCGCGAAGGCGCGGCAGATGTCGAGCGCTTTTTGCTTACCATGAACCGGGTAGCAGTAGATCATTGCTTGTCTCCTCTAGCCAGTCCAGCGAGCAAGAGGAACGGCATGCCGCTTTCGAGTTCCTCGACCGACCACTGAGCCCAAGCCATACGCTCAATGGCAGCAAGGCGCGCCGCGTCATCGTAGAGCAAGGGCTGGTCGAGCCGCGTAGCTGCAGGAGAGCAAATCCAGAACGGTGCGTCGTAGCGCACGGGGATGCCGAGCACTAGCGCCTTGACGCCCGTAGAGGACGACCAGATCACGCAGTCGCGCGCTCGCGCGAGGTCTTGCTCCAGCGGTACCTGCGGCTCGTGGTTGCCTGGATGCAAGCGCACGTGGATCGGGTTGCCTTCCTTCTTCAGGCGGGACGCTGCGCTCTTGTGCCAGTCGGGAGGACTCGCCATCAGCCGGGTGCCGATGCCGCGTTGCCCGCAGATGAGCGAGTACCCGTCGCGCACTTGCCACGGTTGCAGTTCGATGTTCAGTGCAGCGAAGCGCGATCCGTCTCCTCGGGGCCACTGCCCACTGCCGTTGTGCCCATGCACAGAGACAGCGTAGTACTGCCGCGAGAGCGCATCCTTGCCGATGTAGCCGTTCTCGGCAACGAGCACCGTACCTCCCGCCTGCTCCCAGGCATCGGCCATCGCGCCGTTGCTGCCGTAGCGATTCCAGATGACCAGCAGGTCCTCGGGTCGCTCGGCGTGTCCGCGCTCGACCAGCGAGTAGCCCGCGCGCTTGAGGCCGTTGACGAAAGCCTCGCGCCGGTAGTGGGGTTCCGCACGGATGAGGCAGATGGCCTTTTTCATGCGAGCACCTCCCGGTAGTCGCGCTTCGGGAAGCAGTTGAGCGCGCTGGTGGGCGAGCAGTTGATGACTTCGATGCCCGCCTTCTCCAGATCGGCTGCGAAGACCGCGAAGTTCTCCTTCCACATCTTGTGGGGCAGGCCGTTGCTTAGCGGCGACGGGTGATCCCCGTGCCAGTGCTTGCCCTTGCAGTCGACGCCGAAGAGCAAGAGCGTCTTCGCGCCCGCATGCACCGCGAGGTTCATCGCCTGGAGGGCGCTGTTCGCGCCTTGCGCGATGAGGTCCTTGTCCAGGCTCAGGTTGCTGCTACGCGTGCTCTTGATCCATTGCAGCCCGAACTCCTTGGCCGCCATTTCATCTTGCGTCCAGAGAGCGTCGGGAGAGAAGTGCTGCTTTGCTTCGTTGACGTACGCCGTCTTGGTCTCCGGGTCGACCGCACGCCACCATGCGCCATCGCAGGCGTAGAGGATGTCTGCGAACGGCGCCATCCGGAAGCTCGTATTGATGGCGATGACGCGAGCGTTCGCCTTCTGCGCATGCCAGAGCGCAAGCGCGGCGCACTGTTCGGTGCTCAGGCTCTCGCCGCTTGCGACGATCGCCACGGTAGCCCCGGGCCAGTGCAGGCGCCAGCGCTCGCTGGGCGCGGGCATGCTCGCGGGCGCGCCCGGGGGCGCGGGCTCGCGCGCGGGCTTCGGCGGGCGCCCGAGGACTTGTTCTGCGTAGCACTGCGCGACCCAGTCGGCAGCGCGCTCGGGATCGCCTTCGTGGAAGTTGGAGCCCGCGGTGATGAGGTTCACCGAGGTGGGAATGTCTTTGAGAGCACGAAGAAGCATTTGGTAATAGCCTCCTGTCAATGGGCAGGTGATGCCCGGTAGATTACTTCAGTCGGACTTGCGTGGGCTCCTTGGCAGGGGTCGGGGCTTCTCGGTCGCGTCCGTTGCGACCTCGCTGCGCGAGCAACTGCCAGGACTTGCTGGTGCCGGGGACATCTTGCGTACGCTGCTTCGCGACCCACGAGGAGCCGTCGAAGACTGCGATGTCGCCCTTGTTGTATTCGACGCTCGGGTCGTAAGTACCGCGAGCGATCGTCATGGGGAGCATGAGGCTCCGGTGGATGGGCTCGCGACCTTCTGCGCTGAGCGTCACCGTCAGCGTGCGCTCGTCTTCGCCAAGCGTCAGGCTTAGGTTGTCGGGAGAGAACCCGTCCTTTCCAGCAGGTGCAGGCGGCAGGTTCGCCAGCGTGCTCTTCACCGCGACATCGACCAGCGCCTGCACCGCAGCGAAGTCGACTTCCTTGCGCACGGGAAGCGCGAGCACTTGCTTGGCAATCTCCGCGCTGACAAACTCTTTGACTTCGTCGATGCTGACCGAGGTGCCATCCTTGCCCGGGATCGGGTCGGGGACCACGATTTCGATGGCAGCGACTGCGTCCTCGACCATCTTGCTCACCATCGCGGGATCGACGGAGACGCCATCCTTACCAGGTGCTCCGGCAGCCCCGTCCTTCCCATTCTCCGGCTTCGGGATGAGAGCGACTTCGTCAGCCACCGCGCCCTTGATGAAGCCGAGGCACTGGTCGATGATGCGCTTGTAGTCGACTTCGGGAGCGACGAGCTTGACGGTCGCCTCGCCCACATGCCGGGCGATGGTCTCCTCGATGCGGTCGTAGTCGACCGACTCCGCGTCCTTGCCATCCTTCGGTTTTGGCAGTCCGGCGACTGCTTCTGTGACTTGAGCGCCGACGAGCTTTACGACTTCAGGCCCCAGTTGACCGACCAATGCTTCGACCGTAACCGAGGCTCCGGGTTCGCCCTTCTCCCCGTCCTTCGGCTTCGGGAGCGCCTCGATGGTCGCGAGGCAGAACTCCTTCATCGACGATTCGAGTCGGGTGACGTCGATGGGTTCGGGCTTCGGGAGCGCGGCGATAGCCTGCTCCGCAACCTGGCGCGCGGAAGTGATGATGGTCTCGGGCGAGGGGAGCGCAGCGACGGTGACCTCGACGCTCGCCTTCAACGAGCGCGCAGTGTTCGCCGCATCTTCCAACTCCTTGCGGAAGTCGAAGAGCGCCGCCTTGACTGCGTCCTGGATCGCAGCCTGAGTCTTCTCCCTGTCCGCGAGCGCCGCTTTGAGTTGCGCCTCAAGCGAAGCGCACCGCGTCTCGACTTCGAGGAGCCTGCGTGCGATGAATGTCTCGACCGAAGCGAAGAGGGCCTCGGTCAGTTCTTCGATGTTCATGCTGTCTCCGACGGGCGGGTCGAGTTCGCAAAGCGACGAATCAGTGATGCGATGAACTTCGCCGCCTGCGGATCAGTTGCCGGTGGAGTCGCTTGCGGCGGTCCATCGTTCGCAGGCGCGGGCGGGGGCGCGGGGTCGGGCTTCTTGAACGGGTCGTTCGCATCGCGCTCGGCGAGAGCCGCGAGCGAGTAGTTCTGTTGCTGAAGGTACGGGCTCTCGCCGCCCTTGACGGGAGGCAGGTTGTCCTCTTTGCGCGCCTCGTTGGGTGCGAAGTAACCAGCCGTAATCTTCTTGGCGTTGACATCGGCGCGCCCTGTTGGATCCATGCGAAGCAGTCCTCGCTCGACATCGAAGATGACTTCGGTGCCGCTACTCATGCCAAGCCCTTCGCTCAGCACGAGTTCGATGGATTCGACCAGCGGCTGGAGACACTGACCGTAGTAGTCCTGGTTCATCGCGCCGAGGTTCGAGAACTTCGGGTTCTCGCCGCCGGAGAGCTTGTACATCGGCACGTGGAAGCAGCGAGCGACGTCCTCGACCGTCCACTTCAACTGTTCGATCAATTGCGCGTCGACGGCGGGGATCGTGATCGCTTCGAACTTCAGCCCGTCGCCGCCAACGAAGAAGCGTCCCATGTTGCCCGCGGAGAAGTTCTTTTCGAACTCTTCCTTCAGCCGCTCGGCGGTTTCCTTCTTGATCGTGCCCGGGCTGTACAACTGACCGGAGGGACGCGACATGTTCTCGAAGAAGGTGGCGCTGTTGCGTTGAATGCGAATGCCCTGCGTCGCGCTGCTGCCGCAAGCGAAGATGGGCGAGACGCCAATCAGCGGGTGGAAGAGAGTGAGCCCCCGGTCGTGCAGCACATCGTCGGCGGAGAGCGTCATTTCCGTCCTGATCTGCGAGAGCTGATCCTCCTGCAGTTGGTACCAGACGCTCCCGTCTTCAGCGACGAGCGGCTTCACCTTGCGCGAGTCGAGCACGTACATGTTCACCACCATGCGTCGGGTCGGCTCCCGCTCCAGGTAGACGTACGTGTTCCCGTAAAGCAACTTCATGATGAGCCAGTAGGTGTAGAACTGGATCCGGTTCTGGTACGGGTTCGGTTTCTTGATCGGCTTCCAGAAGGGCGAGGAGGCCGACGCCAGGTTGCAGACTCCGGCTGCGTCTTCGACTCGGACTTCGGGAAGGAGCTTGCTGATGTCGTTGGCGATCAGCGACACGCAAGCAAAGACCGCAGAGAAGGCCAGCAGCTGTTCCTTGCGGTCGGCAACGACGTTCTTTTGCCAAGCACCAGCGAACGGCTCGAAGATAGAACCAAACCAGCCCCAAGTCGAATTGACGACGGGTGCAGTCATCGCCTTCTCGACTGCGCTCGACGTCTTCGTGATCTTGAACCCGAACGGTAGCTTCACTTCGCTGCCTCCGCTACTGCTTAGAAAAAGCCCCGCGCGTTTGCCGTCGCGCGGGGCCCCATCAACGCCGGCCCCTATTACAGGTGCAGGTTGTCGATGTACGTCACCGCAGCGGTACGACGACGCTGCCAGTTGATGACGCGCTCCAGGCGAATACCGATGAGGTTGTTCTGCCAAAGCGACGTCAGCGAGGTCGCGCCGCCCGACGGGGCGTCGTTCATTTCGATGGACGCCTGGTCGGAAGCGTCGATCTCCATGCCGCCTTCGTCGCTCAGGAAGATTTCCGGCTGCGCCATCAGCACCAGGATCGACCCGGCCGAGACCGAATGCGGCACCGAGTTCGACGTGATGACCGGAATGCCGTAGAGCGTCCCGCCCATCATGTTGACGCCCGGGAAAGCGTAGTCACCCGAGGCGTCGCGCAGCATGCCGATCTTCATGGCCGTGTACGGGTCGGTGACCCAGACCGCGGACGTGAAGTCGATTTCGCCGGCCATCAGCACCGCCATGGCCGCCGCCGCGTCGACTTCGAACGTCGCCAGCGTGCTGCCCGTCGCCTGGTTATGCGAGGTCAGACCGTTGGTGACCGAAGCCGGCGAGACGTTCGCCGATGCGGCGACGCCCGGGTCGATGAACTGCTGGTCGAGGAACGCGCGCATCGAGTCGATCATGTCGTTGCGCACCAGGTCTTCCGCGGACGGCGACGAGAACATCGCCAGTTCCTTGGTGATGACCACGATGCCGGCCGCCTTGGCGAAGCCCAGCGTGTTGGTGCCGAGCGTGAGCTTGCTGACCTTCTTCGGCAGCGCCTGGCCGACCCAGCCCATCGAGGAGCCCGCGGACTGCGACGGGAACCGGATGTTGAAGGGCACGCGGCGCAGACCCTGGAGCTTGCCCAGGATGGTCTGCGGACGGAGCAACGCGACGAACTCGGACGCCATGTTGTCGTACTGCACCAGCGGCGACGCCCACGTGCTGTCGGTCGTCGTACCGGCCGCGACGGCGGTCTTCTGCACCAGCATGTCCTCGGCCATGCCCAGCGTGCCGCCGCGCTTGCTGGCGAACTCGAGCACGTTGGAGACCTCGGGCGTCGAGTCCTTCCAGCGCTTGGCGATTTCCAGGGCCTGCGAGACGTTGCCCTTGGCGAGCGCGAGCGCGCCGGCCATGCGCACGAAGCTCTGGCCCTTGGGGAGGTTGCTGTTGGCGACGATGCGGCCATCACCGTTGCGGACCGTCGCCGACTTCGGCGAGTTCGCGGGCGGCGCATCGTTGCGGTTCTCAGCGGCCGGCGTCGCGTTTTCGGCCAGCGACTTCTCGCGCGAGCGCAGACGGATCAGGTGCTCATCGATTTCCTTCACGTCGGCGTCCAGCTGGTCGTACTCGGCCTTCTGTTCCTTGTTGAACGTAGCACCCGCCGACTCGGCGAGGATCGCGTCCATGCGGGCATTGTTCGCGGCGCGCTTCGCCTCGAATGCCGCCATCTGTTCCTTGAGCGTCACTTTCGTATCTCCTTTGGGAGGGATGGTGGTACCCGAGACACCGGGAGCGATGCGCACGACTCGCTCGCCCTGCTCTTCGCCTGACACGGCACGCAGAGTTTGCTTGTCGAACGCCTTTACTGCCTCGATGGAACAGTCACCGTTCGCCGGGATGGTGACCGCGCTCAGTTCGAGCCAGTCCCACGACGTGAAGTGAATGCCCCATGTTCCTTTGATGTCGGCAGCCTCCAGCGCTCGGAAGCCGATGCTGAGTCCCTGGACCAGACCCTCCTTGATGAGAGTCCAGGCGCGGTCGATTTCGGGCAGGATACCAAGCTTGATCTGCGCCTTGATCCAGATGCCCGCGTCGGTAACCTTCGCCTCGATGACATGCCCGAGCGGTTGCGACTTGTCGTGCTGCCAGAGGAAGGGCAGCGGGAGCTTGAACACGGCGCCCTTGGGCTCGACGATGTCGCCCATGCGGTCGGTGGTGGGGGTCGTTGCGATCCCTTCCAGGATGCCCTGACCCTGCGAGTCGACTGTCGCAGCCTTGACCTGGAACTGACTCCAGGCACGGTGGATGGTTTTGTCTTTCGCCATTGCAGACCTCACACGAAATGGAAACTCGGGTCCTTCTCTTGCGCAGCGCAGGCGCGACCCATCGCCATGAAAGCGCCGATGGCCCCGTCAATCTTCTGGTGAGCTTTCTGCTTGGTCGGTGCGACCATACCCTTACGCGCTGGGCGCGCTACGCAGTTGCTGAAGCACCACGTGGTGATAGGGTTTCCGTCATGGTGAAAACGACCATCCTTGACAGCAGCGAGGAGTTCGTCGACCGGCACCGTGAAATTGGCCGGGGTCTGCACGAACTCGACTACTTCGATTTTCTCTGCCATCAGATCGTTCGCCATTTGCGTCGCGATGTGCGGGTCATACACGACTTCAACCGGGTTGATTCTAGCGCAAGTTTCCTTTACGTGCTCAGTCACTGCGTCAAAATCGATGGTCGCGCCTTCGGTCGGGGTCAGGTGACCCGTGATGACCCACTTCTGATAGTGAGCTTTGTTCGGTCCTTCGTCCTCGATTGCCTCCTCGGGCAGCCAGTAGGTGCCGAAGAGGTAATAGTGCGGCTTCTCTTGGTTGGGAAAGTGTTTGCGGTACAGTCTCTGTTCGGTCACCAAGTCGAGCTTCGAGGCGAGGTCGACCGCGACCCATGCGTCGCAGCCCACGAGTTCGTCCTCGTCGAGCAGTTCGTCTGCCGCGAGCGCCCACTGCTGCATGTTCATGATGCCCGAGAGCACCGAGCACCAGACGTTCAAGTGCTTGGTCTTGAACTTGGTCTGTTGCAGCGGGTTCGCCATCGCAGCGCGCTGCTGCGACTGGAGGAATTCACCGTCGACTGAGATGCCGTAGTTCGGGTTCGCCTTGATGAGGATGGCGGGGTCCGCCCAGTCGTCCTTCTCGTCGATGCCGAAGATACAGCCGAACAGTTCCTCGTTTTCGATGACCTTGTCGAGGACCTTGCGCACTTCGCTATGAAGGTCGTGGCAGGGGCCCGCGATGTTGTAGCCGGCAGTGGTAATCACCAGGAGGATCGGCTGCTCCCGCGCGCCCATGCCGGTCTCCATCGTGTCGATGAGAGCGGGCGTGTCGTGCTCGTGGAACTCATCGACGATCGCGCAGGAGGGCGAGGAACCGTCACCGGGATTGCCGATGAGCGGTTCGAACTTGCTGCCATCCTTCGGGCGCAGCATGATCTTGGCCCAGACCTCCAACTCGAAGTGGTCGAGTAGCTCGGGCGTCTTCAGCGCCATCATGCGCGCGGGTCGGAAGACTTCCCACGCCTGCTTCTCTGTCGTCGCGCCCGAGTAGACCTCCGCACCATACTCCTTGTCATGCAAGAGCATGTAGAGACCGATGGCCGCTGCCAGGATCGACTTGCCGTTCTTGCGCGGGATCTCCCAGTAGACTTTGCGGAAGCGCCGCTTGCCGTTGTCTTTGCGCAGCCAGCCGAACAGCACAGTGACCAAAAAGATTTGCCACGGCTGCAAGACGATGAGTTCCGCCTTCGCGGCCCATCTACCCTTGACGTGCGGGAGCGTCTCTATGAAGCGGCAGACCCTGGCTGCGGCCTTCTTGTTGTACTCGTACTTCCAAGTGGGGTCGTTCTGTGCTCGGGCGAGGTCGTCAATGTGGCGCTGAGCGGCCTTGCGCACGAACCCGCCAGCGGGGACTGCCCCGGAGACTACATCCTCGGCGTACTTGAGAGCGACAGCAGAGAAGTCGCAGCGGTCGACGTAGGCGTGGCGGCTTGGCTTGCGCTCGAGTCGTTCGATGCGGGGAGGAAGCTCGCGGCCGACGTTGGGTTTGGGGCCGAGCTTCGCCTTAGTCGTCATACGCGCTCGCAGGTTTGTCCTCGGGCAAAGGACGAACGTGCGACCGGTGAGCAGGAGTCATTCCCATGAGCGCCAGGCAGCGCTCGGTGCGCGTCAGTTGCGCACCGGTGAGGTTGTGCCAGCCCTTCTTGCGGCCTTCCACCATCAGACACGCGAGTACCTCGACGATAACTCGGTCGGACTCGGTGAGGACCCGCTTGGGACTCAGTCGGAGTATCTCCGCCCAGGCCTTCTTCTGTTCGGGAGTCAGGTACTTGCCCGGGGCACCGAGAGGAGTCAGGTGCGCCTCGGTGGGTTCACCGTCGCGCTTCTTTTTGTGCGTGGTGTGCTTCAGTGCGTTGCGCTGCTCCAGCGTGCCGCGGTCACTGCGCACCCGCACCTGCGGAGGACTGGGCTTCATCGCGTCGCGGGAGACTGAGTTCGAGAAGTCCATTAGTCTCAGACTATCGTTGACTCGATGACCGATAGTCATCGGGGGTGGAATGCGTTACAACTGTACGTCCGTC
>ERZ795050.3115-NODE-3115-length-16865-cov-34.800654_pt1 | contig 16865 bp, 15 predicted proteins | sample MGYA00375134_ERZ795050 | MGnify/ENA primary metagenome ERZ795050 (study PRJEB30179, sample SAMN05720221) | activated sludge metagenome | isolation source: Anaerobic digester | place: Japan | collected 2015-05-26 ... | reverse complement strand
TTGTAAAGACAATTGAAGCCAATTTTTCCGACCTTATCTCTGCTTATGGTTTCGGTATTTTCCCGCGAGATACGGAGACTAATAGGACAGTCTTAGTAAGAGTCGGCCTTAGGATAGAGAATAAAATTAAAAAGCCAATAAGGTCAATGACCGTTTTCAAGCATAAGGGAAATGGACAGGAAGCAATGCAGACTCTTTCGCCAAGAATCATCCTCGAAAAACTTAAACCAGGTGAATATACTTCGGCCGAATCAATTTTTGTTGTCCCGGATGATTGGCCAGAGGGGGAAGTTGCTGTCTATTTTGGAGTTTTAGATGTAAAAAAGGGAGAATATCTTCCTCTCAAACAAAATGGGAGCAATAAGGAAAAAGACTTGGTATTTCTGACTAATCTTAGAATTCGCCCTGGCAAAAAAAAATAAGTTCTGGATCCGAAGAGGCAATCTTGATATATAACGTATTTCATAATTTGGCTTAAAGGAGTGAGCCATTGGAAAATCTTCTTTAAAATAAGTTGATCGCAAGAAACGAAGAGTCTATTTATAATGACTGGAAGAGAAGCTGAGATACTAAGGTAAGGATTGGTAAAGCAGTTTTTAATGGAGGGCGATATTTTTGATTAAACATACTTCCTATTTAGCGACCAACTTGTTTATGATGGCAACTCTGAATTCAGTCAAGGCGGATTAGTCCAAAGTGGAACATATCAGTGAACTCGCAAAAAAGTTATTTTTAGAAAAAAACCATGACACAAGAATTCAGTTTCTCCGATACATTTTCGTTGGGGGAGCCGCAACTATTGTTGATATGGGCTCGCTTTATATTCTTACTTCAATTATGGGCCTAAATTATTTAATTTCGGCGGCTATTGCTTTCATTCTTGGTGTTGCCACCAATTATCTCTTGTGTATTGCCTGGATATTTGAAAGCACAGGAAGAGTCAAAAAAGAAATAATCTTATTTGTGGTTATAGGTGTCGGTGGCCTGATATTAAATGAGGTTATTATCTGGCTATTGGTAGAGGAAGCAAAATTATACTATATGCTGGCTAAGACCGTAGCCGTAGTTATTGTTCTGGTCTGGAATTTCGGTATGAGAAAAAAATATGTCTTTACCCAATAAAAGACTTAAATATTTTTTGTCTTAGCTTAGCTAATCCCGCTCGATTTCATGATATTCTTCTTCGACGTTAACGTCCCAGACTGAGTGATTTTCTCCTTTTAAGTTCCAGGCAGCGTAGAGGCCAGTCATCATGGAATGATCCTGATTGTTATAGCGATGGAGCCCGTTCCGGCCGATGGTCTGAAGCCCGGGCAGTTTCTCTAAGTAATCTTTTATTATCTTTACATTGGCTTGATAATCAGACAAATAAACTGGATAGGCTTTCGGTACCCTGATAACGACGGCATCCGCTATGTCTTCTCTTTGGGCAAAGTTCAGATTAACTAAATCTTTACTGGCCATATCTATCAGGTTATTTTCAGGTTGCGTCCAGACTGGATCTGAAGCGAAGCAAAAAAACTCAAGACCTAAAGAGGTAGTTGCCAGATCAGGTACCATTTCCGGGTTCCAGTTTTTGAAATTTTGCAATCTCCCGGCTTTTATCTCTGGAGAATGGATGTAAATCCAGTTATCCGGGAAAATATTTTCCTTGTTAACCACCAGGCCTACTGTAAAAAAATCACGGTAGCTGAGTCTTCTTGCTGCCTGAATTACGTCTTGGGGTGGATATGGTCTTAAAGATAGAATTAATTCAGCGAGGGGCATGGAGGAAATGATAGCGTCTGCCTTTATTTCTTCTAAAGAGCCATTGTGATTAATCTTGACCAAAAAGTCGTCGGCAGACTTGACATTTATTTCAACAGCTTCGCTTCTCAGCTCCACTTTTCCCCCATAGCTCTGAATTGCTTCGGCGGTTGTTTCCCAGAACTGGCCAGGTCCTCGCCTGGGATATTGAAATTCATCAATGAGCGTTCGAACCTTTTGCTTACCGGTCAGCCCAAAAGAATTGAGGACGGCTGTGATCAAGGAAAGCCCTTGAATCCTCTGGGCGGCCCAGTCGGCGCTTATCTCCTGGCAGGGAATTCCCCAGACCTTTTCTGTGTAAGTTTTAAAAAAGATTTCATAAAGCTGGCGGCCGAACTGATTGACGACCCACTCCTCAAAGGTGGTGGGGTTCGGATAGGGTTTGAGACGGGCTTTAAAGTAGCTAAAGACTGATGAAGTGGCAGTAAGAGGGCCAAGATTCCACAGGGCATTAAAAGGCTTAATTGGGTAATAGAAAAATTTTCCCCGGTAATAAATCCTGGAAAGGCGAGGGCGGGTTAAAAAATCATTAGGCAGAACTTCTTGCCAGATTTTCTGAACTTCAGGAAATTTCGTAAAGAACCGGTGCCCGCCCTGATCAAAAAGATATCCCTTATAGTTTATAGTTTTCGATATGCCGCCCACCTGGGAGTCTTTTTCGAGAACTAGAACTTCTTGGCCATTTTTGGCTAACTCATAGGCAGCAGTAAGACCGGCCGGCCCACCCCCGATGACTAAGACGCTTGCTGATTTTTCCATTAAAAACCTCTTTCAGGAATTACGTCATAAAGCTCAGCTATGTGATCTGAGCTTATTTTATTCAAGATAATATCGCTGAAGTTAGGAAGATTTATCCGCCGGTACAGACCGGCCAGTTGAATTAATAAACGGTATCTGGTGTCCAAATCTGTCTCAAGCTGAAGAGCTGCTTCTAAAGAGAATGCGGCTCTTTGGATGTCACGTTTTTGATACCAATAAGAAGCGCGGTCCTGTAACCAGGCTGAATTGACCTGTTCGAAAGGAGTATTCGCAAAAAGTTCTTTTAAAAAAATCCGAAAATCGTCGCTATATGGATAAAATACTTCTTCTGGCGATGACACCAGCCGATTTGAGCTGGCATCGTTTTTGGGAGTATATTCAGTCGGCTTTTCATAAAATATGTTTTGCCCGTCCCTTTTTATTTCAACTAAGTATCCCCTTTTGTAGGTTCCCCAATAAAGGTAAAGTTTTCTTTCTGGAAAATGTTCAAAAAAATAACTATAAGAATAGCCGTTTAGCCGGCAAAATATTTTTGGCTTTTTTAAAAAAGGATCATTTAAAAGAAATCCTGGCTCCCATCCCGAAGAAGGAAATTCCTTAACGGGTGTATGAAGAGGTTCAATAAGAATAATAGAATGTGGCAAACTTAGAAGTTCAAAGGTCTTACAAAAGGCATGGTAATCTTTTGCCCTTAGGTTAGCAGGAATTAACGCTCCCGTTCTATTTGGCCCAGTTTCTCTGGAAAAGGTATAAAAATAGCTATAGGCAAAAAGAACTACCATAAAAAGAGCTGCAATCAATTTTTTATTAAGGCCATGCCTTGTGACCTGGTTTGTAGATAGCTTCTCGGGGAGCAGATCGAAACCAATAATGAGTCCCCTTGAGCATAGCAGGATTAGGGCAGGCAAAATCGTGAAAAAGAATCTGGCCCCGATGAGAATAAATGTTCCCCAATAGATGAATAACCCGACTGTTAGACTGATAATTGTCAATGCCAGGAGTATTGCCTCAGTATTTTTGCCTTTTTTCTTTGTTCCAGGTAAGAAAAAGAACAATAAAGGAAATAGTGACGATAAAGGCCAGCCAAAAAGATAGTTATTAATAGCCTTAAAACTTTGTCCGACCTGGATGGCTCCATGAAATGGCGTATGGGGTGTCTGCGTATATCCTGTTTTACCGAAACCTATGCTGTGCTCGGGTCCATATCTAACTACATACCCCATCAGAAAAGGACTTCCGTTTGTCAGGTAGTTGTAAATGAAGAGAATAGAAATGACAAAAATAGCAGAAACGCAAAAAGCTAACGCATTTCTTAATAGACTTCTTTTTGAACTGATCAGTTTTAATCCATAATAAATGACAAAAGGTATACAGGCCCAGACAGTTTCATATGGCCTGATTAAGAAGGCCATTCCCAAGCTTAGACCGCCGAGAATTCCATTGCTCAAATCTTGTTTTTTTAAAGAGCGAAAGAAAAAAAGAAGAAACAGAGAAAAAAATAGCATGTTGGAGGTGTGGGACATATAAGTGGCTGACATAATCAGAAACCACATCGAAAGGGAACATAGGATAGCTGACAGTAAAGCTTCGGGTTTTCCAAAAAGCTCCAATCCAAGCAGATAAAAAATAATTACTGATAAGGCTGCAAGAAGCGGATTGAGAAGCCAGGGGGCGTTTATAAACATAAAAGGCACAAGGAGAATGGGCAGGCCGGGTGGATACTGACTGTACCATTTACCATTATTTATTATATGAGGGAAATCAAAGGCCTCTTTTAAATCAGGCGAAGGAGCATAAAGATGACCAGAAGCAAAAAGCTTTGCCTGGAATAAGTACCCGAATTCATCATTTATAAATGGGGTTTTTGAAAATAAGGCATTTGACAAGATAAGAGAAATGGTGAATGCCAGCAGCGCAAATATTATCACCCAAGCTGGTAGTCTTTTGTTGGCCACGGTCTGCATTTTATAGGGAATGTATAATAAACAAATATTTTTTGCAATTGCCCACGTTATTCTAGCTGGCATTGCTCGCTTTAAAGACAATTTCGCATATACTACAAGAGTAAGGTGAACTATTTTGAGTGTCTCAAAATGATTCAGAAACCGAAATTTTAGATCTGAGAAATCTCTGAACTAAGGGTGTTATTATGGCGAAGATAACCAAACAAGACATTCTAAAGATGGTAACAACATTTTATTTGGAATCAGCTGACTTCAATGGCATGCCCATCCGGAATCTATTAGAAGAATCCTATCAAGATTGGGGCTTTCTTAAGACACTGATTAAAGATCTCATCGAAGAGGAATTGGTGGGCTTGATTGATACAAATGCAGACGCGAACCCAAGTATAATCCGCACAGGTTTTGAACCAAAAAATATTCAAATATCAAAGCTCAATGGCGATTCGCCACCTGATGGATGTATTTTCCCAAGCCCGAAACATCTTAAGTCCGTGGTAAATCCGCAAGACTACGAAGGTCAGCCTTATAAGCTATGTCTAGCATTTGGAGAAGCACAACTGTCATTCCGCTCTTTCGATTTGTCTGTACTTGAATTCTATAGAAATGATCCGAGATATAGATATGAAAATAACGACACAGGGGGACATATATACTATGAAACGGGAGAGATGAAGGATAGCGATAAGATTGCGCTCGAAACGTTTGGGTTTTCGTACGATGACAATTATAATCGGGCAATTGCTGTTTTTCTAAGATATCTAGCAGACTTAACTCCAGAGCATCAGCAAATATGGAAAGCGAAAGAGCTACAAGGTAATTATAAACTTCATCCGGATTATTACCGCAGCGCGATTCAAGGTGGCTGGGGACAACGGAGACCTATTTGTCTGGCATTTCTGAAAGAACTTTACATCATAAACCAAATGGCGAAAGCAATGGGGCGCCCGCCATTATTTAAAAATGACTATGGGGAATATGGCGAAAACAGGCCAAAAGATTTTACCTTCCTTATCAGGCCCACATTAAGAGAATTTAACAACTTCGTCCAGCTTTTTGATAAGATGCTTTCTGAAAATATAAACAAGAATTTCTTTCGGAAGGAAGTTCCCTATGAAAATGAGATCCAAAGGGGAGACAGTAAGATTCAAATCGAGAAAAAAGGCACGCTACAGATTCCGGATGAATGGGTACGGAAGTTTCTTATCACTGATGATTGGCAAAGATGGGGGAAAAGCATCGCTACTGTCCGTAAAATTAGAAAAATGAGGCAGAGGCCAGCCCATGCAGTTGATGAAGATCGGTTTGACCAGAAGTATTTTAAAGAACAAAGAGAACTAATTATAGAGGCCTACTCAGCAGTACGGACCTTGCGTTTGATGTTTGCCAATCATCCGGATGTAGAAAGTGCGAAGATCAAGATACCCGACTGGCTTCAAGAAGGTAAGATATGGGAATGTAGAGACTAATATAAAAATGGGGAGAAGATAGAAATGCGGATAGCGCGCATAATTTCGTGTTTTTTGCGGTCGAAGTAGGTATCTCCATTGAAGGAATTCGGTTGCCATCCTGGGAGGAAAGGCTGATTCGAGCTAATAATTTCGTTTTCCTGGGTTTTAAGGGTGTTATCGGTAGCTATTAAATGGCTTCCTAATATTCCATTTCATAAGTCAAAGGTCATATTTAAAAGGCCTGACAAACTTGAATTTCCCCGGACTAGCTAACTCAAACAATTCTGTTTCCTGTCCTCTGTTACCAACCCGATGTTTGTATAGAAAGGCTCTATAAGTGCCTTTGCCAAATCCAGGGCATGCTTTTTGGAAATCTGCTACTGTAAACGGTTCTTTTATTGTCCCCTTTTTGGCTGCTTGACCAAGACTATAATATACTTTATGCCTTATGCTCATAGATATATCTTTATTTTTAATTCAAGCAAATGCTAGGACGGTCTGCATTTCCCATTGTTTCGGCTGTCTGTGCCCTATTCAACAGTCTTCACTAGTTGCAAAAACAATATTATCTGATCAGAGACTTATTGGTATAATCTTACCTTTACTTCTAATTTGAAAAGCGAAAGGCCGTGGAGTCTTTTCAGCCAGATTTTTCATTTTTTCCCATGACAAGATTAATTGCTTGACTTGGGCCCATATTGTCAGATTTTTGCCTGTAAGAATAAATGCTCCCACTTTATGTCGCTTGTAGGCCAGCAATTCTGCTTTGCGCTTTGTTATCTTTTTATCCCTTGTCACTAATATATAGCTGTTATCACCTACAAAAGGCAACCATTCTTCATCTTTGGCACCCTCTTTAAATTGATCTTGCAGATGAAGGACAGAACATTCAACATCAAGTAGCTCCATTGCGCGGGCCATGTTGCGGGAAATATTATTATCAAAGAAAAACTTCATGCTACTAGATGAGACTCGAAATTGATTGCCGCATCAACCTCTTTTTGATCTAACCCAAACCATTTACAAATACGGGTCTTATTTCCCCCTTCAGCGACGTAGAGGTCATAGACGTTTTCTGTAGTAATGCCTTTATTTAGTATTGCTGGCTTTCCAAAACAGACGAGAGGATCAAGTACTATCAACTGATCTCCCTCAGGGGGAAACCACCGGCGAGCTAAATTTGTCACTTTGTCGAAATCTATTTGGTGAGCTAACTGTTGTATAAACTCCTTAATGACCCACTGGCCACCAGAAAGTAGTTCAAGAATAGCATCTCCCTTACCTTTTTCTTTTATAAGAAGGCAAATATTCCTACCATCCGTAAAGAAACTCTGATGTACGAAGTGAGGTGTTCCCAGAATTTCTTCTGCTTCTGTAAGTGCCTTTCTTAATTTTTGCAGGCTTATGCCATAGTCTAGAAAGTGTTTAATAAAAAGGAGGTCTATTAGGTCATAAAAAGAAGCATAAGCGGGGTGAAATACCTCTTCGGCATTTTTTATTATTACTGGCGGCTGTTTTTTGACCTCGGATTGATAAAAATACTGGTAGCCCTCCAGCCATCGATGAACTCGGGGTTGGCTTATTTTTACAAACCTTGAAATTTCTGCAGAAAAATAAAGCGGTCTATAGAATATTTCTTGTCGACAAATTTGCGTGTCGTGTAGAGTAAACATTGATTTAACCACCTTCGTTTATTCATATTTAATTATAAATCATCATAAAAAAGTAAAGTCAAACTTTTTATGAGGCACATTCCGGAACATATTCTTAATATGATTATGGACTACTCTCGTTAAGGAAAAAGCATCAGTCTGTTATTTGACTGTTTTATTCTGATTCCCAGAAGCGGTTACATTACATTTAAGGCGCCCATCACTTTTGTCTACGTTGTTTTGCCATTGAAGCGGGCGAAGGTTATACACGGCATCAGGTCCGCCCGGTGAAATATGATCAATCTCCCATCCATACTGTGAAGTTCTGTCACCATAATATTGCCTACCAATCCATGCGCCGCATTCATCTTTTCTCCATTGTGCGGGATCATAATCACTTACGATTTTGCCCTTTTCCCATACTTTTTGAATTGTTTGTTCGTCCCAACTCATAATTTCCTCCTTTTATATTAAGTCGGCTTTGAAGACATCGAATTAAAAGCATGCTATGGGATGGTATGGAACTTCTTCGCCAAATAGTTGGCAAGTGGTCAAAATGGGTGATCATCATCGTCTGACTCTGGATTTTCGCTACTCTGCTCAATAGGTTTATAGCCGAAAGTTTCGCAAAGAAACAATATGCAGACTGCTGAGCAGTATAAAACAAATGATGCCTCTTGAACAGTCATATTAGAAGGCTTAATAGCTGCATGTCGAACACCTGGTTCGTTACTTGCGAATCCGTAAAGTACATCGAAAATTTTGTCGAATGGTTTCCTGATCTTGCCCATGGCAATTAACTTATCTACGGCTTCACCTAAAGAAACCTTTTCATTTTTTAATAGTAATCTGGCGACACCCTCAAGAGCGCCAACCGCTTCTTTAACACAGTTTTCAAGGTCTGGATATGGGCGTTTGCTTAGAAACCTAAAGGCTTTATTAAACTGGTTATTAGGCCCGGTGAATAGCTGATTTGTAAGTATGCCTTTAGTCTTCTGGATAACTTCTTTCTCAAGAAAGTCTGGCACGATTCTTTCAAGTTTTCCTTTTTCCAGGTGCCAACCGATGTTTTCACCTTCAAATAATTTATTTATATCGATCGTATAGGTATACCTAATTTCGCGTACACGCTCTGGAAAATCTCGCCAGCACTGTTGAGATTCATCATAGTCATGCAAAACCACTAGTCTATATAAATATTCAATCAGATCAAATAACTCATACCATTTTAGCTTTTTTAAAATAAGGTATTCGATTTCCTCGAAATAATCTATATTTTCTTCTCTTCTTATCCTTAACCAAGAGGTAATTTGAAAATATAAAGATTGATAGCTAGGCAGATTGCCTTTGCTAACATAATCTTGAATTAAGTTCCACAGGCCTATCCTCAGCTTTTCGGGTGCATCTTCATAGATTGGGCCGGATGCACAGGCCCCATAACCGTGCCTTTTTGTAAAACCCTCAGCCATTTCCAGAATAATCCTAATCTAGTTTTGTCGAACTGTAAATAGTCGAATTTACTATACTTAAAATAAATAGGTCAAAATGGTATGCTGATTTCTGCGAAGCCTATATTAAATGAAAGTTTCCTATATTCTTCTGTTATTAGCAACTTGTTCAAAATTACACAGCTAAAAAGGAGATGACTTGTGATAGTTACTGTATTTAATAACGGTCAGCATCATACTACTGGGGCGGGGTATGGCTTCAAGGTAAGTCCAAAGGATAGAGACGAATATTTTAAGAAAGAATGGAAAGAAATCATTTTAAGGCTGGAAGGGGAGGATGCGGAAATAACGGTGAATGTCTCCAAGCCATCTTTTTGGACCCCCAAGTGTCGAGAATTGATAAGCAAAGATATAGGTATTTGGCTAATTAAGAATGGCAAAGCTCCATGGCCCAAAGGTCATCCACCCAAGATGAGGATGGAGCATATAGGTGACAACAGATTTAAAGTCGAGTTTCTGTAAGCTCATGCAACATCTGGGACTGTAGCCAAGCCTTGTGTCCGATCCGGCTTTCATAAGTAAATTCTCATCAGTTGGGATTGGGGACTTAGGTGGATAAAAGACGCTCAGGCCTACAAAAGCATCTCTAAATCTGAATAGATTCGCCAGAAAGAAAAGGAAGTCTTTGAGGTAAGAAAAAGGGGGACGCAATCTATATTTCCTGTTTTCAGCTGGAAAGCAAATGTATTTATAATATAGTTAGTGCTGCGCGGTTCGGGCTGGTGTTCTGATGGAATCAGGCGATTTGGTGGTGATCATTAAAACGTGATCATGGGCACTGCCGTCACGAATCATCACATTATGAAAGCGGCAAGCGGCAAGGAGCGAGGAGCGACATCATGATTACCAGTAGTTTCATTTTCATTCCTGAAATCGGCGAAAAGACGGAAGAACGTTTGTGGAAAAGTGGCGTTTTAACCTGGGATGATTTTAAAAAGGCTGATGTCCCTTTTCTTAATGAAACTAAAAAAAGAATCATCGAAGATTACCTGGAGCTGGGGAGAGACGCCCTTGATAGAAAGGATTCCTCATTTTTTGCCGAGAATTTACCGAAAGAAGAATACTGGAGATTATATAAAGATTTCCGCGACGAGACTTTATTTCTCGATATAGAGACTACAGGTTTATCACGACACTATGATGTGATAACCCTCATCGGCACGTCTGATGGCCGCAATATCAAGATTTTTTTAAAGGATAATAATCTGAGCGAGATAGTGGACTACCTGCAGAATTTTCAGATTGTTGTTACTTTTAACGGGAAATTATTTGACTTGCGATTTATTAAAAAGGCCTTCCCCGGGATCAAGATGCCGCCTGTTCATATTGATTTAAGGTATTTGCTCAGGTCGCTCGGGGTTAATGGTTCTCTTAAAGATATAGAAAGAATGCTGGGCCTGAAAAGAGATAGCGATGTAGAGAATATCAGGGGCGGGGAAGCAGCTGTATTATGGACCAGATTTGTGAAAGGGGACGATGAAGCGCTACGGAAGTTAGTTTTGTATAACATTTATGACACGGTCAATTTAGAGAAACTTATGCAATTCTGCTACCTGAAGAAGGCAGAGAAGAAAATGGGGAAAAATATCCTGCCTGAAATGAAAATGGAGAATGTCATCGGTCAGGAAAAGTCATTCGATGACTCTGAAAGAAAAGAATTCGGCTATCGACTTGTCCCTTCCGGCTTGGCTGTGCCTGAGATCAGGATAAGCAGGGAGGATAACAGGCTGGAAATTAAGGCGGATAATAAGACTTTGCTTGGCGTTGATAGAAGCCAAATAAAAAGCACAGAAATCAAAGTGGGCAGCTTAATAAATCAGATAAAGAATAGTGGCTACAAGCCGCTATCGGTTGGAATAGATTTGACAGGTTCTGAAAACAAAGCTTCAGGTATTTGTATCCTGGAAGAAGGGAAAGCATATTTGAAGACAGCCTTGACGGACGAAGAAATTATCTCAGCCGCGATTGCTGCCAAGCCCACCATAATATCAATCGATTCTCCACTCAGTCTACCCCGGGGCAGATGTTGCACCAGCGATTCATGCCAATGCAGAAAATATGGCATTTTGAGGGAGTGTGAAAGGATTTTGATGAAAAGGGGCGTGCCTGTTTATCCCTGTCTGATTAAAAGTATGCAAAAACTCACAGCCAGAGGCATCAGGTTATCTCAAATTTTCCGGGAAAAGGGGTTTAAAGTAATAGAGAGCTATCCTGGTGCGGCTCAGGATATCCTGCGCTTCCCGCGAAAGCAGCTTGATTTAGAGGCGCTGAAGATAGATTTAATGAACATGGGGATAGAACTCTGCCCGGGTGAGGAGCCGATAATCCATGATGAAATTGATGCCCTCACCTCGGCCCTGGTTGGCTATTTTTATCTGATCGGAATGTATGAAGCCATAGGCAACGATGAGGAAGGATATTTAATTATCCCGGATCTAAGGAATAAAGACGAATAATATGAGCATGGTTGAGTATAGTGTTGTAGTTGAAAAAATGGGAAAAAAATCGGAAAAAATCAGGACACAATCTATATTTCCTATTTTTCTCTGTTGACGGCGTTACCACAATAGGTTACAATTGTAACCTAAACAGGTAACAGATGGATATCACAAATATCTTCAGGTCTAAGACGAGAGCGGCCCTTTTCAGGTTGTATTTTACCAATCCGGATTCAGCTTATTATCTAAGGGAACTTGAGCGATTGCTCTCCATTCCGGTGGCCATGATCAGGAAAGAATTAGTACGCCTGGAAAAAGATGGGATCTTTATTTCTTCCAGACGAGGAAATCTTGTCTTCTATTCTCTTAATAAATCATACCCGTTGTTTAATGAGCTGAAAAGCATTGTGCTTAAGACAGTGGGAGCGGCGGGCCTGCTAAAAGAGATACTTTCGAAGTTTGAGGGGATAGAGGTTGCCTTCATCTACGGCTCCTTGGCCAGAGCTGAAGAGCGGCCCAGAAGCGACATTGACCTGCTTATTGTTGGCAGGACTGATGAGGATGCTCTGGTAACCGAGATTAAGAAGGCCGAAGATTTGCTTAAAAGAGAAATCAATTATGTCATCTTCAGTCGATCTGAATTTGAGAAAAAAAGGAAAGAAGGGGACTCTTTTATTAAGGAAGTCCTCAACAGTCCAAAGGTATTTTTGATTGGGAGCAGCAATGAATTATGAAGATTTCATAGCTGAGTATCTAAAGAAGGGTCTATTGCAAAAGCAAAAACCTGAACGGCGGGCAATAAAGGCCTCAATGGAGCGCAGTCAAAAGGATTTGCAAACTGCCAGGTTTAACCTTCCTATTGATGAGGGTATCGCCTTTACGGTAGCCTATTTAGCCATGCTGAGAGCAGCCAGGGCCTACATGCTATCGAAAGGTTTCAGGCCATCTGACGGATATCAACATAAGACTGTAATTGAGTTTATTGAGTATTTGTTAGGCGATAGAGGTAAACAATTAGTTCTGCGTTTTGACAGGATGAGAAGGAAACGAAATATTTTTACCTATGAAACAGGATCTCCTATCTCAAAGACCGAGGCAGAATCAGCTTTGAAAACAGCAACTGAGTTTATTGAGCTGATTAATAAGCTTCTGAGGGCTGAGGATCCTCAATTCAATCTTGATATTTAAAGCTTAATAAGCGGCCGGCGGCTGCGGGCCAGAAGAGCTAAACTTAAACAAAAACCCTTATTTACATTTTGATGCCGAAATGTTAATATAAAAATACATATTAATATTTATGTAAATAACAGGACCAGTCTTATGAACTATCAATCTTTCCAAAATAGTCCGGCCGGCCGCCTGTCAAAGACTATTCAGGGATATTACGCTTTTATTCCGAATCCTCTGCCGCCGGTGCTGAACTGGAATGAAAGTCTCGTCAGCGGCCTGTCTGAAGCCGATAGAGCAGTTGGGAAATTAGCCGGTCTAAGCCGAAACCTGACCAATCCTCACTTGCTTATCAGGCCGTTTATGCATAGTGAGGCTGTTCTTTCTTCTAAGATAGAAGGGACCCAAGCCACTATCTCCGATGTCTACAAATACGAGACAGGACAATTGCGCTTATTTAAAGATGATAAAGATATCTCTGATGTGAAAGAAGTCTATAATTATGTGCTCGCTTTAGACTATGGTCTTAAAAGGTTGCAGGAACTACCGTTAAGTCTTCGATTATTAAGGGAGCTTCACAAAATACTACTTGAAGGAGTGAGAGGGGGCGAATCCAGGTTGGGTGAGTTCAGGCAGGCGCAGAACTGGATCGGGCCAGAAGGTTGCAGTCTGGAGGAAGCAGTTTACGTTCCGCCCTCAGTGAATGAAATGAACGAGGCTCTGGCCAGCCTTGAGAAATATATCAATCAAAAAGATAATCTTCCGCCTCTGGTAAGAATTGGGCTGGTCCACTATCAATTTGAAGCCATCCATCCCTTTATTGATGGAAATGGGCGAATTGGCCGGTTGCTGATCATTCTGTTACTTTGTGCCTGGAGCATTCTGCCTCAGCCCTTACTTTATTTGAGCCCCTTTTTTGAGTCGAACAGGCAGGCCTATTACGACCTGTTGCTGGAGGTGAGCGAGAGAGGGGCCTGGGAGGAGTGGCTAAACTTTTTTTTAGGCGCCGTAAAAATCCAGGCTGATGACACCATTCTGCGGGTAAATAAGATGATGGAATTAAAGGAAGATTACAGGAAGAAGATACAGTCAAAGAGAGCCAGCTCCGGGTTATTCAAAGCGGTTGACTTTTTGTTTGAAAGGCCTGTTTTTTCGGCCAATCAGCTGGCTAAGGAGCTGGGAACAAACTTCACCAGAGCTCAGAGATATGTATCATGGTTGAAGCAGGCTGGCATCATAAGAGAGATTACTGGTATGTCGAGGAATAGAATCTATGCGGCGGAGGAAATAATTAGGGCGATAGACAGCCCACTGAAGCTTGAATAAAAATAGCGGCGGTGACGAAGCGCGAGGGAAATGGGGAGAAAGAACCGGGGACACAGTTTATGTTTTCCTGTTTTTGCCTGGGCGATGGGGGCTGTCGGATAAACTCTTAATTTTTTTGGATCTGGGTCCTGAGGAACTTGCCCGGCTCAACTGACGCCAAGCGTAGGTGACCTTTCTCTTATGTGACGTAACAATTTATTACATAAACAGCCACAATTTGACAGGAGATGTATTTTTATCTATATTCTAAAAGATGGGAGGCGAGAATCTTGAGTAGGCTCAATTATCTGTTTATTAGCATCAATAACATCGTCTCTCGTCTGGGCTTCTTAGCTTATATACTTAATTAAAGGTGGCAAAAATGACTATAACCCAGGAAGAACTGGCTCGAAGGTTAAAGGAAGCCAGGGAAAGAGCTGGATTTACCCAGGAACAGGTGGCGAGTGCCGTGGGCCTTGTTAGGCCCGTAATTGCTCAGATTGAGGCGGGCAAGAGAAAGGTTTCGAGCCTGGAGCTGGCGGCTTTAGCCCGCTTATACGGACGTCCAATTCACAGCTTCTTTGATGAGGCCTTTGAAGCTGATGGGATCTCTTACGTTTTAAGAGCGGTTCCTGAGGCTCATGGCAATCCAGAAATACAGAAAGCCATGAACAGAGGGCTGGAAATTATCAATGCTATCCTTGACCTTGAAAATAAACTGGGCATCAACCGCCTTAGTTCTGGCCCTCCTTGTATATATGCCCGAAATATTCGCACCAAGTGGGAGGCGATTGAGCAAGGACAGGAGATAGCTGCTCAGGAGAGAAACAGGCTCGGTCTGGGAGTTGCTCAGGTAGGCGATCCGGCTTCTTTGCTCGATGCGCAGGGGATTTTAGTCCTCGGGATGGAATTACCATCCGGGCTTTCGGGTTTTACTTTTCGCTCTGGTGAGGCTACTGTCTGTGTAATAAATAGCACCGATCCTTCTGTTCGCCAGAGATATTCCATTATTCATGAATACTGCCATGCACTCTCTGACCTCAAAGATTTGCCGGCCATAGTTTCCCGAAAAGAAGGCAAAAAAGATCTTCGGGAAGTAAGAGCAGATGTTTTTGCTGCCTGTTTTCTTATGCCGGAAAACGCCGTAAGAGAGTTCTTGAAGAGGCAGGGCAAAGCGATTCCATCGAGGATTCAGGCACCATTAATGATCAAAGATAAAGTTGTAAGCTATGAAGCCAGACGCAGCGAGAAGCAGTCCACGATTAACTATCTGGACGTGGTACAGATGGCCAGATATTTTGGAGTTAGCGTCGAGGCTTCTATCTGGAGACTCGGTGACCTGAATCTTATAAGTGAAAAAGAGAAAGATTTGCTTTTGGCCGAGGATAAGAGTCCTGTCGGCAGGGCAATTAAGGATATTCTCAGGAAGAAAGATGCCGGTTTGGATGGTGAGCAAGGGGCTATTTTCCAGAACGCTACGGAGCATCTTTTCTATCTGGCAATTGAAGCAGCAAGGAAGGGGCTCGTCAGCAGGAACAAGCTGATTGAATTGCTTGAGCTGGTCGGCATACAGAATGAAGACATTTATGCAGTTTCTGAAGCCAGGCGCACCACATAAATAGGTGGGAATCAGCCTCGCTTGCTTATGCCCGTTATCATAACTGTTACCTGTTATCAGACGAGAATGACAGGGCTTTTATGAGAGAAGTGAGAAGAATAATAACCGAACGCAGATTAAAAAGGACTCCAGAACTGTTAGCCGAAACCATAAGGACCAGGAGCTTAACTTTATCAGATTTAAAAAGAAGGATTGATGATCTAAGGAACGAAATTTTGACCCAGAGAGATGCAGATGACATCTGTCATTTTGAGAATGTACTTAAAGAAGTTGAAAAAATATTGCAGGCCAGATAGGCAGAAGACTTAAGAGATGGGGGCAACTATGGGTGCCACAATCTATATTTCCTTTTTTGCCCGATTTTCCGAGTGTCATTTTCTGCCCACTTATATCTCATATTACTAGGCGGTTTTTCGCCCTGGTCGGTTCTGCTGCATTGATATGATTCTTACGTTCCTTTCATAATATGAAAGCTTTGTAAGAAATATATAAACCGGGTGATAGGAAAGAGCTCTCAAAGCCAGATCATCAGACGGCGGCCTGATTCTTAGGGGTTTGTTTAAAAGTTTGTTAACGGCTGATTCGTTGCCTCACGAGAAAATCTGTACCAAACTTAGGGGCAGGCGGCTACGGTACAGGAGAGAGAAATTTGATGAAAACCCTTATTTACATTTTGATGCCAAAATGTAAATAAAGAATCTGCCTATTAACAATTATGTAAATATGACATTTATCCTGAGAGAATAGGGGCATAGGCCAGATTTCCAATTTTTCTGCAGCGTTTTTTCAAATCCAGTGATCAATCTACTTTACAATTGTCCCTAACCCAATCGTGAACCACTTTTAAAAAACGTTCGGCCTCCTTGATCAATTCTTTAACTTCTGATTCTGATATTATCCCTGAATAATCATAATCGGTAATATTCCTTTTCGACCTGCAGGAATCGAAGTAATTTGCCGATTCACAATATCTTTTCCCCATTATTATTTTCATGGCCTGGAAGACCGTATGATGGTGAGCCACTCTCGCTGGTCTATAACCGCTGCAATAAAGCAGGATTGTAGCTAATTGAAGAACTGCATTATAAGCACAGGCAAATCGCCTGTCCAAGGAAAGAGCTTTTACTTTTGCATCCTGGATATCTCTCCTGGCGATAGAAAAAAGGCTTTCAATTTCTTTGTTTGAGGTGCGGTGCGGTC
>ERZ795050.3112-NODE-3112-length-16885-cov-4.954248_pt1 | contig 16885 bp, 20 predicted proteins | sample MGYA00375134_ERZ795050 | MGnify/ENA primary metagenome ERZ795050 (study PRJEB30179, sample SAMN05720221) | activated sludge metagenome | isolation source: Anaerobic digester | place: Japan | collected 2015-05-26 ... | reverse complement strand
TTAATATTACATCGGGAACCATTGGCGAGTCCGGGAAACCGCATTCTTTCGTCGAGGTTTGCGGAAAATTTTTTATGGCTTAAAATAAGGGGTAATGGGATTTTTATGATATATTTATTAATATTATTAATTCGTAATGTAAAACTTTTACACAGGGGTTTGCGGAAATGGGGTCGCCAACCCTCATCAATAAATCTTCCCCAGCCCCAGCTGTTGGAATTTGTGACCTGCTGAAAGGGATTACGACGTTGTGCATTGGGGTCACATTGTGACCAGCGTCGGTAGACGTTGGAATTTGTGACCTGCTGAAAGGGATTACGACCTATATTGTTATTAATGTATTTTTTATTCATCTTTCCGAAGCGTTGGAATTTGTGACCTGCTGAAAGGGATTACGACAAGTTGCGGGATTTCGGCTAATGCCTACTCTCCCGCTCCCGTTGGAATTTGTGACCTGCTGAAAGGGATTACGACGGAAGATTGATTGCGGGGGTGTGCTAGGGTTGCCACTAGATTGTTGGAATTTGTGACCTGCTGAAAGGGATTACGACTAACTGTGTCTTTGTTTCTTGAGAAATATTCAACTATTTTAGGTTGGAATTTGTGACCTGCTGAAAGGGATTACGACTTTTATTATCCTTTTGTTCGGGATCACTATTGGGTGCGGAGTTGGAATTTGTGACCTGCTGAAAGGGATTACGACTATTTGGTTTTTCAAAGCTTCAATTTGCGACTTCGCAAATTCAGTTGGAATTTGTGACCTGCTGAAAGGGATTACGACTTTTTGAACCAGCTTTTACTATTCTCAGAATCTCTTCAAAAGTTGGAATTTGTGACCTGCTGAAAGGGATTACGACTTAAGTGACTATTGTCCCTTTTGTTACTAAGATTTTCAAGTTGGAATTTGTGACCTGCTGAAAGGGATTACGACAAACTTTAGTGCCTTTTATAACTTCTACTCTTTCATTTGTTGGAATTTGTGACCTGCTGAAAGGGATTACGACCATGTCTCTATTCCGAAAATATATGATTTCCCGTAACAATAAAGTTGGAATTTGTGACCTGCTGAAAGGGATTACGACTTTCAAGTAGTTCCAGAACTACATTATACTTTGCATTAAATTGTTGGAATTTGTGACCTGCTGAAAGGGATTACAATTAAATTTGCTTTGATAAATTTTATTTTTTTGCATTATTTTTTAAAATTGATAATTGGAAGATAAGAATTTATATTTAAAATATTGACTGTGATATTTTCATTTTTGATAAGATAAGTTGATTTGACATGTGTAAAAATAAAGTTAAAAATATTTTGAAATAGAAAGAAAAATCTATAATAAAATATATAACCTGTTGAAAGGAATAGTTATTAATACCCCCTATAATTAAAAATTAATGACCTGCTGAAAGGGATTACGACTTTATTACGATTTCGAAAGCTGGGATTGCCAATAAAGCAATTAGTTGGAATTTGTGACCTGCTGAAAGGGATTACGACTGCTGTTGCCGGCATTGCCACCCAGCATGCTAGTGCAAGTTGGAATTTGTGACCTGCTGAAAGGGATTACGACAACTACAATTTCTACATTTTTTAGACCTATATTTTTATAATGTTGGAATTTGTGACCTGCTGAAAGGGATTACGACTTGCCCTACTCTCCCGCTCCCTACTCATCAGAAAGGTTGGAATTTGTGACCTGCTGAAAGGGATTACGACAGTGCCCATTTACAGCATCTACTGTGGTGTAACAATTGGTTGGAATTTGTGACCTGCTGAAAGGGATTACGACACAAAACACTGAACCCACACAAAAAGATGCTCATTCAATAGTTGGAATTTGTGACCTGCTGAAAGGGATTACGACGTTCTCTTTTATGCATATAAACCTCCTTAAAATAAAAAAGTTGGAATTTGTGACCTGCTGAAAGGGATTACGACCAAAAAACAACTTTTTTTTTCATTGTTATCCCCTTTTTGTTGGAATTTGTGACCTGCTGAAAGGGATTACGACAACCCGGCCGGGTTTGCCCGGCCGGCAAAACTTCAATTAAAGTTGGAATTTGTGACCTGCTGAAAGGGATTACGACTTTCAAAGTATAAGAGATGAAAAATTTGGTTGTTTCGCTCTGTTGGAATTTGTGACCTGCTGAAAGGGATTACGACTACGATCCATTTTCCCCGGATCGCCACTCGAAATTTAATGATTGTTGGAATTTGTGACCTGCTGAAAGGGATTACGACTGATACGACGGCAGGCACACTTTCTAATAAACGATTATCATCGGTTGGAATTTGTGACCTGCTGAAAGGGATTACGACTAACATTGCTTTTAATTTATTGGACTTTAACTTATCAATGTTGGAATTTGTGACCTGCTGAAAGGGATTACGACACAATTTTATTTTATATTCTTTCTCTCTTTTTTTTAATAAAGTTGGAATTTGTGACCTGCTGAAAGGGATTACGACCTCAAGCACTGTCCCATCCGCTTGAGTTATAGCGCAATAGACGTTGGAATTTGTGACCTGCTGAAAGGGATTACGACATAGACGAATACATCTCTTTTATCTTTAAAAAATTTGAGATGAGTTGGAATTTGTGACCTGCTGAAAGGGATTACGACTCAGAAGCGATACCTTCCAAAACCAGTTTATACATACATGTTGTTGGAATTTGTGACCTGCTGAAAGGGATTACGACCCTGCATTGCATTGATAATACTGGCATAAGAATACTTTAAGTTGGAATTTGTGACCTGCTGAAAGGGATTACGACAAATAATGTTATTTTCAATCTTTCCACGCATGGTTATATGGGTTGGAATTTGTGACCTGCTGAAAGGGATTACGACCCGTTTACTGCACCAAGCAGGTATTGAAACATTGGATTACCTGGTTGGAATTTGTGACCTGCTGAAAGGGATTACGACTTCGTCCACATTAGTATGGTACACAACATAGTGCCCATTTACGTTGGAATTTGTGACCTGCTGAAAGGGATTACGACTCCAATATTAATTTATACATAATAACCTCCTTTTTCGTTTACAAGTTGGAATTTGTGACCTGCTGAAAGGGATTACAATTAAATTTGCTTTGATAAATTTTATTTTTTTGCATTATTTTTTAAAATTGATAATTGGAAGATAAGAATTTATATTTAAAATATTGACTGTGATATTTTCATTTTTGATAAGATAAGTTGATTTGACATGTGTAAAAATAAAGTTAAAAATATTTTGAAATAGAAAGAAAAATCTATAATAAAATATATAACCTGTTGAAAGGAATAGTTATTAATACCCCCTATAATTAAAAATTAATGACCTGCTGAAAGGGATTACGACTTTATTACGATTTCGAAAGCTGGGATTGCCAATAAAGCAATTAGTTGGAATTTGTGACCTGCTGAAAGGGATTACGACCTAACAATTTAACCATCTTGCATAATTACTGATGCATAAATTTTTGTTGTAATTAATGACATACTAAAAGGAATTATGGCAAATAAAGCTATTAACTTAAGGAGAAAAATTATGGATAGAATGCAAAGAGATACAAATGATACTGAAAACAACAAAAATATAAATGAATCACTATCTAGGTTTGAAAGGGTTCCAGTCATCTTCTACAATGATGAGGGTGTTGGAGCTGTAGTAGTTACTGATCCATCTGAAACTCAGAGTGGTAACTATAGATGTAGGCTTAAACTTCATTCTGGAAATTACATAACAGGGGTATTCTATAAAGATGCATATGATGAAACCAAAATAAAAAAAGGAACTAAATTAGTTATCTATGAAGTTGAATTAGTAGTTATTCAGAAACAAAGACTGGATAGTAGATTCACAGAAGATTATGTTTATTTAGGTCTTGCTAAAGATACATTTGAAGTAAAAAATGTAAGTTACTTATAACCAAGAACGATTGACAATAGATAATAAGATAAAAGTATAAGTACGAAATCATTGATTTTGAAAGATTTTTAGACTATAAATTAATTAAATTAAATTTCCAGGTCAGCATCTTTAATGATTTTAAGAGCTTTTTCATAAAGGTTATTATTATACTTAATTATCTCTTCTTTATATTCGTATAAAAAACTTTGTAATTTAAGAGTGCTACTTAGAGATAAACCTGAATAATTTGATATATGCCGTGAATCAATAAAAGCATGACACAAAACACATAGAACCTGTAAGTTTTTTTCATTATTATTACTTTTATTTCCATCAATATGATGAACTTCTAGATAATAGTTATCACAGTAATTATCAGCAAGTTTTATTCCACATTTTTGACAGACATAGCCATTTCTTTTCCTGATTCTTTTACTAATTAAACTCCAGTTTAATGTATAATCAATTTCATCAATATTTTTAGGCAGGCTTTCAATATCAAATTGAGAGTCAATTTCATTATTAAGAATAAAATTCTTATAATACTCTGAAGTTGTTAGGACTGAATCTATTTCTGGTGTTAATTCAAGGCAATATTTGCATAACCTTAACTCTTTTTCGATTTTATCAAGATCCCTCATTTTTACAGGATAATTGGCAAAAGTATAATATTTATCAAACCTATTTTTTTGTATCATTTGTTCTATTACTTCGCATTTTTTTATATGAAATTTTGGAACTATTGTAGGGTTTCCTCTTTCATCTTCAAAAGCCATCTGATAACCTTTTTCAATATAAATAAAACCTTTAAGCCTTTTATTATCTTTTTGAATATAAATTCCATCATTCTCAAATTTTATATATTTTTTTAAATCTTCAACATTTAACTTCTCATGAATTTTAGGAACCTTATAATCTTTATCTACCAATTTTCTTCCAAGAAATTTCACAACTTTTTCTTCAAGTTCCTTGAATTGATATAATTCAAGCATTTTTTTCTCCACAATTTATCATTTTATTCTATTTTTAACTATAAAATCTTTACTTTTAATTTTAAACTTTTTATTTTTAATCTTTGGATTTAATTTCCTCAATTAAAGCCTCTGATTTGGTCAATACTCTAAATTCAACCCTTCGTGATCTTTTTGCATCTTCTTTTCCTTTTGTTTCAAGCACAAACAAGCCATTTTTATCCAGAACTCTTCCATAAGAAAATCCAGTTGCAGTAAGCCAGAATTTAACAAGATTCTGATCATCTTTATTCAATCTATTAAAGATTGAATTTGGGCTAATAAAAAAATATTCAAGTACTTTAGCTGCTCTATTATTACTGAGCATAAGGTTATAGATATAATCTCCTGAAGAATCTGTATGTCCTTCTATTCTTACCTCCAATATTTTATTCTTATATTTATCTTTAAGTAAAATTTTGAAATATCTTGGAAAGAAGTCGTCCAGAATTTTTTTAAATTCATCTTTCAAATCGCTTTTATTATAATCAAAAAGGACATATTCATTGTTAAATTTAATCGAAAGATCTGAATCAATAGTTGCATCCCAATTTTCTTTAGAAAAATCATTTGAAAATTCTTTTTTTAACTCATCTGATAATTCATTTTTAATATTTACATATTCAGTAATCATTCTATTTTTTTCCTTTTGCTCTTGTTGCAATTGAATCATATAAGCTACTGAAATAAAAAGAAAAATAATCATAAGTCCCGTCATCATATCTGACATCGAAATCCAGTAATGATCACTTTTAGTTTTCATTTTTTCACCTCATCAATTTATCTGGAACTATAAGTTTTTTAATTCTCTCAGCATATTCAGCTGTCACATTTTGTAATATCCTATCCAGATTTCTAAATGATTGATTCATCCTTTCATAAAAAGCCTCATCAATCGTATTAACTTTTGATATTAAATCAGTATTTCCTTTTTCTATTATTTTTATCCCTTCTTCCATCCTTTTTTTAATATCATTCCAGAACTCTCCAGTTTTGTCTCTTAACTGTTCTATTTCTTTCAAATCATCAACCAGATTATTTATGCTTTCTACAAGCTCATCTTGTTCTTTTGCCCAGTTTTGCAAGTTAACAGAATATCATGAAGATTTTCAGTACTTTCAAGTAAATTTTCAGCAGATTCTTTTAAGGTAGTATTTTTAACCAAAACCTGTTCCAGTTCCTCTATCAATTTCTTTAACTTTCCTTCACCTTCAACCAGTTCCTGAGTATAACTTGAGATTTTTTCAAGTTTTTCAGATGAGATGCCAAGTTGCTCTGAAACTTTAGTAAATTGAGAAATTAATTCTTCAACCTGCTGTTTGTTTTTTTGTTGCCATTCATTTAAATTTTTAACAGAATTATTAAGTTCTTCAAAGTTTTCCTTAACAAGTCTTTCTATAAGCTCATTTAACCTTTCGTTAAATCCACCTATTACATTTTCTATGACTTTAACCAGTGCTTCTGTATTGCTTTTTTCAAGAATACTGCCAAACTCATCGAATTTTTTACCTATAAAATCCTTCGATTCTATTAAAGTATCCTTAACTGTATTAAAATTCGAAGATATTGTTTTTGTGGACTCCCGCTGTTCATCTCTAAGTCTAATTATATTTGTAAGCAAGCTTGTATCATCATCCGAACCCAGGCTTTGTTGTATTTTATTTAGTATTTGAAACTGATTTGAAATATCATCATGAAAACTATTCTTTAATTTGATAATTTGAGTAGAAATACTATCATCTTTATCGCCTTTTATTGAATTAATTAACTCAGCCATAAAACTTTTTTGATTTTGATTCATGGCTTTAATTTCAATAAGTAGTTCTGCCATTATAGAATTCTCATCCTTAAAAGAAGGATTATCTGCAATTATGTTTTTAAGTTTTCTAATATTAAAAGAAAAATATAAAGAAATAATTATTCCAACTATTGAAGTCACAAATGCAGTCTTCAAACCATTAAGCAAATTTGGTATGCTTTCAGTTATATTTTTTACTTTAAAAAATAGAAGACCTATAAAGATTCCAGTAAAAGTCCCTAGAATACCAAGTGTATTATAAAAGGAAGGTATATATTCAAAATCTTCAATATTTACTTTTTCATTGCTTTTAAATGCTTTTCTTAATTTTTTACCATGATAAATGGCCCATCCAATAATAATTACAATAGAAATATAAGTGATAACATTTGTTATTGAATAAAAATTTGAACCGCTTTTCTCCATTTTTATTTCCTTTTTTAATAAAATTATAAATTAAACAAATTAATAAAAATTTATAAATATTTGTCAAACTTTATTTTACAAATTGGTCAGTTATTAAAAATAAATTATTAAAAATAAATATTTTCTTCATTATATATGATTAAAGAATTTGCTTTTTATTGCAAAAGTTAAATAAAAAATTTATTCTGTTTTGTTGAAGTTGCAAAATTGAAATTTTTGTAAGATTTTGTGAATATTTTTATCTATATAATATATATGAATTAAAATAGGAGGATTAAATATGGAAAAAAAATCTGTTGAGTGGTATAAAAAGTTCTTAAAATACCTGGATGATAAGTCCTGTAGAGAATTACCAGAATTTAAGAATCAAGGCTTTGAAGAATTTGAAAAGCAGCTTTATGAAGAGTATCAAGAAAATGTGAAAGTATGGGAAAAAGAATGCAGATTACTTGATGATGATGAAGAAAGTTATCAGGCCAGTTTAGAAGAGTCATATCGAATTGGTGAAGAATTGGCTAAAGAAGATGAAGAAAGTTATTTGGCTTATATAGAAGACTGTCAAAGGATGAGCTAAGAAATAGAAAGAGAAGATGAGGAATAATATTTAGCACTTGGAGAAGATTGTTGTAAATTAAGTGAAGATTTAGCAAAAGACATAAATAATACAAAGAGGGAAATATGATTGACATTGAGAAAAAACCAGTAGTTCTTCGAAACTCTGAAGGAATTAAAGCAATTATAGTAAGTGATTTTACTGAGACAAAAAATGGTAATTTTAGATGCAGAATTAAATTACAATCTTGGAATTATATTAATGCAATATTTTATAAGGAAGCTTATGATCCTAAAATAATGAAAAAAGGTGTAGAAATATTAATTTATGAAGTTGAATTTGTTTGCTTTAATAAATTTAGTAATAATGGCAATTTTCATGATGATTTTGTATTTTTTTTAATTAAACCAAATAATTTTGTTGTTAAGTAAAATCAAATAATAGTAAAAATATTCAAATTTAGTGATTGAAGACAAGATTTTCAAAGTTTTATTTTTCTAAAACAAATGCCAATTTTCATGACACTTGCATAAGCAAATGCAATCGGTGTATTTGTTATTTCCGAAAGAAGAAATGCTGATGGATCTAACTCAATAAAAAGAAAATTTGGTTTAAAATCATGGAAAGCTTGAAGCAACTTCATGACCCATCAGCTTTGCAGTTTCTCCAATAGCTAAAACTCTAGTAAGGCTACCCAGTGTTCCCATGGGCGGAGAAAAAAGAGGAATAAGTATTTTCATAATCACTTCTTAATTTAACTATCCATATAATAGTTATCTACATAATTTAAATTTTTCAATTTTTTCATATAAATATTTCTTAAATTTAGGTCTTTCATATATCAAAATGTTGTTTTAATTAATCATACATTTGGAATTGTAATTGTTTGTCATTATAAATATTAAACCAACCAAAATCTTATGCTTGTTGACTACTTATATCATCTTTCTTTTTCAAATATAAATTTGAAATTTCATCCATTTCAGCAGAAGCAAGATTTTTAAAATGTATTTCAATCTCTGTTCCTTCTTCTGGTTTACTTTTTATAAAAAGTTTTGAATCCATCTCTTTTAATGTTGATTGAACATATATCATTCCCGTTCCTGTGCCTTCAGCTTTTGTTGTTTTTCCTATCTGAAATTGATCACAATTTATGCATCTATTTTTATTGCAATCGAAGCAAAAAGATATACCACAGCCATTATCTTTAATCTTAACTGTAGCAGATGTATTATCATTTTGGAATATACTTATATCTATTTTGGGAGAAGAAGAAGATTCCAAAAAAAATTTAATTTTTCTAATTAAAATTTGTAAAATTAATAAAAATTCTGTAAGATTTTATCCTGAATTTTATCTAATATTATGAAATGAAATAATTAGAGGTTAATTGATGAAAAATAATTTTATTAAAACTTTGAACTCAAAAAGTATTGTCATTAAATCTGTCTTTATTCTTCTAATTTTTGCTTTATCTACGTTTTATTCCTGTTCTTTTTTATTTGGATATCAGATCGAAGGAACAAAATGGATGGGCAATTTATTATTTGTCAATATGGTTCTGGAATTTGAGCCAAATGGGATTGTTAAAACTGCGGGTATTGAATTAGTTTATAATACTGTTTCTAAAAATCAAGGCACTTATACTTTTGATAAGCAATCTCTAACTGGTTCAATAACTATTGATGGTGAAGTTGGTACATTTTCAATTAATGAAAAAACAAACACATTGACTTTATCATCTGCTGGTATTTCTATTAATTTTCAAAATGTTACAGACACTTTTACCTGGCCAAGCTTCAATCTTACAGGAAAGACATATAAAGGTGATTGGTATGATTCTTCATATAATTTATATCATTGGTCTTTTTCTTTTACAGGAAGCTCAACAGGAACACTTATAATTACTGATAGCAATAATATTAATGCCGGAAGTGGGTCTTTTACTTATACCTGGGATACAACAACTTATACAGGTGTAATGAATTTAAATAGCCATATCTACGATTTTCAGGTTTCGATTGATCAAAAATATATGATATTTAACTATCTTTCAGATGAGCCTATATATTGCGAATTGCAGAATTAGTTTGAATTATATTTAATATATATTTGAATTATAGCAAGAAGGAACAGAATGAATTTAGATCTGTTCCTTCTTTTTTATTTCCTCCAAAGATTGTAAATTTTATTTTATAATATTGATAATTCTATTTTATAATAGAAAAAAGAAGATTCAAAATCTTATTTTTTAGAATTTCAATTTGGTTATCCAGTAAAACCATATGACCCGAAGAATCATGTTTCATAAAACTAACATTATTATTTTTTGAAATTATATTTACAAAATTCTCAAAACCTTTTTGACTAAAATTTAAATCGTTAATTTTTCTATAACATTATCAAACCAATTTCCATCAAATAATTCGATTTGTCCTTTATCACAGAGTTCAGCCAGTTCTGGTTTTATTGGAATCTTTGCAAAAACTTCAATATTATTTTGCGATGCTATTTCATCTATATGACTTTCACCAAAAATTTTATATTCTTTACCACAGTCGGGGCATTTGAAAAATGACATATTTTCAATAATTCCAAGAATAGGTATATTCATCATCTGAGCCATTTTCATAGATTTTGCTACAATCATAGAAACAAGTTCCTGAGGTGAAGTTACAAGTATTATTCCGTCAATAGGTAAAGATTGAAATACTGTAAGTGGCACATCACCGGTTCCTGGTGGCATATCTATAAACATGATATCGATATTTTCCCATACAAAATCTGACCAGAATTGTTTAACTGTATTTGAGATCAAAGGTCCTCGCCATATTACAGGATCTGTAGGATTATCCAAAAAAAGGTTAAGAGAGACTATATCTATACCTTTATCACTTTTGGCTGGAAATATACCAAAATCTGATTTGAATACTTTTTCTTTTATACCAAATATTTTAGGGATTGATGGACCTGTCAAATCTGCATCTAAAATAGCAGTTTTCAAACCCTTTCTTTGAGATGAGACCGCAAGCATTGAAGTGACTATGGATTTTCCAACCCCACCTTTTCCGCTTATTACAGCGATGACTTTTTTAACATTGCTGTGTTCATTTAATTGTGCAAGATTTGGATTTTTGTTCGTTTTGTTTTCTTCCATAATTTTTCCTTTTATATTTATTTTATTTACACATTTATTTTATTTACACACAATTCCCAAAATAATCTATTTTTAACGATTATTTAATCTTTTGCAATTTAGCTTTTTACATAACCTTGATTTATAGCCTTTTGCCTCACAAACTTTATAATTTCCGCCTTCAATAACTAAAATTTTATTGTTGACAATCGAATCTGCTATCTTTTTTCTAGCATTTTCATAAATTAGCTGCACTGTAGATCTTGCAATATTCATATGATCTGCACATTCAAATTGATCTAATCCAAGTAGATCAATTAATCTTATTGTTTCATATTCATCAAAAGTTAAAATCACTTTTGAAAGGTTTTCACTTGAACTTTTAAGTAAATTTGAGTCTATAGGTCCAAACCTATTAGACTCTGGAGGACAGCATATAAATCTAATTTTTTGAGGTCTTGCCATAATACCTACTTATCAGAATATCAAAAAAATTTTTAAGACTTAAAAAAGTATTATAAATCATTGTTATGTTAGCTAAATAGAAGATAATAAAATTATTGGCATATGTCAATAATAAAATATTTAATATCTTATTGCAAAATTTTTTATAAATTATATTGAAAATCTTTTTATAGATAACTTTTTATAGATTATATTAAAAAAATATCTATGGATTATATTGAAAATTTTTTTTATAGATTATTTTTATAAATTATACTTAAAATTATTTATGGAATATATTGAAAAATTTTATTTTAAATTATATAGATTAATAAAGAAATTTTTTCAAATTTCATTTTTTTGATTAAAAGTGTTATTTAATTTTAATTTTTTGATTAAAAAACCTTTTAATTTGAAGGAGGAAAGATGAAAAAGGCTTTATTGGTTGGAATTAACAAATATAAGATACCTGGAGCTAATTTGAATGGCTGTGTCAATGATGTTACCAATCTTCGAGATATTTTACTTAAATATTTTGGTTTTGATATTTCAGATATTAAGGTCATAACAGATGAAAGAGCAACGAAAAAGGCAATATTAGATGGACTTAACTGGCTTTGTGATGGAGCTAAGGCTAATGATAGCATTTTATTTCAATTTTCGGGGCATGGCTCTCAAATTGTTGATAAAGATGGAGATGAATATAAAGATAATCTTGATGAAATCTTGTGTCCTCATGATATGGATTGGGATGGCACTTATATTGTTGATGATGAGTTAAATGAAATCTTTTCAAAACTTGATCCAAAGGTAAATATCGATATAATTTTGGACAGCTGTCATAGTGGAACAGGTACAAGGGAGGCAATGGGGTTAAAGCTTTTACCAGAAGATCAGACTCTTTCCATTAAGTTTATAAGACCACCTGTAGATATTGAATGCAAAATGGATGAAGATATGCCTGTTAAAAAGATATTTTCATTTGTTTTAGATAAAAAGACGGATAATAGAGTTGTTTTTACTGCATGTAAGGATAATCAAACTTCAGCTGATGCGTATATCTCTGGAACCTATAATGGTGCATTTACCTATTACTTTTGTAAGTATTTAAGAGAAGCACAGGGCAACTTGACAAGATATGAGCTTTTGAAAAGAGTCAGATCTTCATTGAAATTTCATGGTTTTTCTCAAATACCTCAACTTGAATGTGCAAAGGCAGAAAGAAATAAAAAATTGCTTGAATGAAATAGGAAAAAAAATTTGATTTTTTTGTAATATTTAAATAAATTTTTACTATATTAATAGTTGGAGATATGAATGGAAAATTTTCATCTTACAATGCCGACACATATTTATTTTGGTAAAGATTCTGTTAAGAAGATTACAAAAGAGCTTTCACAGTACAAAAGGATTTTATTAGTAGCTGGAAGTGGAAGTATTAAGAAAAATGGAGTGTATGATCAGGTTGTTGAAGCGCTTAAGTCAATGAAAGCGTTTTGGGTTGAGTTGTGGGGGGTCGTCCCGAATCCAGATATTGAAAAGGTTAGGGAAGGGATAAAAATTATTAAGGAAAATGACCTTCATTTTGTCCTTGCTGTTGGCGGTGGTTCTGTCATCGATACAGCAAAGGCTATAGCAACTGGATTTTACTTTGATGACGACCCCTGGCAACTTTTTTACGATGAGCGTAAGGTTCAAAAAGCGCTTCCAGTTGGGGTAGTTTTAACCTTGCCAGCTACAGGTTCCGAGACAAATGGAAATTCTGTCATTTCAAATCGAAAGACAGGTGAAAAACTTGCGATTCATAATGATATTTTACGACCAAAATTTGCAATTTTAGATCCAACTTTTACTTATACTCTTCCTCCTATTCAGACAGCTGCAGGAAGTGCAGATATTTTAGCACATGTTTTTGAGCAATATTTTTCAAATTCTAAGGCTTTTATGATAGATAGAATGGCTGAAAGTATAATGAAAACAGTCATTCATTACACACCGATAGCTTTAAAAGAGCCAGAAAATTATGAGGCAAGAAGTGAGCTTATGTATGCTTCGACTCTAGCATTAAACGGACTTTTATCTTCAGGTAAAATTACCGATTGGGCAACTCATGCTATGGAACATGAGGTTTCTGCCACTCATGATATCACACATGGTGTTGGATTAGCAATACTTTTTCCAAAATGGATGAAATATTGCTATGATGAAAAAAAATCTGAAAAGTATTTTGAGTTTGCAAAAAATGTTTGGGGAATTTCAGAAAATGATTCTTTTACTGCTGCCAATCTTGCTATAGATGCTCTGACGAATTTTTTCAGACAGATAGGACTTCCTGAAAATTTTTCGCAGCTTGGGATTGATAAATCATATGTTGAAATATGGACTTCATCTATTGTTAAAAGAAGAAAATCAATAGGTTCATTTAAGGTTCTTTTTGAAAAAGATATTAAAGCTATTTATGAATCTGCTTTTTAATAAAAAAGTCGCAATATAAATTGTACCAAGGATTAAGATAATTATAGGGCTTGAAGGTAAATTATGTTTAAAACTTAAGTAGATTCCGAAAAAGCCAGCAATAAAGTTCAAAATACCGCTTAGAAAGATAGTTTTTCTCATTGAAATATTAAATTTTAAGATAGTTGCTGAAGGTAAGGTCAAAAGAGCTATTAAAAGTACTATACCGACTATTTGAGTCAGAAGAACAACTGTAAAGGAAGTTATTAAGATAAAGATAGTATTAAAAAGTCGAACATTTTGACCCATAATTTTAGCAAATTCATTATCAAAACCGATTGATAGGATTTTCTTATAAAATAAAGAGAAGATCAATACAATAAGAAGAGCAAAAATGAAAAGAATGATTAAATTATTGGCTGAAACAAGTAATATATTGCCAAAAAGGTAGCGGGTTAATTCCTGATTGTAACCAGGAGTCAAAAATATAAATAAAATACCTGCTGACATTCCAATAGACCAGATTGCACTTAATATTGTATCCAATCTCTCTTTTTTGTTATTATAAAGAAAGCTTATTATTATTGAAAAGATAATTGCACTTAGGAAGGCTCCATTTAATGGGGTAAATAGGTATTCTTTTAAAAATATATTATTTGAAAAAATAAATTTTAAGTAGTTAAATAATCCCATACCAAATAATATTGAATGTGAAAGTGCTCCTGCTATATAGGAAAATCTATTGATGGTGACATAGGTTCCAACTGTAGCCGAAAGAATGGATGTGCCTAACAGAGCAAGCATCGCATACATCAAAAATGAATATGAAAAAATATAAGTTATGAAAGTTAGCATATATATCCTTTAGTTTTTTTAATATTTGGTATAGTTAAGATTATAATTTAAAATACAATATTCTATAAAATTCTATAAAGATTCAAAGACTATAGAAAGATAAAACTATATCAAATAATTCTATCTACTTTGCAATTATAAAAATCTATATTACTTAAGTTATCTTCTTCTTTGATTGTATATTCTGATAGAGTTCTATTGAGGCAAAGCACTTTTGTTGAGATAGATGGGACAAAACCGACATCATGAGATACTAAAATTATGGTTTTCTCTTTATTTATTTTTTGTAAAATATCATATAAAAAACTTTGAGCTTCTTTGTCAAGATTTGCTGTCGGTTCATCTAGTATCAAAATTTCACTGTCTACAGCAAGTGCACGGGCTATTAAAATTCTTTGTTTTTGACCTCCTGAAAGGTTTGATATAAGTTTATTTTCATAGCCCTTCATGCCAACAAAGTTTAAGGCTTCTTTCGCAATTTCGTAATCTTTTCTGGTGAATTTAGTAAAAAAATTTGAATTTAATCTTCCCATCATAACAACATCAATACTTGTTATAGGGTATAGTTGATCAAAATTCAAATACTGAGGAACATATCCAATTTTCTCTTTAATATCTTGTGGATCCAGACCAAAAATAGTGATTTTACCGGAATCGGGTTTTAATAATCCAATAATTATCTTTATTAAAGTGGATTTCCCACCACCATTTGGTCCTATTATACTAACGAATTCTTTTTCAAATATTGTAAAATTTATATCCTCAAGAATTGGTTTTGCTGAATCTTCGTATTTGAAATAGATATTCTCAGCTTTAATAATGGTATTACTGTTGTTTATTTTCTTCATATCTTTTCTACTTTTAAGGTCAGCTTTTGATTAAAATTTTATCTTTCTACCTTATTTTGAATAAATATTTCAGATATCTTAAGAAGAGTGTCTAAAACATTATAATTAAGTAAATTAACACTATAGACTTTAAGATTGTTATCTTTAATAAATTGTGAAATCTGTTCAACAGGAAATTCGGGTTGAACTAAAATAAAACTTATTTTGTTTACTTTTATTTCTTTATCTATTTCAGCAAGATGTTGTCCTGTGGGAATCTTTCCTTCATGTTCTATAGCAATCTGAGTTAAACCATAATCTTGCGCAAAATATGTTAGCGCAGGATGAAAAATGAGAAAAGCCTTAAAACCAGAATTTTCAATATTAAATCTTATTGCTTCATCAATTTGATCTAACTTATTTAATAATATATTATAATTTTCTTGAAAAATATCTTTTTTATCGGGATAAAGTTCGACTAAACTTTGTAATATTTTTTCAGTTATATCTTTAATTTTGCTTATAGAAAGCCATACATGAGCATCTTCAACTTGATCCTCATTTATATAGAGCTTATAAATCTTAAAATTTTTATTTTGTTTTTTAATCTTTTCTGTAAGAGTAATTTCAAAAGGGAAATCTATTGAAAAGTATGCTTTGGATTTAACTATATCTGCTAATTGTTTTGCAGATATTTCGAAGGTATGTGGATCTACTCCTGGTTTTACCAATGTATCTACATAAATGTCACCACCTGTAATGTTATCTATTAAGAATTTTATGGGTTCAACTGATGTGAAAATGCTTATATTATTAGATTGGTTTGATTTTGTCTGGCAGGAAAAAAGAATGATAAGACCAATTATAAAAAAGAATATAAAAAATTTAAAAGTTGAATTGATTTTAGTTGTTTTCATAACTCCCTCTTCATTTGATGAAATAATCTTAAATTTATTTTATTATTATAGTTTTATTATTATTTCTTATTTGAATTATTAGAATTATTTAAATAACACTTTATATAAAGGCTACCACAATCGGGGCATTTTTCTATTGAATGGTTTTTTGTAAAATCATCCCAATGCTTTTTCTGTTCTTTGCTCATTATTCCAGTTCCATTGCATAAAGGGCAGATATCTTCTAATGCCGCTTCTATGGCGCTTCTAATGAATTTTGATCTATCGGGTATCTCTTTTAATTTTTCATATAGAGCATGATCAAGTTTAAAAGAAATAACCTCATCTTTCATATTTTACCTCAAAATTTTTTACATTTTTTTTAAGAAATCTTCATAAAGATAAATAAAATATTATCTAAAATCCTATCTAATAAAAAAAGTAATACAAAGTAATACAAAAGTCAAGTTTGTAAAATTTTTAATGCCAAATAATTGAAAATAAATTAATAAATATTATAAATCTTTATAGATAAAATTAATTTAATTTAACTTAATTTAATTAAAATTATTATTTTGTTTTAATG
>ERZ795050.3108-NODE-3108-length-16905-cov-5.231810_pt1 | contig 16905 bp, 15 predicted proteins | sample MGYA00375134_ERZ795050 | MGnify/ENA primary metagenome ERZ795050 (study PRJEB30179, sample SAMN05720221) | activated sludge metagenome | isolation source: Anaerobic digester | place: Japan | collected 2015-05-26 ... | reverse complement strand
GGCATTGTAAACACTTTGCTCCTTGCGTAGAAAGGCACGAATACCCATCCCAGGATAAGAATCAGCCACCCGTGCATCTCCCAGTGTGCCATTGCCATACCGCTTGAAGCGCCGGCTCCGGCAAGACCCACGAGATGCTCAGACCCGATATTTGATGCGAAAATTGAGGCTCCTATTGCAAGCCATGTTGCATCGCGGCCTGCCAGGAAATAATCGGTTGATGTTTCTTCTTTCTGTTTTGTGACCCAGATAATTATTCCTACGAGGCCCAGACAGAAAATTCCGAGAACAATCCAGTCTAAAGTTGCCATAGTGATAATTTAATAGTTGGTTATTAATTAGTTAAGATTATTTTTACCAATAACATCAGTTAACAATAAATTATGATTCAATAATTCCCGAATCCAAAACTATATGAAAAATCTTTTAATTGTATCTCTTACACTTAAAAAGTTTTTATAAAATAAGGAAGTTTCATTGAAAAAACCGGTTTTATTTTAATGTTTAAGAGCAGGCAGGCGGAAATTAATTATTCCCATTCTTTCAGGGAATCTTCGATAAACCTGATTATTGTCTGGTTTTCTTCTTTACCGTTACCTTCAATAAAGAAGGGTGTCCCGAAGCGGATATGAATTATTTTTTTATGGTCAAGTTTGCCGAACTCTTTAATAATTTTCCCGTTACCCCAGAAGTCGGTTTTAATTGCCACCGGTATAACCGGGACTCCGGCTTTCTTTGCCAGTTTTACACCGAGGGTATTGAATTCTTCCGGTTTAAAAACATCTCTTCTGGTGCTTTGGGGGAAAATAATAACTGAGATACCCGTTGATAGTAATTCCGGGCCCTTGTCCATTACTCTTTCAAAATCCTTTCTGGCGTCGGTCCGGTTTACCACAATCGGGTTTCGTGATCTCATTACCGGTCCGAAAAGCGGGTGCCGGACGAGGCTTTCCTTTACCACGAAGGTTGTTTTGCGTCTGGGAGCAATTATTCCGGGGAATATCATTGTTTCGAGGGTGCTCATGTGATTACTTACGAAAACCACGGGGCCGTTATGTGATGAGATGTAATTCATACCGGTAATGGCAAATTGTCCGCCGACTTTTTCGAGCAGTCTGAGGATATCGATGGATGATTCTGCCCACTCCCTGTAGTCGTAAGCACCTGCAAGGGCCTGTTTCCGGGTTTTGAAGACGATTCCCAGATACTTCAGGATAAAATAGAACCAGTTGTCGCGGAGCAGCCATTCTGCAAGGCCTGGTTTAAGGGATGGTGAGAAATAGCTATCCGACCTTATCAACTGGTCAATTACGGATTGGCTGTTTCGGATCTCTTTCATATGCTAATGAATTGCTAAGATAGCAGATTTTGGGAAAAGGGAGGTTCAGAAAATGATTCAATATAATTGGCATGAGGGTTAAGCTGATAAAGAGGCGGTTTGACCGGGGGTGGGATTTTCTGCCGGACTGATTGACGGGAATCTTTTCCAATTTAGAATTTTTACTATTTAGTAATTTTTATTACCTGATATTTTTTATTACCTGATAATTTTTATTACCTGATAATTTTTATTATCTGATATTTTTTACTATTTGATAATTTTTACTATTTGATAAAATTTACTAATTGATAATTTTTACTACTTAATATTTTTTATCATCTCGAAATAATTACTGTTTAATAAAATTTATCAAACCTCATTTTTTGCACCATTTTAACCCGCGTTAATCGTAACTAAAACCTAAAACAAGCAGAACATGAATCCTTCTTTGCAGCAGTGAAACCCCACCGGTCCGCAGATACAGTTTTGTGCCGGAAAATTTGCGGATAACTCATACTATAAAAGGTATAACCGCTTTTCTGTTCACAGGATAATCCGGAAAGTTACTGCGGTACCACTTATGCGATGCAATTGCCCTCGGGAAAAGATTTCCGAACGTAAAAACTGCAAAGGCCATACCTGGCAACGAAAATGTCATAATCGCCCAGCCCGACCACTGAATAATCTCCCCAAAATAATGAGGCGATGATATATAATTAAACAACCAGCCACGCGGAATGACATATTCCCGCGGACTGGTCATCCTCATCTTCCTGAAAAGCAGATCAGCCTTCTTGTTTATGTAAAATCCCGTCAAAAATAAAACCAGGCCTGTGATAAACTGTACAGTAAACACCCACTCTGCATCATATAAATTAAGGTGAAAAACACCATAACCATTTACAAACCCGTTCATGATATTAAATAAAAAGGCCATCCCGGCAACCACTAAAGGATACGGCTTATCCTTACCCCCCTGAATTACTGAATATATAAATGTCCGGTACAAATAATGCGACAACCAGAACAGAAGAAATAACCATTTTACAAGACCCTTCTCTTCTGCGGTAAAAAAGAATATCATCATCAGTAACGGTGAGGGCAGTTCCATAAGCATCCATGCCCAGCCCGACCTTATCGAGGGCCCCCATCCTTTCCTCAGAAACTTGCCGTAAGGTGCCTGCACAAAAAACAGCGCAGTAAATGCTGCACCTGCAAGGAAAAGCAAAGTGAAACAAACAGGTTTGTAATAATCCGGAAGATTCATTTCACTGATTTTATTATTAACTGCCAAATCTCTGTTTTTTTTTTGAAACTCTGCTGTGTTCCGTCCTTTACTTCACCAAAAAAATTATAATGAGGAAATCCTGAACCCCTCTAAAAAATTACAACTCTGTCTACTGTAAGTTATACATCCGAAAAATTCATATAAGCGGCTTGTTTACCTGACGGCTCCGGGAATATATGTAAGAATTAATAATCATTAAAAATGATTTTATATCTTTGACATAAACATTGGCATACAATACTGCACTCATTATTAAAGCATTACTTTTATGAAAAAATTAATCATTATTCTGTTTCTGATGGGAATTTTCATTTCATGCAATCAAAATCAGAGGAAGAAAATCGATTATCCTGATACGAAAAAGGATAATACCGTCGACACTATCTTTGGCACTCCTGTGCCCGATCCTTACCGCTGGCTCGAGGATGACATGTCGGAGGAGACCGCGGCATGGGTGGAAGAACAGAACAAGGTTACCTTCGGATACCTCGGACAGATACCTTACCGCGAAAAACTGAAGGAAAGGCTCACTGCAATGTGGAACTACGAAAGGTACTCTGCTCCTTTCATCGAAGGAGAATACACTTATTTCTTTAAAAACAACGGACTCCAGAATCAGTCTGTATTGTACCGTCAGAAGGAAGGAGGTGAGCCTGAAGTATTCCTCGACCCGAATACCTTTTCACCGGATGGAACTGTCTCTCTGGGCGAACTGGGCTTCTCAAAAGACGGCAGCCTCGCAGCATATTCAATATCAGAGGGAGGCTCCGACTGGAGAAAAATAATAGTAAAAAATACTTTTACCGGCGAAATAACCGGCGATACACTTAAAGATATCAAATTCTCGGGCATTGCATGGCAGGGGCAGGAAGGCTTTTACTATTCGAGTTACGACCGTCCCAGGGGAAGCGAACTATCAGCAATGACCGACCACCATAAGCTCTATTTCCATAAGATCGGAACAAAGCAGTCAGAAGATAAAGTTGTTTTCGGATCGGACATCAAAAGGAGATACGTAGGCGCTTCCGTTACGGAAGACGGAAAATTCCTGATTGTGAGTGCATCTGTGTCCACGACCGGCAACGAACTGTATATCAAAGACCTGACAAAACAGGGAAGCAAATTCATTACTGTTGTTGATAATTTCAACAACGACCATGCAGTGATTGACAATGTCGGCGACAAACTCTACATTCTTACAAACCTGAACGCACCTAACCGGAAGGTGGTGATAGCAGATGCAAAGAATCCTAAACCTGAAAACTGGGTTGACTTCATTCCGGAAACCGAAAATGTTCTTGACGCAAACGGAGGCGCCGGTTACATCTTTGCCCACTATATGATCGACGCCATTTCAAAGGTTAAACAGTACGACAGAAAGGGGAACCTCGTAAGGGAGGTAGAATTACCTGGCGCCGGAGCAGCAGAAGGATTCGGGGGTAAAGAAAACTATAAAGAGCTATATTACACCTTTACCAACTATGTCACGCCTCCTACCATTTTCAGATATGATCCAGTTTCAGGAAAAAGCGGAATTTACAAGAAACCGGCCGTTGCCTTCGACGGTTCGGGCTATGTCTCGGAACAGGTGTTTTACAATTCAAAGGACGGTACCAGGATACCAATGATTATCACTTACAGGAAGGATCTGAAGCTGGATGGAAAAAATCCTGCCATGCTGTACGGTTACGGCGGTTTTAATATCAGCATTACTCCCTCATTCAGCATTCCTGTGGCTGTCTGGCTTGAACTTGGAGGCATTTATGCGGTGCCAAATATCAGAGGCGGCGGAGAATATGGCGAAAAATGGCATCTTGCCGGAACCAAAATGAATAAACAGAATGTATTCGACGACTTTATTGCTGCTGCCGAATACCTGATAGGAAACAAATACACTTCGCCTGAATATCTTTCTGTTCGCGGCGGATCCAATGGCGGATTACTGGTTGGCGCAGTGATGACACAGAGACCTGAATTGTTCAGAGTAGCCCTTCCGGCCGTTGGAGTGCTCGACATGCTGCGTTACCATAAATTCACAGCCGGAGCAGGATGGGCTTACGATTACGGAACAGCCGATGAAAGCCGTGAGATGTTCGAATATCTTCTGCAATATTCGCCGGTGCAAAATGTAAGGGAAGGCGTTGAATATCCCGCAACACTCATTACAACAGCCGATCACGACGACCGGGTTGTGCCTGCCCACTCTTTCAAGTTTGCAGCCCATCTGCAGGCAAAATACAAAGGAAATAACCCTGTACTTATCCGTATCGAAACAAAGGCGGGACATGGGGCAGGAACCCCTGTAAGCAAGAGCATTGAGCAATATGCTGATTTGTGGGCCTTTACACTGTGGAATATGGGGATAAAATCTATAGAATGACAGAAAGGAAAAGAATCAGGGCAGGCATACTCGGGTCGGGTTATGCCGCCCGTTTTCATTTCGAGGCGCTGAAAAGGGTAACCTGTGCTGATGTTGAGGTTATCGGGGCCTATTCGCCCGGCCGCGCTAAACTTGAAGAATTTACAAGTCAGAGAGGCATTAAACCTTTTTCCTCTCCGGATGAATTAATAAATAGTTCCGATGTGGTTCATGTGTGTACGCCTCCTTCAACGCATGAGCCACTCACCGTGGCAATCCTTGAAAAAGGCCGGCATGCAATTGTGGAGAAACCCCTCACCGGTTATTTCGGTGATGGCAGTGAGAATTTCAGCGGCGATACTTTTTCAAGGCGGGAAGGACTTTTGCAGACCACAGAAAGTCTACGCAGAATGCTCGATGCTGAAAAAAAGAGTAAAGGAAAAATAATGTACGCAGAGAACTGGGTTTATGCTCCGGCAATTCAGAAGGAGAGGGAATTAATTGAAAAGTCGGGTGCACAGATACTGAGGATGCTTGGGGAGGAGTCGCATTCGGGTTCCCACTCGCCGGTTTACGGCATCTGGAAGTTCTCGGGCGGAGGCTCGCTGATAGGCAAGGGATGCCATCCCCTTGCAGGCGCCGTTTACCTGAAGAGCGCGGAGGGACGCAGCCGAGACGAAAAACCCATAAGGCCTGTTGCGGTGTCTGCCCGGGCTCATGCAGTAACCCGAATGCCGGGCTTTATGAACAGAGGCCACCTGCGTACCGGCTACCGGGATATTGAGGATTACGGCATAATGCATGTTGTATTCGAGGACGGCACTTTTGCCGATATAATTGCAAGTGAACTGGCACTTGGAGGGGTTGTCAACAGGCTGGAGGTATTTGCCGATAACCACCGTACACTCTGCAGCATGACGCCCAACAATGCCATGCAGACATATACTCCTGACGAGAAATATTTTAAGGATGTTTACATTGTGGAAAAGACCGAGACAAAGCAGGGATGGTCGTGGGTGAGTCCGGATGAATCGTGGTTCAACGGTTACCAGCACGAAATGGAGGCATTTTACAATACAGCCGCCTATGGTGTACCTCTCGAGAGTGACAGCACTCTGGCAGCCGATGTGATTTCGACTATTTATGCGGCGTATGTTTCGGCGGCTGAAAAGGGCAGGGAGGTGGAGGTTGTGCTTCTTTAACCGGCTATTTCAACCCTTACTGATCCACCGGACTAATTTATCTCCAGCCCTCTCCAGTCGGGTAGTTTGGGGAATTTTGCATGGGGCTCGGCCTGGTACCAGAAACAGACTGAAGAGATATCCGACTTCTGAGCAAGATAACGCCCTCCTTTCCTCCATCCCAGATCCTGAATCGTTATCCTGATATCTTTTTCAAATCTCACGGGGTCCATTATGTGCCATCGGTAAAGCCCGAATCTCTGCATAACGTTGTAATGCCCGTCGCCCCTTATCACCTGGTGCAGACCCGCATAAGGCGTGCAGAATTCGGTATAATTAACCTCCTCCACACCAAATTCATTCTTCTTTCTCGTGTCAAAATCATAGGAGCCGCAGAAATAATCCTCTGTACCTGTCCCGCATATCGTAGGATATTCTGTATCGCCGTCGAGGTAGAACTTTATTTCGCCTTCACCCCACCATCCGTTATTGTGAACACCCCATGCCATATATACTCCGACATAATGGCCTTTCCCTTTTATACCGTCAGCAATTGTGTAAACGGAAGTTTCGTTCGGATTTGACCTGCGGAACTGGGCATGAAAATATGCTGCATCGGCAGGAACATCAGTAAGTGTATAATCAATCTGGTAATACAGGTTCATCGGATCGGTATCGTTTATGTTCTCCATTGTTATCCGGCATTTCTTCCGGAACGGCATTACCCAGTAGCAGTTGAAGGCGCTGCCAGGATTTACGCATACCGCTAGTGATGAAAGCTGTGCATAGCTTCCCCATCCCATTCCGAAAAAATCGCCGACCGGACATTCGATTGAGGGTTCGGGTTCATCGTCCCAGTAAAACCGTATTATTGAAAACCTCCAGTTGCCTGTCGGGGTCATCCATATATGCTGTATGGCGCCCGGGCCCGTAATCTCAGCAAGGGTAAACGTCTGCCCGGGCTGGATTCTTACGAACGGGTTTACCTTCCACCCTTTGCCGAGGTCGCGTGCGGCATTGGCACCGTTTGCAACATTGGGTTTATCCTTATCGGCAGGGTCGGCCATCCCTCCCCTGCCTTTTTCACCTGTAAAATTCTCAGGACTGATTGACCGGGTCTTTGCATCCGTGAGCCTGAAAAGGTTGCCCATGCTCATATCAAGGCCGTTAAACTTTGATTGCGGGAACAGCGTTCCGGCCAGGAAAACAAATGTCAGAAACAACAAAGTTTTTTTCATGGTTCCGCTATTTTAAGTTACTTTCTAAAATTAGTAAATAGTAATCAACATGAGATATTTTTCGGACGATTTTACGGCCGGTGAATTATTGAAACACTTATTGCTATTTTTGGAAATAAAACTTAACAAAAAAAGTATTTTACAATGAGAATTCTTCTGCCCCTAATGATAATCCTTCTTGCCGGTTGCCTGCCGGATAACAGGCAGCCTCATTCAGCAACCCACGGCAAGCTCTACATAATCGGAGGCGGCAACAGGCCACAGTCGATGCTGACAGAAATGGCTTCACTTGCCGGAATAAGCACCGGAAAATATATCTATGTTTTGCCTATGGCCAGCTCCGAGCCCGACAGCGCAATTCTATGGGCAAAAGAAGATTTTTCATCTGCCGGAATAAAACAGGTTTACGGTTTTAATTTCAGAAAGGGTGAGGAACAGCCACCGGAAAGGCTTGATTCAGTGAGAAATGCCGGTATGGTTTATATCAGCGGAGGCGTGCAGTCGAGATTCATGGACGCCGTTCTCGGAACTCCCCTTTATGATGCTGTTCACGCCGCATATAATAACGGGGCTGTAATAGCAGGGACCAGCGCCGGAGCTGCCGTTATGAGTAAAAAAATGATAACAGGGGAACAGATGAAGCACAGCGGTGAAGATGCAGGTTATACAACAATAGAAGCAGATAATATCGAAATTAAAGAGGGTCTGGGACTTATCCGGGATGTGATCATCGACCAGCATTTTATAAAACGACAGAGGCTTAACCGCCTGGTAACGGGATCAATTGAGAACCCTGATGAGATCTGTATCGGAATAGACGAATCAACCGCAATCATTGTTGAAGGACAATCGGCAAAGGTGACCGGTTCAGGTCAGGTTGTGGTAATCGTTAACAGGACAAAAAACAAAAAGGTTCTGAACGGCTTACTGGGTTCTGAAGGACTTGAACTCAGTGTTTACCTGCCGGGAGATTCGTTTGCCATGAAATAAATTCAGGAATTACATTTTCTGCCCTTGCTTCGTCAGTCGTTGAATAATCATTTTTCGTAGCTTCCCTTAATCTTCACCTGTCCGTCCTTTACTGCCCATCTGCCCATTGCCATCAGATGCACCATTTCCATTCCCTTGTTGAGGAAAAGAATATCGGCATCCATTCCTGCCAGGAGAAACCCCTTTCGCGGCAGCTTCAGGATTGAAGCCGGGTTTGAGGTCATTACCCTTATTGCGGTTTCGACCGGTAATTTTTCATTATTTACAGCGTCTTTTAATTCCCGAAGGCCGGAAGAAGGGAGTCCTGTTTCAAGTTTTACGAGCTTTCCGTCTTCATCAAAAGAGGGAAGTGATCCGCATGCATCGGATGAGAAAGTTATATTCTGCAAAGGGACGCCGGCTTCGAGGAGCAGCCTTAACGCAGTTGAGGGTTTAATCTCCTCATCGGGAAAGTACGGCCAGGCGCTGGTGGTTAAGTCAATATAACCTTTCCTGCCGTATTTCCCGGCATCTTCAAAAATATGATTGTTCCTGTTGCAGTGTGTCGGCAGGAACTGGGTATATTTTAGCTCGCTGCGCCCGACAGCCTCATCAATGGGGGCAAAAGGATTTATTGCATCACCCATGTGAACATTTACAATTCCCGCCTTTTTGCCAAGCATCCCTCCCACCCTTGCGTGTGCGGCTATTCTGATAAGCTCACCCGTTGAAGGACATGAGCTACGGTGATCGGAAAGGGCAATCTCTCCGACCCCGATTACCTCATCAATCAGGGCCAGATCTCTTCCGATATCTCCCGTTATCGTGGGGCAGGGAACCTGATAAGCCCCGGTGAGAATCCATGCCGATCCGCCCTCATGCCTGATGGCTTTGGCTTTCATGAGCACCGATTCAACATTTCGCGTGAAACCGTCGGTACCGAGACATCCCACAACCGCCGTGACACCCCCTTCAAACATCTCAGACAGCTTCATCTCCGATGTCCTGGTTGCAGGTCCGCCCTCTCCTCCGGCTCCGGCTATGTGAACATGCCCGTCAATCAGTCCCGGAATTGCAATAAGACCTTCCGCATCAAACACTTCATAATCAACCCCTTTGGAAAGGCTTATGTCTTTCCCGGTTGCAGCTATCCTCTCATCGCAGACGAGTATGTCCGTTTTCCCGGCATATTGCGGATTATACAGGGTACAGTTTTTTATAAGTATCATCATAACCGCCGGTTAAAATTAACAGGAATCATAAAGATACGAAGTGTATGCATAATTTTATGCTACTTTTATCCTTTGCCATAACTTTATTTTACACCTGATATGCGATTAAAATTTTCTGTCCCCCATAACCTTGTGATAGTGTTCAGCATAGTGATAATTGCCGCCGTTCTTACGTGGATAATTCCGGGCGGGAAATATGACAGGCAGACCGTTACCGTTAATGGTGTTGAGCGCAGCGTAATTGTTAACGGATCTTTTCATTATGTTGAAAGCCAGCCTCAGACATGGCAGATTTTTTCAGCCTTCTACAAGGGTTTTATCAACATGTCGCATATCATAGTATTCATACTGATGATCGGCGGCGCTTTCTGGATAATGAATGAGACAAAATCTATTGATGTGGGGATTTTTGCCTTTCTCGGTTTTACACGTTCGATGGAAAGATTTCGCATGGTGAGATGGATGGGAGTCAACAATATTATTATCACGCTGGTGATGGTAGTTTTCAGCCTTTTCGGTGCCATTTTCGGGATGAGCGAGGAGACAATTGCATTTGCCGTAATCTTTGTGCCGCTGGCCATTTCGATGGGGTACGACTCTCTTATCGGCGTTGCGCTATGCTATTTTGCGGCACATATTGGTTTTGCCGGGGCGATACTTAATCCCTTCACGGTCGGCATTGCACAGGGTCTGGCCAGCGTTCCTCTTTTTACTGGCATTGAATACCGTACTTTCTGCTGGACGATTATAACATTTGTGGGGATAGCGCTGGTGCTCTGGTATGCAGCAAGAATAAAAAAAGATCCCCGCAGGAGCCCGATGTACGAAGCCGATGAATTCTGGAGGAAAAAAGGAAGCTCACATATCGGTGAAATCAGGTATCACACTCCTCTTTCAGCCTGGATAACTGCCATTCTTACAGGCATAGTCCTTGTCATCTTCGCGGTAAAATACCCTGTTACCCACATGTCGGTGGGATTGTCAAAGATCGCAATACCTGCCCTGCCCGTGCTTGCCGGACTCTATTTCCTTACCAGTTTTATTTCATTACGGAAATCTCTTCATTTCTATGTGCTTAACATACTTGCTTTCACTATGTTATACCTTATAGTCGGTGTTCTCGGATATGAGTGGTACATAATGGAGATAGCGGCATTGTTTCTTGCCATGGGACTGGTAACAGGAATCGCGGCAGGAAAGAAGCCCGGCGAGCTGGCAAAACTGTTTGTGGAAGGCGTGAAGGATATTGTTTCGGCGTCACTGGTGGTTGGGTTTGCCGGTGGGATAATAGCAATACTGAACGACGGGCAGATAATTGATACCGTCCTCTATTCACTTTCGGGAGCACTTGAGGGTGCGAACCAGTTGTCGGCAGTTACAATAATGTATGTTTTCCAGTCCCTGCTTAACCTGGTAATCACTTCAGGGTCGGCCAAGGCAGCCCTGACCATTCCCATCATGGCTGAGTTCTCGGATATAGTGGGGTTAACGCGTCAGGCAACCATTATGGCATTCCAGTTCGGAGCGGGTCTGACCGACATGATCGCCCCCACATCAGGAGTCCTGATGGGAGTTCTGGGTATGGCCAGAATACCTTATGCAAAATGGCTTAAATGGGTTATGCCAATACTGATTATACTTGTTATTGTCGGGTTCCTGCTGCTGATTCCGACGGTTACAATGAAGCTTAGCGGATTTTAATACTACGTTTCACCGCATCGGGCTGCCGGCTTATGGTTTTTTAATAAAATATCCCGCTTTCTTCAGCAGATGTTTTCGCAGGTTGCCTGATTCATCCGAAAAGTAGGAATCAGGGTTTAGGGATGATGTGAAGTAAAGTGTTCCATTATCATCAGAGTAACACTTCAGTGAAATGTTCAGCATGTTATTGCCTTCGAAAACGATCTGATAAGCCGGCTTCTGTGCTGGTTTGAAAGAGTCGGCAAACGCCTCTCCGTAGGTATATCCCACATTTCCCAGATAGTCGAAAGTTAAAGCAGAATCGGCAGGCTGTCCACCGCAAAACCACCTGTTATCTTTCTTCTCAAGAATAAACCCGCTGTCGGCCGGAAAGGTGAATGTAACTTTTGTTACATCGTTCCTGCCAAACCTGAGTAACTCCTTGTTTCTCCAGTCGTCAAACCCGCCGCTGAAAGAGAACGTCAGGAAACCGTCGACGGAATAGACGGCCTCCTCGTCATATTGCCGTATATAGGAAGTACCGTCAACACTTCCGCCACCGTAGCCTCCGTAAGGATTGTTAACAGGTTTATAACTGAACCTCCCAATAACCAGGTCGGCGAGTTTTTTCCCTTTCCGGTTTTCGGCAATAATGCGGATGCCAAGTGAATCATCCACATCATAATCCTTCCATTTCTCCTTTGAAACTGCCACCAGGGCCGATGGTTTTATTGCAACCAGGTCGTTCAGGATATTCGTCACCGCCCCTTCTCTGGGTCGTGAGACCACATCTCCCTGCCTGATTTTCCATTCTCCGTTTTCCCTGAAAAACACAAACTCCTCTCCATCCTGTATTTTCGGCCTGATTTTTATCCTTTCCACAGCTGACGTGTCGAAGCTGGCTACTGCCTTTTTCAATGTGGATTGCTCGCGCGGTATTTTGGTAATAAAGGTGACAACCAGTATAATCAGCAGTGCGGCAAAAATGTAAAGCAGTTTTTTACTGTCAAACCTTTTACTCATAACTTACCTCCATTCTTTTGATTCGTTTATTCCTGTTTGCCTGCCATCTCGCAATACCGTATGCAATGATCATTATGACAGGGGCGAGAAAATTAAACCATTTAAGAAAAGTCCTTCTGCCGTCGGGTATCTCCTTAATGGGTCTGGATGTAACTTCCTTGGTTCTCAGCTCAATCAGTCCCGTTTCGTCCGATAGCCAGTCGATAGAGTTTACAAGAAGGCTGACGTTGTCCTGGGGCAGGCGGTTGCCTCTCTGCTGTCCGTTGACGGCAAAATCGCCGTCGCTGATAATAATCATTTTTGAATATCCGTCGCCCGCGAGTTTTCCTTCAAGTATCCCTGCAACTGTGAGGTTTGAAAGCGGGAAGTCGCTCATGGTCCATTGCTTCTGGACATCAAAATAGAGTGGTGCTCTGAGGGAGCCCGACTTATCCGAAGACCAGGCAATGGGGGTGAATTTTTTTGTTGAATCGCCTGCAAAGCTGATAGGGCTGGCAAACTGCAGGCTTACCGATTCAAGTCCTTTTGTTACCGGGTTATCGGCAAAATTTGATATTACGGGCAGATACGGAAACTGAATCTGTGTCGTCATAATGAAATTACCCTGCTGCTGCTGAAGGGAGACAAATCCGCAGCTTGCATCAACGATGAAGTTTTCCGAAACAGCAATGCCCTTCCTCTGAAGCCATTCTTCGAGTCCGCAGCTTACTGCACGTCCCATGGCAACCGAGAAATCCCCTTCAACACGGTCAAATGCCAGGATGATGTTACCTCCTCCGGCCAGGTAATGATCGATACGCTCCAGATGCTTTTCCGGTATGGTATCCTTTGGTCGAATTATGGCAAGCGTCTTAAACCTTGAGGGTATTTCGGCAGTGTCGTTAATAGTGTAAGGTTCAATATTATATAAGATACTCAGTTCATTATACACTTCAAATATTTCGTTGACTGCCGGCTCCCCGTGCCCCTGTAAAAGGCCGATAACAGGTTTTTCTGTTACCGATAATTTCTTAATGGCCGAAGAGAGTGAGTATTCCATCCCCGCGCCGGGCTGGAAGAAAGGAATAACTTCTTTTTCCTCACCCATCGTAACAACAGCACCGAGGTAAGCCTTTTGCTGCTTGACCTGGTCTTTCTCCCTCACATTAATCATAACGGGCTGTATCCCGTTCTTAACAGCCTCCTGTTCAAGCTCTTCCTTCTCATTCGGGTTTACAAACCTGTAGACCACCATGCCTTTCGACCTGTTTCCGTACTCTACAAGCATGTCTTTCAGGCTTGTGGAAATGTTAATAATATTGGGAGGAAGGTTTTTTGAGAAATATGCTGTAACTGTAACCGGCCTGTCGAGTTCCTTAAGAATATTTCTGGTGGCCCTGCTAAGGGTATATTCTTTGTTCTCGGTAAGATCGAGCCTGAATGAATATATGTGTGTCAGAATATTAACAATAATTATTATCAAGACCATCAGACCGATTGTAGTGGATATTTTTGCCGTCTTCATCATGTCAGATTCTTTTAGGTTTAAACATTAGTTGAAGGCATTTCTCCGGGCAAGGGAAACTTCGGTAAGAAATAATCCCAGGAAAGATATTGAGAGGAAATAGACTATATCTTTCAGATCGAGCACACCTCTTGACAGACTGTCAAAATGCACAGTCATGCTGAGTGAGGAGAATATTTGTCCCGGCAGTCCCTTCATGCTTCCCGATACAATCTGGAAGATGATGTGAAAAAAGAGCCCAATGAAGAGTGCTGAGAGAAATGCCACAATCTGGTTGTTAGTAATGCTGCTTGTGAACAGGCCTATACCTGCATAGGCTGCACTTATGAGCAGCAGGGCCAGATATCCGCAAAGTACGGCTCCACCGTCAAGATTTCCTATCCGTGAAAGGGTAATGATATATGGAAAGGTAAGGGCAAGTGCAACTGCAATCAGCAGGAGAGTTGCCAGGTACTTTCCGAGTATAACCTGCCTGTCGGTTACCGGCTTGGTCAGGAGCATTTCAATTGTTCCGCTTTTATTCTCTTCGGCCAGCATCCTCATTGTAAGGGCGGGTATAAAGAAAAAAAGAGTCCAGTAGGCTATCCCGAAGAATGGCCTCAGGCTTGCCTGCCCCGACATAAAAATATCGGATCCTGATATCCAGGTAAAAAACCCGCTGAAACCAAGGAAAAGGACAATCATTATAAATGCTATCAGAGAGTCGAAGAAAGATGCCAGTTCACGTCTTGTTATTATCCATATCTTTTCCATATGCCCGTGATTTAGTTCATTGTAAGTTCCCTGAAAATATCCTCAAGTTTGGTTTCGAACCGTGTCATTTCGGTTAGTACCCAGTTGTTTTTCACGCAGAGGCCGAATATTTCCCTTCTGGCCTCTTCAGATCTGCAGTGCACATCAAAGCGGTTAAACTTCCTGTCGGAAAAATCGACCATTGCGACAGATCTGAGGTCCTTCAGGGCCTTGAAAATATTATCCGGCGTGCCGTCTTCTATCTTCACCCTTACAACTTCAGAACCCTTAGCCTGATTCCTGAGGCTGTCTGCTGTACCGTCAGCCACCAGTTTTCCTCTGTTGATAATAAATATTCTGTCGCATGTGGCTTCCACTTCGGGCAGGATATGAGTGCTGAGAATGACAGTTTTTTCCCTGCCGAGTTCTCTTATGAGTTTTCTGATTTCTGCTATCTGGTTCGGATCGAGACCGGAAGTGGGTTCATCGAGTATAAGTATCTGCGGGTCGTGTATCATGGCCTGTGCCAGACCCACTCGCTGCCTGTATCCCTTTGAGAGCTCTCCGATTTTTTTGTGTTTTTCACGGTTAAGCCCGGTGATTCTTATCATTTCGGCAACCCTTTTTTCAAGGTTATTTTTGCCGATTCCCTGAAGCCTGCCGCAGAATTCAAGGTATTCTATAACCGGCATGTCAGGATAAAGAGGGTTATTTTCGGGCAGGTATCCTATATATTTCTTTAAACCGACCGGGTCTTCCTTCACCGACCTGCCTCCAATGTATACTTCCCCTTCGTCGGCTGAAATATAACTTGTAATGATCTTCATTGTGGTTGTCTTTCCTGCACCGTTGGGTCCAAGAAAACCTATAATTTCCCCGGTGGCAATTTTTAGCGAAATATTATCTACTGCCTTTTGCACACCGTAACGCTTGGTAAGGTTCTCAATAACTATATCCATAGAACAAGTTTTTCAAAAACTGCCACGAAATTATTTTATAAGTCCAAATTATGAAAACCGGGGTGAGTTAAAATTATGTTAAAATGCAGGTTTACAACATACTGACAACATCCCTCCTGAAGATACCGGTTTTGCAGCTTAATACTTCAGGGGAAGGATTAACGGTTGCGATGAAGAATAATTTACTATTTTTATGAATGTATTGACTAAAATATGTTTTATGAAAAACATTATCGTCTTTTTAATCACAGTGACTGTTATGCTCAGTGGTTGCGGCAACCGCGGCAAAGAAGGGAAGAAAGTTGCATCACCGATAAAACAGTTTGCACTTTCTGAAGTCTGGAGCAGCGATACTTTATTCCGGACTCCGGAGTCGGTAATTTATGACTCAAAACGAGATGTGCTTTATGTGACCAACATTAATCTCGAGCCAAGGCTAAAAGACGGGAACGGTTTTGTTTCGAAAGCCGGTACCGACGGTAAGATAATTGAGCTGATGTGGGTTACGGGGCTCAATGCGCCGAAGGGCACGGCAATAGCCGGCGACACGCTTTATGTTGCCGACATAGATGAACTGGTGCTGATTGACATTGAGAAAGGAACCATTATTTCAAGGAAAACCATTGAAGGCATCGGGATGATAAATGACATCACCTCAGATGAAGAAAACGGCCTGTATATCTCCGATACTGACGCCAACAGGATTTACCGGTACTCCGGGGGGAGGCTGTCGGTCTGGCTCGACCGGGGACTCGATAAACCAAACGGCCTTCTGGCAGAAAAAACACGCCTTCTTCTTGCCTCAATGGGGACAATGGATTTTGTCGCTTTTGATCTTGAAACCAAAGAGAAAAAGGTATTTGCCACAGAGATAAACCGGGGCGACGGGGTGGCTTTTACGGGTATCCCGGGATATTACCTCGTAAGCGACTGGAGCGGCGAAATATTTATGATAAATGAAGAAAAAGGGAAGATGTCACTGCTAAACACAAAGGATATTCAGATGAACACGGCCGACATCTGTTATATAGCCGAAAAAAATCTTCTTATAGTTCCCACTTTCGCCGGAAATTCCCTGAAAGCATTCAACCTTAAGATTCTGTAAGCTGAATATTCCGGTATACAATTATAAATAACCTCCCCTTAAAGAATGAGGAAGATTTATGTGCTGCCGCAAGCAGAAGCTTTTTTTGATGAAGGCAGGAAAGGTTCCTTCGGGTCATATCATGCACCCTGGCTTCTGACTATATCCTGAACCATCCTGGTAACTGTACGGAAATCTATTTTGCCTGTGCTCATCATCGGTAAATCGTTAATAACGACGAAAAGGCGAGGCAGGGCAATAGATGGCAGTTCATTCATCATCTTACGCAGGATTTCCGTTTTGTTGACTTCTTTAGAGACAGTTGCCACTATGTA
>ERZ795050.3075-NODE-3075-length-17060-cov-8.704616_pt1 | contig 17060 bp, 15 predicted proteins | sample MGYA00375134_ERZ795050 | MGnify/ENA primary metagenome ERZ795050 (study PRJEB30179, sample SAMN05720221) | activated sludge metagenome | isolation source: Anaerobic digester | place: Japan | collected 2015-05-26 ... | reverse complement strand
GATGCGAGACGTTGTTGCGGGTCTAATCGGTGCGGATGATCTTCGTCTTGAACTCGGCGAGCTGGAGGAGATGTGAAAGGAACAGGGTGAAAAAGCGTTATAAGTCCCATAGATGCTGCAGTTTGGGCCCGCCAGTGCGGCCGGAATAGTCCGCTCGGGTAGGTCTAGACGGCCGCCGAAAGTGGCGCGGCTTACTGCACAATACCCTTCGTCAGACGCATGAAAGCAGTCTCGAGATTCACTTCTTCCTGCTTGATTTCGCGAATGCGCAAATCGTTCTTCAGCATGGCCCGGGCGATGAAGCTGAAATCGGACCCGTCCGCCGTCAGGCTGACGACCACCTGCCCGTCGCGCAGCTCGGCTTTTTCAACGCCCGGCAGTTTGCAGAGGATTTGGCGCGCCCGCTCCTGATCGTCGGGGGTGGCGATGTGTACCACAGTTCCGAGGCGCGCCCGCCGCAGTGCCTCGGCCACTGAGCCCTGGTAGATCAACTCGCCCTGTTCGATAATGCCGATACTGGTACACAAGTCGGCCAGTTCAGGCAGGATGTGCGAGCTGATCAGGATGGTCTTGCCCATGCGGTGCAGTTCTTTGAGCAGTTCGCGAATCTCGATGCGCGCCCGCGGATCCAGCCCGCTGGCGGGTTCGTCCAGCAGCAGGATTTTCGGATCGTGCAACAACACGCGCGCAATGCTCAGACGCTGCTTCATGCCGCGCGACAGTGAATCGACCAGGGCATCTTCCTTGTGGCGCAGGTCCGTCAGTTCCAGAACGTCGCCCACGATCTGATCGCGCTTCTTGCCGACTATGTTGTACGCGCTGGCGAAAAATTCCAGGTACTCGCGGACCACCATGTCCTCGTACGCCCCGAAGAAATCCGGAACGTAGCCGATCAGCGGCCGGATCTTCCGCGACTCATAGCCCACTACGTGCCCGCAGACGCGCGCCTCGCCCCACGTCGGCTGCAACAGAGTGGCCAAAATGCGAATGGTGGTAGTTTTGCCTGCGCCATTGGGGCCGATGTAGCCGAAGCACTCGCCCTCCTCAATGTTGAGGTGCAGGTTGTTGAGGGCCACCAGTTTGCCGTAACGCTTGGTCAGGTTGATGGTTTGAATGATCACAGTTCGTTCCCCGTTTCGGGCGGCCCGGCCGGCGGGGTGCCCACAAGCTGCAGCGGCACACGTACGCGGTACAGGCAGGCGCCGCGGTTGGGCTTGACCGGCTTGCCCTCACGCTGCAATTGCGCCGGGCCCGGGACGTCTGAATACAGCAGCAAAAACCCTTGACCGGCTATTACGTCCGGGCGGCCGCCCGCGCCCTTTAACGGTCCTTGCATCAGCCAGTGACAGACGTCGACATCCATCAGGCCGTCGGTCGTGATTATCCGGCCATTGGATTGCTCGAATTTGTCATTGCTTTCCTGAACGTGCAGATAGAAGTTTCGAGTGGAGGCCAACAGCGCTTCGCGCACCGTCTGATCCCATTTGGCCGCCGGGGCGCGCGTCCGCGCGCCGACCCAATCCTGCTGCAGGTCATAGAGCGTCAGCAGGTCCGGCCATGCGTTGAACTTCCGCTCGCGCAAAGATTGCCAGCGCTGCCGGGCGGCCGGCAAGCGTGCATACTCCTCCTGGCCCAGCCCGCTCACCTTTTCGCCCGGTTTCAAAGCCGGGACCGGCAGGGCAATGATGTTCAGCGCCGGCGGCACGTCTTTCCAGCCGCTCCAGGTAGCCGTCTGTCCCGCGGCGCGCAGCGGCGTGCCCGGCAGCCGCGGGTCTGTATAAAGCAGGTATCCGCCCGCGATTGGCACGTCCAGATCGTTTTGCAGCCAACTGCCGGCAGTGAGCTCGCCGCTGCGGCGATCAATGGTCAACTCGCAGCGAACCGCGCCATTCAGCTCGCCTTGCCAGAGGCCTTCAAACTGCTTGAGCGTGGCCCGCAGCGGCGTACTCTCCAGCAGGGCGTTGGCGGGCGTGGCCGCGTAGCGCTGCGGCGTGGCATACCAGCTTGTGGGCGCCGGCCCGGGTGAGAGGGGCCGTAGGAAACAGCCCGCGCCGGCCAACGACAAGTCCACGCTGGTTCGCAGCGGACTGGAGTAGCCGAAGTAGCAGGTGCCCCGCGCGGCACGCGAGCCGGCCTCCAGGTCGACGAAGGAGAACGTGGCCAAACCACGCGACAAACCGCGCGTTACACTCACCGTCAGCAGACTGACCGCGCTGGCCACGACCGCGATGGCCGCAAATGTCGTCCAGCCCAGCGTGGCCAGCCGGTGCCGGCGCAGCCACCACCAGCTCGCCACGGTCGCCAGCGCAATGTAAACCACGACAAATGCCACGGCCGCGAACACCAGCAGCGTGCCGGCGCCGGTCAACGCGATCGGCCTGGTGATGCTGTCGTAGAGCGCATGACGCTGCAGCCCGAGTGTCGCTTGAATCGATTTCAATTCGGACTCGAGGAATTCCGGCGTGGTGGGGTTCAGGCCCAGAAGCTGACTGTAAAACGCCTGGTTTGGGCCCGCCTGCGTCAAGTCATCCAGGCCGGCCGCTAGGGCGATTACGCTTCCCGAACCGATCCAGTGCGCGGCGATCAGGTCCACCTCTGCGCCGTCGGCGACAGGGCTGCGCAACACGCGCACCGCGCCGGGCCTGGCTTCGACCGCGGCCACCGAAATCGGTGCTCTGAACACGCGTTCCCCCGCCGCCGCTTTCGAGCCTGCTCCAAAGCGCCTAAAGAACTCGTCGAGCCGGTCGGTCTCGATCGTCTGCCCTCCGCCACGCCCGCCGGATTGCACGGGCAGGAGCTCTGCCAAGCCGCTCTTCTGAACCACCGGCCAGCTCGCGCCCAGGCCAACGACGAGCTGTCCGCCGCTGCGCACCCACTGCTGCAGTGCGTCCAGTTTCGACGCGACCGCCGGGTCGGCCGGAGTGGGTTTATCCCACACGATGATGTCCACCGCTTCCAAGCCGAACCAGCGTTCCGGCAAATCGCCGGCCGGCATCGCGGCCACGACGATGTCGCGGTAAAAGGGGCGTACGCCGTCGCCACGCTCCAGGGTTCCGCCAGGAGTCAGCAACGCGCCGCGCAGCCGAGTGACCGGTTGGTTGCTTATGTCCAGCAGCAGGAGGGCGTCGTTATTGATGACCTCGACATCCGGGACGTTAAGCTCGCTGACCGGCAGCCCGGCGTCCGTCAGAACGTCGAGCGTGACAGGGCGGGCCGCCGCCCCGGTCCTGTGAGACCACACCGCGTAGCACCAGGCCCGTTTCGCTCCGGCCTCGAAATTCAGCGCCACCGGCCCCTCGCGGTACGAAACCAGGTCGCCATCCAAGTCGGGGGCTTCGAGCCGTAGCTGGCCCTGGAAGGGGGTGGTGCCCTGGGCGCTGAGCTGGACTTGGATGGGAATCCAATGGCCCGCCCGCACTGCGTATCCGGGCATGGCGGTCTGCGAAGTCCGAAACCCGGCCGCGGTGACGTCGCCGGAAACCACCTGGGCGCAAAGTTCGGCGGCCCCGAAAGCCCCGCAGACTATCACGGTTATCAGCAGGCACAGTCGCATTCGATGGCCCGATCGCGTTCTACGGCATACATCCTCTGCCGCGGGTCAACACTGGGCCCGCGTTACAGCATGCCCGGGTCACAGTAAGCCCGGCGTTCAACGTAGTTTACGCCATCCAGCCAGCGCGCCCACAGGGGGGGGCCGTCCACGCCACTCGTGGCACGCAGGCCCCCGGGATGTGGGCGCCCAGTGCGTCCCCGTGTCCTCGCCCGGAGGGCGAACGATTGTTGCCAGGCTAAGAAACTAGCGCTAGCTGCGCTCGCGCTTCACATCCCGTTTCACACACCAATTGCTGGCTTCGGCCGACTTGTTGGCGGGATGCCTGAAGCCCGCGGCTCGGCTTACGGGCCTGTCACGTGCAATTTAACAAACTGTCATGACCTCGCTGTAAATAAGACTATGCTGTAAGAGGACTATGTGTATCGGGGGCGTTCTGGGAGTCGGGATGCGAGGCTGCTCTCTGCCCAAAACAACATTCTGGAGCTGTATGGTGACACGTGTTGTGAAAATCTGGTGTGCATCGTTGTTGTGCACTGCACTTGTGGCCCTGGCCGGCTGCGCCTCCGGTGAGGGGAATTCCGCCCCATCGGCCGGCCCTGTCGCGCAGCAGGCCGCTCCGGCGGTCTCGCCGCAGGCCAGCGCCGTGGCGCCGCATGCGGCGCCGCAGCCCACGGAAGTGGCCCCGCAGGACAGCGCCGCCACGGCGCAACAGCCCACGCTTATAGCGCCGCAGGATAGCGCCGTCGCGGCGCCGCAGCCCACGGAAGTGGCCCCGCAGGACAGCGCCGTCGCGGCTCAGGACAGCGCCGTCGCGCCGCCGCCCAGCGCCGTGACGCCGCAGCCCGCTGCCACGCCGGTTTCGGCGGTCGAGGCCACACCACCGGCGCCGAGCGTCGCGGCAGAAAATCCTGGCGGGCCAAAACGAATCAGCCCGCAGTCGGTGCGGCAACGGCTGGCGAGCGCTGACCCGCCGCTGCTGGTCTGCGCTTATGCCAACGACGAGAAGTGCCGCAACAACGCCATTGACGGCGCGATTACGTACAACGAGTTCAAGGGGCTTGACGGCCTGCCGCAGGGGCGTGAGATCATTTTCTACTGTGCCTGACCCCGCGATGGCACTGCTGCCCGTCGGGCAGCCGAATACGCGAGCCAAGGCTATACCAACGTTTACATTCTCGATGGCGGTATCAAGGGTTGGCGCGGCATGATGGCCGAAGCGCACCCATAGCCAGTGTGAGACGGGTGTGAAACGGGGACGCACCTTAGCCGTGTGAAACAGGGACGCAGCTCAGTGTGGCACGGCTGCGTCCCCGTTACACACGTCCCGCCACTTCGCGAACCTTTTCGCCCGGAAACTCGATCATGAGCGCACTCCTCAGCGACGTTCATTGTACAGTGAGCCCGTTTTATTCCGGGCGGTGCTGTCGCACGCTTCCCGCCAGGTTGTCGCCAGCTCCCTGCGTGGCCGGTCTCGGTCCCGTTGTGCGACGCGCCGTGGGCGTATATCATCGACGCCATGCTGGCCGTGATAGCACAGACGAAGTTCGGAAAGCTTTACGATTGCCAGGTCGACCTTTATGCGGACGAATGTCCGCATTGCGGGCATGCCACGACATCCAATCCCCTTTGGGCTGCTGCAATCGAAACCGGGCGCGCCTTGGAATTGGACTTGATCTTCCAGTGCCAAAACAACGCTTGCCAGCATCTATTCATTGCCAATTATGAAACAATACCCGGGCGGGCTTCTGAGCGTCATTTCCGGCTCAGAGAAATTGGCCCACCGATCTTTCGCGCGCCGCAGGTGAGTGCGAGCGTGAGAAAGACCTCGCCGGGATTCGCGGCGATCTACGGGCAATCCGCCGTTGCCGAAGGCCTGAAGCTGAAGCAGGTTGCCGGAGCCGGCTATCGAAAGGCACTGGAATTCCTGGTCAAAGACTACTGCAAAATTCTCGAGCCTTCGAAAGCCGATTCCATCGAGAAGACTGCCCTTGGGGCCTGCATAAACAACTTCGTTACCGATGAGAACATTAAGACCACTGCAAGCCGGGCGGTTTGGCTAGGCAATGACGAAACGCATTACATGCGCCAGTACGATGATTTCGATATCGAGCACTTGAAGGAGTTGATCGACCTAACCGTCAATTGGATTGATACGGACGTGCGCACGAGGGAATTTCAGCAGAGACTCCAAAAGCGGGAAACGGATTAGAAGGCCACCGAAGTGACGACCAGCGCTCGCCGTTCGCAGCGTGCCTTTTGCCCACTCTTCGCCATTGGCGGGCAACCACGCACAATCCGCTGAATTCCGGCTCAAAGCTCATAGCTGAAAGCCGGCCACACCCCGTCACTGCCACACAACCACGCCCAACCGCCAACAATCCACCCCCGCGACCGAAAACCGCCGGGCGCCCCCCGCCTCGAATAACGTCCTATGATCTCTAGGAAAGCGCGCAGACCGGCGCCGGAGGCCCACGATGCCAGAACTAACAACTAACAACTAAGAACTGAGAACTACCCACGGAGCCACGCCAATGCTTCCCACGCCATCATCTTATAATGCCGCAGCTTCAACCCCGCCCCCGTGCCCCCTTGCCTCAGGTTATCAAAATCGAGTGCACAAAAAGCATGCGTATCTGATCATCTGCCCGCAAGACCGGATCCCACAGGCCTTTTTATCAGACCGCTTGAGCACCTGGGGTGGCATCGCCGCACGCCGCCGCCCCGCGTGGCCTCGACGCCTGCCTGCCCAGCGCTCCACATTGCCGAAGCGAAGATCGAACTGGAAGGGCGGCCGACGCATGCAATCCGCGGACGTGAAGGCGTGCACGAGGTTCCGCCTTGAGGCTGGCCAGCCGGGCCTGTTCGCGGGTCCTTCCCACATTCCTCACTTTCCCAGCTTCCCACGCGCGCCCGACCGTGGGAAAGTGTGAACGTGGCAATGTGCAGCAGCGCGGCCTACGTCTGGCCCGCGCCGCGCCTCGGGCCGGCCTACGGCTGGCCCGCGCCGGCCCTCGGGAGAGATTGAACGTGCAGCAGACGCCCGTTCAGCGCTATTACCGGTTTCACGCGGCGATCTACGACTGGACGCGCTGGGCCGTCCTCCACCGTCGAAAACTGGCCATCCAGCGCCTCGAACTGCGGCCCGACAGCCACGTGCTGGAAATCGGCTGCGGCACCGGGCTGAACTTCGGGGCCATTCTGAAGCAGCTTGATCCGCAGGCCGGCAGGCTCACGGGCGTCGACTTCTCGCGCGACATGCTGGGGCGGGCTCGCGGCCTCATCGAGCGTCGCGGTTGGCTCAATGTCGACCTGGTATCAGCGGATGCGACTGCCTTGGCGCTCGGTGAACGGTTCGATGCCGTCCTTTTCGCATACAGCTTGTCCATGATCCCCGACTGGGAACGGGCCCTGGCCCGGGCCTGGGACCACCTTCTTCCCGGCGGGCGGCTCGTCATCCTGGATTTCGGCCGATTTGAGCGGTGGGGCCCGGCCGGGTGGCTGGCACGCGCCTGGCTGCGGGCGAATCACGTGGCCACCGGCCGCGCCTATCCGCAGCGGCTGGCCCAAGTGCTCGGGCCGGTGAGTTACGAGCCTTGGCTGGGCGGGTACGCTTTTGTAGCCACGGCCCGAAACCTCCGGAGGGCTAATTGATTTGCCCTGCGATTGGGTCTATTCTTACTGCGCCTTGTGCGACGAGCCGACGAGCGCGGCTGGTCCGGTGGCCCGTCCGGGGAACGGCCGGCGGTGCCGGAGGTGCCTTGACTCAGTGTAACTCTCCGCCGTGACGGGCGATGCCAGACAGAGCATTCGCGGTTATCAGTGACATCCATTCGAACCTGGAGGCGCTGCGCGCTGTTCTGGACGATATCGAGGAGCGCGGGGTAACGGAGATTGTCTGCCTGGGGGACGTGGTCGGGTACGGCCCTAACCCGAAGGAATGCCTGGACCTCGTGCGGGAACGGTGCCGAGTGTGCCTGATGGGCAATCATGACCATGCTCTGCTGTACGAGCCGTGCAACTTCAACGTGGCGGCCGAGCGGGCGTGCTTCTGGACGCGGCAGTTACTGGAAGACGAGGAGGACAAGGAGCTGCGGAACGCGCGCTGGCAGTTCCTCGGCAACATGCCGGTGCGCTTCCAAGACCAGGATATTCTGTACGTTCACGCTTCGCCGCGCCGCCCGATCAACGAGTACATCTTCCCGGAGGACGTTTTCACCAATCCGCAGAAGGTGGTGGCGAATTTCGACCGCTTAGACCGGCGGCTGTGCTTCGTCGGGCATACGCATCAGCCGGGCGTTTTCCTGGATGATCCTTATTTTGACCCGCCGAACGAGTTGCCGGATTCGCCCTTCTACGAGGTGGAGGACGAGCGGGCGATCGTGAACGTCGGCAGCGTCGGGCAGCCGCGCGACCGCGATCCGCGGGCCAGCTATGTCCTGGTCTACCGGCAGAACGACGTGCTCGGCACGGGCACGGAGAGCCTGGTGGCGGCGGCGCTGAGCTGCGCCATCGAGCAAATCGAGTTCGTGCGCGTCGAGTACGACATAGAAAAAACGGTCAAGAAAATCCTGGCGCTCCCCGCCTTGGACGAACTGCTCGGCACGCGACTCTACGACGGCCGGTAGCGGCACCGGCTCGTGCTGAGCCGGAGGAGAGAACCGGCCTTATTCCCGTAATTGTGCTCACGGAGGGTGCATGAACGCTCGGAACGTCGACGACTCGCGGCCGATCAAGGAACTACCGGGTGTCTCGAACGGCATCGGCCGGCGGAGCGCTTTGAAAACTCTCGCGGCCACGCTTGGAGCGGTCGTGCTCGGCCCCGCCGGCTGCCGCACGGCGCCGGCGCGAAATGAACCGGTCGCGCAGCCGGTCACGGCCGCTGGTTCGGACGCGGGGCGAGTCGAGCCGCTGTTCAAGATTTCGCTGGCTGAGTGGTCGCTGCACCGCCAGCTCGGGGCGGGTCAACTCGACCACCTTGATTTTCCCGAGGCTGCGAAGCGCGACTACGGCATCGAAGCGGTGGAATACGTGAGCACGTTTTTCAAGAGCGCCGGCGCGGACTATGTGGGCGAGCTGCGGCGGCGCGCGGTTGACGCCGGCGTTCGCAGCCTGCTGATCATGGTCGATGGCGAGGGGGCTTTGGGCGATCCGGACGAGGCCGCTCGCCGGCGCACGGTCGAGAACCACTACAAGTGGGTCGAAGCGGCTCGACTGCTTGGCGGCCATAGCATTCGCGTCAACGCGCAGAGCTCCGGCAGCCCGGAAGAGCAACTCGCGCTGGTCGCTGACGGCCTGCGCCGGCTGACGGAGTTTGCGGCCGAGCGCGATTTGAACGTGCTGGTCGAAAACCACGGCGGGCTGTCTTCGAACGGCGCGTGGGTCGTGGCGCTGATGAAGCGCGTGGACCATCCGCGTTGCGGGACGCTGCCGGATTTCGGCAATTTTCTGCCGCCGAATGCGGCCGACAACGCGGGCTATGATCGTTACGCGGGCGTGGCTGAGATGATGCCGTATGCCAAGGCGGTCAGCGCCAAGTCGCACGATTTCGACGAATCGGGCAACGAAGTTGACATAGACTACCGGCGGATGATCGGCATCGTCCTGCGGGCCGGCTATCACGGCTACATCGGCATTGAATACGAGGGGTCGCGCTTGGCCGAGGCGGATGGGATTCGGGCGACGAAGCGGCTGCTGGAGCGGGTGCGTGACGAGCTGTCCTGAGTCTATGGGACCGGTTTCGAAGGGGTAAGCCCGTCGGAAGGCGAGTTCGAGAAGGCGTGTTCGAGACGGCGTTCGAGGCGGCGAGTTCGAGGTGGGCAGGGGAGGCAGGTGGGCAGGGGCAGGTGGCAGTTGGGCGGACGCCCTTGACTAGAACGGCAACGTGCCCTAAATTCGCGCGACTGGTCGTAAGATCAGGGCGAGCCTGAGTCGCCCGGCGGTCAGGTAGCTCAGTTGGTAGAGCAACGGATTGAAAATCCGTGTGTCGGCGGTTCAAGTCCGCCCCTGACCACGTTGAGGTGAACGCCAGTTTGGCGCCGGCGGCGCAAACTGACGAGTGACAACTGAATATGATGTTTACTCCTGGGGCCGTAGCTCAGTTGGGAGAGCGCTTGCATGGCATGCAAGAGGTCGTGAGTTCGAATCTCATCGGCTCCATTCTAACCCCTGTAAGATCAAGCACTTACGAGACGCCGGAGCCGCGCGCTCTTGTCCGGTTCCCCTTTTGATCTTGAATTGCCCCTATTCGCGGTTGACCGTTCTCAGTTATCAGTTGTCGGGAAGATCGCGCGAGGGGGCACCCTACGAGGACGCACCTACGAGCGCACCCTATGAGAACAGCAGGTACAGCCCGACGCCCGCAATCAGCACGCCGGCCAGCCGCCGCAGCACGTCCGTGCCGCGCGTCCAGCCTTTCGAGTCGGCGAGCTTTTGCACAAGGCCGATCGACGTGCCGCCGACCAGTACCAGGCCGCAGTGGCCCAGGCTGTACGCGGACAGCAGCAGGATGCCGAATGCCAGGCCGTACAGCGGCGTGACGGCGCTCAGAGCGAGCAAGATTGGTCCGGCACACGGGATCGAGATCAGGCCGAACAACAACCCGAGCAGCAACGCGCCGATGAAGCCCTTCTGCTTCGGCTGCAGGCCGGTCGGGGCCGGGATGCGGATGTGCAGAACTCCGAGCAGGTGCAAACCCATCAGCAGGCACACGACCACCGCGATGTACTTCCACCAACTGGCCGGCAGCAGACTGCTGGCGGACCACACGCTGAACCACATCAGGCCGAAGGTGATCGTCAGGCCGATTGCGAACGTCAGCGACAGGAGGAACGAACGGGCGACGGTGCGCTTTTCCTGCCCCGCGACGTAGCCGACCATGAGCGGCGCGGCCGCGAGCACGCAGGGGTTGGCGGCGGTCAACAGGCCGCCCACCAGCGCCGCCAGCGGCGCCAGCCAGATGTTGGTTTTAATTATTTCGGCCAGGTTCTCGGCAAACGACTCGAGCATTTTGTCTTATCCCATTGCAGCCGCATCCGAGGCCGCTGGTTTCAGGGGCGCGCCTTTCCCCCGCTGAATGTACTCGCGGCAGACAGCTCGGCCGCGCCGGACCGGATCACGCCATCTTCCATTTCATAAATCGTGTCGAACACGTCCAGCGCGCGGTGGTCGTGCGTGACCACGATCACAGCGGCACCCTGCTCGTGCGCGACGCGGCGGAACAGCTCCATAACCTGGCGGCCGCGCGGCCCGTCGAGTGCGGCGGTCGGCTCGTCGGCCAGGATTACGCTCGGACGGTTGGCCAGAGCGCGGGCCACTGCCACGCGCTGCTGTTCGCCGCCGGAGAGCTCGGGGGGATAGCCGGCGGCGCGTTCGCGCACCCCGAGATATTCCAGTAGCTCCAGCGCGCGGGCACGGGCCGCTCGGGACGACTCGCCATTCAGCTCCATTGCGACCTGGACATTCTCGCGGGCGGTCAGGAATCGGATGAGGTTCGCCTTTTGCGAGATATACCCGATGTGCTTGCGTCGAAACGTGCGCGGGTTCGTCAGCGCGCGTGGACCTTCCATCACCAGCCGGCCGCCGATCAGGATGCGACCCGCGGTAGGGGGGTTGATCAGGCCGACGGCCGTGAGAAACGTGGATTTGCCCGCGCCGCTGGGGCCGATCAGCGCCACGCATTGCCCGTGCGCCACGCACAGCGAGGCGTCGCGCATCGCGACCACCTCGGTGTGGCCGCTGCCGTATACCTTGGTCAGACCGTGTGTTTCAATGGCGGCGTTTCGCACAGCAGCAGCTCATCCCAGCAATGCCACGTTGGGCTGCACGCGCAGCGCTTTCCAGATACCCACGAGACTTGCCACAACCGATACGCCCAGCACCACGCCCGCCAACATCAGCAAGTCATCCGGGGTCAGGATCACCCGCCGCGGGAAGTACGGATAGGCCTTTTGCCCCAGCAACCAGGCCACCGCATACCCCAAAGCTCCAAGTGCGATGGCCTGCTGCATGATCAATTTGACGATGACCCAATTCGATGCCCCGATGAGCTTCAGCAGCGCGATATCGTGCAGCTTGTCCATCGTGAGCGTGTACAGGATGAGCGCCATAATGATGCCGGAGACGGTCGTAAGGAGTACGCGGAAAAGGCCCAACTGCCGCCGCGAGCGCTCGACCACTCCCATCAGCAGCATCTTGGCTTCATCGGCCCGCGTATAGACCGACACATCGGCCCAACCGTCGATCGTCGCTTTCACCGCAGCCTCGTTAACGCCGGGCGCCAGGCGGGTCATGACGGCGCTGATCTGGTTTGGCGGCAAGGCCGGGAGCTGTGAGCCGGGCCCGGCCGCCCGCTCCAGCATCGTGGGCTGGGTGTTGCCCAGGTCGATCTGCTCCGCCCGCGCGCGCCGCGCCTGGCGTTCCAGGCGAATGCCTTCGGGCGACTGGTCGAACTGAACCGCCTGCGAATCCGCCAGGGTGAGGAACAGAAAGCCGTTACCCGCCGGATCGCTCATACCGCTGGTCAGGCCGACCACGGTATAGATTTCCTTGCCCAGCGGAAGGCGCTCCCCGAGTGTCAGGCCCAGCGAGCGGTCTGCGATCATCTCGAAATGCGCCTGCGCGAGCGGGCGCCCGGCGCTCAGCGGCAGCCACTCGCCCTTGTCGGTTGGCCAATCCAGCCCGAGGACCGAGGCACGCAGCGGTTTGCCGGCACGCAGGCGCTGGATGGTGTGATAGACGAAGGCCCGCGCTTCGGCCACTCCGGGCACGGCCGCCACGCGGTCGACAAGCGTCTTGGGTACGCGCGAGATTTCGGCGAACGGCCCGCGTGTGCCGCGCTGCACTACCCATAGTTCCACGCCCACCTTGTCGACTAGCTGGGTCGCCTCTGTGGTCAGCCCGCGGTAGATGCCGCCCATGCCCATGACAATCATGAGCAGCGTGCCCAGGCCGAGCGTCGTCAGGGCGAAACGGCCGCGGTTGTGCCAGACGTCTTTGCGCGCGAGGTTCATGGCTGTTTCGCCGCGGAGCCGTGCGGGCCGGGCGCTGGGACCTTTACGCGCTGCCCTGGCTTCAAGGAGGTTTTCTGAGTGGCGGGCACGATTGCCCGTTCATTTGGGCTGAGTCCCTCGATGACTTCAACCGACTCCTGTCCGCGCAAGCCCAGGCGTAACGGGCGCCAAGCGGCCCGTCCGCCGCTCTCCACAAATGTCCCGGCTTTGCCGTCTTGCCAGCCAATAAAGCGCGACGGCAGCAGGACTGCGTCCGCCTTGCGTCCGGTCTCGATGTAGATTTCCGCGCGCTGGCCTATGGCCCAATTCTCAGGCAGCTCATGGACGTGGACGTCAACCAGGAATTCGCGCGTTTCGCGGTCCACCTCGCGCCCCAGCCGGGCCACCGCGCCCGGGTACGATCGGCCGGGCGCGGCGCGGAACACGACGCGGGCCGGCTGGCCCGGTTGCAGTTTTGCCATTTGGGTCTCGTCGACCCAGGCGCTCAGCCACAGCTCGTCCATCGCAACCAGGGCCAGGATTGAACTACCCGGAACCACGATGTCCCCCGGGTCGCGGTCGCGGCGCGTAATCAGGCCGGCGAACGGGGCGCGCACCGAAGCATCCGCCAACCTCGTCTGGTGGAGCTCCAACGTCTTCATGGCGGTGACGACTTGCTTCTGAGCCTCGACCAAAGCCGCTTCGGACGAGCTGAGATCGGCTTCGGAGACGCGCAGCGTCTTGCGCGCATCTTCGAACTCAGTGGTTGAGCCGGTCCCGAGCTTCACGAGATTGGCGACGCGGTCAAAATCGAAGCGCGCCTGATCGAGAACCGCCAGCGCGCGTGCCCGGTCTGCCTGCCGGCGTTCAACAGCGGCGTGTGCTGCAGAAAGCGCGCTCTCGGCCACCTCGACTTGCCGGCTCAAGTCGCCATCGTCGAGTTGCACCAGCACCTGCCCGGCCTCGACCCGATCTCCCTGATCGACGAGGACTGCCTTGATCAGCCCCGAGATTTTCGGGCTGATGCTGGCACTAATGTGCGATTCCAGCGTGCCGGTGCCCATTACCTCGGCGACAACTTCGCCGCGCTGCACGACATGTGCTATCACCGGCATGGGCGACAGCCACATCCAGTAAGCAATCGCAGCGGCAACGGCCAACCCGACCGCCCACTTCAGGCCGCGCCAGAGCGTCCGCCCCCAAGCCTGCCGTGGTTTGGCGGGAACGCTCACTACGGGTGGCGGGGCGGAATCTACGGTCATTACTTCACTCCCAGTTCGGCGAATTTGGCTATGAAGTCGGCCTTGGGAAGAAAGCCTTCGTGGCGCCAGACTTCTTTGCCTTCACGGTCGTAGAAGATCTGTGTGGGAATGATACGAATCTTGTAGGGCTCGGCCGCGGCTTTGTTCTTCCAGACGTCAATGTACTCGACTTCCACGCGGCCAGCATATTCTTTCTTGAGCTCCTCGAGAATCGGCGCGAGGTCTTTACAGGCTTTGCACTTGCCGGCCCCGAGATCGACCACGCGCGGCAGTCTGGCCTGGCTTTCGGTAGCTGGGGCACTGGCCGGCGCGACGGCAGGATCGGCCGCTACAACGCCGGCGACCTCAGTTGCACCCCCCGCGAATACCGGCGATTCCTCGGCCGGCGGCGCAGTCTCACTGGCCGCCGGAATCTCAGCCGCAACCGGTGATGGCTCAGGGCAGGGGGTTCCCTTCTCGGAGAGGGGAACGCTCGGTGGCGGCTGCGAGGCAGTCTCGGGCAGCGCAACGGGCTGAGCAAGGGACTGCGAACTTTGTGTATGAACGACGGGGTTGTCGTCCGGCACGACCGCCGGGCTTTCGGTCTGTGTGGACTTGTAGAACGCCACGCCGACGACGAGCACGAGCACGCCGAGAATGATCAGCACGTTCTTCATTACGGAGCTGCCTTTCCGCCGGCCATGAACTTGGCCAGTTCGGTTCGCACGTGCTGCTTTAGCGCCGGTGGCTGGTCGACCAGGTCCCAGACGCTTTCCAAAATCTGCCAGCGCCCAACTTGGTCGCCGTTCATTTCGACGAGAACCAGCGATGAGGATTCGAGATTGAAGTCGCTTTCGAAGTGCTGGTTCGCCGGCTCTTCAATATTGACCGTCCGCCACGCCAAGCTGCCGCTCTTCAGGTCGGCCGCGAAGCCCTCTTCAATGGCCTCCTTCGAATTGCCTTCGATCGCCAGGCAGGTCTTGCAGCGCATGGTGCGGTGAAAGTAATAGGCGACGAACTTGCCGGCGGCAGGGTTGGCGACCGGCGCGGCCTGAAGCTCCTCGGGGGCGGCCGCGGGCGGCACGGGTGCTTCCGCCGGGCGTGCCTGGCTGACTGGCGGGCCCGGCTGCGCCTCAGGCGCGGGGGTGAGAGGCGCGGGCTGCATGGGATTTACTGCCTGCGAGTCCGCCTGGACGCCATGCGATCGGCCGCAGCCGTAAAGCAGTCCGGCATTTGCGCACAGCAGCCCCAGCAGCGGGACTCCGATCAGTGTGGCCGTGAACCGCAAGATACGCGGGTAAGTTACTGGATGCATGAAAGACTCCTCAGCAGCGCCCGCAGGGGGCGTGAACCGTCCGACAGGGCCGTCAGCTTTGAGCGGCAGTAGTCAGCAAGCTCGTCAGTTCCGCCTCGCTCGGCACCTTTCCGGCGAACTTTACTTCGCCGTCGATAGCGAGCGCCGGCGTGACGAGAACGCCGAATTGCGCGATTTTCGACAAATCCGTGACTTTGACTAATTCGTACGCCAGGCCGAGTTTGTCCGCGGCGGCCTTGGCGTTGGCGGCCAGGGTTTCACATTTCTTGCAGCCGGTGCCGAGGATTTCGATTTTCATGTCGCTTCCTTTTTTACACTTTTGGATTGCTAACCGGCGCAAATGCCGTACAGCAGTCCTGCCACGGTTGAGAGCGCCACCACGAGCGCCACGTAAACCAGCATCTTCTGGGTGCCGACGACCGACCGGATGACCAGCATGCTCGGCAATGAGAGCGCGGGGCCCGCCAGCAGAAGGGCCAGCGCCGGACCCTGCCCCATGCCCGAGCCGATCAGGCCCTGCAAAATCGGTACTTCGGTCAGGGTAGCGAAGTACATCAGGACGCCGGCGAAACTGGCGAAGAAGTTCGCCCATAGGCTGTTCCCGCCGACCGCCTGCTCGATCCAGCGGTTCGGGACAAGCGCTTCCTGCCCCGGTCGCCCCAGCAGCACGCCGGACACGAGTACCCCGAAGAACAGCAACGGCAGAATCTGTTTCGTGAAGAACCACGTGCTGCCGACCCACTGCTTCAGCTCCGCGGGCGTGAACCAGAACTTGAGCATGACAGCCAGCGCCACCACCAGCACGGCGGTGATCGCCCATTTGGCGGCGAAGATCGCCTCCCACGCGGCGTTGGCGGTCGCCGGCCGGGCCCAATTCGCGAATACCAGGATGCCGACCATAACTAAGAAGTACGCCGCCGTCTTCCAGAGCGGGCGTTGGCCAGCGTCGTCCGGCAGCACGAATCCGCCGGACGCCTTGGCCTCTTCAGCCTTGGCCCGTTCTTCCTTTCGATAAATGAAGTGCATCGCCAAGCCAATGATGAAGCTGAATGCGATCGCGGCGCCGGCGCGGGCCGCGCCGATCTGCCAGCCCAGGATACGTGCCGTGAGGATGATCGCCAGAACGTTGATGGCCGGGCCCGAGTAAAGGAATGCCGATGCCGGTCCCAGCCCCGCGCCGCGCGTCCAAATGCCGGCAAACAGGGGCAAGACCGTACACGAGCAGACGGCGAGAATCGTGCCGGCAACCGAGGCGACCGTGTAGGCCAGGAACTTGTTCGCCGTCGGCCCCAGGTACTTAATTACCGAGACCTGCGACACGAAGCATGAGATTGCCCCCGCGATAAACAGTGCCGGCACCAGGCACAGAATCACGTGGTGCTGGGCGTAGTCCTGGAGCATCAGCAGTGCTTCGCGCCCGGCGTTGGCGATGCGGGTCTGGCCGGCGGGGATGCTCTTGAAGGGGAGGAAATAGGACAGCAGAAAAACGGCGATCATGAGGGCGAGGAGGGTCAGCGTGCGGCGGCCCTGCGAGACGAGACGCCAAACCCTGGTGGCGGGGCCGGCTCGTTGGTGCGCCGGGGTCTGTACGGGCGCCGTAACGCTCATGATGCGATCGCCGCCTGCTGGGCCTTGAGGTTCTGCTTCAGAACCGATTCGATGCATTCCCACAGCCCTTTCAGGCAGCAGACAGTCTGGCGGTAGAAGATCTTGGGACCTTCTCTGCGTTCCGCGACCAGTCCGGCCTGCTTGAGGATGGCCAGGTGCTTGGAAACGGTGGACTGGTCGGCGGGAACCAGGCGGTTCAGCTCGCAGACGCACAGTTCGCCCTCGGCCAGCGCATCCAACAGGAGGAGGCGGGTCGGGTGGGCCAGGGCCTTGGCCACGGCGGCCCGGGCCTCATAGCGCTCGCGCGGGTGGATTGTTCGCTTAATTGCCATATGGCCATATTGCCATAAAGCCAG
>ERZ795050.3066-NODE-3066-length-17088-cov-9.766219_pt1 | contig 17088 bp, 9 predicted proteins | sample MGYA00375134_ERZ795050 | MGnify/ENA primary metagenome ERZ795050 (study PRJEB30179, sample SAMN05720221) | activated sludge metagenome | isolation source: Anaerobic digester | place: Japan | collected 2015-05-26 ... | reverse complement strand
GTTCTGCAACACCTGCGCACCGGACAGATCGAGTGCGCTGACCTGCCTGCCCCACTGGCACGCCCCGGCGCGCTGCTGATCCGCACCAGCCGCTCCCTTATTTCAGCCGGCACCGAACGCTCGCTGGTCGAATTCGCCCGCTCGGGCTGGATCGGAAAGGCCCGCTCCCAGCCCGAAAAAGTGCGCCAGGTGCTCGACAAGATCAAAACCGACGGTCTCATGCCCACGCTCGAAACGGTCTTCGCCAGGCTCGATGAACCTATGCCGCTCGGCTATTGCAACGCCGGCGTCGTGCTCGAAGTCGGCCCGGGCGTGACCGGCTTCGCGCCCGGCGACCGCGTCGCCAGTAACGGCTCGCATGCGGAACTGGTCTGCGTGCCGCCCAACCTGTGCGCGAAAATTCCCGACGGCGTCAGCGACGAAGAGGCCGCCTTCACCGTCCTTTCCAGCATCGCCCTGCAAGGCATCCGCCTGGTTCAGCCAACCTTGGGCGAAAACATCGTCGTCTACGGACTCGGCCTGATCGGACTCATCGCCGTGCAACTGCTGGCCGCCAGCGGCTGCAACGTGCTGGGCATCGACGTGCACCCCGACCGCCTGCGCTTGGCGCAGAAATTCGGGGCGCGGACGTTCGACGCCTCCGGCGGCGCCAGCCCGGTCGCCGCGGGCAACTCGTGGACGTCCGGCAAGGGCGTCGACGGCGTGCTCATCACCGCTTCAGCCCAGACCGACGAAATCATGCATGCCGCCGCCCAAATGTGCCGCAAACGCGGCCGAATCGTCCTGGTCGGCGTGGTCGGACTCAATCTGCGGCGCCCCGACTTCTACGAAAAAGAACTCACGTTCCAGGTCTCGTGCTCGTACGGCCCGGGCCGCTATGACGAACGCTACGAGCAGGGCGGACAGGACTACCCCTACGCCTACGTGCGCTGGACCGAGCAGCGCAACCTGGAGGCGGTGCTGGCCGCCATGCAGGCTAAGCGGCTGCTGGTCCACGACCTGATCACGCACCGCTACCCACTGGCCGAAGCGCCGGCGGCCTATGCGACGATCCGCTACGATTCGAGCAGCCTGGGCGTCATCCTGGAGTATCCGGCGGAGGTCAGCCGGGCGCCGCGTATCAACATCCCTGCCCGGACGTCCGCCGCCGCCGGGCAGGCCGTGGTCGGCATCATCGGCGCGGGCAACTTCGCAAAACTGGTCATGGGCCCCAACGTGGCCAAGGCCGGCGCGCGCCTGAAATACGTCGCCGATGTGAACGCGGCGGCGGCGCAGTACCTGGCGCGCAAGTGCGGCGGCGAGCAGGCGGTCACCGACTATCGCTTGCTGCTGGAAGACCCGGAGGTGAAGGCGGTCCTCATTGCGGTCGGGCACAGCCTGCACGCGCGCTTCGTCTGCGAGGCTTTGGCCGCGGGTAAACACGCCTTCGTCGAAAAGCCGCTGGCCATGAATCCGGCCGAACTCGGCCAGGTGATGCGTACCGCGGCCGAGCATCCGGATCGCTTGGTGATGGTGGGCTTCAACCGCCGCTTCAGCCCGCACGCACTGAAGATGAAGTCGCTGCTGGCCGGCCGCAGCGAGCCGCTGTGCATGAACATGACGGTCAACGCCGGCTACATTCCGCCGGAACATTGGGTCCAGGACCCGGTCCGCGGCGGGGAGCGGATCATCGGCGAAGGCTGCCACTTCATCGACCTGCTGAGCTTTCTGGCCGGCAGCCAAGTCCGGACGGTCGCCGCGCTGATGGCCGGCGAGGGCGTCGCCACGCGCTCGGACAAAATGTCGATCGTGCTCGGGTTCGAAGACGGCAGCGTGGGCACGGTCAACTACTTCGCCAACGGGTCAAAAGCCTATCCCAAGGAGCAATTGGAGGTCTTCAGCGAAGGCCGCGTTCTGCGGCTGGACAATTTCCGCCGGGTGAGCGGCTATGGTTTCGGCAAGTTCAAGCAGCTCAAGTCGGTGCGCCAGGACAAGGGCCATGCGGCGGAGTTCGCGGCTTTTGTGCAGCGCGTCACGACCGGCGGCCCGGCACTGATCCCTCTGGACGAACTGGTGAACGTAACGCTGGCCACTTTCGCAGCCATGACGGCGGCCCGCGAGCGGCGGACCATCGACCTGGCGGCCGAGTATGGCGAAGCGCTGGGGGTGTGCCTGCGGCCGGCGTCGGCTATAACGACGGCGTGAACCGCGTCAAACTGGGCTATTACGTGCTGCGCTATCTGGGGCCGAAGTTCGCCCTCCGGCGAGCCGCCCTGTACGCGCGGCACAAGGCGGGGTGGGACCGGCGCCTCTTCGCGCCTCGAGATTGGGACCAAATCCCTGTGCCACTGCCTGAAGCCGCAGCTTCAAGCAGTGCGCAAACGAACAGCGCCGAAGCAAGCCGCAATCAACCAACCAGCGCAGAAACCTACGCCAACTGGAAAACAGCCAATTCACCTCCCTTCTTCTTCCCGCTCGGCCAGCCACCAAAACTTCCCGTCGAACTGCGTTCAACCGCCACCGGCCGCCAACCAAACCTCGCGGAACGCATCCGCCTGCTGCAGCAAGGCCGCTGCGTCTACTTCTTCAAGCTGGTCCCGCCGCAACCGGTCGAGTGGAACCGCAACCCATTCGACGGCAGCCACTCCGACGCGACAAAAACCTGGACGGACCTGCCCGAGTACGCACCCCAGCAGGGCGATTACCGCATGCTATGGGAGCCCGCGCGGGCGGCCTGGGCGATCGACCTGACCCGGGCGCCGGCACATGGCTTGGATTGCGACGCGGCGGAGCTGTACTGGCAGTGGGTCGACTCCTGGATGGCGGCTTGCCCGCCATTCCGCGGCGTCCAGTGGAAATGTGGACAGGAAGCGGCAGTCCGCCTGCTGGCCTTAACCTTCGGGTTCTGGAGCCTGGCCGCCAGTCCCGTCACAACACCGGCCCGCTGGCGCCAGTTCGCTCGCCTGGCCTGGGCAACCGCCTACCGCATCGCCCACTACATCGATTACGCGATCTCGCAAAAGAACAACCACGCCATCTCCGAGGCCTGTGGCTTGATGCTCGTGGGCCATCTATTCCCGGAGTTCGCCGAGTCCAAGCGCTGGTGGCGCCGCGGTAAACGAGTGCTGGCCGGCGAGCTGCGCCGCCAAATCTACAGCGACGGCAGCTACGTCCAGCATTCCATGAACTACCAGCGCGTCATGCTGGCCATGGCCGCGGTGGCCTTCCGCCTGGCCGAACTGCACGGCGACCCGTTCGAGCGCGGCCTGTACGATAAACTGAGCCTCGCGAATGATTTCCTCTTCGAAATGATGGACCCGCAAAGCGGCGGCGTTCCGAACTACGGCAATAATGACGGCGCCCACGTCCTGCCGCTCGACGAGTGCGACTTCGTCGACTTTCGGCCGATCGTGCAGACGGTGCATTACCTCGTTCACCGGCAGCGTCGGCTGGAGCCCGGGCCGTGGGATGAAGATCTGCTGTGGCTCTTCGGACCGGAGGCGCTGGCCGCGCCCAGGTCGCCGCGCGAGCCGCGCGCGCACGCGTTTGCCGATGGCGGATACTTCACGCTGCGCGGTGATCAGAGTTGGGCCCTGGTGCGTTGCCACACCTACCGCGACCGCCCCGCACACTATGATCCGCTGCACCTGGACCTGTGGTACAAGGGGCACAACGTCCTGCGCGACTGCGGCACGTTCAAGTACTACATTCCCGGGCGCCCGGACCTGGAACGGTACTTCCGGTCGATCCAGGCCCATAACTGCGTCGAGATCGACGGCGGCATGCCGGTTGAGCTGGCCTCGCGTTTTCAATTCTTCCCGTGGCCGCGCTGCCGGGCGCGTCAGTACAACCCGGTTCCGGCCTCGAGTGGCTCATGCTCCTGCATCTTCGAAAACCACGATTATGATCGCGCGCCCTGGCATGTTCTGCATCGCCGCACGCTGCTGCAACTGCCCGGCGACGCTTGGGTCGTTGTAGATGACTTGCTTGGAATTGGTCGGCACCGCGCGGTTTGGTACTGGCACCTGCTCGACGCCGACCTGACGCTCGAACCCGGCCAGACGGCGCTCGTATTGAAAACACCGGCCGGCGCTTATGCCCTGGCGGCCAGCGCCACGGTCGCTCCGCGCCGGTTCGAAATCGTCCGGGGCCGCGACGAGCTCGGCCGCGTGCAGGGCTTTGCCGCCCCGTACTACGGCGAGCGCCGGCCGATCCCGGTTCTGGAGGTTGAATACGAAGCCCACCTGCCCTTAAGAGTCGTGACCGCTCTCGGACCGATAAGAGCAATGGCGACCCGGCTGGCCGACGTAGACGGACAAGAGCGCTGGGTCGTCAGCGCCGGCGACGCCAGCTTCGAACTGACCTTGCCGCCGCCAACGCGAAAGATCGCGCAACTGCTGCTAGAATGCCCGGTTGCGCTCGCGCCAAGCGAATCGCGGAAGGACGAAAACAGGTGAACATCACCATCTTCGGCATGGGTTACGTCGGAATCGTCAGCGCGGCCTGCCTGCTGCGCGATGGACACACGGTTACCGGCGTCGATCCAAACGAAGCCAAGGTGCGCGACCTCAACGCGGGCCGCACGCCCATCCAGGAGCCCGGCGTCGCCGAACTGCTGGCCGCCGGCCACGCCTCCGGACGACTGACGGCGACCGCCGTCACTCCGCCGGGCCTGGGAAACTGCGACATGGCGTGGATTTGCGTGGGCACGCCCTCGCGCCCCGACGGCGGCGTTAACACGCAGCAGGTCGAGCGCTGCATTCGCGAAATCGGGACGGCCCTGCGCGAGGCGCGCACGCGGCCGCTGCTCGTCGCGCGCAGCACCGTGCCGCCGGGAACCGTTCGTAACTGCCTGATTCCCGCGTTGGAGCAGACCAGCGGGCTGCGCGTCGGACGCGACCTGCACGTGGTCTTCCATCCCGAATTTCTGCGCGAGGGTTGCGCCGTAGATGATTTCGACCACCCGCCCAAAATCGTCGTCGGCGAGGCGCATCCGGGTGCGGCCGATCCCCTGCTGAAACTCTATGAACGCTACACCGCGCCGCGCTTTCGCGTCGGGCTGGAAGTGGCCGAGATGGTCAAGTACTCGGACAACCTGTTCCACGCCGTGAAGGTCGTGTTCGCTAACGAAATTGGTGCACTGGCCCGCGCGGTCGGCGCCGACGCACGCCAGGTCGCCGAAATTTTCTGCTCGGACACCAAACTCAACATCAACCCGTATTACCTGCGCCCGGGCTTCGCCTTCGGCGGCTCCTGCCTGCCGAAGGACCTGCGCGCCATGCTGCGTCTGGCGCAGCAGCAATCGATCCGCGTGCCGCTGTTCGAAGCCACCGCGGAGAGCAATCGCGTACGAATTGAGGAACTCGTCGAGCGCGTCCTCAGCTACCGTCCGGCGCGCGTCGGCATGGTCGGTCTCGCGTTCAAGCCGCGCACCGACGACATGCGCGAAAGCCCGTACGTCGCCGTCGCCAAACGCCTGATCGGCGAAGGCATCGAGCTGCGCATCTATGACCCCGGCGTGGACACGCGCCGCCTGCTGGGTAGCAACCAGGCGGCCGTGCAGACAGCGCTCGGGCACCTGGAACGACTGTTGGTCGCCAGCCTCGATGAATTCGCCCAGTGTGAATTGATCTTGGTCAACCACCCGACCGTCACAGCCGAATGCGTGACGGGCTGGCTCAAGTCCGGCCTGCGCGTAATCGACCTGGTCGGTATTCCGGGTCTTGGGCCGCCGGCGTCGCCCGGCTACGAGGGCATCGCCTGGTGAGCAGCCGTCGCTGAGGAGCGCTTGTGCACGTTCTCTACCTGCATCAGTACTTCGTCACGCGACACGGGTTTACCGGCACGCGCTCGTACGAGTTCGCCCGCCGCCTCGTGGCCCGCGGCCACCGCGTGACGATGCTCAAGTCCGGACGGTTCGCGGTTGACGGCCTCGACACGCCACCCGGGCTCCAATACACCGAAATCGACGTCGAAGGCATTCGCGTCGTACCGATCGCGGCCGGCTTCGCGAATTCACACAAAGGCACCGGCATGAGCGGCTACCGCCGGGTGCGCGAATTCCAGAGCTTCGCCAGGCTGGCTACCGCCGTTGGCAAAAAGCTGGACCGCCCCGACGTGGTCTACGCCACGAGCACCCCGCTCATGATCGGCTACGCCGGCCGCGACCTCGCCCGCCACTTCGGCGTGCCGTTCGTCTTCGAAGTTCGCGACGTCTGGCCGCAGGCGCTCATCAACACCGGCACTCTGCGCAACCCGCTCGTGATTTGGTGGCTGCGACGCATGGAACGCCGCATTTACGCCGCGGCCGACCACATCGTCGCCCTCTCTCCCGGAATGAAGGCGGGCGTAATGGCCGCCGGCGTGCCGGACGCCAAGGTGACCGTGATCACCAACGGCTCGGACGCCGACCTGTTCCGCCCCGACCTGGACGGCTCGGCCGCACGCGCGCGGCTCGGGCTGGGGCAGCGCTTCGCCGCGATCTACTTCGGGGCCATGGGGCGGGCCAACGGTCTGGACTATGTCATCGACGCCGCCCGTATCCTGCACGAGCGCGGCCGCGAGGACATCGTCCTCGTGTTGCACGGCAGCGGCGGCATGAAAGAGGCGTTGCAGGCCCGCGCTCGGCAACTTGCCCTGACAAACGTCGTCTTCAGCGACTCTGTCCCCGACAAGGCCGCCGTCGCCGAACTGGTCGCGGGCTGCGACGCCTGCCTGACCATTTACGCCGCAACCGACATCGAGCAGTCCTGGTCGCCCAATAAAATGTTCGACGCCCTCGCGGCCGGCAAACCGGTCCTCATCAACGTCCCCGGCTGGCTCCGCGAGACCGTTGAGCAAAACGGCTGTGGCCGCTACACGGACCCGAAACAGCCCGAGGCCCTGGCCGACGCGCTGGAACACCTCGCGGCCGATCGCCAAACCTGCGCCGCACAGGGCCGCCAAGCCCGCGCGCTCTTCGAACGCGAGTTTTCGCGCGAAATCCTGACGCAGCGCCTTGAAGCGGTTCTCAACCGGGTAACAAGGAGCATGCCGTGCACGTAATCTACATCCACCAGCACTTCGGCACGCCCCAGGCCCCGGACGCCACGCGCTCCTACGAAATGAGCCGGGCCCTGCTCCGCGCCGGGCATCGCGTCAGCATGATCTGCGGGCTGAGTGAACGCAATGCGAACGTGCTCAACCACGACCAGCGCGTCAGTGAGACGCTCGTCGATGGAATACGGGTGTACTGCATTGCTGCACAGTATGCGAGCCGGATGAACTTCTACCAGCGGCTGTGGTCGTTCGCCAACTTCGCCCTTACTGCCGGCAAAGTGGCGGGCGGGCTGGACGGCGATCTGGTCTTCGCCACCTCGACCCCTCTGACGGTCGGAATTCCGGGCATGTGGGCAGCCCGCAAATTGCGCGTCCCGTTCGTGTTCGAGGTGCGCGACTTGTGGCCGGAACTCGCGGTCGCCGTAGGGGTGTTGAAGAACCCGGTACTGATCTGGTGCGCCCGGCAGCTTGAACTGAAGACCTACCGTTCCGCAGACCGAATCATCGCTTTATCGCCCGGGATGCGCGAAGGCATCATCAAAGCGGGATACCCCGCTGAGCGGGTGACCATGATCCCGAACGGCTGCGATCTCGATTTGTTCCGGCCCAGCAATGAGCCGCTAAATGACCAGCGGTTTGGAGCACCGGACGATTTCCGCCTGGTGTTTACGGGCGCCCACGGCATCGCCAACGGTTTGCACGCGGTACTGGACGCGGCGGCGGAGCTGAAACGGCGGGGCGTGCGCGGTGTGCGTTTCGTTTTCATTGGGCATGGACAGCTCAAACCGCAACTGATGGCTCGCAGCCGCGCGGAAGGACTGGATGAGTTGGTCAGTTGGGTGGACCCGATCCCGAAGTCCGAGCTGGCTCAGATTCTGCCGCGCCTGGACGTGGGCATGATGATCTTGAAGAATGTGCCGGCGTTTTACTACGGCACGTCGCCGAACAAGTTTTTCGACTACCTCGCGTGCGGACTGCCGGTGCTGAACAACTATCCCGGCTGGTTGGCGGACATGATTGGTCAGCACAAAATCGGGCGCGCCGTTCCGCCGGACGACCCGCGGGCCTTCGCGGAAGCCGTGATATGGCTGCGCGAGCACCCGGAAGAGCGCGCCGCCATGGGGCAGCGAGCTAGGGCGCTGGGCGAGGCCGAATTCTCCCGCGCGCGGCTCTCAGGCGATTTCGTAAAGGCGCTGGAAGGGGTCGCGGCGGGCCGCTAAGAGCACGTCGAGCAAGGGTGCACAGTGTGACTGAGACGCTCCGGCCAATGGAGAAACGCGACGCGGGCGCGGTGGCACGCCTGCATGCTGAAACCATCACGAACGGGTTCCTTCGCAAACTGGGCCGACGTTTCCTACGGCAACTTTACCTCGGCGTGGCGGCAGACCCCGGTTCATGGGTATGCGTCGCGGAGCGAAACGGCACGGTGCTCGGGTTTCTGGCCTACTCGCAGGATGTAAGCGCCATGTACCGACGCGTGCTGCGGGCGCGCTGGTGGCGTCTTGGGCTGGCGTCGCTGCCACGGTCGCTTAATCTGCTGTTGATCAAGGAAATCCTGGACACCTTGCGCTACCCGGCGAAGCAGGCCGCGCAGGCCTTGCCCCCGGCCGAAATCCTCAGTGTGGCAGTCGATTCCAAGGCCCGCGGCTCAGGGCTTGGCCGCCGCCTGGTGGAGCGCGCCGTGGCACACGCAAAAGAGGACGGCCAGCCGCAACTCAAGGTGTTAGCGGGCGCGCGGCTCGAGGCCGCAAACCGTTTCTACGCCGCCTGCGGTTTCCAAAAAGCGGCTGAACTCGTTCAGCACGGCGAAGTGCTGAACGTCTACATCAAATCCACGGCGTAGGGCAAATAGCAACCAGCAATGGAATCGTTCATTCGGCCGAGCGTTGCCGAACCTCGCGCAACCTCGCCAGCGCCGGCAGAATGTCTTGCGAGCGCAGCACCGGCGGCAGGTCGCCGAGCATGCTCATCACGAAGGTCGTGGAGGTGTCACGCCTCAGACCGCCATGCGTGCTGGCGACGTCCCGGCCGATCGCCTCATAAAAGAACCGCGACCCGTGACAATATCCGCTGCGCAGGCTGGCAATGACATCGGGCGGGCTCTGAACCAAGCCATGGAACGCCCGCCACACGCGCGCTACCGGGTCGGGGTACTCATGCTCGACCGTCGCGTAGAACATGGCCTCCGCGTCGATCTCCCCGCTCGGCGCGATCTTACCCGCGTGTGCGAGGCGCTCCAGAATGGGGTTCAGCTTCAGCGGATCACCTTGGCTGCTGTCGTATCGCAATTGGCCGCCGGGGCCTTGTGAAATGCAGGCGAACCCTTCGCAATCCTGAATGACGACATTGCCGCCCGCCGAGTAGCACGTGAATTCGACGCCCTCGTGATTCAGCAGGCATTCGGCCACGCCCGCAGCATCCTGCGTGTAGAATTCCGCGTACGTGACCAGCCCGAAGGCGATGACTACCACGTCGCGCGGCTCGCGAAGCGATTCAGTCTCACGGTATCCACCCGCCTCCAGCACATCGCGGAACGAGACCAGTTGGGCGTGGGTCAGATCGTGCCCGTGATCGGCCGCCAGCGTAATTCGCACGCGCCCGCAGCGCTCATAAACGAGCTGCCGGCAAAAGGCGTCTATGTCGCAAAGGTACTTGGACATGCCTTCCCGCCCGTAGCGCGTGCCCAGGCCCGCCGTGCCGACCGCATAGCCGTAAGCCTCGCCCTCCTCGAATTTGGCGAACGTCTTCTTCAAACCCTGTAGCTCGTGGTTAAAAACCTTCTGCGGGTCCAGGTACATCAAGCCGTCCCACCAGGGCGAAGCGCGGTAATTCATTTTCGCCACCCAGGGCGCGTTGTCCGAGCTCAAATAAGCGCTGCTGCCGCCGCACTTGCAGTTTCGAGTCCGGTCAAAGCCCAGCGCCTGCAGCGAGTAGCACGCTCCGGCGTGCATCACGTCCGAGAGCGCCAAATCCGTCATGCTGGGATAACAACAGATCACCTTTGACGGAGCGTAAAAAAGCCGAAACAGCCCGTCGCGCCGCGCCTCCTCCACCATGTGGAACGGCACGCCGTCCAGCAGAATCACGAAGTGCGGAATGCTGGATTGGTCCATCTCGTCCAGCACGAGCGGCGAACCTGGCTGGCCAGACGCCTCCGCAAACGCGATCGCGTGGACGCGCCCATCCCCCTCAACGTATTCCCAGTAATCCGGCCGGCCCGCGCGCTGCATGTCGAACGCCAGCACCTTCCGATCGCCCTCGGCGTGCTGCGCCACAGGCATATGACGCCGCACCGGAGAGGCGCAGCCAAACATCGACAGCCCGCCCAGAGCAGCCAGGCTCAGCGCGGCCGCAACTTTGAGCGGCAGCGCGCTTCTGCGGCGAGCCGGCGGGTTACGCAACGAGCACATCGCTCCGGCCCCCTTACGCTCAGCACCAGGGAAGTTCGTCATCAAGCCTCTTGAATTAGAGACACCGGCGCAAGCACAAGGGCAGTCCGGCAGGGCAGATAAATTTGCACGCTTTGCGGACGGTCGTCCCAGGCCACCCGCTGCCACGGGTACAACTGGTCGGAGATTACTTCGGCATGCCCGCCAAACCACAGCTCGTCGCTGTTGAGGACCAGCTTGTAGTCCTCGGCCTCCGGAACGCCGAACCGCAAATCGGGGTAGGAACCGTTGGGGTGGAAGTTAAACGCGAACACCAGCCGCCCGCGCCGGTAGATCAGCAGCTTGCGGTCCTCGTGGACCTGGATCAGCTCGATATCAGGAAGCGCCAGCAGATCATACTTGGTGTCGAGCTCGAGCATGGCCCGGTCGAACTCGGCCAGGTCTCGGTAGCGCAGCAACGGGTCATCCACCAGGTTCCACTGCCGGCGGGCATACTTAAACGACCAATTATTCCCCTCGCGCGGGAAGTCGATCCACTCCGGATGCCCGAACTCGTTGCCCATGAAGTTCAGGTACGCCTCGCCGCCCAGCGAGAAGGTAATCAGCCGGATCAGCTTGTGTAAGGCGATGCCGCGTTCGATGACCAGGTTCTGGCTGCCCTTGTTCATGTGCCAGTACATGTCCGAGTCCATCAGGCGAAAGGCGATCGTCTTGTCGCCCACCAGCGCCTGGTCATGGCTCTCGGCGTACGCCACGTGCTTTTCGCCCCGCCGCCGATTGGTCAGCGTGTGGAACAGCCCGCCCATCTCCCACTGCTCATCATGCTGATCCTTCAAGAGCTTGATCCAATAATCCGGGATGCCCATGGCGAGCCGGTAATCAAAGCCCAGCCCGCCTTCGTCCAACGGCCGGGCCAGCCCCACCATGCCCGAGACGTCCTCGGCAATCGTCACCGCTTGCGGGTTCAGCGAATGCGCCAGCTCGTTCGCAAGCTGCAGGTAGGCCACCGCGTCCGGGTCGGCCCGCAGCGGGAAATACTCGTCGTAACAACTGAACGGCGGGCCCAGGCCGTGATCGACGTACATCATGCTTGTGACGCCGTCGAAGCGAAAACCGTCGAAGCGGAATTCCTCCAGCCAATACCGCACGTTCGACAGCAGAAAAGCCAGCACCTCAGTTTTGCCGTAGTCGAAAACGAGCGAGTCCCAGGCCGGATGGTGCCCGCGGCCGCCGGCGTGCGTGTACTGATGGTCCGTCCCGTCGAACATGTTCAAACCTTCGTTGACGTTCCGGACGGCGTGGCTGTGCACGAGGTCCAGCAAAACACGCAGCCCCATGCCGTGGGCCGTGTCGATCAGGTACTTCAAATCCTCCGGCGTGCCAAATCGCGAAGAAGGCGCGTAGAAATTGCTGACCTGGTAGCCGAATGAGCCGTAATACGGATGCTCCTGCACGGCCATCAACTGCACGGCGTTGTAACCGCTGGCCACGATGCGCGGCAGGATGCGGTCGGCGAACTCGCGGTACGTACCGATCCGCTCCTCCGGCGTCGCCATGCCGACGTGCGCCTCGTAAATGCGCAGGTTACCCTTCAGCTCCGGCACAGCGTGCCGCCATACATAAGGCTCCGCAGGATCCCAGTACTGCCCGCAGTAATCGTGAGAATGCGGGTCATAAACGGCCCGGCGAACGTAGGCCGGGATGCGGTCGCGCGGCCCCAGCGCACTGTGGACGAAAACTTTCACGCGCGTGCCGTGCGCGAACCGGCCGCCGTGCTCGGCATCCGGCAAAAAGAGATGCCAGATTCCAAACTCGTCGCGCTCCGCCGCGTGCGATTTACGGTTCCAGTCATTGAAGTCCCCCGCCAGGAACAAGGCCTGGGCGGCCGGCGCCCATTCGCGATACCAGACGCCCGGTTGCCCGTCACGCTGCCCGCGGTTAAAGCCCAGATATTTGTGACGCTCGGCGAAGTGCCCCAGCGAGCCGCCGGCCTTAATCGCACGTTCCCGCATCCACTGATAATGCCGGTAACGTTGCCGCAGCCGTTCCGCGTATGGTTCCAGCCACGGATCTAACGCGATTAGGCCGGTGCCGTCAGGTGCTGCCTTCTTGTCGTCCAATTTACTGGTCACGTTGTTCTCGCCCTCACCTGCTTTTGTAATGAGGATAGCGGTGCAAGCGTATGCCGTCTAAAACCGGCCAGCCGCCCGCCTGCTATTCCGCAACCGGCCGCTCGTGCTCCGTGGTGGGCGTTTCGGGCTCGCTCAAGAGCTGCATGACTTCGCGGGCGATCTCTTCGATGCCCTTGTACGATGTATCCACGCAGCGCCAGCCGTGACGCGCCATCTGCTCATTCGCGGCCCGCAATTCGCGCGCAATGTGCTCGCTGCGGGCGTAAACGTCGCTCAGGTCCATCTTCCAGCCGCGCAGCCGGGCCTCGCGCACGCTTTGCAGGCGCGAGGGGTTCATGGTCAGCCCAATTACCCGCCGCGGGTCCAGCGCGAGTAACTCCGGCGGCGGCTCGCAATCCGCGAACAGCGGCACGTTGGCCGCCCTGATGCCGCTGTAGGCCAGGTAAAAGCACGTGGTGCTCTTGGCCGTCCGCGAGACGCCTACCAGCACGACGTCCGCCTCGGCCAGGTCCTGCGGCCGGCAGCCATCATCGTGCGCGAGCGTGTATTCGACGGCATCGACGCGATCGAAATGAGCTTTGTTCGACGTATACAAGATTCCCGGCTTGGCCCGCGGCGCGCTCCTGAAGAGGTCATACAGGCTGCTTAGAACAGGGCCGAGCAGGTCCACCACCGGCACCAGGTGCTCGCGGGCGGCATCCTGCATCGCGGCCCGGGCCCGGTCGTAAACCAGCGTGTAAAAGACGACCGCCCGCTCCTTGGCCGCCTTGCGGATCAGCGCGCGTACGGTTTCCGGCCGGCGGACGTAAGCTCTTTTGATGATCTGGACGTCGATGTCGCCGAACTGCACCAGCACGGCCCGCGCGATGTTCTCGCAGGTGCGGCAGGTGCCGTCTGAAACGAGGTAGATTGTCGGCCGCGAGGTCGGCGGCAACGCATCTGCCATCAGCCAAACTCCCTGGCCGGCATCGTACAGCGTGCGGGAGCAGTTGTAACCGGCCAGGAACCGGGCAGGAGCCGGCCAGCCGAGCCCCGCGGAACTTGAATAAGCCGCAAACCCGTGTTAGGCTTTTGTTCTCTTGAGGGCGAGCACATGAACGCAACCGACCATTTCGACGGGCTTTTCTCGGCATTTTGCGGCGTGCCGTCGCCGCTTCGCTGGCAACGCAGGCTGTTTGCCGGTTTCGTACAAGGCCGAGTGCCACAGATATGCGACCTGCCCACCGGCCTCGGCAAAACCTCGGTCATCCCGATCTGGCTGATTGCTCTTGCGCACTCTGCCCAGACCAACGGTGCCTCCCGCAAGCTACCACGGCGCCTCGTCTACATCGTCAACCGGCGAACCGTTGTCGATCAAGCAACTGACCACGCCAAGCGTCTGCTCGCTTTGATCTACCGTTCGGGGCAACTCGACCATATGCCGTGGGCCAGTGACGAGGCAATCGCAGAGCTTGGCCTGTCAAAGGAAGCGCAGGTCCAGCCCGAGCACGCGCCACTGGTAGGCGCACTGCGCAAAACGCTTTCATCCTTGTGCGCCCGCAGCGACGTACCTCCCCTCGCGGTCAGCACCCTCCGCGGCGAACTCGCCGACAACGGCGAATGGAAAACCGACCCTGCCCGTCCAGCAATTATCGTCGGCACAGTCGACATGATCGGCAGCAAGCTCCTGTTCTCCGGCTACGGCGATGGACGCAACGCACGCGCCCAACACGCCGGCTTGATCGGGCAGGATACGCTGATCGTTCACGACGAAGCGCATCTGTCGCCCGCTTTCTCACGCTTGCTGTGGACGGTAGAGCGCGAGCAGAGGCAAGGGGGTGATCCCCGTCCAATATCTGTTCTCGAATTGACCGCCACTTCCCGCGACGACGCTGAGACCACAGCCGTACGGCAGGCGGTATGGTCGCTCCGCGGCACCGAGGGCGATCCCGTTTTCAGCGTGGCTGCTGAGGACGGCGCCGACTCTGTCGTCAGGCGCCGCCTCACTGCCCGCAAGAAATTGACGGTTGAGGCGTGCGATGGCGGCAAGGGCGAACTGATTCGCGCGATTACTGCCAAAGCGCTCACTTATCGCGATTCGAAAGCACGCGTACTGGTTTACGTCCGGTCGCCTGAAGACGCGAAAGAGATCGCCAGCGCTCTCACGAACGCCAAAAGCGGTTTGGGACCTGACGCCGAGCATCGGGTAGCGTTACTTACCGGCACCATTCGCGGGCATGAGCGCGACAAACTCGCCGCCACGCCGCTTTTTCGGGAATTCAAATCGCGGGACGATCGACCGCCGCCGGAGCAGACGCTGTATCTAATCTGCACCTCTGCGGGCGAAGTGGGCGTTGACTTCGACGCGGATCATCTCATCTGCGACCTAACGACTCTTGATAGCATGGCGCAACGTTTTGGGCGGGTGAACCGAATGGGTGGGAAGGAGCGTTGCGCAGATGTCACCGTCTTCCGAGCCAGCCTGGACGCCAACATTACAGAGAAGAAGAAGGAGGCGGAGCTGCTCGCCTCGGCCATCGCCCAGACCGCCCACATCATGGAAAATGTCGCGGCTAATGGCCGCGACGTGTCCCCCGGCGCACTGGCCGAGATACTCTGCTCCTCTGATGCGGCTCCAGCATTCTCGCCCCACCCTATGACCCTTCCGGCCACAGATATTCTATTCGACTCGTGGGCGCTGACGTCCATCACCGGCGTGCTTCCCGGGCGGCCGGAAGTGGGAACATATCTGCACGGCACCAGCCAGTACGATCCGCCCGAGACCTATATCGCCTGGCGTGCGGAAATTAATGATCTGGCGCGGGTGGGCGTTACCGAAGACGATTTGGCCGAAATGCTCGAGGTGTTCCCACTTCGCACGGCTGAACGTCTCAAGGATCGCGTCGACCGCGTCCAGCATGAACTGGAGGGCATTGCCGCCCGACACCCGGACGCGCGCGTCATCCTGATCAGGGATGGCGAGCCGCAATGGGCCGCGCTTGGCGATCTGGCGCCCACGCAAAAAGCAGAAAAGGAGAGGGCGCGCCGCATGCTGGCGTATGCCACGGTGATTCTTCCTGCCGAAGTAGGAGGGCTGCGCAGCGGGATGCTTGACGGGCAGTCCGAGGAGCCGGTCTTGGACGTGGCTGAAATTTCCGGGTCGGGTCAGGTGGCGCGCCAGCGCGTTCGCGGGAACCAAGAGGCTGAAGCCGCCCTCTTGGGCGGCGACTTGCTGGCAGCGCCGGTCAGGTGGGTAGTCCCTCTGCGGGGCGCAGAAGACCCTGACGAGGACGTTTCTGCGGAGACGATCGAATACCGCGTAGCCAAAGGCGAAGACGCCGAACCGGGTACGCCAGTCTTGCTCGCTGAACATTTGGGCGCAGTCGAGACGCGCGCCCGCAGCATAACGCGAGCTCTGCGTCTGCCAGGCGACGTTGCGGAAGCGGTGGGACTCGCGGCGCGCTGGCATGACCGAGGCAAAGCGCGCGAGTGTTGGCAGCGGTACGCCTGCAATAAAGACGTCGCCCAGCCCGTGGGCAAGTCCAGACGCTACGCTAATCCGCGCGTGCTGGGCGGCTACCGGCACGAACTCGGCTCGCTCCATGAGGCTTCAGTCGACACGGAGATCGCGGTGCACCCAGAGCGCGACTTGATTCTGCACCTCATATCCGCGCACCATGGTTGGGGTCGCCCGCACTTCCGCCGAGAGCCGCGCGGGCGCGCGGACGACCCGGCGCGCACGACGGACGAAAACCAGCGCGAGATAATCGAAGCCGCTCGCCGTTTCGCGCGCGTTCAGCGGCGCTTCGGGCGTTGGGGCTTGGCGTGGCTGGAATCTCTCCTGCGCTGCGCGGACGCCATTGCATCTGACCTGCCCAACCAGCGGGGTGAAGTATGAGCACGCATGAATTCGAACTTGCCGTACACGCGGCCAACCCCGGACAGTTCTTTGCCTGCTGCGGACTGTTGGAACTAAGCCACCGGAAGTGGCCGGGCAGTGAGGGTTGGTTTGAAGATGGGCGATTCCACATCGCTTGCGGCGGAACGCTTGCGGAACTAGGCGCCCAAATCTGTGCCGCAGCCCCGCTCCAGCTCGACCCAGATGACGATATGACTTCGCCGCTTTTTCTGCCCGCTCCGTTCAACCTGCGCCTCGACTGGTGGAAGGACGGTCTGGGCGGAGGAAGCGATTTCAAGACCTGGGCGGGCCAGCAGAAGGTGGTTCGCATTGCCGCGGCCATGCACGCCGCGCTCGGCGCCGTAGCCTGGTCGCCAGACGAATTGCTCAATAGCGGCGCGATCTTGTACGACATTCATGACAGCAACAGGCCGGTCGAGCCGTTTTACTTCGACTGCCGGCGAGCGTCCCAAGCTCACAGCCTCGATGTGGGCTTCTCGGCTGACGCTCACAATATGAACGTGCCGGTTTACTCGGCCGTCGAGTTCATGTGCCTCATCGGGCTCCAGCGCTTTCGGCCAAAACCGCGTGACGACCGACGTTTCGAGTACCGGACGTGGACTTGTCCGCTTGCGGCACCGTGCGCGGCGCCTGCTGCGCTTGGGGCTATTCC
>ERZ795050.3053-NODE-3053-length-17166-cov-6.086728_pt1 | contig 17166 bp, 15 predicted proteins | sample MGYA00375134_ERZ795050 | MGnify/ENA primary metagenome ERZ795050 (study PRJEB30179, sample SAMN05720221) | activated sludge metagenome | isolation source: Anaerobic digester | place: Japan | collected 2015-05-26 ... | reverse complement strand
AGGGGTACTTATATTAAATAATCTAACAAGCTCTTTTGTCCTTTCCTTGATTTTTTTAATTTGAATTATCCCTTTTTTGCAATATGGAATTTCATCGTATTCTTTTAATATTACATTATCATATAAGGAAAAATTTGGAACTGAGCCAAATTTTAATCTTTCCTCCGGAATATGAGATATTTTTAATTTAGAAATATCCTTTGTAGTTTTTGATTTTAATGATTTTCCCAAAAATTTGATTTCCCCTTTTTCATATTTCCGAAGGCCAACTATTGCTTCAATTAACTCTTTTTGTCCATTTCCTGAAACTCCCGCTACTCCCAAGATTTCACCTTCTTTTAATGTGAATGAAAGGTTTTTTACAGAATATAAACCTTTATCCCCTTTAACCCATAAATTATTTACAGAAAGAATATCTTTTTTATTTTTAGTATCACTTTTTTTATCTTCTTCTTTATCCTTTTTGTTGAATTCAAATAAAACATCTTTTCCCACCATCATTTTCGCAAGATCATTCTTATTTGTTTCTGAAGGATTTACTGAGTTTATTACCTTACCTCCTCTCAAAATTGTTATCTTATTACTAATTTTTAAAACTTCTTCAAGTTTATGAGAGATAAAAATTACACCAAGCCCATCTTGAACAAGTTTATTTATGGTAATAAACAAATTATCAGACTCCTGTGGAGTCAAAACAGATGTTGGTTCATCAAGAATAAGAAATTTAACCCCTCTTATTAATGCTTTTATTATTTCTACTTTCTGTTGTTGTCCCGCAGAAAGCTGCCATATTTTTGCCAATGGATCAACTGATAACCCATATTTTTCACTTATCTTTTCTATTTTATTTGCGAATCTCTTTTGAGGGTTTAAAAAAGGCGCTTCTTTCAGTCCAAGGCAGATATTTTCGCAAACTGAATGGTTTTCTATTAACATAAAATGTTGATGAACCATACCTATTCCATATGAAATTGCATCTTTTGGGCTTTTAATATTTACCATTTTATCATCTATTAAAATTTCGCCTTTATCTGGTTTATATATCCCGTAAATTATATTCATCAAAGTTGTTTTTCCAGCTCCATTTTCTCCCAAAAGAGCATGGACTTCAGAACAGTAAAAATCTATGCTAATATTATCATTAGCAATAACACCTGGAAATCTCTTACAAATACCTTTCAATGATAGCTTTTGCATCTATATTTCCCTGCTAATAAATTATTTTTATTTTTTTATTTTTTTCACTAAAATCAACCAATTAAGGATAATTAGCAATTAAGGATATTTATTGCATAAAAAATCATAATATTAGTGATATTGACAATAATAAAATGATTGAGAGGCTAAAAACCTCTCAATCATTAATTTCAAAATAAAAACTACTGTTTAGGTATATTACCTACCACATTTGAAACAAACCAATCAATATTCCATAGAATATCATAAGATGCTCTAGCTCCAGCAGGAATTTTTAAAATACCTTTATTATCCTTAATAGGACCTGTAAATGGGTCGAAAAGTACAGTTGCTTCTTTCATTTGCTCAATTCTTTTAATTATTAAATCATATATAGAAATTTTCCCTAATATAGGATCTGTTATATTAATTGCCTTCAATTGATCGATAAATTTTGGATTAATAATCTGACCATATTCTCCACCAACTAAACAAGCACCTTCTTTCATAAGCCACCAAAAATCTCTATTGTCCCATGTGTTTGTATAAATTCTTCTTAATATTTCTTCATACATAATACCCCAATCTACAAGCTGACCCGAAACAACCGTATCAGGACCAAATTTTTGCATTGGACTATAATGTGAAAAAACATATATTTGCTTTCCATTTTTAGTATGTTCCTCACCAACATCTACAACAGCTGTAGAATCTTCTGTAAATGCAAGGGCATCAACGCCTTCAGAAATCAAAGATTCAGCTGCTTCTTTAGCTTTCGCGGGATCATACCATGAAAAAAGCCATCTAACATAAACTTTTGCATTTGGATTTGCTTCTTTTACACCTAATGCAAAAGCATTTATATGCCTTATTACTTCTGGTATTGGTTGAGCTGCTACATATCCAACTTTGTTTGATTTGGTTAAAGCACCAGCCATAAGTCCATTTAAATAATATGCCTGATAGAGTTCAGCAAAATATGTGCCTAAATTTTTTTCTCTTTTATAACCCGAACAATGCATAAAAATTTTGTCGGGATATTTCTTAGCAGCAGCAACAGTTCCATCCATAAAACCAAAGCTTGTAGTAAAGACAATATCGCATTTTTCTTCATTGATTAATCTATCGATATATCTTTCTACATCACCTTCTGGAACACTTTCTATATATACAGTTTTTAGCCAGGGGAATTTACTTTCCACATATTTTCTTCCAATATCATGTGCGTTAGACCATCCATAGTCGCCAATTGGACCTACATAAATAAACCCCGCTTTCAATGTTTTTCCTGCTGTTTGAGCAGTATTTTGTGATTCTCCACCTTTAGCACAGGAAAAAAGAAGAAAACTGATAAGTAAGAAGATAGCGAAAACGAAAAATATTAAATTTTTTCTATTCATTCCATTCCCTCCTTCTTTGTTTAATTATATTTCCATAAATTAAATTATCAATAATTATATAAAAATTATGTAAAAAATTTTTAAAATATTTTTATTGATTCTTTTATTTTACAAACTTTGTTTTATTATTTTTATCAAGAATATTCAATAATTTTATCTTTTTATAGAAGGATTTTTTAAGAAGGATTTTTTATGAAAAATGAAAATATTTGTAGACTTCAAAACCTTATAGAAGTAGCTTCAAAAAAACGAAAGGCGGATTTAATTATAAAAAACGCTAATCTTATTAATGTGTTCAATGAATCTATTTTTACTTCAGATTTAGCTATTTACGATAATAGAATTGCTGGTATAGGAGAATATGATGATGGTGAAAAGGTAATAGACGCAAAGAATCTTTTTGTATCACCATCTTTTATAGACTCTCATATGCATATTGAAAGTACTAAACTAATACCATTTGAATTAGCATCCGCTTTATTACCACATGGTACTTCTTGTATTGTTTGTGATCCACATGAAATAGCAAATGTTTGTGGCATCGAAGGGATAGAATTTTTAATTAAAGGATCTCAAAATCTTCCAATCGATATATTTTTTTTAGCCCCCAGCTGTGTTCCCGCAACTTTTTTGGAAACAAACAAAGGGGTTCTTGATTTTAAAAAATTAATAAAACTTAAAAGATATAAACAGGTTCTTGGACTTGCTGAAGTAATGAATTATCCCGCAGTAATTGAATGTCAAAACGAAATATTATTTAAAATTAGTTCTTTTAAGGATATGATTATTGACGGTCATGCACCTTCTCTAACAAAAGAAAATCTTAATGCTTACATATCGTCTGGAATTTATTCTGATCATGAATGTACAACAAAAGAGGAAGCTTTAGAAAAACTTTCTAAAGGAATGTATATCATGATTAGGCAGGGTTCTGTAACCAAAGATCTAATAAATCTTGTTCCAATCATTAATGATAAGACAAAAAATAGAATTCTTTTATGCACTGATGATAAAGATCCTGATGATATAATTAATTTAGGACATATAAATCATTCGATAAAATTACTTATCGAAAATGGAGTACCTATACCCTTAGCCATCAAACTTGCATCGCTAAATCCATCGATCTTTTTTGGTTTTAAACAAAGAGGGGCGATAGCACCTGGATATTTTGCTGATCTTGTTATTTTTGAGGATATTTGTTCGATAAAATATGTTATAAAAAATGGAAAAATTGTTTTTGATCATGGAGTGAAAAACTTCAGCAATGATTCATCTTATATTCTTTCAAATATAAGCAAAAAAATTACAAATTCAATGAATTTCAGAAAATTTAATTTAGAAGAACTGAAGGTCAAAAATAGAGGTAAAAAAATTAGAGTAATTTCTATTAAAAATGATTCTGTAATAACAGAAGAAAAAATATTTGCTCCAAAAGTCCAGGAAGGATTTGTCATTCCAGATACTTCAAATGATATTATCAAAATTGTTGTTGTTGAAAGACATATGCGAAGTGGAAATATTTTTGTTGGATTTATAAATGGCTTTGGATTAAAAAAAGGTGCTTTTGCTTCTACAATTGCTCATGATTCTCATAACATTATAGCAATAGGAGAAAACGATGAAGATCTTTATAATTCAATAAATCATTTAAAAAATATCAATGGAGGAATTGCAATTTCTTATAATGGTAAGATAGTTGCAGATTTACCCCTTATTTACGCTGGTTTAATGTCGGATATGCATGTTCATGAAGTTGCATTAAGATACAATAATCTTAAAAAAGTTGCAAAAGAAGTTTGCGAGACAATTTTAGAGGACCCTTTTATGACACTATCTTTCATGACTTTACCTGTAATTCCAGACATTAAAATAACAGACAAAGGAATTGTAGATGTAAATAAATTTTCTTTTGTTGATCTTTTTGTTGACTAAATAAACTAATTTATAATTAGTCTTGAATTAATTTTATTTGCAAGCATAAAACTATTACTTTTGCATTAAAATATATCAATAAAATATATCAATTAATAATGTTTGAATCAAAGTTATTTCAATGTTTAAACACAATATTTTTATTTGAATATAGATATTGTTCATTTTTCTTCTTTAATAAAAGGTTCGCCAAGACTTGCAGGTGCACCAATATGTTTTAGCATACTTTGTTGTGCAGTAAGTATTAATACTAGAAGAGTTGATATATAGGGTAACATTAAAAGAAGACTTGGTGAAACACCAAGTGGTTGAAGCAGATATTGCAGTATATATATACCACCAAACAAATATGCTCCAAACATCGCTTTTAAAGGATCCCAATATGCAAAAATAGTTAAAGCAATAACAATCCAGCCTCTTCCACCCGTCATTCCTTCAACCCATTGTGGAATATATGCTGTTGAAAGATACGCACCCGCCATACCAGCAAAGGCACCACCAACTATAACAGATATATATCTATAAAGATTAACATTTATCCCTAAAGAATCTGCAACTTTGGGTGATTCCCCTACTGATCTTAAATTTACACCTAATTTTGTTTTAAAGATAAACCAGTATGAAATAAAAGTTAAAAATATAGAAATATAAAAAATCGGATCTCTTGAAAAAAGTATTGGACCTAAAAATGGGATATTCGAAAATAAAGGTATTTTTAATGAACTAAATCTTGCAGATAAAGGTAATCCTATGTAACTTCTTCCTATAACTCCACTCATACCAAGCCCAACCATTGTTAATGCTAATCCTGACAAGGTTTGTTTCCCTTTAAGTGTTATTGAAACAAATGCATGTAAAGAAGATAAAATTGCAGCTATTAGTATTGCCACAACAAAACCAAGCCACGGATTTGAAGTGGTATATGTCACACCAAAGGCTATTACCGCACCAATAGACATGAGTCCTTCAACACCAAGATTATATATTCCCGATCTTTCTGCTATAATTTCTCCAATAGTCGCTAGAAGTAGTGGAGTCCCTGCGACAAGCGTTCTTGATAATATTGAAATTAATAGATCCATAGTTCCCTCTTAAAAAATGTATAAAAAACTACTTATCTTTTTTTATTATCTTATAAATTTTAATTTAATTCTCATAACTTTTTTATTATCTTCTACTTTTTAATTTAATTCTAATAATTTTTTTATAAATTTTATAAAGCTAATTTTTTATGATTTTTCTTCTACTTTTTTATTTTTTTAATAATTTTTATTTTGTATTCTGTAAAGAAAATTCCAATTAAGGCTGAAAACAATATAAACCCATTAAATAGATTTATAGTCGCAAAAGGAAGTCTAAAACTGGTCTGAATTATATCGCCACCGACAAGAATTCCCCCAAAGAAAAAAGATGATAAAATTACAAGTAATGGATTTAAAAAAGCGAGCCAGGCAACAATAATTCCAGTATACCCATAACCCGAAGATATCTGATCGGGATAGGAAAGATGTTTGTGAATAGCTGCAACTTCTCCGACACCAGCAATGCCTGCCATCCCTCCGCTTATAATCATAATGATTAAAGAGACTTTTAAAAAATTTATGCCCGCATATCTTGCAGCATCTGGATTTTCACCTACGACTTTTATCTCATAGCCATATTTTGTTCTATTGATAAAAAAATATATTAAAATAGCTAAAATAATACCTAAAATCAAAGTTATATAATGAATTCTTGTTCCTTTAATAAAAGATAATGTGGCATTTGGAGGGAAATTATCTGTATATGGGAAACCATATTGCTGTTTACCTTTCCATGGACCATATATTAAATATTGAACAAATTGAGCTGCTATATAGTTTAACATTAAAGTAGATATTATATCATTAATCCCAAGTTTAGATTTTAGGTAAGCAGCAATCATACCCCAGATCGCCCCTCCAATAAAACCACCTATAAACATTAAAGGGATTATAAATCTAACTTTTGGACCCAAATTCAAGGCTATATAGGTTGCTATTGTTGCCCCTAAAAGAAGTTGCCCTTCGGCTCCTATATTCCAGAATCTTCCCTTAAAAGATAAAGACAACCCAGTTCCAATTAATAATAATGGAATCATCTTTGTTATTGTCTCTTTTAACCCAAAAGAACTAAAAAATGAACCTTTAAAAATTCTATAAATTGCATAAAATGGGTTAATTCCTTTGAAAGAAAAGATCAAACTTGATAAAAATATTCCTAAAACCAGAAAGCCAATATAGAGTAGTAGTTTTTTCTTATTGTCTATTGAAGTGTTTTTTTCAATTATTAGATTGACCATCAATCCCCCATTAATAATGATTTAAATATCTGCTGAATAATAGATAATTCAATTTCACAATTTATTTATTCTCCAATTATTTTAATTAAGACTCTTTTTGGCCTTTGTCCATCAAACTCACCATAAAATATCCTTTCCCATGGACCTAGATCTAATTTACCATCTGTTATCGCAACAACGACCTCTCTTCCCATTATCTGCCTTTTAATATGAGCATCTGCATTATCCTCGCCTGTTCTATTATGTAAGTATTTTTCTGGAACATATGGGACAATCTGATTAAGCCATCTTAAATAATCCTGATGAAGCCCGCTTTCATTATCATTAATAAATACACTTGCTGTAATATGCATCGCATTAACAAGACAAAAGCCATCCTTAACACCCGATTCAAAAACTGCTTTTTGCACCTCATCAGTTATATGTATTAATTCTTCTCTCTTTTTTGTGTTAAACCACAACTCTTTTCTAAAAGTTTTCATATCAAATCTATTATTCCTTTAACCAAAATTATTTTTAATTATCTTTATTATTAAATAGACTGAAATTAAATTAAATAATTAAGGAAAAAACCAAATCTCTTTTTCAATTCATAATATTCGCAGGGCACTTCATCATTTTCTACAATTTTGAATCTTGATTTTTCAGAAATAGAAATTACATCATGCCATATACCTCTTTTTAAGCAAATTGGCCTATCAAGTAAAAATACTTCAAATTCTTCGGGATTTTTATCTGCTAAAAGTATAAAGCTAATGCCTGATATAGGTTCAAAAGTCTCCATAGAATCTGGATGTCTTTCCAATCTTGTGGTAAAATGCCTGTCTATCTCATATATCGCTATTCTAAAACCACTTGATTTTTCTTTGAATAAAATTTCCCACCCTTCTTTGTTTTCGCCCTGAGAAAAATCTAAGATATATCCATATTTTTCTAAACTTTCTTTTTTTATATATTTTAATTCTTTCATATTTATTGATTTAACTCCTCCTATAAACTCAATTATTATTTAATTTTTTATTTTAATCTAATTTTTTATTTTATAATTTTAATTTCTAACCTGATTTTTTTGAAATTTTTTCAATTAATTTTTTAATTTTTTTCAAATTTTAGTTTTTTATAATTTTATAATATTAAAATTTCAATCTTATTAGTATTAATTTTACAATAATTTTTGAATTATATTTTTCCAGTTCTCATATCCAACTTTTGCTATATCTTTTTTTGAAGATGGAACAAATTTTTTATCTTCCTGATAAAATTTTTCCATATCTTTTAATGAATCAAAGCCACCTCTTTTAAAACCCGCCATAAGAGCAGCACCCATTGCTGTTGTCTCTATTACTTTTGGTCTTACAATTGGTATATTTAGCAAGTCTGATTGAAATTGGATTAGAAAATTATTAGCACTTGCTCCACCATCTACTTTTACAATATGAAGAGGCTGCCCACAATCATTTACTATTCCATCAAGTACATCTCTTATTGAAAAAGCTATCCCTTCAAGGCATGCTCTGACTATATGTTTTCGTTCAGTATCTCTTGTTATACCATAAATAAGTCCTCGAACATCGGGTCTCCAGTATGGCGCACCAAGTCCGGTAAATGCTGGAACGAAAATAAGCCCTTTGGACTGCTCTGCTTCAAGTGCGAGGACTTCGGTTTCAGCTGAATTCTCTATAATTTTCAAGTTGTCTCTTAACCACTGTATTGCAGCACCTGCTATAAAAACTGAGCCTTCTATTGCATAAAAAGGTTTACCATTCATTACCCAGGCGATTGTAGTAATAAGATTATGCTTCGAAACTACAGGTTTTTCACCAATATTGACTAAAATAAAGCTACCGGTTCCATAGGTGATTTTCCCTTCACCAAAATCAAAACAATTTTGTCCAAAAAGAGCAGCCTGTTGATCACCAAGTATTCCAGTAATAGGGATATCTTCACCTAAAACAATCTTATCTAAAATTCCAAAATCTGCATTACTGTCGCATATTTCTGGTAAAGAATCTTTCGATATCCCAAAATATTCTAAAAGTTCATCATCCCAATCCAGAGTATGAATATTATATAACATTGTTCTGGAAGCATTTGAATGATCAGTTTTGTGAGATTTCCAGCCCGTTAAGACGGCAAGCAGCCAGCTATCTATTGTCCCGAATGCCAATCTTTTTTCTTTATTAGCCTTTTTTACTTCATCAACATTCTCTAAAAGCCATTTAATCTTAGTAGCTGAAAAATATGGATCTATAACAAGTCCCGTTTTTTCTCTTATTTTATCTTCCAACCCCTCTTTTTTCATTTGTTCACATATAGGTGCTGTTCTTCTACATTGCCATACTATAGCATTATACAGTGGTTTACCTGTTTTTTTATCCCATGCTACTACAGTTTCTCTCTGATTTGTAATACCTATCGCTATAATAGAAGAAGGGTCAATATCAGCCTTTTCCACAGCCCTTTTTATAGTTCTAAGTTGAGTTTGAGCAATTTCTTCTGCATCATGTTCGACCCAACCTTTTTCAGGGTATATCTGTCTAAATTCTTCCTGAGCCACAGAAACAATATTACCTTTTAAATCAAATATAATAGTCCTTGAAGATGTAGTGCCTGCATCAATCGCTAAAATGTACTCTTTACCCATTTTTTTCTCCCTACAATTTTTATGAAAATGAATTAAATCAAATTAACAAATAATTTTAATATCCTATGATTTTTATTAAAATCTAAATTAACCAATCATTTAGTACCAACTATCTAGTTTAATTTTATTCAATTCTTTCATTAATTCAATAAATTATTAAATAATTTTTAATAATTTCTGGCAAAATTTTTTGTTGCTAATTTTCTAAATTTTTCTAACATTTTACAAAAAGAAGAATTAAATATGATACAGTTAATTATAGGTCCAATGTTTTCTGGTAAAACGACTGAACTTTTAAGAAGATTAAAAAGAGCTATGATTGCTGGGAAAAAGGTTATTCTTTTAAGACCAGTTATTGATACACGTGAAACAATTACACATGATGAACTAAAATCCACAGGAAATATCCCACAAATATCATTATCTGATTTAAATGATTTTGATATAGATTCATATGATTATGTTGGAATTGATGAAGGTCAATTTTTTAAGAATTTAAAAGTCAATGTTAATAAATGGGCAAATAATGGGAAACATATTATTGTTGCTGGTCTAGATGCCACAAGCGAATTAACTCCTTTTGAAGAAATACTTCAACTTATTCCTTTTGCCGAAGAGGTTACAAAATTAAATGCTGTATGTGTAAAATGCGGATCTGATTTTGGTGCTTTTACAAAATTTGTTGGGCAGGAAAAGAAAGACAAAATATTGGTTGGTGGTAAAGGACTTTATGAGGCTAGATGTCGAAAATGTTGGGATAAACCTTAACATTAATACCTTAAGATTAATTAAGATAAAAATTAATTAAATACAAAGTAAGTTTTTTAGGTTAATTGTTTAATATTTTATAAAAATTGAAAAATCAAAATTTTAAAAGGGGAGTAGCATGAATGTATTAGTATTGAATTGTGGTTCTTCTTCTATCAAGTACCAGGTTATTTATATGCAAAACGAATCTTTACTTGCTAAAGGTTTGGTAGAAAGAATTGGCGGAGAAGAAACTATTTTTAATTATCAAAAAATTGGTTCTGAAAAGATCAAAAATGTTGCACAAAATATAAATTATGAAAAAGCGATAAGCATTATCCTGAATACAATCTGTGACAAGCAAATAGGTGTTCTTTCTGATATTCATGATTTAAATGCAATTGGTCATAGAGTTGTTCATGGTGGAGAATATTTTTTTGATTCTCAACTAATTACAGATGAAGTTGAAAAAAGAATAGAGGAATGCATAGATCTTGCTCCACTTCATAATCCTGCAAATCTTGAAGGAATTAAGATCCTTAGAAAAATGCTTCCTGATGTTCCAAATATTGCTGTTTTCGATACTGCTTTTCATCAAACGATGCCAAAAAATTCATTTATTTATGCTTTACCTTATAATCTATATAATAAATATAAAATAAGAAGATATGGTTTTCATGGTACTTCTCATAAATATGTTGCCGAACAAGCTGCGTTAAAACTTGGAAAACCATTAAATGAATGCAATTTGATAACCTGCCACCTTGGCAATGGTTGCTCAATAACAGCCATAAAAAATGGTATATCAGTCGATACTTCAATGGGCTTTACTCCACTTGAAGGATTGATGATGGGCACAAGATGTGGCGACATAGACCCATATATTGTTTTATATCTTATGGAAAAAGAAAATCTTTCAATTGAACAGGTTAATTCGCTTATGAATAAACAATCGGGATTACTTGGAATATCAGGCATCTCTAATGATATTAGATTAATTTGGGAAGAAGTTAAGAAGGGAAATGAACAGGCACAACTTGCTACAGATATGTTTATTTATAGACTAAGGAAATATATAGGTTCTTATATTGCAGTTTTAGGTAGAGTTGATGCAATTGTCTTCACTGCTGGTATTGGTGAAAATGATGAACATGTTAGAGAAAAAGCTCTTATTGGTTTAGAAGAGATCGGAATTTCGATAGATTTAGAAAAGAATATTGAGCTTAATAGAAAAGAAGGAGAAATATCTAAGCCCGAATCAAAGATTAAAGTATTTATTATACCAACAAATGAAGAGCTTGCTATTGCTAAAGATACTAAAAAGATTGTCGATTCAATTAAATAATTTCATTAATTTTGATTTAATTAATATAAAAGCAATAATTTGAAATAAGATTGCTTGACAGAAATTATTATTATATTATTTTTTTTATGTAAGCGCGAGTAGTTCAGTGGTAGAACATCAGCCTTCCAAGCTGATTATGTGGGTTCGATTCCCATCTCGCGCTTTTTTTATTTTCCAATTCTTATTTTCCAAGACAAAATTTACTAAAAATGCTATTAAATACTTCTTCTGAGTATTCTTTTCCTGTTAATTCATTTATCTTTGAATATGCATTTTTCAAACTTTCTGCTGCAATATCGAATAATCCTTTATTTTTATATGAATCATACGCATCCTTGATATAGTTTAAAATCTGTTCCAAAAGCACTTTTTGCCTTATTGTTTGAATAAAAAAATAATTTTCATCTTCTTCTTTTTCTGATTCAAAAACTTTTTCTAGTTTGTCTCTTAAGAATCTTTCTATAAAGTCTATATTATAATTCATTTCAATAGATATAGGAATAATTTTTTCTTTATTTTCTATTAAAAACTCTTTTAATTTTTGATCATTGCATTTTTCTATTACAAATTCAATTATTAATTTATTTTTATCTATAAATTTATCATCTTCTTCATTAATTTTATCAATACTTTCTCTTGCTAATATTAAGTCAATCTTATTTAAAGCAATAATAATTTTTTCATAATATTTCTTATAAATTTCAATAATTTTATCATCTAAAAAAGAATCAACTGAAATTAGAAAAATTATTAAATCTGCTTCAGAGATAAGTTTATTTACCCTTTGAATTCCAATTTTTTCAATTTTGTCTTCTGAATCTCTTATACCTGCAGTATCAAATAAAGATATATGGATGCTTCCTAAAATAAGTTCTGACTCAATATAATCTCTTGTCGTGCCATGGATATCTGAAACAATAGATCTATCTTCCTTGAGGAATGTGTTGAATAAAGAAGATTTTCCACTATTTGTTGGACCAACAATTACCACATTGGATTTGGAGTGAAGTTTAATACTACTATCGGAATTTTTTAAAATCTTATTTATTTCATCTAGTAAATAAGAAAAGTCCTCATCTATAGATTTTAAGTAAAAATCATCTAATTCAAAATCATCTTCGGGATATTCAAGACTTGCTTCTAAAAAGGAAGAAATATTTAATATTTTATCTTCATATATTTTTAATTTTTCTGAAAATTCCTTACCAAGGTTTTTCAAAGAGTACTCATATGATTTTTGAGTTTCTGAATTAATAAGATTATTTATTGCTTCAGCCTGAATTAGATCCATTTTCCCATTAATTACAGCAAGTTTTGTAAATTCTCCAGGTTCAGCTTCTCTATAACCAAGAGAATCTAAAAGATTAAAGACTTCTTTTACTATAAATAAAGAACCATGCAGATGTAATTCAACTGTATCTATTCCACAATATGAATTTTTTCCTTCAAAATAAATCAAGATACAATTATCTATTAATTTAGTCTTCTCATTATTTTTATAAAGTTTTACTAAAGTTGCTAATCTTGGAACGATCTTTTTTTTATTTATAAATTTAGATATATCATCTATAATATTTTCTTTAGATATTCTTACAACAGCAATAGCACTTTTCCCATAACCTGAAGCAAGGGCATAAATTCCATTATTCATCTATTTCTAATCTTCTTTATTCAATTTTTCTATTTTGTAATTTATCTATTCTATAATTTTTTAAAAAATTTAATTATCTAATTTTTTAAGCAATTATATTATTCATAATTTTTTGCTCTTTTTTTATTTTTTTAAATTATTAATCTTATCAACTACTTTTTGATGTTTTTGTTATTAGATTTCAACATTATTCTTACTCGTTTATATTTAGAATTCCCTTCTGATTCTGTCATAACATCGGGGTCATTCTGTAAAGTCATATGAATAATTTTCCTTTCGTAAGAATCCAAAGGATAAAAAATAAAAGTTCTTCTTGTTCTTTTAACTTCCTCAGCCTTTTTTAATGCGACGCTTTTTAAAAAGTTATTTCTATGAACCCGATAATCTTTGCAATCAAGTATTATTCTTGGTTCAAATCCAAACTGCTTTTTCCCGACCAAATTTAATAATTCTTGAAGTGTTAAAAGAATTGAGGCATTATTTTTTGCAAAAAGTTGATCATTTGAAGTTTCTATTTTAACTATAAAATAATTATCATTAATTTGTGGTTCAAATACTTTTCCAGTTATAGAATAAAATTCAAAAACCTTTTCGAAAAATTCAGATGAAATTTTATATACTTCATCTTTTATGTCAGAAATATCAGCTTCGATAAATATTGTGGGAGGATTTTCTCTAAATATTGTAAGATTTAATTCCTGTTCGGTTTTTTTAAATTTTTCAATAGCAAGTTTTTTTGCCTCTTCTATACTATTTGCATTTATAAAAATTCTCTGTGGCATTAAAAATCTCCTCTTATTTTTTAGCTATTTCTAATTTTTTACCTTCAAATAATGAAATTAAAGATGTCTCTATTATAGATAAAAGGTTCAAACATGTCCAATAAAGGATAAGTCCACTGGACATATTGTAAAGAACAAAGAAAAACACAATAGGAAATAACCACATCATCATCTTTGATTGCATCTCCTGTTCTTTTGAAGATGCTACCTGTGATTTGGACTGAAAAATAGTTTGTCCTATTTGTGTTAAAAGCATTATAAAAGGTAATAACCTAATATCTGCGCCCAATAAAGGAATATTAAAAGGTAATTTGAATATCACATCACCAACAGAAAGATCTTTTATCCATAAAAATGAAGCACCCCTAAGCCCTTGATTGTACATCAAAGCGTTATATAACGCTATTAAAAATGGAAATTGTAATAAAAGAGGTAAACAACCCGATAAAGGATTGATTTTTTCTCTTTTGTATAGAGCCTGCATCTCAGTATTTGCTTTTTGAGGATTATCCTTATATTTTTCCTGTATTTCCTTTATTTGTGGATTAAGTTGAGAAATCTTCTTCATAGAAATTGTAGATTGCCTTGTTAGAGGGAAAAGCAGAGCTTTTATAATCAAAGCCAAAATAATGATTGAAATACCCCAACTTTTAAAAATTGAATAAAGCCAATTTAAAAGGTATTCAAAACCTATTACAATAGGATTCAAAATACCAAATCTATTAATTATATTATCAAAATCCTTATTATAACTTAGCAATAATTTTCTATCTTTTGGTAATGTATAAAAATTAAATTTATAGACATTATCTACAAGATCAATAGCATTTGCCTTTATATAAAAGGTTTGAGTATTTTCAGGATTTAAAAATATTATACCATTTGCATTGTTGGCATTAGCTTTTTCTAAGATAATAGAAAAATATAAATTTTGTATAGTAAACCAGTCAAAATCTGGGATTTGAGTATAACTTTTTTTTGATAATTTAATTGAATGGTACTTTTTAGCAAAACTATAAAAAGCCTCTTGTCTATTATTTTTGTTTGAAAGTATTTCTTTTGGACCTATCCTATCATCAAAAGAAAAAAGAGAAATATTTGTATCTATTTTAGGAATATTATTTTGAAGACCACGAATTGATATTGTTATCGAATATTTATATTTGTCAATTCTTTCTATGACTTTTTCAATTTCACATTCTTTTCCAGCTAAATCGATAAATTGCTTTTTAAAAATAATTTTATCCAGCTCAGCCTTTTCAACATTAAAATCAATAGGTTGAAGATATAATATTTCACTATCGGTTATTTTCAATAAATCAGTAGAAAAAAACATTTTATCTGAAGAAACAACAAGATTTTCATCTTTATCTAGAATTATTTCATTGAAATTTGCACCACTTGATGAGACTTTTGTAATAAAATTATCTTTTTTCAGTTCAAAAATTTTTATCTCTGAATTTTTAGAAGTAAGACTTTTATTTTGCAAATCTAAATTTTTTGAAAGAATTTCTAAACTTTGTGATTGTGAATTATTTTGGTTTAATTCTTCTTTTTGAGTTTCAACTTTTTGTTCTGTAGCAACTTGATTTTGGTTAACATTCGCATATTTTGGGTATATAAAATAATAATAGCCTATGATAAATAAGAAGGTAACTATCAAAAATATTATCTGATTTTTATCCATTTAAATCTCCCATATTAAATCATTAATTTAAATTTAAGCATTGTTAATTTTTTCTAATTTAATGTCAATTTAATTTTAATTTTTTTAATTTTTCCTAATTTCTAGTCAATTTATTTTAAGCCTTTTTAATTTTTTTGATTTTAAGTCAATTTAATTTTTATTTAATTTTTTCAATTTAAAGAAAGTAAAATTTTCGGGCAGAGGATCATAACCACCCTTAAAAAAGGGATTGCATTTTAGTATTCTTCTTAAACTTAAAAATGTTGCTTCAAAAAATGGATATTTAGTATATGCCTGTAAAGCATAAGAGGAACATGTTGGAATATGACGACAGGAAGGAGGTAAAATAGGAGAAATTAACAATCTATAACCCTTAATTATAAAGATAAAAAATGAATTTAAAATTTTATTTAAAATTTTGACAAATGAATGAAATAACTTCATTTGATGCATCAGAAAACAACCCGCCGTTTTCTTTAATAACTATAAAAGCATAACCACCTTTCTGAAATAAAAACCGATTTTGATAAATAATAGATCTTAGCCATCTTTTTTCTTTATTTCTTAATGTAGCAATGCCCAATTTTTTCGAAACAGAGATAGCATAACTAAATTCTTCTTTCCCAACAAAATAATAAAATTTGTATTTTTTTGTCTTATATACATTTCCAATAGAAAGAAGTTTTTTAATGGTATTTTTATTTTGAAGTCTTTTAATTTTTACCACTTTTTAGCTTTTTTATAATCTCCAACTGTAAGTAATTTTCTGCCATTTCTTCTTCTTCTTGAAAGGACTTTTCTTCCATCAGCAGTCTTCATCCTCGCTCTAAATCCATGTGTTCTTTTTCTTCTTAAATTATGTGGCTGAAATGTTCTTTTCATATATACTCTCCATAAATTAATTATTAATGATAAAAATACTAAAATATTATCCTATATTATGTGTTTGTTAAAATAATAAATAAAATCTCATAGTCAAGAAAAATTAAAATTTTGATTGATTTTTTTATTTTTAAAATTTATTATTCATTTACAAAGAAAAAATAATATTATACTTTAAATTTTACTTATAAAATTTTATTTAATGATTTTTTTAATAACTCCACAAAATTTTAATATAATTTTAATTTTATTGCTTTATTTTCTTTTTATAATTTTTATAATTTATTTTATTAAAAAAATAGTATCTTAAAGGATATATATGATAGATAAAAAAATATGGGATGATATAATTCAATATCTTGTCTCGAAAGATTTAATTAATGAAGTTGCTTATCATATCTGGATTAAAGATTTAGATGTTAAGTTCGATGACTCTAAAGTAATTATCACTTTTAACAATAATATTGCAAAAGAGAAATTTATATCTTCTTATGCCGATATTATAAAAAAAACATTATATGAATTTAATAAAGAAGAAATAACATATGAATTTTATACAAAAGAAGAAATAAATGAAAAAAACAGATCTTCTTCAAA
>ERZ795050.3050-NODE-3050-length-17196-cov-5.894347_pt1 | contig 17196 bp, 10 predicted proteins | sample MGYA00375134_ERZ795050 | MGnify/ENA primary metagenome ERZ795050 (study PRJEB30179, sample SAMN05720221) | activated sludge metagenome | isolation source: Anaerobic digester | place: Japan | collected 2015-05-26 ... | reverse complement strand
CTGGTTGGGCGTGACCAACAAGCGTTTGTCCGGCGCGAAGTCGGTGCCATCCAGCCGGGTCAGCGTCAGGGCGTTGTTGGTGATCTCGATGAAGTCATTCAAGCTGAACTGCTGCGAGTAATAAGGCGGGAAGCCGGCCAGCGGCGCCAGCTCGCCTGTCTGCCGCGCCGCCAGGTCCGCCCCCAAGTCCACCGTGTAGGCCGTGTTGAACGTCTCCGTGAACAGGTTCTTGCGCAAGGTCAACCCATACTTGTCGGCCAGGTATTGCTCGGCCGCGCGCCGCGTGGCATCGTCCAGCGCCCCCTCGTAAATCAACACTTCGGCAATGTCACCATTCAGGCCGTGGCCATTCTTGGGCTTGTTGGCCCCAAAAAGCCAGCCCCCGCTGCTCGCCGTGGCCGTCAGCCCAATGGCAGCGCCGCCTTCCAACACCCCGTCCCGGTAAACACTCAGGCTCATCGAGTTGGTGGCATCCTGAACCACCGACGCAATTGCCCACGTCCCCGGGTTGTAGGGTGAGGCTCCCGCCACCGAGCGGGAGGAGGCAAACGACCAGGTGATAAAATCCGACCCGCCGCCGAACGTGTTGGTTTCAGTGTAAAGCCAGGTGGTGCCGGCGCCCAGCGGCTGAATCAGCGTGTCCCGGGTCCCGGTGTTCTCCGACCGGAACAGGATGATGGCCGTGACGGAGTTGCTATTGGCGTTGAGGGTCAGGGAGCTGGTCAGATGGTCAATCAACGCCGGATCCCCCCCCGGCCCGGACCCTGCCGGGTCCAGAAAACGGACGGCCGGTTTGCCGTTGAGCACATTCACGGCAAAAACGGGTTGATTGTCCGGAACCGTCTGGGTGGCGTCGAATCCATTTCCCGAGGAATCCGGCCACGTGCCGACCGGGTCACCGGCGCTGAGTCCGCTAATGGCATCGGCCTTGAGCCAAAGTTTCAACCCGGTGGCCGGTGGGGTTTGGGCCAGGGCCGTCACCATCCCAGCCAGCAGGCAGCCGGTAACGAGGGGAGTGAGATGCGAGGTTTTCATGATAAACGGTTTGTTCTTTGGTTTCGTTTCGTTGGCAGAAAAATCCATTGGCCCTGCCGCCCCGCCGCCCGGCGTGGCCCGCCTTCAACCGCGCCCGGCGCCCCGCCGCCGCAGCAGCAGCGCCAGGGCCACACCGGCCAGCCCCATCACGGACGGCTCCGGAATGGTCGAGACGGCAAAATTGTCAAAGCGAAATTGGGTCAGGGTGGACACGGCGGGATTGGCGCCGGACAGGCTTGTCAGCCCCACCCACGCGGGGACGACTCCCGAAAAATCCACGCCGGAGGAGACCGCGACGCCGTTGATATGGATTGCGCCCACGTTGTTCAAAACCTCGATGTCCATCTCGAACGCCCCGTTGGGGCTCAGCGGCACGGCGCCGGCGCCCACCAGCGCCCCATCCGAAAAGATTTGATAAGCGCCCGAGGCAAAAAGAATGACGCCGGCGTTGTCCACAACGTTGGGAAAGCGCACCGCCGGCTGCGCCCCAAACGTAATCCCCATCCACCGGTCATTCACCGGCACGCCGTCCAGATGGACATGCAGCAATTGCGCCTGAATGCGGTAGCTGTTGTTCAGAATGGCGCTGTCGAAACCGATGTTGGGCGAAACAGTGGACCATTCGCTGGGAACATCGTCGCGATAGCGCAAGGTGTAGGGGTCAATCGGGCCGCTGGCCGGAAACCCGGCTTGCGCGCGGAGGTCCCAGCCATTGTTGGGATTAAAGGATGTCTTGCCGTACACGCTCCATCCGAAGCCCGCCGGGTTGACATCCGTCACCAGGTAGCCGTTCTGCCGGCCACCGGCCAGGCCGATGTTGTAGTTCAAATCCGCGGTGCCGGAGGGCGGCGTCAGCCCGGTGAAGAAGTTGTCTGAAAAGAGCAACTGGTTCCATTGGGCGGAGGCCGGCAGCAGGGTCAAGCCCAGCGCGAGCGCCAGGGGGAACAGAAGCCCGCCGGAGCGGGAGGTGTCAGGGATTCGTTTCATAAGGTTTTGAGGTTTGATCTGATTGGATGTGTATGGGAGTTGAGTTAAAACGTTGCGGATTGCGGCCCCGTCTTTGCCCCCCGGCCGCCAACCCTAGTACCATTTCATGACAATGTCATTGGTCTGCGTGCGGTTGCGGTTCTGAACATGCCCGTCCATCATGACCATGTTGGCCTGGCCGCGCGGGTAGGCGTCATTGTGCTTGTAGCCGGCCTGGTAACACGGCTTGCCGCCATACACCGCAAAATAGCCGAGCGTCGAGATTCCCGGGTGGTTCAAATCGTACGAGACGTCTGCGACAAAAAGCGTGTCCACCGGCTTGATCAGGCTGGCAAACTTCATGGTTTTGGGGGAGGTGTGCGTGATCACCGTGTACTGGTTCATGGCGTAGCTGATCCGCCACGGATTCTTCGTGTTGTAGGGAGGCGGCGGGGGAATGGCGGGGTTGTCGAGCTGCTCTCTCATGCGCGTCGGGCAACGGAACACATTCCGCGCAAACTCGCTGTCCTCGGTGTTGGCGCCGGCCCGAAAGGCCGCGCTCTTGATGTAGGGGGTGAGCAGCGTGTGAAAGTTGTTCGAATTCGGGTCGTCGTTGGCGGCGTTGTACCACCACGCAAAGGGCATCATCCCATCGTTGTCATCCCCATACATCAGACCCGCCAGGCCGATTTGCTTGTGGTTGCTCTTGCAGGCCGTGGCATTGGCCCGCTCCTTGGCCTTGGCCAGCGCCGGCAGGAGCATGGCCGCCAGAATCGCAATGATGGCAATGACCACCAGCAATTCAATCAACGTGAATGCCCAAAGGCTCTGCCTGCCCGACAACCCCCGCCACTTTCGCATCAAAAAAATCATCTCGCCGGTCCCGGTTCTTTTCATTTGGATTTTGCTGTCCTTGCCATTCAACCACCCCTCACTGTCGCCGTCTATCACGCAAACGCGGGATTTAGCATGAGGAGGAGCCGCCGCCAGCGGGCCGTGCAGCCGGGGGGCCATCAAGGAATCCGGGCCGTCAGGGTGACCGTCGTTCCCTCGCCGGGTCGGCTGCGAATGGCCAGGTCGGCCTTCATTTCCGCGGCGCGCCGCTGCATGTTCATGAGCCCGTTGCCCTTGCCAGCCTGCTCCGGCGCAAAGCCGCCCCCGTTGTCCTCGACCACGACCTGGAACCAGTCGCCCCACCGGCGCACGTGGATCGCCAGGCGGGTGGCCCCGGAATGTTTGATCGCGTTGTGCAGCGCCTCCTTGAAAATCGGCAGCACGTTGCGGCGGAAATCCAGCGGCAGATGGGAGGCATGGAAATCGCCCGTCTGCTTGAATTCATACGCCACGCCGTGAAGCATGGTCCTGGCGGTTTCCGCCATGCGCTGCACCAGGTCGCTCAACCGCTCGTGAGCCGGGTCAATGAACCACACAATATCCCGCAGCGTGTCCACCGTCTGCGCCGCCACCAGCCGCACCTCGCGCGCGTCTTCCGCGCTGGGGTGGCTTTCCATGACCTGGGCCAGCAGCGAAATGCTGCCCAGGTTCGCCCCCACTTCGTCATGCAGGTCGCGCGCGATCCGCAGCCGCAGGCGTTCCAGCGCGCGCAGCCGGGCGATGCGGAGCGAATAAGCCGCGGCCAGCACCCCGGCCACCGCGAGCCCCGCCAGGATTTTGAACCACCAGGTCTGCCAGAAATGGGGCAGCACCACAAAACCGAGCCGGGCCCCGGTTTCGTTCCAGACTCCGTCATTATTGCACGCCACCACGCTGAATTCATAACTGCCGGGAGGCAGGTGGCTGAAGTTCACACTGCGCTCGACGCCCGTCCCGGCCAGCGGACGCCCCCCCTCCAGCCGCCACCGGAAGCGCACTTTGTCCGGCGCGGTAAAACTCAGGGCCGTGAATTTGACCTCGAAGAAGTGTCTTCCCGGCGCAATGCGGTACCGGGGGGCGCCGGCGCCGGGCAGGGGCCGCGCTCTGGGCGCCTGCATTCCTGGCAACAGCTCGGGCGCGTGCAGCAGTTCATTGTCCACCCAAAAACCTTCGATGACCACGGGCGGAGGAAGCGGATTGAACGGCACCCGCCGGGGCTCGACCCACACCGCCCCTTTGACCGTGCTGAACCACAGACGGCCATCGGCGCCGCGCCAACAGGCCGGTTGCATGCCCCCCGAACATTCCAAGGTGGGCAAACCGTCGAACCGGCCGTAACTGGCGAACGGCACGCTTTCCACCTCCCCCCGCGCGATCTGTTCCAGGGCCGTTTTGCGCACCCGTGCGATGCCGCCGCGGGTGCCCAGCCAAAGGTGCCCTTCCCCGTCGTCAAGAATTTGGCTCACATGCTCGTTGGGCAACCCGTGCCTCAGCGTGTAACGGGTGAAGCGGCCGTCCTGGAACCGCAACAAGCCCCTTCCCAGCGTGCCGATCCAAAGCACGCCGTCCCGGTCCGGCAGCAACGCCCAGAACTGCTCCGCTCCCGTCAGCGCGCCCCGCCCGCGCGTTCCGCCTGCCGTCCCCGCCGTCCCGTCGCCGGGGCCTTCCCGCTGATCCTGCGCATCCGGGGGGCGGTACCCGATGAATTGTCCATCTCGGAATCGGCGCAACTCGCCGCGCCCGGTCCCCATCCAGAGCTGGCCTTCCGCATCCTCCGCCAGGGACAGCACGAAGGCCGGCGCAAAACCATCGGCCTCGCCAAAATGCTTCAGTTGTCCGTTTTGCCAGCGATACAGCCCAAACTCATTCCCGATCCACACGCAGCCCCGGCGATCCTCCAGAAACACCCGCGCCACCGTGCCCACGGCATCCAACGGAATGGGCCGCCGCAACCCGTTGCTCTCCCACAACCAGACCCCGTTTTGCACCGACCCGATCCAAACCCGCCCCGCCGCGTCCGGATAGGCAATCGTCGCTTGCGCCGCCGCCCGTTCAATCGGCAATTCCACCGGCGTGACCTGTCCTTCGCGCACCCGAATCAAACGGTTGCCGGCCGTGCCAAGCCAGATGGTGCCCTCCAGATCCTCCGCCACGGAATGCACTGTTGCTTCGCCCGCCTCCCCGCCGGCGTGCAGGAGGTGAAACGTTCGCGGCCGCACCGACACCAGGCCCGCTCCGGCCGGGCCCACCCAGACGTTGCCCTCCCGATCCTGGAAAAAGGCCTCGATCAAATCGTTGGGCAGCCCCTGCTCCCGCCCAATCCGCGCCAGACGCCCCGCCCCGTCCAGGTGCCACAAACCCTCCGCATACCGCACCAGCCACGCCCCTCCCTGGCCATCAGGATGCAGGGACATGGGCCGCAGGTCCTGCCGCTGCCCCAGGCTGATGGGCTCGGCAATCACTCGCCATTCGCGTCCCACACTCTTGCGAAAACCGTGATCGGTCCGCAGCCACAACTCCCCCGCAGGGCCGCACGCCAACTGCTGCACCCCAATCGTGGGGGGACCGTTGGTCGGCGTCATGTTGATGAACCGGCTGCCGTCCCACACCGCCACTTCCTTGCGGGTGCCGACCCACACACGGCCATCCGCGTCGCGCGCCAGGGCCGTGACCGCCTGGTCCTGCAAGCCCGGCCATTCCTCCGGCAGGCTGACTTGATCCCCCCGCACCTGGCCCAGTTTCCACTCCGGCCGCCGGTACCAAATAACGCCGTCACGATCTTCGCAAGTGGCGGCGTACAAGATGGCTTCGGCCGGACGAAGGGTTTCCCAGCGATTCGTGTCCCCCTCCCGCCGCCCGCGAAAAATCCAGCCGAACAAGGACGACAACACCACTTCATTCGAGCGAACGCTCACCACGTCGCCCAGCCAACTGTCCGGCGTCAGCGTCGAGGCCCGCTCAAAACGAAACCGCCCGTCCCGCCGCGACAGCAACGCCCCCTCCACCATCCCAACCCACAAGGTGCCTTCCGCGTCCACCAGCAGGCGCTGCACCTCCATCGAAGTCATCGAAGGGGTATTGCCCGCATGAAACGTCACAAACCGGACGCCGTCGAACCGCGCCAATCCGCCATGAAGCGTGCCCACCCACAGAAACCCATCGGGCGTTTGCGCAATGCTGGTGACCGAACTGTCGGGCAGGCCGGCTTCCACATCCCACACTTGCACCAGGAAATCGTCCCCCGGAACGGGGACCACCTCGGTGCGGCCGCGGCTTCCCCCGGCCAGACAGCCGCTCACCACCAAAGCCACTGACATGAAGGAGGTCGCGCGCACGCTGGCGCTATTCTACCGCCCGCGCCAGCCGCGGCAAGCCTGCTCGGACGCGCGCCCCCACTCCCGCAAATGCGGGATTGGTTCCGCCTTCCGACGGTGTTACCCTGATCCTGTCTAACGAGTTTTTCGGCGCCACCATGCAAACACCGGTCAAGAGCACCAAACCCGCCCCGGCCGGGCGCCCGGCGGGTTCGCACCCCGGCGTCTCCGTGTGGTTGATTGAAGACAACCACATGTTTCGCAAGACGGTCGCGCGCGTGTTGGGCGCCCAGGAGGGCATGGAATGCTCCCAGGCATTCGCCAATGCCGAGGATGCTCTGGATGCCTTGCGGGGAGGCGCGGTGCCGGACGTCATTCTGGTGGACGTTGAATTGCCCGGCCTGAACGGCATTGACGCCGTCAAAACCATCAAGTCCATTACCCCCGCCAGCCGCGTGGTGATGCTGACCGCCTTCGATGACCCCGACAAAATTTTCCGTGCCATTTGCGCCGGCGCCTCGGGTTACCTCCTCAAGACCGCGCCCATCGAACGCATCGTGGAAGCCATTTACGAGGCGCTCAACGGCGGCGCGCCGCTCAACCCCCAGGTGGCGCAGTCGGTGCTCAAGATGTTCGCCGGCCTGGTCCAACCCACCTGCGACTACGGCCTGACCGAACGCGAGCAACGCATCCTCGAACTCATGACGCAGGGCTTGATCAAAAAGGAAATCGCCGACCAACTCGGCCTCAGCTACCACACAGTGGATACCCACCTCCGGAACATCTACACCAAGCTGCACGTCCACAGCCGCACCGGCGCCGTGGCCAAGGCGCTCAAGGAGCGCCTCTTCCGGCCCACCCACGCCCCCGAAGCGCGCCGGTGAAGCCCCGTCGGTGCCCCCGGCCCGCGCCCCATTTTCCGGCCATGTTGAAAAATTTGTCCCCTCAGAACCGCCGCAGTTTTCTCCAGCGCCAGGCCGGGTTGGGCATCGCCTGCTCCCTTTCGCCCTGGGCCGCCTCCCGCGGGCGGCCGAAATTTCAAGCCCGCCCCGACTGGCCGCGCCACCATCTCCATCTTTTGCCGAAGTAACAGATTCGCCCGACACAAATGCCCCCCATGAAAGCCTGCCCAATCCAGTTGCCTGCCATCCGCCACGTCATTCGGGCCCTTGTCGGGGTGTACGCGCTGCTGACGTCCGGGCTGGCCGCCGAACCGGCGCTGCCAACGTTCTGGATGCATCCGGCCCACTCCCAACCCGAGCCCCAGGATACCTACACCGCGTTCCGCGGCGAATTCCACCTGCCCCAAGGCGGCGAGGTCGAAGTGCGCCTTCTGGGCGCGACCTGGTACAACGCCTGGATCAACGGCACTTACTTCGCCGACGGTCCCCCGCGCTTCCCCGCGGATTACCCCGAGTATGACACCCGCCGGCTCACCCTCCCGCCCGGCCGGCAGGTCCTCGCCGTGCTCGTCCATTACGCCGGCGTCGAAACCCGGATTATGAAAAGCCTGCCGCCTTTCCTGTCCTGCGAAGTGCGGGCGGGTGGCGAAGGGGTGCCGGTAACGTGGCGGTCTCTGCCGCTGGCGGGAGTGCGGTCCACCACGCGCCGCCGCAGCCCGTTGCTGGGCTGGATGGAGTGGTTTGACACCCGCGCCATGCCGGCCGATTGGCGGCAACCCGGTTTTGATGACGCGGGCTGGCGGGGCGTGGCGCCCTGCTCACCCCCCATCGGCCCGATGAAACCCGCGATGATTGCTCCGGTGCCAACGCGCCTGGTCCCCGCCCGCCTGATCGGGCGCGGCGTGCTCGCCCGCCATTTCTCCCCCGACACGGACGATCCCCCCGTCGCTTTTTTCCTGGCTGATCTCGAATGCCGGCAAGTGCCTCCCCAGGGCGTCTGGCGGCGCTATGACCTGGGTAAAGTTCGCCTGGCGCGGCCGCGTTTTCTCCTCGATCTCCCCGCCGGCGCGGTGGTCGAGTTCGGCAGCAGTGAGGAACTGCGCTTCGGGCGCGTGGCTCCCTGGTCGGCGCTGAGCGGCGCGCCGACCTGTTTTGTGGATCATTACATTGCTCGAGGCGGCCCCCAGGAGTTCTTCCCCATGCAAGCGCAGGGCGCGCGTTTCTTTGAGGTCCATGTCTATGCGCCCGCCTCCGCCATTCGTTTCCTGAAAGAGGAATTCCTCGAGCGCGCCTCCTTTGACGAGCCGCTGGGAGACTTTCGGTGCGGCGACCCCCTGCTGGAGCGCATCTGGCGCACGGGCATCGAAACCACCCGCAGTTCGAGCGAAGACGCGGTGGTGGACTCGCGCCGCGAGCGCGGGCAGTGGTCCGGTGACCTGTTTGTCGGCCTGCGCATCCTCGGCACCTCCTTTGCCGACCTCCGGCTGGCGCGTCGCGGCATTGTGCAAAGCGCGCTGTGTGCTCATCCCAACGGACTGGTGGCCGCCCTTTACCCGGGCCAGCCCGATCCCCGGTTACGCCGCCCTTTGGGCCGGCGCCGTCCTGGATTACTGGGAATTAACCGGGGATCGCGGGTTGCTGGAGGAAATGTTTCCGTGGGCCGAACGCAATCTCGCCGCGATGCTTGCGCAGGTTGGCCCGCAGGGAATGACCAACGCCGTCGGGCTCAACCACGGCCTGGGCTGGAATTTTGTGGATTGGGGCTACGTGCCCAACCCCGGCCCCTGTGAAATCGTCGGCAACCTGCAGTTGCTCGAGGCCTTGCGGGCCATGCAGCGCTGGTGCGGCGAGCTGCAACGCGACGCCACTCGCTACGCCGCGGCGGAACGTCACCTCGCGGCGGCGATGCGCGCCTACTTCGAGGACGAACTGGCCCGCGGCGGCGATGCCTGGCCGCGCATCGGTTACCAGCGCGCCGTCTTCGGCCTGCGCACCGGCGTCCTTCCCGAGGCCGCCGCGCCCGCAGCCATCCGGATGATCAAGGCCTATATCCGAAACTGCTTCCCCGCCAACCCACAGGGCACGCGCTTGTCCGACCCCTACATCCAGGGCCAGTTCTTCACGCCCTACTTCGCCAACTTCGCCCTTCCGGAACTGGCGCGTCGCGGTGAGATGGATTTCGTGCTGGAGCAATACCGCCAATGCTGGGGCTGGGCCCTCGCACAAGGGCTCACCACCTGGCCGGAGGTTTTCGATACCCGCTGGTCCCACTGCCATCAATGGTCCGGCAGCCCGACCTGGGTGCTGTCCCGCTTCATCCTGGGCCTCCATCCCCGCTTCGATCTCGGCACCAACCATTTTCAACTGCGAGTCACACCGGGCAGCCTCAAGCGCGCCGCCGGCAAGGTTGCCTGCCGCGATGGCGGCGTGGTGGAAGTTCAATGGCGGCGGACCGCCGACGCGCAGCTCGCCTATCAGGTGCAGTCCTCCTCCCCGGTGTGGTTGCACCTGGAGGACGCCCCCGCCCCGATCGAGGTTCGCGGCCGCCAAGTCCTGAGAATCAACCCCGACGGCCTCAGGTCCGGTGTCGGAAGGTTCTCCCGGACCAAGACGGACCGCCCCAATTCCTAGCAAAACCTGCGGGGCAGGAGCCCCAGTCGGACAGGGCGGAGCAGGGGGCCGGTTTGGTTTCCGGCACCGCCCGCGTCCCCGGCAAGAGCACGTGAGTCATTCGAACTTAAAGCGGTTCCCTTCCACTGGCTGTCCCCTCGCTTTCAGGCTCAGCCCCTTGGCGGGCCGGGCCGAGGGTCACGGGTACGGAGCGATGGTGAGGTCGAGGAGCAGGCTGTAGGCTTCACGGCCCCGCAGGATGAGTTGATGGGGCCCCGCGTCCAGGGTGAATACCTTGGGAACGTATTGGTTCTGATCGAAGGTGCCGTTGCCGCGCCAGCTTGCGGTGCGGGATTCGAAGCCGGCAGTCAGCGGAATGTCCCAGATCATGTCCGGGGCGACGGGTTCGGCGTCAATGTTGACAAAGAAGGAGTTGGCGCCGCCGTGGGGCGCATTGACGGTCGCATGCACGACATAGTCGCCGGCCTGGCTGAGGTCGAAGGGGTACACCGCCCGGCCGCCCTGGCTCACCCCCAGCGTTTCCACCGGCTGATAAAGCGTGCCGTTGGTAATCACAAAGGGGCTTGCGACCCAACCCGAGGTGGCGGCAAGGCGCACCGGCTGCGGGGGGCGGGGAGGCGTCTCGACCGCCACGCGATAGAAACGGTGTCCGACGGGATTGGTATCGGCAACCTGAAGGCGGGAGCCGGTGCCGGGGAGGTTGGTGGCCAAAAGTTTCCACGACCCGGCCGACTGCAAATCCGGCTGGTATTCGACGTGATAAAGGCGGCCGGCGGTGCTGGGGAACGAGAGCACCGGCCAGCCGGGAAGGGGGGCAAGCTCGAGGCGCACGGTGAAAGGCGACGGAGCGGCAGGCTCGACGACGACCGTCACCCTGCTGGTGGCGCAGCGGCCGGCGCTGTCACACACCTGGCAGAGGAACTCGTCCACGCCCTGGAAATCGGGGTCGGGCTGGTAGGTGAGAGTGGTGCGGCGCTGGATTTCGGCGTAGCGCCGGAGCGCCTCGAGGAAGTAGTAGTCGCCATAAATCAGGGACACATCCACCTCGGGGTTGGGCAGATGGGGCGGTTCCCCCACGCCGTGCAGGAGGATGGCGGTGGTGGGAGTGCCGTGAGCGAGATAGTTGGTGGAGCCCAAGGAATCAAGAATGCGGCGAGCGGCCTGCCAGTACCGGGCGCTGTCCACCGCGTTGGTCACCCGCTGGCTGAGTTCGAGAAGTCCGGACAGCGTTATGGCCGCCGCGGAGGAGTCGCGCGGGGCATCCGGGATGCCGGGCGCCTGGAAATCCCAATACGGAACCCGGTCGGCCGGGAGGTTGGCGAGGTAATAATCGGCGGCGCGTTGGGCCGTGTCGAGGAATCGCGGATCGCCGGTCTCGCGGTGGGCCATGGTGAAACCATGGATGGCCCACGCCTGGCCGCGAGCCCAGGTGGACTCGTCGGAAGCGCCGGCGAACGTCCCCCGGAACAAGACCGCGCCCGTTTTCCCGTCATAGCGCACAATGTGGTAAGTGCTGCCATCGGCCCGAACATGATGAAGCATGGTTTGTTCGGCGTGGTTGCGGGCGAAGGTGAAGAAGTCCGGACTGCCGCCGAGCCGATGGGCGTGGAACAGGACTTCCAGGTTCATCAGGGTATCCAGAAAAACGTCAAAGGGTTGGTTGGTAACGGCCCCCCAGGTGCTCAGAACGCGCGCGGCGCCGTTGTACCGCGTGGCGAATGAGGCGGCGGTTTGCAGCACGACCGCCCGCCAGTCCGGGTTGCCGACGATGCGGTAACCCGCGCCGAAGGAGGGATTGATCATGAAGCCCACATCGTCCACCTGCGTCGCGTATTGCATGGGCGCAATGCCCGCCATCCAGTTTTCGGCCCAGGTGCGATACCGGGCATCACCGCTCTGCTCGTAGAAATACCAAAGTGATCCGGGGAAGAAACCGCTCACCCAATTGTAAATGCCGACAGGATGGGTCACCCAGGTGCCGTTGGTGCGGGTCGCCCGGGGATACTGGTTGGTGCTGGCCACTTCGAGAACCAGGTTGCTCAGTTGAATGCCCGCAAACTCGAACAGACGGGACAGTTCCGAGTCAAGAGGCCGGTTGCCGGCGTTCAGGGCAACCGTCCCGTGCGCCGGCTTCGACACGCGGAGAATGGCCAGGGGGCAATCCGGCGCCGGCAGGTCATTGGCCAGGACGGGAATGGTTACCGGCTGGTTGACCAGGGTGTGGACCGTGTCCTCCACGGCCACGGGTTCCGCGGCGGCGAGCGGTTGGCAGGTCACCGTGCCCCAGAGCAGCGCCAGGCCAAGGAGCGTCGTTACAGGCAGGACGGCAGGGGGCCGGATGGTTTGCATGGTCGCCAGGAATTGTCCTTTCAGTGCTCCATAAGCCGGCAAGAGTCAAGCCCCCCCTTCAAGCCGCCTGTCTGGCGCGTGCGGTGCCATGCGGCGGGACACTGGCGGTTCAGGCGGTCTGGGCCTCGACCGGAATGGCGAAGCGGGCAAAACTCATGGGTCCCCCCGGCCCGGACGAACCCGGCGGATACCGGCGGGAAAGGGTGCCCTGGACGGGAATCGGGGAATGAACTGTTCAGGGGCGGCGGTTGGCGCTAAGGTTTGGCCATGGATTTGGCAACCAACATTCAAGCGGTGCGCGAGCGCATTGCCGCGGCGTGCGACCGGGCGGGCCGGGACCCCTCGACCGTCACGTTGCTGGCCGTGACCAAGACCCAGCCGCCGGAGGTGGTGAACGAGGCGGCGCGGTTGGGCCTGACGTTGTTTGGCGAAAACAAGGTGCAGGAAGCCAAGGCCAAAATCCCGCTGTGCTCGAACCGCCTGCGCTGGCACATGATCGGCCATCTGCAAAGCAACAAGGCGCGGGACGCCGTGCATCTGTTCGAAATGATCCAGAGCGTGGACAGCCTGGCGCTGGCGCAGGAACTCAACAAGCGGGCCGAGCAGGCGGGCAAAACGATGCCGATTCTGCTCGAGGTCAACATTGTCGGGGAAGCCAGCAAGTTCGGATACGCCCCCGAGGCGCTGCTGCGAGACCTGCTCGAAATCAACCGTCTCCCGCGCCTGGAAATTCACGGGCTGATGACCATCCCCCCTTGGAGTCCGGTGCCGGAGCGGGTGCGGCCCGTGTTCCGGCGGCTGCGCGAGTTGAGGGCGCAATGCGAAGAGGTGCTGGGCGCCCCGCTGCCTCAGTTGAGCATGGGGATGACGGGTGATTTCGAAGTGGCCATCGAGGAAGGGGCCACCCTCGTGCGCGTGGGCACCGCGCTGTTCGGCGAGCGCCCCAAGGGTCCCGCGGCGTGAACCCCTTCGGCCTCGTGGCCGGTTTCGGGCAAGCGGGACGCCTTACTCCCGCGCCGGTTCGGCGCCACTCCGCGCTTCGAGGAAGGCTTTGAGTTCGGCGGCCGCTTTGCCGCCGAAGCCCGGGACTTCTGCAATTTTTTCGATGGGCGCCAAACGCAGGCGCTGCACGGACCCGAATTTCCTGAGGAGGGCCGCTTTGCGCCGCTCGCCGAGGTTGGGGAATTCGTCGAGGATGCTTTCGGAGATTTTGCGGAGCCGCAATTTGGCGTTGTAAGTATTGGCGAGCCGGTGGGATTCGTCGCGCACCCGCTGCAAGAGCTTCAGCGCCCCGCTTTCGTGTGAAAGCCGCAACGGCTCCTTTTCACCCGGCCGGTAAATCTCCTCGAATTCCTTGGCCAAGCCGACAACGGGGATGTGCTCCAGACCCAGCCGGGCGAGTTCCGTGCAGGCGGCGCGGAGCTGGCCTTTCCCGCCGTCAATCAATATCAGGTCCGGCAACGAGGGCACGGCCGGCCCGGCGGCCGAACCGGGGCCTTGGCCCCGCTCCCGCAACAGGCGGGAGTACCGGCGGCGCACGACCTCGGCGACGGACGCGAAGTCGTCCTGGCCTTCGACGGTCTTGATTTTGAAGCGGCGATAGTTGGCGCGGTCGGGGCGGCCGTCGCGGAAGCTGACGAGCGAAGCGACCTTGAAGGTGCCGCTGATGTTCGAGATGTCAAAGCCTTCGATGCGCCGCGGGGGGGCGGGCAACCCCAGCACGCGGCCCAGTTCGGCCAGGTCGCGGTCGGGGTCAATGGCCTGCGGGAGGCTGTAAGGCACCCGTTCAAAGCGTTCGAGTTTCCGGGTGGTGTGGCGCAGGTCGGCCAGTAAATCGCGCAGCTCGGCGGCCCGCTCGTAGTCCTGGGCGGCGGCGGCCTTTTTCATCTCCGCCTCGAGCTGCCCTTCCATTTCCTCGCACTGGCCTTCAAGGAAATCACAGGCGGCGGTGACTTGCTCGAGGTACTGCTCGCGGGTCACGTTGCCAATGCAGGGCGCGGTGCAATACTTGAGATGGCCGTAGAGGCAGTGCCGGTAGTCGCGCTCGGTGGGAGTCAGCGGCCGGCAGCCGCGCAGGTGAAACTGCCGGCGCACCAGCGTCAGCGTGCTCCGCAGGGCGCCCGAGTTGGGAAACGGCCCGAAATAGCGGGCGCCGTCCTGCTGCTTGAGGCGGGTGAGCGTGAACCGCGGGATGGGGTCCTGCAAATTGACCTTGAGCAGGAGGAACCGTTTGTCGTCGCGGAAGCTGATGTTGTAACGGGGCTGGAGTTCCTTGATGAGCTTGCCTTCGAGCAGCAGGGCTTCCGGCTCGCTCCGCACCAGGTGGAAATCAAAGTCGTGGATGCCGTCCACCAACGCGCGAAATTTCAGGTCCCAGCCCAGCCGGCGCGAGGGTTGGAAATACTGGCTGACCCGCTTGCGCAGATCGCGCGCCTTGCCGACATAGATGACCGTCCCGAAACGGTCGCGCATCAGGTACACCCCCGGTTTGTGGGGCAGCACGGCGAGTTTCCGCCGGATGGGATCGGCCACAGCCATACCCCTCAACCTACAAGCGAATCTCAGGTTCTGGCAAGCGGCCGCCGGGGCGCGCCCCTACTCGGGTTTCAGGGTCGTCAGGTCCACCCGCCGGAATTCCACTTCGGTCCCCTCCGCCTGCAGCGCGATTTTGCCGTGGTCCGCCGTCGCGTTGAACCCTTCGTTGACCAGGTCGCCGTTGACCCAGACTTTGATGGTTCGGCCCCGGCACTCGATCCGCATGTGGTTCCATTGGCCCAGCGGCTTTTCAGAACCGTCAGTCAGGTTTCGAATATGCCGCGCATGCTGTTCCGAACCGCCCCACTTCTCCCTGGGTCCGCGGCGCTTTTCCATCTCGGGCACCTCAATATCCTCCTGAATCACCCAAAAGTCGCCGGCGTTGCCCGACAGCATCTGGACCTCGATGGATTGCGGGAACATCGAGTAAAGCGCCCGCGGCTTGGACGCATGGACCAGCACCCCGCAGTTGCCGCCCTTGCCCGGAAAACGATACTCCACGTCGAGCCGGTAGTCCCGAAACTCCTTTTCGGTAATCAAGTGCCCGGGCGGCTTGCCCAGGCTCACCAACAGGTTGCTTCGCACGATAAAGGTGGGGGCCAGGTTCGGGTCCTTGTCGGCGGCCGGCACATCCGCCACCCAGCCGCTCAGGTCCTTGCCGTTAAACAATGGCAGGGTTTCCTGGGCGGAAAGCGAGAGCGAACCCCAAAGGCTGAGCAGAACAAGCAGATTTCGCATAAGTTTGAGTGTTTCCTATACGGCACCTTGGGCCGCCAGTCAACCTGGGTTGCTCGGGGCAGGGCAATCCCTGCTAAGGAAGCGGGGCCTCCGCGCGCCGGCCCAAGAAATACTCCTTTACAATTCTATTGACCCGGGCGGCTTTTCCTGTCGTGATGATACGGTCCCTGTATGGGGATGTTTCAGATGGCTCGAAGTCTCAAGACCAGTTTGCGCGGAACGCAGGGCTCGAAATACGACGCCCACAATACCGTCCTGTCGAAAACCTACGGCGCGTTGGCGGATTTGCGGCGGGAGTTGTCGGACACGCCGGCGGCGGTGCAGGAGCGGGCGGAGTTGTTGCAGACCTTTTCCAGTTGCGCCGACTCGCAGCGGGCCTGGTTGCTGCTGGAGGATTACTTCGAAAAACTGTCCCTTTCGCGGAAGGATTTTCCGGCGACGGACTGGTGGCCGCGGTTGTTGTCGGCGCAGGGACGGGCCCGGTTGGAGGAGGTGGCCTTCCTGTTCTTGCGGGCGAAGCGGTCCTTGCCGAGCGAACTGGCGCCGTATGGGAACCTGGCGCGCTTCGCGCAGGTCGAAGAGGCGGCGCGCGAGCAGCAGATGATCCAGGAACTCGAGTCCTGGATCTTCCCGGCGCGGCCGGCCCACCTGGATGTGCCGCGGGCCTCCTTGCGGGTGGTCTGCGAAGTGCGGCCGCACGAGGCGGAGGCGAACCGGCACCGGCTGGCGGTTCAGTTTTTGTTGCTGCGGCCGCGCACCGGCGAGAAGCAGAAGACCGTGGGGGAGCTGGTGGAATTGACGACCCGCGCGGCGCACGAGCAGGAGCTGTTCGCCCCGGCGGATTGGGACTTCATTCAGTGGGTTGCCGAGGCGCATGGGCACCAGAAAACGGCGGGCGACTGGCTGGTGCTGTCGGACCTGGACCTTTTGCATTGGCTGACGCGGTGGGGGCACACCAGCCGGCTCGAGCTGGCGGGCGCGGCGGGCCGGGGCGCGCTCACGTTCAACGGCGAACTGGGGGAGCTCAAGCCGCATTTGGAGAATGGGGACCGGGAACTGGCGTTTACCTACCGTCTGGCGGTGCCGGGGGGAAAGCTCTACCGGGTGGACGAGGTGCGTTTCTTCACTCAGCGCCCCCCGCTGGTGCTGGCCGACAGCACGTTTTACCTGTTGCGGAATGCGCCTCCCCCGCAGTTGATGGGGCATTGGGCCAGCCGGCCGGCGGTCCCGGTGCGCAAGCTCAGCCACCGGCTGCTGACTCACCTGCGCAAGACCCAGGGCGAGCAGGGTGTGGATTGGGAGCAGCTTTGCGTCACTCACCCCGCCCGCCCCCAGTTCGTTTTCGAGCTGTTGGACGAGACCGTCCGGCTCCGCCTCCTCGCCCGGAGTCAGCGGGACCAAAGCCTTTGGTTCTGGAACGGGACGGAGTGGCAGGCCCAGGAGGGGCCGCGCCGCGCAGACGGCAAGCCGCAGATTCTGGACGATCCACGTCTGGAGGCGGCGACGCAGTGGTTGCGACAGCTTGACTGGTTCACTCCCGAACCGGGCTTGTGGGTGGGCGACGCCACCGAAGGATTCCTAGGCGCGCTGGCTCAGGCCTGGTCCAGCCGGCCCGACCAGGCCGATTTTCTGGGCAACCCCGCCTTCCACCGTCTGTTCCTGAATCCGCGCCGCCTTCGCCCTCGGATTATGGTCAAAGGCTCGGGAATTGACTGGCTGTCGGTCTCCGCGGAATGGGAGCAAGAAGGATTGAAGCTCACAACGGCGGACCTGCAGCGGCTGCAGACCGCGACCGGGCGTTTTGTGAAACTGCCGGACTCGGGCTGGGTGGAACTGGATGCCGACGCGGTGCA